>WNEZ01002521.1_pt1 | contig 19092 bp, 16 predicted proteins | sample 5400521 | NCBI WGS metagenome assembly WNEZ01 (sample SAMN13153339, study PRJNA577476) | soil metagenome | isolation source: 120 cm saprolite under Douglas fir tree site 2 hole 1 replicate 1 | place: USA:California | collected 2015-04-18 | reverse complement strand
GTTGGCGCGCCGGCCGAATCCGCCGCCGAGGAATGTGGTATGGATGTCCACTTGCTCGGGCTTGAGGCCGGTGATCTGCGCGGCGATCTGCTGGTCCATGCCCTGGAATTGGGTCCCAGCCCAGATCTCGCACTTGCCCGGTCCGAGCCGCACCGTGCAGTTCTCCGGCTCCATCGGCGCGTGCGCGAGATACGGCACGGCGTATTCGGCCTCGATGGTCTTGACCGCTCTGCCGAGCCCGTCGCTCGCATTGCCAGCCTCGGCCGCCACCGCTCCGGGGGTGGTGGCAAGCTGGCGGAATTGCTCCCGCAGCGCGGTACTGTCCAGGCTCGCGTTGGGGCCCAGGTCCCAATCGATCTTGAGTGCATCGCGGCCGAGCTTCGCCGCCCAAAAGTGATCGGCCACTACGGCCACGCCTGTCGGCACCTGGACCACCGTGCGGACCCCGGGAACGGCCCTGGCGGCGCCGGCGTCGAAGGACTTGACCGTGGCGCCGAACACGGGTGGGCGGGCGACCACCGCGGTGAGCAGGCCTGGGAAGCGCACGTCGATGCCGAACTGGGCGCGCCCGGTTGTCTTCTCCGGCGTGTCCAAACGCTTCGTTGGCTTCCCGATAAGCTTCCAGTCCTTCGGATCCTTGAGCGTCACCGTCTCGAGCGGCGGCAACTCGGCGGCGGCCGCTGCGAGTTCACCGTAGCGAGCCCTTTGGTTGCCGGCGATCACTACGCCGCTCTCGGTGCGGCAGTCGGCGGGCTTCACTCCGAAGCGCTGCGCCGCCGCCTGCACCAACAACGCCCGCGCGGTGGCTCCGGCCTGGCGGTACCGGTCGAATTCGGACAAGGTCGTCGTCGAGCCACCGGTCATCTGCAAGCCGACCGTGGTATGCGCGTACACCGGCGCGGCCTTCGCGTGCGCGACCTTGATCTTCGACCAATCGGCGCCCAGCTCCTCAGCGATGAGCATCGGCAGCGAGGTCCAGATCCCCTGGCCCATTTCGGAATGCGCGAGCAGAACGGTGACGCTGTCATCGCTCCCCACACGGACAAACGCATTCGGTGCAAAACGTCCGCCGGCCTGTAATCCCTGAACCGCCGCGAAGCGACTGATCCCGGGCAGGACAAAGCCGACGACCAGGCTGCCCGAGATGCGTGCGCTGGTCTTGAGGAATTCACGGCGGGAAGGGCGTGTCCGGGCGCTCATGAGATCCCTTCCTTCGCGAGTACGGCGGCGCGGTGCACGGCGGCGCGGATGCGCTGGTAGGTGCCGCAGCGGCAGAGGTTGCCCGTGAGGGCGGCGTCGATATCGGCATCGCTGGGGTCAGGGTTGGCGGCGAGGAGCGCGGCAGCCGCCATGATCTGTCCAGACTGGCAGTAGCCGCACTGGACGACGTCCAGCTCGGCCCAGGCACGCTGCACCGGGTGGCGGCCGTCCCGCGACAGCCCCTCGATGGTGGTGACCGCTTTGCCTACGGCGGCCACTACGGGCATGACGCAGGACCGTCGGGGCGCGCCGTCCACGTGCACCGTGCAGGCGCCGCATAGAGCCATACCGCAACCGAATTTCGTGCCGGTCAAGCCGACGAGGTCGCGCAGGACCCAGAGCAGTGGCATGTCCGGCGAGCCCTTCACTTCGCGCGTCACGCCATTGATGGTCAATTTCATGGACGCCATACGCGGACAGGAGAAGCAAACGCCGCGCCACGGCGAAGCGCTTACGAAATCGCGAGTTGGTCTTGCGGAGCGTGCCAGTCCGTTGGCAATTGCCAACCGGCGAGCGCGATTAGTGTTTTCGGAAGGCCAGTTTGTCGATTTGCAGGGCGCGGATCTTCCACTCGAGCGTCTGGCGTGGAATGCCGAGCTTCGCCGCCGCGCCCTGGGGGCCTGCCACGCGTCCCTGCGATCCCTTCAGCGCGGCCTCGATTAGCGCCTTTTCACCATCGGCTAGTCGGCTAATACCACGCCTCTTCGTGAGCCAGGACTCATCGATCGCGAACGTCTCGCCCTCGGACAACACCACGGCACGCTCGATCACGTTTTGCAGCTCGCGCACGTTGCCTGGCCAGTCATACGCTCGTAGCCGCTGCAATGTCTGTTTCTCGATATTGCGGATGCTCTTCCCGACCTGCTTGGCGTAGCGGTCCACTAGGTACTCGACCAGGATGGGAATGTCCTCCACACGCTCGCGGAGGGGCGGCAGACGGATGGGAAAGACGTTCAGCCGGTAAAACAGATCCTCCCGGAACGTGCCGCGCTCCACGGTCGCCTCGAGATCGCGGTTCGTGGCGGCGAGGACGCGCACGTCGACGGCAATGGGATGAGAGCTCCCTACACGCTCGATCTCCCGCTCTTGCAACACGCGCAGGAGAGCGACCTGCGCCTCCGGAGGCAGCTCCCCGACTTCATCCAGGAAAATCGTACCGCCATCGGCGGCCTCGAACCGGCCGAGGCGGCGCTGCAGCGCGCCGGTAAAAGCGCCTTTCTCATGCCCGAACAGCTCGGAGGCGATGAGTGACGGCGGAATGGCCGCGCAGTTCACCCGAATGAATGCCCCGGTCGAGCGGCGCGAGCGCTTGTGAATGGCGCGCGCGAGCAGCTCCTTGCCGGTCCCCGTTTCGCCGAGAATGAGAACCGTGGCATCGGTCGCGGCCACCTTCGCCACCTCGTCGAGGACGCGCTGCAGCGCGGGCGAGGAGCCGACGATCTCCTCGAACATCGAGGCGCGGTCCAGGTCTTCCCGCAACGCGACGGTCTCGTTGCGCATCCGCTCCTCGGCCCGCTTGCGATCGTCGATGTCAGTACAGGCGACATACCAACGGCTGATCTGTCCCTGGTCATCGAGCATGGGATTGTACCGAGCCAAAAACCAGCGATAGCTTCCCTCGCCCTGCCGGAGCCGCAACTCCAGCTCATACGGCGAGCTATCTGACCGAGAAAAATCGGCATCGGCTCTGAGCCGCTCGGAATCGTCGGGATGGACTTCAGATCGAACGGTGCTCTGACGCCACTCGTCGAGACTCGTGCCGAGGTACTTGAGCGCCCAGCGGTTCGCGTACAGGCGCTCGCGCCGGGGTCCTAATACCGCGATGAGTTGCGGCGCAAGGTCGAGGATGTGCCGAAGCTCCATCTCCGCTCGTTTGCGGTCTTCGATATCGAGGTTTATCCCGATCCAATACAGGATCGCTCCATCAGTTGCTCGGAGGGGCTCAGCGCGACTGAGGAACCAGCGGTACGCTCCTACGGCGTTACGAACTCGAAAACTCACTTCACCGGCGGAGCCCGTCTTGAGGCAGTTTGACCAGACTTTACGCGTTTCTGCGTGATCGTCCGGATGCAACAACGCGATATGGGAGTCCCACGCCGCGCCGGTGTCGATACCGAACCGGAATCCGCACACCGTTTATTCACGAAGGTGAGCCCGCCGGTCGGAGCGGCGTACCACGTGTAAGCCGGAATCTTATCGAGCGTGGCCTGCAACTGCGCCGCAAACGGGCCAGTGTTCGTGGTGTCAACCATGAGCCGCACCCACACTCAGCGTGGCTGGTAAAGTTACATCTTCCTGTCCGCCAATGGGCGGATGTTGATTTCGAGCGCCGGGAGGTGACGTGGCGCGCGGTCTGGGACAAGACGGGGACCGAACGCGTGACGCCGATGACCAAGGCGTCGCGCACGGCGCTCCTCGAATGCCACGAACAGCGCCACTCCAGCGTCCCGTGGGTGTTCTGGAGCCCCTATCGGCCGACGCAGCCATTGCACTATAACGGGCTGCACTGGCACCTGCGGCTCGCGGAGGCGCGCGCAGGCGTGGCGCACAAGCCGAAGCGGGCGTTCCACGGGCTCCGGCGCTTTGTGCTGAATGAGCTCGGGGATCTCCAGCTCGCCGGGTGGTGGGTAGGCCAGTCGAGCCTGCGGGTGACGGCGCGTTACGAACGGGGAGCGAGCGGAGCGGCTAGACGAGGCGCGCGAGCGCCTCGACCGCAAGGAGATGGCCGGAGACGTGGCAACCGATGTGGCAACCGGGGTTACTAAGGCGTTGCCACGTCGAGTAGGGGCGAGTGGATTTGAACCACCGACCTCATCGCCCCAATCATTGTAACGCCCAGCAGCCAATCGGGAAACGGGCCGTCCCGGCGGTTGATCTTCAGGTAGTCTCGCGCCGATTACACTCCGGTTCGCCACGGAAGTCGCAGCCGAATCGGCAACGTGAAGACCCGGCGAGACGGACGTACGGAAACCCCGACCCCCCATCTAGACTGGGAGGGGGTGGGCCTCATTCGTGCCGCAGGGCGGACGGGGAAGAGTCTAGACCGTGACGAGCGGCAACGAGCGACGCGCGTCCGGGTTTCCCCTGTCTGCCACCAGCTATGCCACCACCGTCATGCCCCACTTGGCGGTGCGCTCCCCGCGCGTCCGAGGGCGAATTCGTGGCGTTGCGTAAGGAGCCAACTTAGGAACAATGCAAAGATGAGATTGGACGAGGCCGTCTCTATCAAGTGCGTCATTCGCACGGCCGCCGGCATGTATGGGTTGGGGAGCAGCAGTTGAGCGTTCATCAACACGGCAAATAGCAACCCAATCGCCAACGCGGTCTCCGACCGCCGTCCCTTCATCATCCGAATGACGGGCAAGGCTATCGCTGTCCACAGCAGCGCGCGGAATATCTGGAAGGGAAGGAGCCAAGGCGCGCTTCGCATCACGGTTCCCATCTGAGCAAGGAAGCCACCTTCATCAATCCCGCCGTAATACTCTCTTACGGCGGGATTTCGCCAGGCGATGAAATAGCCAAACGTGAAGTACAGAAAGAGATAGGCGAGGGCGATGACGGCAAGCTTCCACGCCCACTCGCCGGTGGGCATCACCAAGCGCGTATTGCGTTCGTTGCCCACGGGATCGGCGCTTCGTTTTCCCAGAATGAGGACCGCCAGCGCTGAGAAGGGACCCGCAACCAGGGCACCCATCAGGAACAGGCGCGGCAGCACGCCCGAGGGCAGGCGGGTGATGAACACGGCCGACTCGATCTGCGACATGAGGGTCATCACGCCATAGAAGACGAGAAACACCGTAACGATGAGCCGCCAGCCCGCCCATCGGGAACGAAGGATGAGGTGCGTCAGGACCAGGGTGTCCAAAAAGCACGCTACCAGTAGGGCTCCCGCCGCACCAGCCTGGCCGGGCGGTGGAGGAGTGCCTTGTAGCCCGAGGACTCCACCTGCTACCGCGAAGCAGATGAACAGAATAACGGTCAGGGCGATCACTCTCAGAGCGATGGAAATGGCAGTCTTCATGACCCTCTCTCACGCAAATCTCGAAACGCTCCCGAATCCGGCACAACAGACCGTCCCCAGACCGTCTCGGGCGACAAGAAGGGCGACGGGTGAGCGGGTCGCGGTCGGCAGTCCTTGGCAGAAGAACCTACGCGAGGCTCAGGCCGTGCGAGGCTGCTGGCCGCGACCCAGGGCCGACTGGATGCGCAAGAACTCTCCCAGGTTGTCCATGGTCAGCAGCCCCACCAGGACGCCGCGGCTCGTTACCGGAAGCGTGTGACAGGCGCACGACTGCAGTCGCGCGAAGGCCGTGTCGAGCATGTCCCCGGCATCCACGACCTCGAACTCCCGTCGCATCACGTCGCCCACGCGCCACTCCGAGTGCCGCTGCGCCAGCGCGTTGAGTACGTCGCTCCGCAAGAGCACCCCCACCACGCGGTCGTGCTCGACCACCGGGAAGTCCTGCTGCGACCCCGCGCGGATCAGCTCGAGTACCCGGGTGGCCGGGTCCTGGGGCGCGAGGGTGTGGAACTCTTTCAGCATGGCGCGGCTCACGGGAATGCCGGCCAACGCCGCGCGCATCTGCACCATGCTCGCCTCTTGCGCCGCGCCGATCCAGACGAAGAAGGCGATGAAGACGAGGAAGGGATTCGTGAACAGCCCCACCAAACCGAACGCGAACGCCAACGCCTGACCGACGTGCGCCGCCACCTGGGTGGCCCGCGTGTAATCCATGCGAAGAGCGAGGAGCGCCCGCAGCACCCGCCCGCCGTCCATGGGGAAGGCCGGGAGCAGGTTGAACACGGCGAGTGACACGTTCACCACCATGAGGCGCTCCAGAAACGAGCCCCCGGTGAGGCTGAGGACAGTGAGCGGGTGCGGCGTGGCAAAAAGGTGGAGCCAAACGTACAGCGCTCCGGCGATCACCACGTTTACGGCCGGGCCCGCGAAGGCGACCCAGACCTCCTGACGCGGGTTGTCGGGTATGCGCTCGAGCCGCGAGACGCCGCCAATCGGGAGCAGCGTGATGTCGCGGGTGCGGATGCCGTAGTGCTGGGCCGTGAGAGCGTGGCCGAGTTCGTGTAGCACGACGCAGGCGAACAACGCGAGGATGAATGCCACCCCGGCGATCGCCGATGTGGCCCCTCCTCGCAGCCAATCCGCGAGCCCGATCCAGGCGACGAGCAACAGGAACGTGCCATGCACGTACAGGCCGATGCCGGCCACCGTACCGAGCTTCCAGGACCATTTCATGCGCGAGCGCCTCCTTGTGCGCCAGCGGCCATCACTCGGCGAATATGGCCCCGGGACGCCGGGCCCGCTGGCGGCAATCCCTCAAGGCTGGAAGCGGGCGCTGATGGAGCATCAGGCGGAGAACGTGACGTAAGAATACGGCTGGCAGGAGAGTAAGCGGATTCTCGGCGACGCCGAGACGAAACTCCGGGCCCTACTCGATCGGGTGGCGGGACAACCTGCGGGACAAGCAACCGCAAAGATGGCTAGGTCCAGTGCGCCCAGCAGGACTCGAACCCCCAGCCTCTTGATCCGTAGTCATTCCCCGGGCCGCACGGCCCGGAAGCCCGAAGCGGAAGAATCCGAAGAAAAGGGGACGAAAGCGGGCGAAGGGCCCCCGAAACCAGTGGGACATTCGGGGGGACAGCGTGACGGTCGGTGATCGACGCTGCGCGCCAGCGCGCGTGAGCCGCGCCTGGGAGAACTAGCAGCAGGTGCAGCCAAGCAAGTCACTCGATCCGAAGCGGGGCAGCAGCCTCATTTGACACTCCGGTGCTCGGAAGCCACATTGGCGAGGGAGAGAGCCGATGCACCCCGCACATGCGGGCGACTACGATATGGAACGGCGACCCGGCGACGAGCCGCGGGTCGCCGTTTGTGTTCCATGGAACTCGAGCGGACGGTGGGTTCGCGTCGAGCGGAGCGCGCCGTTTGACTCAAAGCGTCACGCATACTTCCCCGAGCCTGAGGAGGCTGCACCATGTCTGCGTCTCCGATTTCCGCCCCTGGTCAGCGGTCGGCCGCGTCTTCCCCTGAGCTCGGCGCTAAGCTCGTCGCCCTCGCTGGCATCGGGCTCGTCGCCTACGGCGTGATGTTCCTGATCCGCAACTTCACGGGTTTCATTGAGCTTGGCCTCACGCCGGAGCACGTCGGTGGCACCCCGGAACAGATTCGCGCCTTCAGCCCGCACCTCTTCTACTACATCAGTCACCTACAGGTGGCGCTGGCAGGGTTCATCATCGCCTTTGGGATGGCGGTGACCGCCCTGGCCTGGTTTGGGATTCGCACGGGCGAGCGCTGGGCTCTCTGGGCGGCGTTCTTCGCGCCGGTCGTTGCTATCGTGTTGGCCCTGCCTCTGCACTACGTGTATGGCCTCGCCACGCTCGGCCATCTCGGGCTCATCTATCTAGATGTGGCCATCCTGCTCATCGGCATCGCAGTCGCACACCGGGGTCTCGCCCGCTGACTAGATGCTCCGCGCGCATGGGATACTGCGGCTCTCGCACAGACTCGACCCAGAGGCGCGCGGTGGCGGCTAGCGATGCGCGGCTCACCTGGGTGGGCGAAGCGGCCCTAAGAGCCTGCCAATGGTTGGTAGAGCAACGGACTTTTAAACCGCTTCCCGTTCGCTCTTGTTTCGCCGCAAGTCACTGCCACTCGTTGTGATGTGCGCATCGGTTCGTCGCGGAGCGCCGCGGTACGCGCGCATGCGGCGTTGGCGTGTCCCGCAGTCTGTCCCGCAGTCTCCCCAGGCGTGCATGGGTCGGTCGAACGCCTCGTTGAGGCGGTGAAACTACCGAGCTTTCCATAAAGAACACCACATGGGGGAGGTCGACGATGTCCGGGCTTGTAGGCAACATCGAAAGGAGTCGCGTTATGCGCGGCGCCATCTTCAATGGCACCCTGGTCCTTGCGACCATCTCAACCGTCGCGTTTGGCATAACGAACGTGAGTGCGTTGGCGCAGGCTCCAGCCGAGCGTCCGCAATTCCCGCCTCCGAAACCCGAGGCTCAGGCGCCTCCCGTTGAGGCCAACCTCAAGACGTTCGACGTGCTCGACTTCGGCGTCTTCAGTAATCAGCAATGGGACCGGCTCCACGAGAGTCACGCGCAGGACATCATTGTCACCTGGCCAGACGGCCATGAGACCAGAGGGATCGACAAGCACATCGAGGATCTGAAGGCGCTCTTCGTCTACGCCCCGGATATCACGATCAAGGTGCATCCGATTCGCTTCGGCTCCGGCAGCTGGACGGCCGTCACCGGGGTCATGAGCGGCACCTTTACTCGGTCCATGCCCCTCCCTGACGGCACGACCATTCCCCCTACCGGGAAGCGCTTCGCCATCGGGATGGCAACGATTGGCCACTGGGTCAACGGGCGCATGGATCACGAATGGTTGTTCTGGGATGGCGGCGACTTCATGAAGCAGCTTGGCCTCGCGAAGTGACGGAGTTCACAATCGTGCTAGCGCGGGATCTCGATCGAGCCGCGCCGCGGTTCGGAGTAAAGTGACCTGCGTCTTCACCGGTCGCCAGACGCTGGCGACCGGGTACATCGGAACTTGGTTAGGGATGCTTTTTGCGGATACCTCTCAAGCGTGGACCGGCCCGCCAGACAATGACGGCCGCGCGAGCGGCCCAAATGCGGTGCCAACGGCGACGGCCAGTGTCCCGTTGGCGTGGAGCTTGCTAGGGGGCACGGCCGGCACCACGAAGCGCTCATCTGTGGCGTCGCGGTGCTTGCGACTCGCGCGGCGCCCGGCTATCTCCCGCGGCTATCTCCCAAGGGGAGGGCGTATGGCGCTGAGCCCGGCACAACGGAAGCACTTGGAGGCTCGTCTGCTCGAGGAGCGAACACGCGTGGTCGAGGCGCTCGCGCGCTACAATCGCGCAACCCGCGACACGCTCCAACAGGAGCCGGGAGACCGGGGGACGGACACCGCGGACCAAGAGCTAGATACCGTGAACGCGGCGCGCGAGACGGCGGAGCTTGCTGAGATCGACGCCGCGCTCGAGCGGCTTTATCGGAGGCCGGAGCAGTACGGGCGGTGCGAGCGCAGCGGGAAGCCGATCCCGTTCGAGCGACTCGACCTCGTGCCGTGGGCGCGGACCTGCGACTAGTGCGAGGAGCGTCCGCTGGGGCGCTTTGCGAGTCCGTTTGGAGCCGCGTAGCACGGCGTGAGGCGTACAATCGGTCCCCGTTGTAGTGGTGCGCAGGGTTCCCCGGAACAAGGCCGCCGGCTTCATCGGCTAGGGCTATACGATGGGCGCTCGCGCCGTCGAACACTTGCGAGGCGTGATGGCCTCCGTGCAAGTCGCCACCGTCCGTCCGCAGGGCGGTCTCTCGTTGTTCACAGACTTCGAGAATTCCACCCTGTTCACACCTGTGGCGATGCAGGAAACGAATCTCAACACCATGCTGGACCACGTGATCGCATGGAGCGACGCGTTACGAACCCTGAGAGACAAGCGAGGAGAGAAATGATGACCAGGGACCTCGGTGTGTGGACGTACGAGAACAGTGCGCTGGTGCTCTGGAGCACGCCTGATGTCGGGCAGGCTATCGGGCAAGGTGTGCATCATCACCGGGACGGCTGGGAGTGTGGGCCGCGCGCCCGCGTTGGGATGGTGGCCATCGACTTGATCTTCGACCGCGACAGGCTCAGGCGGCCGTGCCGGAGCCGCTGATCCCGGGCATGGCCAGCGGCGGCTCGGCGTTACTTTGCTCGAGATGACGTCTGTCGAGAGGATGAGTCGCCGCCAGCGGCTGACGCTCGTCGCGGCGATCCTCGGCTCCGGAGTCGCCACGGTCGACGGCACGATCGTGACCGTCGCGCTGCCGGCGCTCGCGCGCGATCTCGGCGGCGGCCTGCCGGCGCAGCAGTGGGTGTCGAACGCCTACCTGCTGACGCTCACGTCGCTAATCCTGATTGGCGGCTCGCTGGGCGACATCTACGGCCAGCGGCGCGTGTTGGCGAGTGGGGTAGCGGCGTTCGGTCTCTTCTCCGTAGCGTGCGCGCTCGCGCCGACGATCGGGGTGCTGATTGCGGCGCGGGCGCTGCAGGGGGCGGCGGGAGCGCTGCTGACGCCGAGCTCGCTCGCGATCATCGTCGCCGCCTTCTCGCCGAAGGCGCGCGGTGCCGCAATCGGCTCCTGGACGGCGTGGGGCGCGATCGCGGTGATCGTCGGCCCGCTCGCGGGCGGCTGGATCGTCGACCAGGTGTCCTGGCGCTGGATCTTCGCCCTCAACGTCCCCCTCGTCCTACTGACTCTCGTCTTGATCTTCGCGGCGGTGCCGGGGACCGCTCGCGTGACCGGACGCCGCGTCGACGTCGTCGGTGCGGTCCTCTGCGTGGCCGGATTGGCCGGGATCGTGTTCGCGCTGATCGAGCAACCGCGCCACGGCTGGGGCAGCCCGGCGATCTACGTGCCCTTGCTCGGCGGCGTCGCCGCGTTCTCGTCGTTCCTCGTCTTCGAGCGTCGTGCGGCGCAGCCGATGCTGAAGCTCAATCTGTTCGCGCGCCGCAACTTCGCCGTCGGCAACCTCGAGACCCTGACGATGTACGCGGGCCTCTCGATCCTCTTCTTCTTCCTCATCATCTTCCTCCAGCAGGTCGCCGGCTACAGCGCGCTGCGAAGCGGCCTGACGACCGTTCCGGTCACCGTGACCATGTTCGCGCTCTCACGCCGCTTCGGCGCCCTCGCCGACCGCTACGGACCGCGGTGGTTCATGGGGGCCGGACCGCTGGTCGCGGCGGGGGGTATCCTGCTGCTGCTCAGAACCGGGACGCACACCTCCTATTTCGGCGAGCTGCTGCCGGCGCTGCTCGCCTTCTCACTCGGATTGTCGCTCACAGTGGCGCCTCTCACGGCGGCCGTCCTGGCCGGGGCCGACGAGACGGATGCAGGCATCGCCTCCGCGATCAACAACGCGGTCGCGCGCGTCGCCGGGCTCGTCGGCGTCTCGGTGCTGGGCGTCGTCGTCGCGCGCACGCTCGCGTTCGACACGTTCGCCGTCGACGGCCAATCGGTCCGTGCGTTCCACGAGGCAATCGTCATTTGCGCCGCCCTCGTCGCGTTCGGGGGCATCGTCGGCGCCCTCGGCATCACGAACGCGAGGCGACCGATCGAGGCCGAGAGATGCCCGGGGGGCCAACTCGCCGGGGTTCCGGGGCCCGCCGCCCACCGGGCGTGACCGACGCGATGGGAGTATCGTACAGACGATCGTGAACGATCTCGCTGGGGCGTCCAGGCCTGCTTCGCGGAGCAGCCCTGCTGAGTTCACGCTTACGTCACCATCGGCATCTGACGCCGAGCTAAGCTGATGACCCGGGCGGGGATCGAACCAGCGGCCCGCGGATCAAAAGGTGGCGCGCGCACCGGACGCGAGGGTCGCGCGCGCCGCCGTCAGCGCTCTCGCGTGGAACATCTCGGTGCCCCCGGACGTTGCGAAGGTCGAGGTCGACAAGGGGTGCTTGGCGACCCGGACGCCCTGGTGCTCGAATTCATGCAAACGACCTATCACATTGCTTCAGGACTGGGATCGTGCGGGGGCGACCTCGAGGGAGTATCGCTTCACCTTCTGCCCCGACCGCACCAGCCGAGGCGCTCGAGTTGACCGCGCGAGCCGTCACCGCGGGATCGTCGTCTGTCCGGATCGTGCACTGTTCGCCGGAACAAGACCCGGTACTCGATTTCGCCCGGGCGGTGGTCCGCGGGGGCGCCGATCGCCCCCGCTGGTTGCCCTGCCGCTTCCTCTATGACGCTGAAGGCAGCAAGCTGTTCGAGCGAATCTGCGATACGCCTGAGTACTATCTCACCCGGACCGAAACAGCGATTCTCAAGGCGCATGCGCACGCTATCAGCCGGCTGACCGGTGCCGCGACGATCGTCGAACTGGGCTCCGGCAGCGCGCGAAAAACCGAGCTCCTGCTGGAAGCGTACGGGAGGGCATACGGAGCGGTTCGCTATGTGCCGGTGGACGTGAGCGAGCATGCGTTGCACGAATCCGCCTCCACACTCGCTACGCGGCATCGACATCTCTCGATCGAAGCTCTGCACGGCACCTATGAGCATGCGTTCCCCTTATTCGAGCGGTTATCGCCGCTCGTACTGCTGTTTCTCGGCAGCACGGTCGGAAACTTGAACCAGACCGAGGCCGCGGCATTCTGGGGGCGCGTCAGCCACGCGCTGGCGCCGGGCGATTTTGTGTTGCTCGGAGCCGACCTCGCCAAGCCCGCCCCGATACTGGACGCGGCGTACAACGACGCGGCGGGATGGTCCTCCGCATTCACCCGCAATATCTTCGCGCGCATGAACCGCGAGCTGGGAAGCGGGATCGATCTCACGAGCATCGCACACGAGGCCCGGTACCGCGAGGAGTGGAGACGGGTGGAGATCTTCGCACGGTTTACGCAGCGCCAGACAATTCACGTGCGCCCGCTCAGCCAATCGGTCACGGTAGAGTCGGGCGAGCGGCTGATGACCGAAATCAGCCGCAAATTCACTCTTCCCGAGCTGGCGACCTATCTCTCGACGTTCGGGCTCCAGCCGGTGCGGTCCTTTACCGACGCGAACGGCTGGTATGCGGTCATACTGTTGCGCCGGCTCGAAGACGGCGGCTCGCAACGAGTGCGGAGCACCAAACGAGACGAGGAACCTCACCCGGCGAGGCTTTGATATGCCGCACACGACTACCGCCCCAGCAGCGCCCCTCACCACGCCCGCATCCAGTATGCTGGAGCGGTATCGCGCAATGCGCGCGACGACCGAGATGCTGGTCGAACCACTGGAAATCGAGGACATGGTGGTGCAGGCCACGCCGGATACGAGCCCGACGCGCTGGCACCTGGCGCATACGACGTGGTTTTTCGAGACGTTTGTCCTCAAGAACGTTCCGGGCTACCGTTCGTTTCATCCCCAGTTTGAGTACCTCTTCAACTCGTACTACAATGCAATCGGCCCGCAGTGGCATCGGCCGACCCGGGGGGTGCTCACTCGTCCAACCGTCGCTCAGGTCCGGGCGTATCGTGCGCACGTGGATTCTGCGATGCAGCGCCTGCTCGAAACAGAAGCTGGGTTTTCCCGCGATGTGGTGGACCTCGGCATCAATCACGAGCAGCAGCATCAGGAGCTCATCCTGACGGACGTGAAGTATCTGCTGGCCCAGAACCCGCTGCACCCGGTCTACCGCGAGCAGCCGCAAACGAGTCTCGCCGCTGCCGTCCCAAGCGAGGGCTGGGTCGAGGAACCCGGCGGTATCCGGAAGATGGGCTATGCCGGCTCCGGCTTTGCCTTCGATAACGAATCCCCGCGACACGAGATCCTGGTTCGTCCCTTCCGGATCGCCACCCGCCTCGTGACCAATGGCGAGTACCGGGCGTTCCTGGACGACGGTGGCTATCGCCGACCGGAGCTCTGGCTCGCCGACGGCTGGACGACCCTGCGCGAGCGCGGGTGGCAGGCGCCCCTCTATTGGGAGAGAAGCGATGACCGTTGGCAGACCTATACGTTGGGCGGGTTGCGCCCAGTGAGGGACGATGAGCCGGCATGTCACCTAAGCTTCTACGAGGCCGACGCCTACGCTCGCTGGCGCGACCTGCGGTTGCCGTCAGAAGGGGAGTGGGAAACAGTGGGGGCTCGACAGCCGCTCGAGGGCAATCTGCTCGAAGACGGGGGATTCCATCCGGCGCCGCTCCGCTCGGAGGACAGCAGTCAACCGAGGCAATTCTACGGCGACGTGTGGGAGTGGACCACGAGCCCCTATGCCGCCTATCCGGGCTATCGTCCTGCAGCCGGAGCGCTGGGGGAGTACAACGCGAAGTTCATGTGCAATCAGATCGTGTTGCGGGGAGGATCTTGCGTGACGCCGCGCTCTCACATCCGCGCGACTTATCGAAACTTTTTCCCACCCGATGCACGGTGGCAGTTTAGCGGGATACGACTCGCGGCGGACGGAGAGGCGTAAACCTCTATCAGATGATTGAACACCCCACTGAAAAGCGGAAGGCGAAGAAGGCGCTCGAGGTCATTGAGTGGTATTTCGCTGCAGTTCCGCAGGTGTCCAAAACCATCCGTGTCGACGTCAGGGAGAAAGCCAGTGCGGTTGCCTGAGTGAGCTCACCCAGCAGCGGAGGATCTGTCCCATGGCTTGGTCGACGTATCTGTTCAGCGCGCTCCTCGCGACGACGACACCCACTCATGCGGCGCCACCCACCAGGTGGACGGTGATCGTCGGTGGGGCCACCGCCGATACCAGTATCTACGCGAACGCATTCTTTCCTCAGGCGATCGAGATCGGTGTCGGCGACACCGTCACCTGGACCTTTGAAGGGGTTCACAACGTCGCCTTCCTGGGTGGGGGCGCCGCGCCGCCGTTCAGCGTTCTGGAGGGGGACAAGATGTATTGGAACCCCCTGATCTTGTTTCCCGAGGGCGACAACACCTACGATGGCACCGGCTATCACAACTCGGGGATGCCCGGCCCGGACGGGCGACTGTCGTACACACTGACGTTCACAAAGCCCGGACGCTACTCGTACATCCTAAGGCGGCACGGGCTGGCGGAAATGCGACACTGATGCTCGGTCCTCTGGCCGCCCCTCGGCCTGGCTCCTATGATGGAGCTGTCCACCTCCCCGAGCGCCTGCCTGGCCGATCTGCTGGCTCGTCTGCAAGCCGCCCTGGCCGACCGTTACGCGATCGAGCGTGAGCTCGGCCGCGGGGGGATGGCGACGGTCTACCTCGCACGAGACCCCAAGCACGACCGCCGTGTCGCCCTGAAGGTCCTCCATCCCGAACTCGCCTCTTCGCTGGGCCCGGAGCGATTCCAGCGCGAGATCAAGCTCGCCGCCCGTTTGCAGCATCCTCATATCCTGACCGTCCTCGATTCCGGTGAAGCGACCGGGCAACTCTGGTACACAATGCCGTTTGTGGAGGGCGAGTCGCTGCGCGAGCGGCTCACTCGGGAGCGGCAGCTCCCGCTCGAGGACGCGCTCCAGATCACCCGGGAAGTGGCGGATGCCTTGGGCTATGCGCACAGCCAGGGGATCATCCATCGCGACATCAAGCCCGAGAACATCCTGCTCAGTCGTGGGCACGCGCTGGTGGCGGACTTCGGCGTGGCGCGCGCGCTGCAGAGTGCGGCCGGGGCAAGGCTCACCGAGACCGGAATGGCGGTCGGCACCCCAGCGTACATGAGCCCGGAGCAGGCGACCGCGGAGCGAGATCTGGACGCGCGGAGTGACCTCTACAGCCTTGGGTGTGTGCTCTACGAGATGCTGGCGGGCGAGCCGCCCTACACCGGTCCCAGCGCGCAGGCCGTCCTTGCGAAGCGCTTCCGTGAGCCGATTCCGCACATCCGCACGGTGCGGGAGAGCGTGCCCGAGGCGATCGAGCGGGCAGTCAGCAAGGCGCTGGCGAAGGCGCCGGTCGACAGGTACTGCAGCGCAGCAGAGTTCACGGAAGCGCTACGGCTGGCCAGCGCAGTACGTACGGTGGGCCCCACCGGCCGCTTTGGCCTCCTCCGCTTCCTACGCCAGCGGCCGCTCTTCGCCATGCTCGTGGTCGGCTTCCTCGTCGGCGCCGGAGTACTCTTTGGCTGGCGCCGGACGCGGGGCGCAGAGGGCGCGGGCCCGACGCGCCTCGCCGTGCTCCCGTTCGAGAACCTGGGGCGGCCGGAGGACGACTACTTCTCGGACGGGGTGAGCGATGCGGTTCGCGGCAAGCTCACGGCGCTGCCCGGGCTGGCCGTGATCGCCCGCACCAGCTCGATGCAGTACCGCAAGACGGCCAAGTCGCCGCGGGACATAGCCCAGGAGCTAGGGGTGCGCTACCTGTTGACCGGCACGGTGCGTTGGGCCAAGGTGCCCGCCGGTAGTAACCGGGTGCAGGTAAGCCCCGAGCTGATCGAGATCAAGGCCGCTGGGGCCCCGGAGAGCCGCTGGCAGCAGTCCTTTGATGCGGCGGTCACCGACGTGTTTCAGGTCCAGGCCGACATCGCGAGCAACGTGGCCAATGCGCTCCGTGTCGCTCTCGGCTGGGCCGAGCAGCAGGAGCTCGCTGCCCACCCCACCCAGAGCCTCGCGGCTTATGATGCCTACCTAAAGGGTGAGGCAGCGGCGAGCGACCAAGGCGCCGCTGAGCTCTACACGCAGGCAGTCGGACTCGATTCCACGTTTGCCCTCGCCTGGGCTCGACTCGCCGAAGCGAACGCGTTCGTCTACTCCAACTACAGGCCCACCCCCGCGCAAGCCGACGCAACGCGGCGGGCGCTGGAACACGCCGTCAAGCTCGCACCCGGCGCGCCCGAGACCCAGCGCGCGGTCGGGGTCTACGAATCCTGGGTCAACGGCAACCCAGCAGCGGCTCTTCAGGCTCTCGAGGCAGGGCTCGCACGCGCTCCGACCCACACGGGCCTCTTGATCGACGCGGCCGCTATGGAGCGCGAGCTCGGCCGTTGGGACCAGGCGCTAGCCCGGCTTGAGCGCGCTCAGGTGCTCGATCCGCGGTCAGTTGGTGTGGCCCAAGGGCTCAGCTCTGCGCTGCTCTACCTACGGCGCTGGGCCGATGCACGGGCGGCTGTGGAACGAGGGCTGGCCATTGCGCCCACCACGGAAGGCCTGATTAACTGCAAGATCCTAAGCTACCTCGGGGAGGGGAATCTCGCGGCCGCCCAGGCCGTGCTCCGGGCGGTACCGACGGGGGTGGACCAGGCGGCGCTCCTGGTCTACCTCGCTACGGCTTGGGATGTCGAATGGATCCTGGACGACGCGCAGCAGCGGCTGTTGCTGTCCCTCCCGCCGAGCGCGTTCGGGGACGACCGAGCACAATGGAGCGAGGTGCGCGCGGAGACCTACTGGTTCCGTGGAGATCGGGCGCGGGCGCGGGTCTACGCCGACTCGGCACGGCGCGCCTTCGAGGCACAGGTAAAGGATACGCTGGGCCGCGCCGCGCCAACACACGCCCTGCGCCGGGCATTCCTCGGCGTGGTGCTCGCCTTCCTCGGGCAGCGGGACGCGGCGATCCGAGAAGGACGGGCTGCTGTAGCCCGACTCCCGGTGGCGAGCAGCGGCCCCTCGGGTGCCTATGCGCAGCACACGCTGGCGCGTATCTACATACTCACGGGGGAGCCGGACGAGGCCCTCGACCAGCTCAAGCCGCTGCTGCGAATCCCATACGTTCTGTCCCCCGGGTGGCTGCGGATCGATCCGAACTTCGCGCCACTGCGCGGCAACCCAACGTTCGAGCGGCTGATCACGCAGTAGGAGTCACCTGAGCCGGCCGCCGACGGGGCACCGACCGCAGACCGCAAGGTCGCGGACCGCATAGGGGAGAAAAAGCCTCGCAACGGAATCCATTGCGAGGCTTGGTCTGTCCTACCTCAGGCATAGGTAACACTGTATTCCGGACACATGGGTGACACTTTTGCCCCTTCACAGGAGGGGGCATGCCTTGGTAGGAGTGTCACGTCATGGACGAGCGGCTCCGGTTTGTGGCCCGCCTGCTCGAGGGCGAGAAGATGGCGCCTCTGTGCGCCGCGTTCGGCATTTCGCGGAAGACCGGGTACAAGATCTTCGAGCGGTACAAAGACTGCGGGATCGCCGCGTTCACCGATCGCAGTCGGCGGCCGTATCGGCAGGCGAATCGGCTGCCGGCGCCGATCGAGGCGACGATCGTCCGGTTGAAGCGGGAGTATCCGGGCTGGGGGGCGCCGAAGATCCGGGAGAAGCTGCGCCAGCAGGTCCCGGGCCTGCAGCTGCCGGCGATCAGCACGGTCCATGCGGTGCTCGACCGCCACGGCCTGGTGCAGCGCCGCCGCCGCCGCCGGCCCCCGGCCGCCGGCACCGAGCTCTCGCGCGCGGGGGAGCCGAATGCCCTCTGGTGTGCTGATTACAAGGGCGAGTTCATGCTCGGCAATCGGCGGTACTGCTATCCGCTCACCATTACCGACTTCGCGAGCCGCTACCTGCTGACCTGCGAGGCGCTGTTGACGACGCAGGAGCAATTCGCGTTTACGGTGTTCGAGCGGACCTTCCAAGAATTCGGGCTCCCGGGCGCGATGCGGACGGACAACGGGGTGCCCTTTGCGTCGCGGCAGGCGCTCTACGGGCTGAGCAAACTGGCGGTGTGGTGGCTGCGGCTCGGCATGCGGATCGAGCGCATCGCCCCCGGCCAGCCGCACCAGAACGGCCGGCACGAGCGGATGCATCTCACGCTGAAGACGGAGGCAACGAAGCCGGCCGAGTCGAATGTGCTGCAGCAGCAGGCGCGGTTCGATGCCTTCGTCGAGCGCTACAACCAGGAGCGCCCCCATCAGGCACTGGGCATGCGGGTGCCGGCGGCCGTCTACACGCGCTCCCCGCGCGTCTATCGTGGCCTCGAGGAGCTCACCTATCCGTACCACGACGCCACCATCACCGTGACCCATTGCGGCCGCCTCTGCTTCCGGGGGCGCAAGGTGAATCTCAGTCAGGTTTTTGCGGGGCAGAACGTGGGGGTGACTCAGGTGGGCGAGCGCCTCTGGCTCGTCACCTTCATGCAGTACGATCTCGGCTATTTTGACGACGAGACCTGTCGCCTCGAACCGATCGAGAATCCCTTCGGCTCGAAAGTGTTACCTATGTCCTCGGAATAAACTGTCACCCATGTGTCCAGAACGGACAGTCTTCGATCAGTCGGGGCGAGTGGATTTGAACCACCGACCTCCTGGTCCCGAACCAGGCGCGCTAACCGGGCTGCGCTACGCCCCGCAATGACTCGACGGCAGTAAGAGTGCGCCCAGGAGGACTCGAACCCCCAGCCTCTTGATCCGTAGTCA
>WNEZ01007101.1_pt1 | contig 19099 bp, 19 predicted proteins | sample 5400521 | NCBI WGS metagenome assembly WNEZ01 (sample SAMN13153339, study PRJNA577476) | soil metagenome | isolation source: 120 cm saprolite under Douglas fir tree site 2 hole 1 replicate 1 | place: USA:California | collected 2015-04-18 | reverse complement strand
GGCATTCTGGCCAACAAGACCTGTCCTGCGGATTTCATTGAGCAGAATCTTGCCATCCAGAGCAACGTCATTCTGCAAGCGCAGCGGGCAGGGGTAAAGCGGCTGCTATTCCTCGGATCAAGCTGCATTTACCCCAGGGTTTGCCCGCAGCCTATCAGGGAAGAGTACCTGTTAACCGGACCGCTTGAGCCCACCAACCGGCCTTATGCGGTCGCGAAAATCGCAGGCATAGAGATGTGCTGGGCCTACAACCGCCAGTATGGCACGCGTTTCTTGGCGGTCATGCCGACGAACCTCTACGGCAAAGGCGATAACTACGATCTCGAAACGTCGCATGTTTTGCCGGCGCTGATCCGAAAGATGGCGGAAGCGAAGCAACACAACCGTGAAACTGTCACCATCTGGGGTACTGGCGAGCCCAGGCGTGAATTCATGTTGAGCGATGACATGGCGGATGCATGCCTCTTTCTGATGAGGCTGGAGGATGACCAGTTCGACTCCCTGATCTCTTACTCTAACTCTTCTATTAAGGAAGGCCGCGCGCCGATTGTCAATATTGGCTGTGGAAGCGATATCACAATACGTGAGCTGGCCGAGACCATCGCGCAGATAGTCGGATTTAGCGGCAAATTGATTTTTGACACCACCAAGCCGGACGGCACTCCCCGCAAACTGCTTGATGTTTCACGATTGAAAGCCCTGGGCTGGGAGCGTGCGACTCCCCTGCGTATCGGCCTGGAGCAGGCCTGTCGTGACTATCAGCACGATGCTTGCGAGGAACTAGCGCAAGTGGACAGTTATGAGCGTGGGCTTGTTCGGCGAACCTGACGCGGCCCGGCGGGTCCTCTTCGGGGTCCTGATGCTGCTTGGCCTGGCTGGAGTTTTCCCCTCGGTGATCGGGAGAGCTGAACAGCCGCATCCTCCAATTGCGGTGCGCTTCCACCTGGACGAGCCGGGGTTAGTCACATTGGTGATCGAAGACGAGCATGGGCTGCGCGTGCGTAACCTCATCAGCGAAACCCATTTTACCGCGGGCGACAACGTGGTCTGGTGGGACGGATTGGATGACCTAGGCCGGGATAAGAGCTCGGAAGACCACGCCATCTACAACGTGTCCGGAAAACTGGTGTCGCCCGGAACCTACACCGTGCGCGGACTTTATCGCAAAGAGCTTGATTTGAAATACGAGTTCGCAGTCTACAACCCGGGCAATCCTCCCTGGGCTACGAGCGACACCTCGAGCGAATGGCTCACGACCCACACTCCCGCGGGAACGGTTTGCTTCCTTCCTGCGGGTACCGTGCCGGTACACGGCAAACATGATGTGGGATCGCCCGACCAAGTTCTTATCGGAAGCTATGTCGCGGAAGGCGGGAGCGGACTTGCCTGGGTCGATTTGGATGGACATAAGCTGCACGGACAGATGTGGGTCGGGGGGGTATGGACTGGCGCGCAGGAAATCGCCAGAGACATGGGGCGTCACGGTGTGCCTGCGGTCTACGCCTATGTGGCCTCCGGACTCAAGGGCGAGCTGAGGCTCAACAAATTCGTCAACGACAAGGAGCAGGCGGCGAAAGGCTCTCGCGATCTTCGCTTTGGAACCGGCGAGGATCCTGCTGTGCTCAATCCGACCTGGAAATTTCCAAAGGCGGACTTGGAAGGGGTAGGAGGTTTGGCGGCTTATGACGGTTTGCTTATTGTAAGCCTGCCGAAAATGAACCAACTCCTGCTGGTTGACGTCGCGCTTTCTCGGGTGATCGGCACACTCCCCATCCCTGATCCTGGAGGGCTCTTCGCGGACGGCAGTGGAAACCTGTTTGTCATCAGTCAAAAAAAACTTTTGAAAATAGCTGTACCGGAAAAGGTGCAAAGCGCCGAACAACTGGGGAAGCCGCAGGTCGTCGTCGACCACGGGCTGGAAGATCCCCAGCAAATCGCGATGGATGCGAAGCGGAATCTGTATGTGAGTGACTGGGGCACAAGCAACCAGGTAAAAACTTTCTCGTTCGAAGGGAAATTCCTGGGTTCGATCGGAACTGCGGGAGTTCCGGCATCGGGCCCTTATGATCGCAAGTTGATGCACCATCCCAAGGGAATCACAATCGATAGCAGAAACCAGCTATGGGTTGCCGAGGAAGACTTCCAGCCTAAACGAGTCAGTGTATGGAGCTTGGACGGGCGGCTGTTGCGCGCTTTCTATGGCCCTGTGACCTACGGTGGAGGCGGGAATCTGGATCCGAAAGATAAGAACCTTTTTTATTTGGATGGAATGACCTTTCGGCTGGATTGGACGACCGGCCAGAGCACTCTCGCCGGCATTCACTACAAGGCCAAGCCGGGTGAGCCTCCACTGGTTCCAGCGTTTCGCGGTGGTGATCAGCTGCAATGGTTCCAAGAGAAGGGAAGCCACTACAAGGGCACCGGCGCCAGTGAGGGTCCCGACCTGCCGATTTATGTGGGAAGCAATGAGTATTTCACGAACGCCTATAACTCCAATCCCTATACCGGCACGCCAATTGCGGGCTTGTGGATCGATAAGGGCGGAGTTGCAACGCCGGTGGCCGCGTTTGGAGGAGCTGATTCCTGGCAGCCACTTCAGGATCCCGCGTTCCGGACCCGCCTACCGGCGGCGTCCGCGACTGGCGTTTCGAACAAGCCACAAAGTTTGACAGGTTACACGTTTGTCTGGTCCGATTTGAATGGCAACGGCATCGTCGAACCCGCGGAGGTGACTTTGGCTCCCGGCCCGGTGCGCAGCGTCACCGTTTCTGCCGGTCTTGAACTGGTGACCGACACCGCGATCAGCTATAAGCCTGTCGGGTTCGCCAAAAGTGGAGCGCCTCTCTACGATCTAGGTAAATCCAAAATCCTTTGCCCGCAGACACAAAAGCCAACGTCGACTGGTGGCGGACAAGTATTATCCACTGGCGACGCCTGGACGGTGCTCACCACCGGCCCAAAGCCGTTTGCTTCTGAATCGCTGGCCGGCGCGAAAGATAGCATCGCAAAATGGTCGTACCCCAGTTTGTGGCCCGGGCTCCACGCGTCGCACCACGCGCCAGTTCCTACATTCCCCGGAGAGCTGATTGGCACAACCCGGCTGCTCGGTCCATCTGTCCAGCTGCGTAATGCAAGCGGGATCGAGTTTTGGGCAATCAATGGCAATAAAGGAAACATCTACCTGTTTACGACGGACGGGTTGTTTGTGGCAACGTTGTTCCAGGACTCACGTTCGCCGGCTGCATCATGGGCGAAGCGTAGCCAGGCGATCCGCGGGATGTCGGTCTCCGACCTGACGACGGGTGAAGAAAATTTCTGGCCCTCTATTACGCAGACCGATGACGGCAAGGTCTATGTGGTCACGAATTTTCCGGCAATCATTCGGCTAGACGGGCTCGATACGATTCGTCGTCTTGCCCCTTCTACTGTCCGCGTGAGTCCCGACGTGCTGGAGCAGGCACGGAGCTTTTTCGCAAGCGCGGAGCTTTCACGGCAGGCGGCAAACCAGGCGTCGGCCATCTTGCTTGTGCCAGTGAGTACGGCGCCTATCCCCTTGGACGGTGATCTCTCGAAGTGGGATCCGAAACAGTTTGTGATCATCGATGAACGATCCAGGCAAGTAGGGAATTGGGGACAAGCAAGAGTTCAAGCGCTGGCAGCGCTTAGGGTAGGAGGAGACAGGCTCTACGCGGCATTTAGGACGGGGGAGGCTCAGGCCCTCGAGAACTCCGGTTCGTCGTTTCAGAACTTATTTAAGACCGGGGGCGCCCTGGATCTGATGCTCGCTACCGATCCGAATTCCGATCCGCAGCGGAAGTCTGCGGCGCCGGGAGACATTCGTCTGCTGGTTTCCCTGGTAAAGGGCCAGCCGAAAGCCGTGTTATATCGCCCCATAGCTAAGACGGGGCCAAAGAATAGCGCGCTGTTTGAGTCTCCCCTTCGGACCTTAAAGTTCGACGACGTAGAAGATGTCAGCCAGTACCTGCAGCTGGCGAAGGGCACTCCGGCAGGCGACTTCGAGTTCTCGATTCCCCTGGCAGTCCTGGGGCTGAAGCCGACCCCTGGAAGCACACTGCGAGGCGACATGGGGTTGCTGCGCGGAGACGGGTTGAGGACTACCCAGCGAGTGTACTGGTCGAACAAAGCGTCCGGCCTGGTTTCAGACATTCCCAGCGAAGCTGAGCTCACCCCTCAGCTCTGGGGAGCGCTGAGGTTCGTTTCGGATACGGGAGACCGGGGCCACTGATCGAAGTCAGAAGCCCGCAATATCTCAGCAGGAGAGACATGCGTAATCTTGTAATGATAACGCCCTACGGTGCTCCGGGCACAAATGGCTTGTCTGATCATGTCGATCAAATTGTGGCTGCACTGGCGGACCAAGATATACCGTCCATCGACACGATCGGAGTTACGCGGACGGCCAAGGAGGTTGATATCTGCCGAGGTATTGTGATGCAGGGAGACTCGAGGGGATTGAACCAACTCTTGGATCGCTACGTCACCCCTGGCTGCACATTGGTTGTCCACTATGTGTGCTATGGGTATCAACGGCAGGGATGCCCTTTTTCGCTGATTCGAAGTCTGCGCGATCTTCGATCCTTGCGAGAGTTTCGCATGGTGTCCGTCTTTCATGAATTGTACGCATCAGGTCCGCCGTGGACCTCCACTTTCTACGTCGCGCCGTTCCAGCGATTTCTGTTTCGCTCCCTTGCCGGTTTGTCGGACGAGGTTGTAACAAGTACACCTGCTTACAAGCGGACGTTGGAGCTACAGGGTAGGAGCACAGGCATGCATCCAGTAGTCTCGAATATCGGAGAGCCCCTCCGTCCCTGTGAGCTTACACAACGTGCAAATCGTGCCGTAGTCTTTGGGCTGCCTCACTCACGTCGTCCTCTCTTAGAATCGCGCAGGCTGGTGCCCACCCTGGAAAAGCTCGCTGTCGACGAGGTGTTCGAAATCGGGGACCCCTGCGACGGGCCGCCCGCAAATATCGGCAGGGTGCGATGGTATCAATGCGGAAATCTCAGTGGAGAGAAAGTGAGTGAGCTGTTTCTTCAGAGTCGATTTGGTCTCCTGTACTATCCGCGGCACCTTCTGTCGAAGTCCGGAGTGTTTGCGGCCTATGCTTCGCACCGTGTCGTTCCGATCCTGTTGGCCCAGCCGGGCTCGCCGGTCGAGGAATTGAAGCCGCAAACTCACTACCTGGACAGCTCAGACATGCAGTCGCTCGATACCGCAGCAATGCAGGGAATTGCAGACGAGTGCTGGCAGTGGTACGTAAACACGCGGTCGGCGAATGTCTGCAAAGAACTCTATGTGGATTGGTGTCGGGACTAGTGGAAGGGGTGAGCGGTCGGGTCAGAAGTTTTGTTTCTTGTGCTTGGAGGCCGGTCCGGAATGGGAGCGCGATGGCCAAGGAGTGAACCCGCTAATGCCTATTTCCTATGCTCGTCTTACAATCGATTCCCCGAACCCACTTGCTCGCTACGCACATAGAACTCGCCTGCGAAAATCGCTCGCTCTAGCACTCCCGCGAATAGGGACCGGAAAGGTGTTGGACTTTGGTTGCGGCAGCGGTGCATTCGTGTCTGCCGTGCTGGCTCTCAAGAAGGACATAGTTGGCTACGAGCCGTTCATGCACGAACGATCAGCGCCAGGCCTTCCGATCTACAGCCGGATGGAGGATGTAGAAGCCCTCGGGCCATACACGCTTGTTACCCTCTTTGAAACTATAGAACACCTGCATGACGAAGAGATTGATACATTCCTGCAGACCTGTCAAAACCTGCTCGGTATCAACGGAATCATTTTGATCAGCGCACCCATCGAAATAGGGCCGGCGCTCTTACTTAAAGAATTGAACAGATACCTGCGGACCCCTCGTTCCCTGCGACGGGAATGTCTTGAGCACTCTGCAGCCGACCTGCTTAAGGCGTCCTTCTTGGGCGTTCCGCCTAGCCGCACCTGGAATCTGAAGGCAAGTCATAAGGGATTCGATTTTCGGCAAACCATCCGCTATTTGGAAGACAAGGGCTGGCGTGTCGAGATGCTGTCCCACAGCCCGTTGCCGATTGGCACTTGGTACGGTAACTCACAGGTGTTCCTTTCGGCGGCGTTACTCTAGTTAGTCGTTTAAGGGGAATAGAGTGGGTGAAGCAACCACATGGTATAAGTCTACGTTTCGCCTTCGCGAAAGGTGTCAGACTCTCATCGCAGGAAGTCTTCGTCATTTGTATTGGACCGCTCAGGGAATGAAGGTTGGTAATGATACTGTGCTCCCGAGAATCGTAGTTACTTGGCCCCATCAGGTCAGTATCGGAAAACAATGTCGGATCGAGCACGGTGTGTACTTTCACTACGACGGCATCTGCCGACCCGGGCCAAGCATCGTAATCGGTGACGATTGCTTTATTGGAGCTGGCTGTGAATTCAACATCGATTCCCGATTAACGATCGGAAATCATTGCCTGGTGGCTAGCGGCTCGAGATTCATTGACCACGATCACGGTACCGACACTGCTGTTCTCATGGCCAAGCAAAAATGCATAAGTGGTCCTATCGTAGTGGGTGAAAATGTGTGGATAGGGGCCAACTGTGTAGTTCTTGCGGGAGTAAAAATTGGGGATGGTGCGATTGTTGCCGCAGGAGCCGTAGTTACAAGAAGTGTCGCATCCCATGCAATTGTGGGGGGAGTGCCGGCCAGGCTCATCAAGTATCGCGGTAGAGGAGACATGGTCCCGGATACGGTCTCATCCGAGTCGTACAGCGCAAGATAAGTCCAGATGCAACCTTGTCCGAAAGATAACAGCAGTCGTGTTGCCGTCGCTATCCACCTCGATCGTGGGCGGACCGGCATCTGATGTTGCGCCGCAAGACCGACCACCGAATCTGATATGACTCGAATCTTGGTAACCGGCGGTTCTGGTTTTATTGGGACGAATCTAGTCCAATCCCTGCTCGATGGCGGTTGCGAGGTGCTGAATGTTGACCACAAAGCTCCTCTCAATCCCGATCACGCGACCCATCATCAGGCGGGCGAGATTCTCGACTCAGACGCTTTGGAGTCGACGATGCAGTCATTCCAGCCGGAGCTGATTGTGCACCTTGCGAGTCGTTGTGATCTCGATGGCTCCTCGCTCGCGGACTATGCCGCCAACACCACCGGCGTGAGCAACATCATCTCGGCGATTCGTCGCGTCAGAAGCGTGAAGCGTGCGATCTTTGCCTCCTCGCGATACGTACACCCCACCGCAAACCAGCCTCGGGGCGATACCGAGTACGCTCCGTTCACATTTTACGGCGCCAGTAAAGCCGAGGGCGAGAAGATCGTGCGCGCTGGTGGCCTGGAGATACCTTGGGTCCTGATTCGGCCGACATCCATATGGGGTCCGTGGTTTGGAGTGCCCTATCGAGGGTTCTTCGATGTTGTGCGCAAAGGCCTGTATGTACATCCTCGAGGAGAGCGGCTCTTTAAGACCTATGGATACGTGGGGAATGTAGTTCACCAGATCAAGCAATTTCTTTTTGTCCCAGCGGAGCGGGTACATGGCCGCGTGTTTTATGTTGCGGACTATCAGCCCATCGAGATCAGGAACATGGCGGAATCCATTCGGGAAGCCTTCGAAGCGCCAGTGGTTCGAGATGTGCCTGCTACTGTTCTGCGTACCCTCGCCAGAGCCGGGGACGGATTTAAGAAACTTGGCTGGAAAAATCCACCACTGACCTCTTTTCGCCTGAGCAATCTGCGCACTCAAATGGTTTACGACCTTTCCACCACTCAAGCGGTTGCCGGGCCATGCCCGTACACGATGGAGGAAGGGGTGCGAGCCACTGTCGACTGGATCAAACAACATGGCTGAGATGAAGCGCTATCAGGACTTGAGCCGGTTTCGGATGCCCGCCAAGTTTCGCGGTCGTTCTCCGGTAACGGTCCAGATTTGGTGGATTTTACAAGGCACCTTATTTCGCTGGTCGCCCCAGGCCTTGTACTTCTGGCGCAACTTCCTCCTGAGACTCTTCGGAGCCAAGCTTGGCCATTCCGTCCAGTTCCGCCCGACGGTTCGAGTCACCTATCCGTGGAAGTTGACGGTGGGGGACAACGTCTGGATTGGAGACGATTGTGTTTTTTACAACTTAGGCGAAATCGTCGTTGGTTCTGATGTCGCGATCGCGCACGACGTGTACTTCTGTACCGGGCTCCACGACTATACCAGGATAGATTTTCCCATCGAACAAAAGCCTATCCATATTGAAGATGAAGTTTGGCTTCCAAACGATGTCTTCATCGGCCCCGGTGTGACCATCGGGCGTGGCACAATCGTCGGAGCACGCAGTACTGTCCTGAGCGATTTGCCCCCAGGGATGATTTGCTACGGGTATCCGGCCAGGCCCGTACGACCTCGCGAGGTTAGAGAATTGGATAACAAATAAGAGTGTAGCTGGATCGACAGAAAACAGCTTCTGGAAACTCCCGTCGAGCATGATTCGGACCTAGTCGAGGTGAGGATGAACAAGCCTTTCATCTGGAAAATTAGTCGTGAAGTAAGGTTACAAGTAAACCGTTGACACGAGGTCCCCTGACTATTCTGGGGCCGGAGGATAACTCCAAGACCTGAACTATCTTCTGTGCCAATAGGTGCTCCAATTGCTGACAGGCCACGTTTGCTTATCGGAAGGAGCCAGACTATGAATGGGCTAAAGCGCGAGAACTACGTACGGGAAACTAATGACCCCGTCGACCAAACCACATTCCGCAAACCGCCGGCTGGAGCCATATCTCCCCGGCCGAAAGGCATTGACGGAGTACTCTCCAACCCGAGTCGTCTTACTGACGGCATCAAGCCCCTGAGTTCCGAATATCGATCAGGTAAGCCATATCCTCATCTGGTTATCGACAACCTGTTTTCGGAAGACTTGCTCAACCGCGTCGTTCTCGAAATGCCTCCCGCAGGCGATCCCAACTGGGTCCGCCATGACGATGAGCATATCCGGCAATTTAATCTGCGTTCTGCCCTGGTGTTGGGTGATGCCGGATCTCAACTGGTTGCCTTCATGCATTCCGCGAACTTTCTTTACTTCTTGTCGGAGGTTACGGGGATCTGGGAGCTGTTGCCCGACCCCTATCTGCAGGGCGGCGGATATCATCTTATTCCGCGGGGTGGGAAGTTGGACGTTCATGTCGACCGCAATGTGGCTTACTCGACTGGGCTGGTCAGGCGACTCTCTCTTCTGGTTTATTTGAACAGAGACTGGAAACACGACTACGGCGGGCAACTCGAGCTATGGAGCAAAGACGGAAAGCGCCGCGAGGTAAGTATTGAACCGACATTCAATCGTACGGCAGTTTTCGAGATCACCGATGAAAACTACCATGGAGTACCAGCAGTAGTGAGGTGTCCGGCCGGGCGCAGCAGAAACTGCTTCGTCGTGTACTACCACACTGCAGCGTTGCCAGGCGAAGCGGTAATCCCACACACGTCAATCTACGCTCCCAGCCGCTACCGCCAGAGAGGCTCAAGAGTTTTGCAGTTGATGAAGGACTTGACACCTCCACTCGCACTTCGAGTGTTTCGGAGGATGCACCCACCGGAGTGAAGTGAATTTCCATTCGCCTAGAGGAAGAAACCGCCAGTTCGATTTGAATCGGCAGTCATCAGCGGACACTGCGGTAATAACAAAAACTAAGTCGGGTCACGCGGCTCTGACCGATCGCTGTCCTCGGCTGCTTGGGATTAAGGTCACTGGCAGCCGCAATATGCGAATGCTCGACTCTCCTATTGCCCGAGCGTGAATTGCGATCCGATCGTGCTCCGGAAAAGGATCGGACAGCAACTCGAACTCTTCGCCGTATATCCGTACACGTCGAGACGCAACGTAGCCAAGACGCCGAATGCGTACACAAGCGTCTTCCACAGATTCAATTCTAGTAAAGCGGTTGATGAACGCTGAAAAGGACATCTCGCCGGATCGGGTCACTTCTTGATCTTCGACCACTGAGAAGTGAATCCGGTCGTTGGTATCGATCTGTTTAACCCTCACAGTCAGGCCGGTTCCGTCCTGAAAAATCTGTCCCCCCGTGACTGCAACAGTGCGTGGCATTCAACCCTCCAGAGTTAAGTTATTAAGTTTCTTGTGAGCATCAATGCTAGGCCCGTCGGCGAACAGTGCCGAATCAGGTAGTTGCTGTATTCGTCCTCTACGGCTGTGCAAAACTCTCTGGGGACTGCAGCGTGTTCATCTCTCGGCGGTTTGCCCAGCGCACACTCCTGGCATCGCGGTTTTCCAACACAAGCCATCCGAGCGATGTACCCTATGGGGCCTCTTCTTTTTTTAGACTAGCTATGGACAGAATGGTGGGGAAGGTTGTCCACGAGCCTGCCACGACTCAACTGAGTCTGGGGGCCGTTTCTGTTTGGGGCCGCCAGGTTGCGGGCTGGAACGCCAGCGTAACTAATTGCGGGCGTCTCGCTGAAAGGTGACCCCGCTCCATTATGAATAAGAAAGGGTCGATTTTCCGACCCTTCCCCTTTTCTTTTGCGCACTTTATTTCACATGGATTGTCTTGCCGTCTGGATCGAGCGTACCGCTGATCCGCACCTTTTGGCCTTCGTACTTTTTTACCAGGTCCTGGCGATCGACATCATATGTGGTACCGCTTTCGTCCTGAAGCACGTACTTGTCTCCGGCCTTCTTGATCGTACCAGCATAGATCTGACCTTGCGCCTGCTGCGAGTCGGCTTGAGAATCAGGTGCTTGCTGTCCGGACTGATTCGGCGCCTGGGCGGGTGGCTGCTGGGCTGGCTCTGTTGGAAGTCGGAGAGCGTTGAGCCTAGCACCCGCCGAGACCACGCCGAGGAACAAAGTGAGCATGATCGGCAGCCACTGCGAGCATATCCTTTTCTTCATGAAATCCTCCTGGAAGATTTAGGGTTCTTAATAGTTCGAGCAAACAACTTGCCAAAAGAACTTGTTTCATGACGCTGTTGGCCAAGAAAATATGCAAACATTCCATCTACAAGTCTTAGCTTCACGGGGCTTTGACACACTGTCACCGCTCCCCCGCAAACTCAGAGATGATCCTCGGAGACCTAAAGGAAGCGCTGTAGCATTCGGATCATTCGCCTGTGGCTTTGTGGAGCGGAGCAGGAAAAATTTGCCCGCCTACCACCGCAGAAACTCCGACGATGGCATCTCTCCAGGCTCCTTCGTGTGATCCTCCACGGGAAAGCGCCGACGTGTGCCGGTGAAAGGGTCACCGGAGTTGTGTCGAGCGACTGGATTTGTAGGAGCGGCATTCACCACCAAACTTAGACGCTCCGCGGCGACAGTACAGTAACTACTGTATTCCGGGGAAGAGGGGCAAGACGGATGATGGGGAGAGCGTTATGACAGCGCAAGTTTTCATCGCCCGGAGCCAAGGCGGGTTCATCGAGGTTTCGGTAGTCAAGGAGGGCCTAAGCTCCGGACCCGGGCACAAGTACGAGGCAGTCGAGGCAAGAGGTGTGCTCTTGGCCTTTGGATTTGACTCGGGATTTGTTGATCGCCAACTTAAGTGTCTTTACGAGATGTCTCCAAACATACTGCTTAAGTTTCCCGTGGCGGAAATAAGTGATGCCATCTTAACGTCGCTAGGGTTCGCGGCCGCCGCGTTCACGCATGCCTAACAGTGAAGGGATACCGCTACGGCCCGGTGATCTTCCACGGTGTGGCGAATCCTTCTCTGGTGTCAGAATGGGCCCTGGTGGAAAAGCCCCTTTCGAGTATATAAGGCCGGGCGAGAGCAACTGGAAGGGTTTCGGTTAGCCCCGTGGTAGCGAATTCACGCCGCATCGAGCCTTTCATTGCCGAAAACAATTCACTGATTGAGCCCGGAGATCGTCGTTGACAACCTCAGGAACACATAGCACACTGTTGCCAGCGTACTCCTTTGCCTCATTACCCTCTGTGGTCAAAGAATCCCGGCCGAAGCTGTGGAATTTGGGTCAATGAAAGGACTACCATGCTTTTCCCCCTCCCCCAACTGTGGACCGATGATCGCGGACAAGACATCGCTGAATATGCCGTAATGCTGGCGGTGATCCTGGTGCTTGTAGTGGGCACGATCCGGCTTGTCGGTTCCAATGCCAATAACGTATTCTCCTCTGCTGGGAGTGCGATTCAGTAGGTCGGACTCGACAGAGGTTCTAGCTTCAGTGGCCCCGCAGCCTGTTCGGTGCGGGGCCTTTTTTATTATCTGCTCCCTGATTGCGCCGTGGTTTTCGAGGTCTGCTCACTCCGAGGCGCCGAAGAGCAGTAACCAGAAACGACCGCATAAGAGCCGTCCTCTTGGACACCTCCTTCAGGGGACCTTGGTGTTTTGCTCCGTTGCAATACGATTACTAAGATTGAGTGAGATTCTCACATGCCCTTCCCCGGGATGAGACATTGCTTCGTTTGTTAGAGGAGAGAAAGCTAAGGCTGAAATCTGCCGCTCGGTCGGTGGCGTCGTGGGATATTTGCAGGTTTGTGGTTGCTGGCAGGCGCTCTTTGGGTGCTTGTACCACGCATTGCCGGGGAGGGGTCACGAGCGGCACCGGAGATGTTTATCTTTGCCGACACCCGAGACAACAGCGTAGATGAGTAGCATCGTATTCATCTTTATAGGAGTTGTGATTGCCCTGGCAGTAGTGGCGATATTCATGAAGCTATGCGCCGGCCAGCCCAAAAAGGCGAAAAAGGGAGAAAAGGCAGAAATCATGAAGCAGCTCCTGGCACTGTCCGAGCGCGAAAACGGCACCTCGGCAATGGCCTCTCCTCCCACCAGAAACCTCCCGTCTTCGATACGCAGTGACGCGTTGCGAAGGGGTCTGGATCGAGGCCACAATTCTAAGGGGAGGCATTCCGCCACGAGTCCCACCTCTTCTACTTCATGCAGGCCAAACCGTGTCGATGCCGAAATCGAAGAGCAAATCCGGCGGCGGGCATATGAGTTGTATCAAGCACGTGGCGGGGTGGGTGGAAAGGCAACGGATGACTGGCAGCAAGCAAAGAAAGAAGTATTGAGCCAAAAAGCCAAATCAGCCACGACCTCGTCCTGACATCCCGACGGTAATCGAGGTGCGATCACCGCAGTAACGGGCAGTGGCCTCCCGTTCAATGTACTGAAGTCCGGTTCTTCCACAGTCGGAATCGGATTAAGATGGCGATGCCGGACATGAATCCTTCGAGCTTTCTCCCAATACCCCAGAAACGCTGGAAGGGTCTGCCTAAGCAGTCATGTCCGGCACTCGCATCATGCCGGATCGACCTCTTAATCAGAATAGCCCGGTGGTGGGGGAGGGTAGTTACGAAGGCAACCTCACGTCGATGAGTGAAGTAACCCCGATCGCCCGTGGACAACAATCCGCCGACGGGCCGGGGCAGGTGCAAGAAGTGCGGTTGGTATGAGTGTAAGCAGTCCCGGACTGCGACTGCGCCATTGCAACGCCGAAAGTGTGGATGATAATTCATCCGGGGGAATGGCCTCCGGCTCCGGTCGCATGTCACGTTCAACGGTAGCGAAGGCACGGGAGGGCGTTGTGGGCAGCTATATGCTTCAACATGTCCGTTGCCGCTTGAATGAGCTTCTTACGCCTCTATCAAATCGAAGGCGAATTGGAACGCCTTAAATACAAAGATCAGAGGACGACTGAAAATGGACTCATTCTCCGCGACAAACGTTTCCAGCAGACGGGTCAGCGTGGCAATTCTTATCCTCCGAGGCGCCCGCGCCATGGCATTTCTTTATCACGGGAGTGCCATTCTGTTCGGAGCTTTCGGAGGTCCCGGACCACAGCAGTTTGCCGCCGCCCATCAGTGGCCCGTCATTCTCGCGTACTTGGTGGGACTGGCGCAGCTTGCCGGTGCATTGGGCATCCTTACCGGCTTTCTGTTTCGACTGGCAGCGGTATGTATTGTCGCCGTTATGGTAGGAGCTATTTTTATGGTTCATCTCCCGCATGGCTTCGATGTCAGCAACGGCGGTGCTGAATATGCGCTGACCCAATTGCTACTGGCGATTGCCTTCCTCTTGACCGGCCCGGGCGCGTATTCGCTGGCACCGCTGCTTCCTGCGTGGTTACAGAAATTGTAATGCGTCGTGGGCTGACCAGACTGTTCAGTGTCCACGTCTCAGCAGCAAACATGCGCCGGTGAAGGAGAAGATTCCCACAACGCCGGCCGTGGCCATACCTGCCCAAAAAGCCCTTCCGTGATCTGCATCTTTAGGTGCCACGACGAAGTATCGGTGCAGCAGGTATCCGTAGGCTTCGATCCATTGGGGTCCGCTCAAGCGTGGGTTGGTATTTTTTGCACAAACGAGAGCGTGCCGATGGTATCTTTTCACCGCCCCAGAAAATCGACGCAAGCGAAGGAAGCGTGGCACCCGACCCAAGTTCCACCGCTCATCCCGAAGTTTTGAAGACCCAGGAATTCCGGCGCGAGATGGGGACGGTATCCCGGCACTCGGCCGTGTTCTTCGCGGGCACCATCTTTACCGCAGCCCTTAGTTATCTCTTCAAGGTATATCTCGCCCGCACTTTGGACGCTCGAGCGCTGGGAATTTACGCGCTGGGCATGACCCTGGTCGCATTCCTTAGCCTTTTCAACTCTCTGGGCCTTCCGAGGTCGGCGTCACGCTATGTGGCAGCTTATTGCGCGACGGAGAGGTTCGATCTTCTGCGCGGATTTTTGGCCCGTAGTCTGCTGGTGCTCCTGGTTTTCAACGTCCTGCTCGGGGCGGTCATGCTGCTGGCAGGACCTTGGATCGCGGTTCACTTTTATCACACCCCGCAGATGCAGGCTTACCTTCCGCTCTTTGCCCTTCTCATGGTCGCCGGAGTGCTGAGCAGTTTTTTTGGACAAGTGCTGGCGGCCTACAAAAACGTAGCCGGCCGTACCATGATCAACAATTTCATCGGTACTCCGGCGAGGATGACCCTGACAGTAGTGCTGATCGCGGCAGGGTTTGGCTTGGGAGGTTACATTTTTGCGCAAATGGCCGGAGCCTTCCTGGTGCTGGCGTTGCTGATCCGGATGGCTTGGCGGTTGACGCCCCAGGCGGCCCGCTCCACCTCCGGCACTCTTCCCGGCATGGAAAGGGGGGCAATGGCTTTTGCCGCTGCATCGGTTGGCCTGGGGCTGCTGGACTTCATGAAGGTTCAGACCGACAGCATTGCCGTGGGTCACTACCTCGACGCGAGGCGGCTGGGAGTCTACTCCATCGCCGCGACAATGGTCGCTATGGTGTCTTTGGTACAGCGATCGGTAAACCAGATATTCGCTTCGACCATCGCTGATTTGCACGCCCGGGGCGAGCATCACTTATTAAAACGGATGTTCCAAACGGTTACGAAATGGGTAGTGGGACTGACATTTCCCTTCGCCTTGGTGCTCATCATTTACGCTCGCGAAATCATGCAGATCTTCGGACGAGGATTTGAGGAAGCTTGGCCCATTCTTATCATCGGCGGCGTCGCCGGATTGGTGGATTGCGGCGTCGGTTCGGCCGGGACCTTGCTCCTGATGTCGGGACGGCAAAACCGGCTGATCAAAATTCAGGTTGTTACCGCTGGCTTGATGATAGGGCTCAGTCTCGCACTGGTGCCCCGCTGGGGAATCATCGGCGCGGGGCTGGCGACCGCAGTGAACGTGGCTCTGACCAACCTTTGGTTTCTGGTGGAGGTGCGCCGCGAACTCAAGTTCTATCCATACAGCGGGAGCTTCTGGCGTTTGGCCGCGCCATTGGCATGCATGGTGGTGGTCCTGCTCTTGGTGCATTCGGCGTTTCCCATGCGTCCGGTCTGGGCCGGAATTGCAGTCGGCATGGTGCTGGCCTACGGTGTCTTCGCCGGGATAGCTCTCGTTGCCAGCTTCGACGAGGACGACTGGGTCATTGCTCGTGCCGCCTGGTCACGCCTGCGGAGGTTGGGAGGGGCCCTCGGTTGATGCGGGAACGCCACTGGGTCCCGTGGCGGATCTCACGAAGGTCTAAGCTGCCATGGTGTAGAGCATGCGCATGTCCCAGCTAGCCAGATCAGTCAGGCGTTGTTGCCCCAGCACCCAATCGCTATCGACCGACTTAGGCAAGACCGGCCGCACCAGCACACAGGGACAGCCATGTGCCCGCCATTCCAGGTCTACTGGCTTGAAGCCGCGAGCTGCAAGATATTGCCGTGCGCCATCGGGAAAGGTCGCAGCCCAGGCGAAGAGTTCCGCAAAGCGCCCCGATCGGATAGCAGCTTCGAGCAGCTCGGTTCGCAGCCCAGGATGGGCAGCTTCGAGATCGACAATCTTGACTCTCCTAGGCTCAGGCGTCGTGGAATGAGCACATTCGAGGACCAGATATCCGTCCAGCGGGGAGTCGCCGAGGTACAGGAACCTGTAGATACGCAGAGGATTGCCGAAGCGCCAGGCAAAAAATTCGCGATCCCGGACGTGCCGGATCCGGCCGTCATGACCCAGGCGAGACACGAGTTCGCTCATGGCACCGGGCCGCGGTTCACGCTCAAAAAGAACGGAACCATTCGCTCGAACCTGCGACCCGCGGTCAAGACGGGCGAATGGCTTGCGCTCAGCGGCGGATTGCAGGAGCGGACTACAAGCGTCTTTCCTGAAAAAGGGCTTTTGTTTTAGGAATTCCCGCAGACGACGACGGAAGGCCGGCCCGGTCCCCGAGCCAATGGGCTCCAGGGGGCCGGCGCTTTTCCAACCCATGGCCAACGAGCCCAATACGGTGAGCCCGCCCCCGCTGAGATTGAAAACATGCTTGTGGCCTCTCTGGGCAAGATCCTCAAAGGCAGCGTTCATGATCAGAGTGACCAACCCTCGGTCACGATGCTGCGGAGAGATGACAAAATCGTCAGCCACCAGCACGGTATGCACTTCGCGCGGCCGTCCCAATTCCCATTTGGCTCCGTAAAACCCTCGCATCCCGACCAGTTCGCTGCCCTGAAACGCAAGATAGATCAACGGCTCCTTCGAATAGGGGTTTTCTTCGTATTTCCATTCGAAATAGCGAGTCGCCAGGCCGACATCCCGGGTCCAAAGATGAGTCTGGAGCGCCGCCACCTTTTTCTTGTGCGCCGGATCATAAATCACGATCTTGTAGGTATCACTCATGGGCCGCCGGTTGCACCCGCTGGCCGGGGGGTGCAGAAATCATGAAATACGGTTCCTCTCCACGAAGCGCAAGATATCGGTAATCGAATCCAGTTCGCTGGCGAGATCAAATTGAGTGGGGTCCACGGGCTTTCCGGTCTGCTCCTCAATCCAGAGAATGAGTTGATAGAGAGCCAGCGAGTCAAGGATGCCGGAGCGAATCAGCGAGGTATTGCCGTCCCACTGCTTCGGCATTCTGAGATTCCAGCTCTCGACAACTCTGCTCAGATCATCACCAATCGACAAGTTTCACTTCCCAGTCGTCAACCCTCGGACGAGGGCTGAATTAGAGACTGCTCCTCACCGCTGCATGGCGCGAAAGTCCACGGCCCGAAGGGCCGCACAACGTTGTGCCACTGTCGCGCGGTTGACTTTTCCGCGGGATGTGCGGGGAATTTCATCCACCAGATACCAGCGCTGTGGCAGTTGGTATTTCGCAAGATGAAGCTTGGTCCATTTGTAAAGTCGCTGTAAGGTGGCATCGTCGGTCGAACGCAGGACCACGGCAATACCGACATCCTCTCCCAGAAGGGGCTCGTCGAATGCGAATGTGCACACGTCGGTGGTTTCTGGAAAACGCTCCACAACCGCATCGACGTCGCCGGGATACACCTTCATCCCTCCCTTGTTGATCTCCTCCCGTTCGCGGCCTCGGAGGTAGAGGGAGCCACGATTATCCATGTAGCCGATATCTCCCGTGACGAACCATCCCTGGCTCACCACCCCACGGGTCAGATCGTCACGATCAAGATAGCCGCGCATCAGCGCGGGGGTGTTCACCCAGACGTAGCCGGATTCTCCCGGTTCACAAGGATCTGCAAAAGCCGGCGATATTTCGGTGCTCTTGCCCTTCAGGATTCGGATGACGCCGCCCCAGGCTTCACCGATAAGACCATCTTCAGGAACAAAGCCGGGAACGGTGGTTCCCGCCAGCCAACTCCCCGTTTCGGTGATGCCATAGGCGTTGAAGACCTCAGTCGTGCCCGCCCAGTCCTGAACCGACTTCCAGATGGCCGCCGACAGAGGCGCCGAGCCGCAGAAAACACGTTTCAGAGTCCTCGACTGTGGCCGCTTCGCGGTTTTGAGAGCGAGTTTCCACAGCGACGGAACCGAGGACATGAAAGTGATTTCATGCTGGTCGAGAAGAGCGCCAAGACCTATCACAACATCGGGCCGGAACGGAGCGCCCACGAAAAGATCCTGACCCGAAAGCCAGGGGAAGAGACAGTTGCAGATCAGGCCATGTCCAAAATGAGTGGGAAGCAGACAAAGAGTGCGGCGATACGAATCCAAACCAAGTTTTTCCCGAAGGCTCATCCAACGGGCGCGAAGCGAGCGGTGGGTGTGCACCACGCCTTTTGGTTGTCCGGTGGTTCCCGAGGTGAACAGGACAAGTGCATCGTCGTCCATCGAAAACCCGGCTCTGTTGGGCAACGGGGCTGACTTCTTCTGGAGGTCCTTCTCGTCCCAGATGGAGAGCAGCCGCACGCCGAGCGCGCCGAGAGACACGGCCAGCTCTCGATCAGGCTCGTCTTTCCAGACAGAAAAGCGTGGCCTGGCGGCGCGAGCCAATACTTCGACTTCGAACGGTGTCAAGCGGCCATCGACCGGAATTGCGCAGCCTCCAAGTTCCCAAATAGCCAGAAGGTCGACGAAAAACTCCAGAGTATTGCCGTGGTGGAGAAAGACGCGGTCGGATCGCGCCAGCCCCAGCTCGCCATACCGAGCCATGTGGCTGCGAACTAGTCCGAGAACCACCGAGGGGCCCCAGCGTCGGCCGTCCAGCGGGTCGGTCAGCGAACCGACCGTTCGATCCAGAAACATGCAGTCTCCAGTGCCCGAGACTCACTGGCGAACCAACATCCCATTCACGCCCGTGTTGTTTCTTCGTCTCCGGATTCCTCTGCGGAGAATCGAGAAACCC
>WNEZ01001824.1_pt1 | contig 19100 bp, 17 predicted proteins | sample 5400521 | NCBI WGS metagenome assembly WNEZ01 (sample SAMN13153339, study PRJNA577476) | soil metagenome | isolation source: 120 cm saprolite under Douglas fir tree site 2 hole 1 replicate 1 | place: USA:California | collected 2015-04-18 | reverse complement strand
CTGATTGCCGCCGTGATAGCCCGGTACGAGCGGCACCCCGGCCTTTTCCATGATGGTCTTCGCCGCAGATTTGTCGCCCATCGCGCGCATCGCCTCGAGCGGCGGTCCGATGAACGTGACGCCGGCGCGCTCGCAGCGCTCGGCGAATTCCGCGTTCTCCGAGAGGAAGCCGTAGCCCGGGTGGACGGCCGAGGCACCCGCGCTTCTCGCCGCCTCGACGATCCGATCGCCGCGCAGGTAGCTATCCTTTGCCTCCGGCGGGCCGATGCGAAACGCCTCGTCGGCAAGCGCGACGTGACGCGATTGCGCGTCCGCGTCCGAGTACACGGCGACCGTTGCTATGCCCATGCGCCGCGCGGTCCTCGCCACTCGGGCAGCGATCTCGCCGCGGTTGGCGATCAGGATCTTGGCGAACACGGGACGCACTCTATCTCTTCTTTTTGGCGCCCTTTTTCATCGCCTGCTGCAGCCAGGCGGGCCTGCGCTTCTCGAGAAAGGCGCGCACGCCTTCTTTGCCCTCTGCGGATGCCCGGGCAGTGGCGATGCGGGTGGCCATGTCGTCCATCAATTCGGAGTCGATCCCCCGCCTTGCGACCGTGTGGATCAGGTCCTTGGTCACCGCGTGCGCCGCGGGCGCACCCTGAACGAGCTCGCCCAGAATCGCGTTCACCGTTGCGTCCAGCTCCGCGGGCTGCGCCAGCTCCTGCACGAAACCGATGCGGTAGGCCTCCGCCGCCGGAAAGCGCTCGGCGGTGAGGAAATAGCGGTGCGCGGCGCGCTCGCCCATCGCCGCGATGACATAGGGGCTGATGGTCGCCGGCGTCAGGCCCAACCGGACCTCTGATACGCTGAACTCGGTTTCGACCGATGCGACGGCGATATCGCAGGCGGCGATCAGCCCCATGCCTCCGGCAAATGCCGCTCCGTGCACGCGCGCGACCGTCGGCTTCGCGAGCGCATGCAGCCGTGCGAGCATGGCGCCAAAGGCCTTTGCGTCTTTCCGGTTCTCCTCGAAATCCAGCTCGCCCATCCTCTTCATCCAGTTCAGATCGGCGCCGGCGCAGAATACCTTGCCGCGGCCCGCGAGCACTACCGCGCGCACCGCCCCGTGGATTTCGATGGTTCCGTACGTCATGCTTCTTCCTCCCGACTGAAGCTCTCGTTCGAATCGCTAAATCGGCTCGACGATCACCTGGGCCCGCACCGAGTTGGCGATAAAGCATTTCTCGTGGGCTTCGTGGTGCAGCTCGGCGAGCACCGCCGGCGAAGGCGGCGCCGCGAATTCGATCGCGGGCCGCAAGGTGACCCTCGTCATCGCCGTGCGGCCTTCGGAATTCCTTTCGAGCACGCCTTCGGCCTCGTCGGCGTACCGGTTGACTATCAGTTTCTTCGCCGAGGCAAGGCCCAGGAACCAGAGCATGTGGCAGGCGGAAAGCGCGGCAACGAAAAGCTGCTCCGGATCGGCGCCCGGCCCGTGCGGCGCGCCCTGCGGAAGGTTCTCCTTCGCGGCGTTCCCGGCGAGCTCCGCGGACTCGAATGCGATGCGGTGGGCGCGGCTGTACTTGGTAATTTCGAACGACATCCCGTTCCTTTGCCATTCGGTCTTTGCGCGGTGAATGGACATCAGAGTTCCTCTACATTCGAAAAACGCCGAACCGGGTCTCCTCGATCGGGGCGTTGAGCGAGGCGGAAATCGCGAGCGCCAGGATGCGCCGCGTTTCCTCGGGCGCGATCACACCGTCGTCCCAAAGCCGCGCGGTGGCGTAGTAGGGATGCCCCTGGCGCTCGTATTGGTCGAGGATGGGGCGCTTGAACTCTTCCTCCTCCGCCTTGCCCCAGGTACCGCCCTTGGCCTCGATCCCGTCGCGTTTCACCGTGGCGAGAACGGAGGCCGCTTGCTGCCCTCCCATCACCGAGATGCGTGCGTTGGGCCACATCCAAAGGAAGCGCGGGCCGAAAGCGCGGCCGCACATGCCGTAGTTGCCCGCTCCGAAGGATCCGCCGATGATGATGGTGAATTTCGGCACCCGGCTGCACGCGACAGCCGTCACCATCTTGGCGCCGTCCTTGGCGATGCCGCCCGCCTCGTATTTTTTCCCCACCATGAAACCGGTGATGTTTTGCAGGAAAAGAAGCGGGATGCCGCGCTGGCTGCACAGCTCGATGAAATGCGTGCCCTTGAGCGCCGATTCGGAAAACAGGATCCCGTTGTTCGCGACGACGCCGACGGGGTAGCCCCAGATGCGCGCGAAACCGGTCACGAGGGTGGCGCCGTAGTCCGCCTTGAACTCGTCGAGCTCGCTGCCGTCGACGATGCGCGCGATCGCTTCGCGCACGTCGTAGGGCTTGCGCGTGTCGGCGGGGATGACGCCGTGCAATTCCTCGGCCGGGTAGAGCGGCTCGGCTGGCTCGCGCAGGGCGAGCGTCACGTTCTTCGTACGGTTGAGATTCGCCACGATCGAGCGGGCGATCGAGATCGCGTGGGTATCGTTGTGCGCGTAGTGGTCGGCGACGCCCGATTGCCGCGTGTGCACCTCCGCGCCGCCGAGCTCCTCGGCGGAAACCACTTCCCCTGTCGCCGCCTTCACGAGCGGCGGGCCGCCGAGAAAAATCGTGCCCTGCCCTTTGACGATGATGGTCTCGTCGGACATCGCCGGGACGTAAGCGCCCCCGGCGGTGCAGGAGCCCATCACGGCGGCGATCTGCGGGATGCCGGCGGCCGACATCGTCGCCTGGTTGTAGAAGATGCGGCCGAAATGATCGCGGTCGGGAAAAACGCTGTCCTGCTCCGGCAGGAACGCACCGCCCGAGTCGACGAGATAGAGGCAGGGAAGCCGGTTCTGCAGGGCGATCTCCTGGGCGCGCAGATGTTTCTTCACCGTGATGGGGTAGTAGGTTCCGCCCTTGACCGTGGCGTCGTTCACGACCGCCACACACTCCCTGCCCGAGACGCGCCCGACGCCGGTGATGATGCCGGCGCCCGGCGCTTCGTCCTCGTACACGCCGAACGCGGCGAGCTGGGAGAGCTCGAGGAACGGCGACCCCGGGTCGAGGAGCAAGCGCAGGCGCTCGCGCGGCAGCAGTTTTCCGCGGGCCGCGTGCTTGGCGCGCGCCGATTCGTCGCCGCCGTGCGCGGCGCGCTCGACCTTGGCGCGCAGATCGGCGACCAGCGCCGCCATCGCCCCGGCGTTCGCCTGGAATTCCTCCGAGCGCGGATTCAGCTTGCTTTTTATAGCGGGCATTTCACCAGCCGCCGGTGGCGAGCCATTTGTCGATCTGATCCAGCCTGTCGGAGCCCCAGAATGGCTCGCCGTCGACGATGATGTAGGGCGAGCCGAATGCGCCGCGGGCGATCGCTTTATCCACTTCGGTCCGCGTGCGGTCCTTGATCGCCTGATCGCCGATGCCCGCGCGGGCTTCGTCAGCCGCGAGGCCGAACTTCGCGCACACGGCGATGGTGCCGTCGGCGCCCGAGATGTCCACGTTGTCGACGAAATAGGCTCGGTAGAGCGCCCTCGCCAGATCCTTGGCCCGTTTCGGGTCTCGTGCATCCAGCCAGTAGAAAGCGCGGCACGGCGAAACCGAGGATATCGGAAAGACGGAAGGGTGGCGATATGCCACACCGAGATACTTCGCGGTGCGGATCATGTCACGCAGGGAGTAAGTGCCTTTCATCGGCACGGAAGGCAGCGGCGCGGCGCCGGTCGTCTTGAACGCGACTCCGAGGAGGAAGGGCCGCCAAGTCACCTCGCGGCGGTATTTCGCGGCGAGCGCATCGATCCTTTCGCTCGCGACATAGCCGTAAGGCGAGGAGAAATCGAAATAGAACTCGATCGGGTCGGGCATCATGCAATCTCGATGGCCATGGCGGTCGCCTCACCCCCGCCGATGCACAGGCTCGCGATTCCGCGCTTGCCGCCGGTTTTCCTGAGCGCCCCGATCAGAGTGACGAGAATGCGCGCCCCCGAGGCGCCGATCGGGTGGCCGAGCGCGCAGGCGCCGCCGTGAATGTTGACCTTCTCGTGCGGCAAGCCATGCTCTTTCATCGCCGCCATGGTGACGACCGCAAAGGCCTCGTTGATTTCATAGAGGTCCACTTTGCCCGCGCTCCAGCCGGTCGCATCGAAGAGTTTCTTGATCGCGCCGACCGGTGCGGTGGTGAACCATCCCGGTTCCTGCGAGTGCGTGCTGTGGCCGACGACCAGCGCCAAGGGCGCGAGACCCAGTTTTTCGGCGGTCGAGCGGCGCATCATGACCAGCGCCGCCGCTCCGTCTGAAATCGAGCTCGAATTCGCGGCGGTCACCGTGCCGTCCTTGCGAAACGCCGGTTTCAGCGTCGGGATCTTCTCGAAATTGGCCCTGAAAGGTTGCTCGTCCTGCTCCATGAAGTGCTCGTTCTTCCCGGTCTTGATCGCCGCATTTACGTTTATGGGCGTGATCTCCCAGGCGAAAGCGCCGTTCTTGTTGGCGGCTTGAGCGCGCTCGAGCGATGCGATCGCGAATTTGTCCTGTTCTTCCCGGGTGAAGCCGTACTTGCCTGCGCAGTCTTCGGCGAAGCTGCCCATCAATTTGCCTTTGTCGTAAGCATCCTCCAGTCCGTCGAGGAACATGTGATCGACGACCTGCTGATGGCCCATGCGATAGCCCGAACGCGCTTTCGGCAGCAGATAAGGCGCGTTGGTCATCGATTCCATGCCGCCGGCAACCATGATTTCGTTCGTGCCGGCCGCAAGAAGGTCGTGTGCGAGCATCGCCGCCTTCATGCCCGAGCCGCACATCTTGTTCACCGTGGTGCTGCCGGTCGATAGGGGAAGCCCGGCGCCGAGCGCCGACTGGCGCGCGGGGGCCTGGCCCTGGCCGGCGGGAAGGACGCAGCCCATGATCGCCTCCTGCACTTGATCGGGCTTGATGCCCGCCCGCTCGACCGCGGCGCGAATCGCGGCCGCGCCCAGTTGCGGCGCCGTGAGATCTTTCAGCTCGCCTTGAAACGCGCCCATCGGCGTGCGGGCGGCGGAGACGATGACAACGGGATCGTTCAGCATGTCGGTGTCCTCAGCGTTTCACGTAAAGATTGCAGGTCTTCAGGACGTCTCGGAGAATAGCTCCCGGCCGATCAGCCAGCGCCGGATTTCGGAGGTTCCCGCGCCGATCTCATAGAGTTTCGCGTCGCGCCACAGGCGCCCCGTCGGGTAGTCGTTGATGTAGCCGTTGCCGCCGAGGCACTGGATCGCCTCGCCCGCCATCCAGGTCGCCTTTTCCGCGGCGTAGAGAATCGCGCCGGCTGCGTCCTTGCGCGTGGTTTCACCGCGGTCGCAGGCTTGGCCGACGGCGTACACGTAGGCTCGGGCAGCGTTGAGCGTCGTGTACATGTCGGCGAGCTTCCCCTGCATCAGCTGAAACTCGCCGATCGACTGGCCGAATTGCTTGCGCTCGTGGAGGTAGGGCACGACCACGTCCATGCAGGCCTGCATGATCCCGAGCGGCCCGCCTGCGAGCACGGCGCGCTCGTAGTCCAGGCCCGACATCAGCACGTTTACACCGCGGCCCGCCTCCGACAGGATATTTTCCTCCGGCACCTCGCAGTCCTGAAACACGAGCTCGCAGGTGTTGGAGCCGCGCATGCCCAGCTTGTCGAGCTTCTGCGCGGTGGAAAATCCCCTGAGGCCCTTTTCCACGATGAAAGCGGTGATTCCCCGCGGACCGGCGTCGGCGTCGGTCTTGGCGTAGACGACCAGGACGTCGGCATCGGGCCCGTTGGTGATCCACATCTTGCTGCCGTTCAGGACGAATTTGCCCTTGCGGTATTCCGCGCGGGTCTTCATCGAGACGACGTCCGAGCCCGAACCCGGCTCGGACATGGCGAGCGCACCGACCCAATCGCCTGCGACGAGCTTAGGCAGGTATTTGCCCTTCTGAGCCTCGGTCCCGTTCCTGCGGATCTGATTGACGCAGAGATTGGAGTGAGCGCCGTAGGAGAGTCCGACGGAAGCCGAGGCCCGGCTGATCTCCTCCATCGCGACGATGTGCGCCGCATAGCCCATCATGGTCCCGCCGTAGGCCTCTTCCACGGTGACACCGAGAAGCCCGAGCGCGCCCATCTTCTTCCATAGATCGGAGGGAAACTGGTTGGAGCTGTCGATCTCGGCGGCGCGCGGGGCGATTTCGGCCTGAGCGAAGCCGCGCACCGTGGCGCGCAGCATGTCGATGTCCTCGCCGAGGGCAAAGCGCAGCCCCGGCAGCTCGATCATCGGAGTCCCGCCGGAGAGGTTCCGGGCTCGGTCCATGCGAGAAGCCTCCAGAGTGGGGTAAAGACTCTACTTTACGTTTACGTAAACGTCAACTGCGTCAAGCCCGCGCCGCATGCTTGCGTCTCCGGGGCGCGTTCAAGAGCTTGCGCGACTGGCGCTCGAAGCCGCGGATCTCCCCCAGCACCTCGTCGATTTCCTCGCGCTGGTGCTCGAGCTGCGCGCGGCGGGCGGCGAGCGCGGCGACGAACTTCTCCAGCTGCGGCCTGTCGTCCGGCGCCGAATCGTAGAGCTCCAGCATCTCGCGTATCTCGGCGAGGGAGAAGCCGAGCCGCTTGCCGCGCAGAATCAGCTTCAGGCGCACCCAGTCGCGCTTGGAATAGACGCGCCGCGTGCCATCGCGCCCGGGGCTGAGCAGGCCTTCGTCCTCGTAGAAGCGGATGGCGCGATGAGTCACGTCGAACTCGCGCGCAAGCTCGGCGATGCCGTAGGTCTCGGCGGGCTCATTCATCGGCGAAACGCTCAAGCGCGGGCGGACGGTTTTGTGGCGGGCGGCGCCATAATCTGCGAGAATTCGCAACTTTCGCCGCGGGAAGCTTCGGATTCTACTCCGACCTCCTCGCGCCATCCAAAGCGCATGACCCCCGAATCCATCCTGGAGTATCCGCACGCCGCGCCGCCGGCGCCCGGCGAGACGCTGCAGGTCGCCCCCGGCGTGCACTGGCTGCGCATGCCGCTGCCGTTCGCGCTCGACCACATCAATCTTTGGCTCCTCGAAGACGAATCAAACGGAAATGCGGGCTGGACCTTCGTCGACTGCGGCATCGGCGACGACGCCACGCGCGCGCTGTGGGAGCGCATCTTCGCCGCACGCATCGCGGGGCGCCCGGTCAGGCGCCTTATCGTCACTCACCATCATCCCGACCATGCGGGTCTGGCGTCGTGGCTCGCCGAGCGCACCGGTGCCGAGTTCTGGATGCCGCAGGCGGAGTATTTCGCCGCGCACGCGATGCGCGAGGGAAGCGCGGGTTTCGGCTTCGACAACGTGGTGGCGATGTTCGTGCGCAACGGGCTCGCCGGAGAAAAGCTCGAGCTGATGAAGCAGCGTCGCACCAATTACCGCAGCCGGGTACCTGGTTTCCCCTCGGCCTACCGGCGCCTGATGGACGGGCAGACGCATCGCATCGGCGGCCGCGACTGGAGAGTCATCATGGGTTACGGTCATGCGCCCGAGCACGCCGCGCTTTACTGCGAGGAGCTCGGCGTTCTCATTTCCGGTGACATGGTGCTCCCCAGGATCTCGACCAACGTCAGCGTTTGGGCGAACGAGCCCGAAGGAAATCCGCTCGCGCTTTTCCTCGATTCCCTTTCCCGCCATGCGGGGCTGCCTGCGACGACGCTCACGCTGCCCTCGCACGGGCTGCCCTTCCGGGGTTTGCGCGAGCGCATCGCGCAGCTCCAGGAGCATCACCGCCTGCGGCTTGCGGAGCTGCACGAAGCCTGCGATACGCCCAAGGCGGCCTCGGACGTGCTCGATACGCTGTTTCGCCGCAAGCTCGACACGCATCAGCTTTTCTTCGCCATGGGCGAGGCGATGGCTCATCTCCATCTTCTCCATTTCGAGGGGCGCCTGCAGCGTTCGGTCGGCGCCGACGGCGTGGTTCGCTACGCCCAAAACTAGCGACATGCCCGAAACGCAATCCCCGCCCGATCCCGCCCAGAGCGCGAAAGTATTCGCCGAGGTCGCAGAGCGCTCAAGCCGCCTCATGGGAGAGTTTCTGCAGCGCCAGGCCGGCGGCCACGGCGTCGCCACTAGCGACGAATTCGGCATCGCCCGCGCATTCATGGACCTGTATGCCCGCATGCTGGCCGATCCCTGGAAGCTCTCGGAGATGCAGACGAAGCTGTTCTGGGATCACGTGGCGCTCTGGCAGACGACGATGCTGCGCGTGCTGGGAAAGAATCCTCCGCCCGTCGCCGAGCCCGCCGAGGACGACAACCGCTTTCGCGAGGCGGACTGGCGGGACCAGTTCCTGTTCGACTACATCAAGCAGTCCTACCTCATCGCCGCGCGCCACATGCGCGACGCAGTCTCCTCCGTCGAGGGCTTGCCGGAGGAAACACAGAAGAAGGTGAATTTCTACACGCGCCAATACATCGACGCGCTGTCGCCGTCGAACTTCGCTCTCACCAACCCGCAGGTGCTGCGCGCGACCCTGCAGTCGGGCGGGCAGAATTTGGTCCGCGGCTTGAACAATCTGCTCGCCGACATCGAGCGCGGCGGCATCCGCATGACCGATGAAAAGGTATTCAAGCTCGGCGTGAACGTCGCCACTACGCCCGGCAAGGTGGTCTTCCAGAACGATTTGATGCAGCTTATCCAGTATGTCCCGAGCACGGAAACGGTCTTCAAACGACCGCTTCTTGTCATCCCGCCGTGGATCAACAAGTACTACATCCTCGATCTTCGCGAGAAGAATTCCTTCGTCCGCTGGGCGGTGGGCGAGGGACACACGGTGTTCGTCATCTCCTGGGTCAATCCGGACGGGCGCTATGCCGGCAAGAGCTTCGATGACTACATGTTCGAGGGACCGCTTGCGGCGCTCGATGCGATCGGCAAGGCGACCGGTGAAAACAAGGTCAATATCATCGGCTACTGCCTCGGCGGGACGCTCCTCGGCGCAACGCTCGCGTGGATGGCGGAAAAAGGCGACGAGCGCGCAGCTTCGGCGACGTTCTTCGCATCGCTGCTCGATTTTTCCATTCCGGGCGAGCTCGGGGTGTTTATCGACGAGCCCCAGGTGGAAAGCCTCGAGCGCCGCATGAACGAGCGCGGCTACCTCGAAGGCTCCGAAATGGCGGCCACCTTCAATATGCTGCGCGCGAACGACCTGGTCTGGTCCTTCGTCGTCAACAACTACCTGCTCGGCAAGGACCCTTTCCCGTTCGACCTCCTTTACTGGAATTCCGATTCCACGCGCATGCCGGCGAAGATGCACAGCTTCTACCTGCGCAACATGTACCTCGCCAACCGGCTCAAGGATCCCGGCGGCATCACGCTGGGCGGCGTGCCGATCGACCTCAGGAGGATCGAGATACCGGCCTATTTCGCTTCCACGCTCGAGGACCACATCGCGCCGTGGAAATCCACTTACAAGGGCGCGCGCATCCTCTCCGGACCCAAGCGGTTCGTGCTCGGGGGCTCGGGTCATATCGCCGGCATCGTGAATCCGCCGTCGGCGAAAAAATACGGCTACCGGACCTGGTCGCAGCTGCCCGAGTCGGCGGAGGAATGGCTGGCGGGGGCGAGCTTGAGCGAAGGTTCGTGGTGGAACGACTGGCAGGCCTGGATCGCCGGCCTGAACGGGCCCGACCGGGTGCCGGCGCGCGTCCCGGGCGGGGGCGCGCTGCCGGCGCTGGAAGATGCCCCGGGGTCATATGCGAGCGTCCGCCCCTGAGGGCCGCGCCTTGCGGAAGGAGCTACCCGGCGGAGCGATCGAGCTGCTCGCGGAATCGCCGGAGGTACCCCAGTCCCTCGATCGCGCGGCTGCCGTACCACGCCGTCATTTCTCCGTCGACGAGAGCGATGCTCTTTTCCCGCAGCAGCGGCTCGGCGCGCAGCTCCGCGACGTGCGCGTCGCGGAAGAGGTAGGGTTCACTCGAAAGCAGGACGACGCCGGTGCCGTCGAGTAGATCGCCGGCGAGGTCGATCTTCGGGTAGCGATCGGCGCACTCCGCCGGGACGGTTTCCCAATTGACGAGGGCGAGCGTGCGCGAGACGTAGGTGTCGCGCGACACCGTCATCCAAGGATTTTTCCATATCAGGTAGAGCACGCGATCGAGCGGAAACGCGCGCGCCGCCGACTGCAGCGACGCGTACGCCTCCTCGAATTTTCGGCACAGGCTTTCGGCTTGGTCCTCGCGCCCGAATATTCCGCCGATCAGCCGGTAGAGCGCCAGGTTGTCGAGGGGGTCGAGCGGGTGCGTGACGACCAACGCGGAAACGAACTCGGCCAGAGCGCGCGCATCCTCCTTTCTGTTCTCGTCGATATTGAGGATGACGTGGGTGGGCCGCAGCGCGCGCAGCTTGTCGAGGTCGACATCCTTGGTGCCGCCGACTTTGGGGATCCGGCGAACGATTTCGCGGGGATGAACGCAGAAGCCCGTTCGGCCTACGAGTTGTGCAGCGAGTCCGAGATCGCAGACCAGCTCCGTAATGCTAGGTACGAGACTCACGATGCGCGCATCGCCGCGCGCCGGCGCGTGCCGCGTGCCCGCGGCATCGACGAGCCCTCCCTTCGGCCCCTTCACAAGGGCAGGCCGCGCGCCTTTCGCGGGGCACGGGCGAACAAGCGGTCGAACAACCAGCGCGGCAGACGGCGAAGCACGAACGAAACGAGCGCCATCTGCCAGGGGATGACCGCGAAGCGGCGTTTTGCCGCGATGGCGCGCGCGAACCGCCCGGCCGCCTCGTCCGCGTCGAGGATGAAGGGCATGCGGTAGCGATTTGCCGCGGTCATCGGGGTCCGGATGTAGCCGGGACAGATCGTGACCACGGCCACGCCCGAGCCGTAGAGCTCCACGCGTAGACTCTCCAGATAAGTGATGGCGGCCGATTTGGACGCGCTGTAGGCGCTCCCGCCGGGCAGGCCGCGAAAGCCGGCGACGCTGGCGATGCCGACCAGCGTGCCGCCCCCTTGCGCGCGCATCGGCGCAACGAACGGGTGAAACGTCACGGCCATTCCGAAGACGTTGGTATCCATGATCCTGCGGAATGCGGAAAGGTCCTCCGAAATCTCGGTCAACGTGCCGGCGCTGACGCCCGCGTTCGCGATCACGATGTCGGGTACTCCGAACCGCTCCGTGAAATCCGCCGCCGCGGCCTGCAGGCTGCCGGCGTCGGTCACGTCCGTTTGATAGCAGGCCCCGGTGCAGCGCAAGCGCGAGAGGAGCGCCCGTGTCGCCTCGAGCCGTCTTGCGCAAAGGCCGAGCACGGCGCCCTGGCGTGCGTAATGCGCCGCGAGCGCGGCGCCGATCCCGCTCGAAGCGCCGGTTATGAAGACCTTCAGGCTGTCTGACACCGGACCGCCGGAAACGGCGCTTATCGGAGGCGTTCTTCGCGCGCGAGCCTCACCAGTTGGTCGACCACCTGGATGACCTGCTGGGTGCCGCCCGCCAAGCGCGCCGAGGTGAGGAACTTGCCGTCGACGATGAAAGTCGGCACCCCGCGCACATCGTAGGCCTTCAGCAACTCGCGCGCCTGCGCGACCTTCGCTGCCACTTCCGGGGAGCCATAGGTCCCCAAAAACCTCTGCCGGTCGATGCCGTTGCGTACCGCCCAGTCGGCCATGATTTTCTCGTCGTTGAGTCTCACGTCTTCGAAGTGGAAGCTGTCGTAGACCGGCCAGTGAAGACGGCCGATCTGGCCGAGCGCGTCGAGCGTATAGAACAGTTTGGCGAGGGGTCCCCACGCCTCGGTGGAAAGCGCCGGCACGCGACGGAGCGCGACATATTCCGGAACCGTGCCGAGCCACCGCGAAAGAAACGGCTCGGTTTCGTAGCAGACCGGGCACCCGTAGTAGAAAAATTCGATCACCTCGACGCGGTTGCCCGCTGTGGTCGGGTGCGGAGGCTCGACGCGCTGGAACTCGCGCCCCAGTTGGATCTGGGCCGACGCGGCGCCGGCGAGCAGAGCAAATGCCCATGCGAGCAGCCACTTCTCCAAGCGACCTCGCGGTTTCATTCGCCGGGGCGCAACTGCCGCCACTCTAGGGTTTTGCTTTTGCGAGTTGCTTTCGGCTTTCGCCGATGAGAAAGTCGGCGGTGGCGAGCATCGCTTTGCGCGATGTGCTCGCGACGACGAGGTAGCGGCCCTGCACGGCCAGGGCCGGTACGCCGTCGAGGCGGTATGCGCGGCCCATCTGCGCCGCGCGGCGCAGCTTGCTTTCGACGGTGAACGAGCGGAACGCGGCGTCGTATTTGGCCATGTCCACTTTCTGCTTGGCGAGCCACTCCGCCGTCCATTTGGCGAATGCATCGCCGTGCAGCCTCACGCCGCCCTGCTGGTGGATGGCGTCGAACAAAGATCTATGCAGCCGCTCCAACTCGCCGATGGCCTCGAGCGTGAAGAAAATCCGGGCATCGACTGCCCAGTCGTCGTTCAGGATCCCCGGCGAGCGCCTGAACTGCACGTCGCGCGGGAGTCCCTTTACCCAGGCTTCGAGCTCGGGCTCGAGCGCATAACAATGCGGGCAGCGGTACCAGAAAAACTCGAGGACTTCGACCCTGCCCGAGGATTCGACCGATTGCGGCGGCTTCAATTCGATATAGTCGACGCCCTCGACGGGGGTACCTTGAGCGTACGCGGCAAGGACAAGGCACAGGCCGCAAAAGACGCTCAGCAGACGGAAAACCATGGCGCTTCTCCTTGGGGTGCTGATTCAATTCGCAGAGACATCGGTGATTCTGACCAGCGACGCGTCCACTCCGTTCTGCGTCAGCTGCTGCCGGATGCGGTTGATCTCGTCGACACGGGTGTAAGGCCCGAGCCGCACTCGGTACCACACGCCCTTTTCGGCGAGATTGGCGGGCTCGACGCTCGCTTCCAGGCCCATCAACGCCAGCCTTGCTTTGAGGTTGTCCGCATCGGCCGGGTTCTGGAATGAGCCGGCCTGGAGGAAATAGCGGTCCTTGGGTGCGCCCGGCTTACCGGCTTGCTTGGCCGCCTCCCGCATCTGGCGCTCGGTGACCGGCTCTTCTTTTCCGGGGAGGATGCGGTAGAAATCGAAGCGAGGCTTGTCCTCGGCCTTGGCCGCCTTGGGAGCCTCGGGCAGTTTCTGATCGGCGGGCGGAGCTTTGTCCGGCACCCGCCCCTTGTCCGTGAACGGAATGGGCGTCTTGAAGAAATAGATCGCGATTCCGGCCGCCACGCCCAAGCCCAGCAGAAATCCGAAGAAAAGGCCGATGAGAAAACTGCCGGAGGAATCGGGTCTGTGGGGTATTTGTTTGTAGTTGAAGCTCATGGTGATCAGGCGTTACATCTTCTCGGGCTGGCTGACGCCCAGCGACGAAAGCCCGTTGCGAAGCACTTGGCGCACGGTAAGGCACAGCGCAAGCCGGGCCGATCGGAGCGGCGTCTCTGCGACGAGGATGCGTTCGGCATTATAGTAACTGTGAAATTCGCCCGCCAGCTCGCGCAGGTAAAACACAACCTGGTGCGGAGCGAGCTCGGTCGCCGCGTTCTCCAACATTTCCGCATATTCGCCCAATCGTTGCAGAAGCGCCAGCTCGCGTCCGCCGCTGAGCGGCGAGAGGTCGACGTCTTCGGGGGGACGAAAGTCGGTGGCGTTCAATGCGCCCGCGACCCGAGAAGCGCGGTCCTCGTCACCGAACTGCGTTTTCCATTGCTCCAGCACCGAGCAGATCCGCGCGTGCGCGTACTGCACGTAGTAGACGGGGTTCTCTTCGGATTGCGACTTGGCAAGATCGATGTCGAACACGAACTCGGCGTCGGCCTTGCGCGAAAGGAGAAAGAACCGCGCCGCATCCCGCCCGACTTCGTCGATCAACTCGCGCAGCGTGACATAGGAGCCGGCGCGCTTGGAGATCTTCATCTCCTCGCCGCCCTTCATGACCGTGAGCATCTTGTAAAGGACGTATTCGGGATAGCCCTGCGGAATCCCGCGCCCCCCTTTCGAAGACGCGGCTTGCAGCCCGGCGCGCACCCGCGTCACCGTGCTGTGGTGATCTGACCCCTGGATATTGATGGCGCGGGTGAAGCCGCGCTCCCATTTCGTCAGATGGTAGGCGATGTCGGGCACGAAGTAGGTGTAGGTGCCGTCGGACTTGCGCATGACGCGGTCCTTGTCGTCGCCGTACTCGGTGGTCTTCAGCCACAGCGCGCCGCCCTGCTCGAAGGCCTTGCCCGCGTCGATCAGCGCCTGAACCGTTTTTTGAACGCGCCCGTCGACGTAGAGCGAGGATTCCAGGAAGTAGCTGTCAAAGCGCACGCCGAACGCCTGCAGGTCGAGATCCTGCTCGCGCCTGAGTTCCGCTACCGCAAACCGCGTCACGGCTTCCAAATCCTCGCCGTCGGCGTTGCCCGCTTCGAGGTATTTGTCGGCGATCTCGCGCACATAGTCGCCGCGGTAACCGTCGGCGGGAAATTCCACCGGTACGCCGAGCTTTTCTCGAATCCGCGCCTGAACCGAAAGGCCGAGATTGCGAATCTGCGCGCCTGCGTCGTTGTAATAGAACTCCCGCGTTACGCGCCAGCCCTGCGCTTGGAGCAAAGCGCCGATGGCGTCGCCAAGCGCCGCGTTCCTGCCGTGCCCGACGTGGAGCGGACCCGTGGGATTGGCCGAAACGAACTCCACTATCACCGGCCGGCCGCCGGCGCTCTCGGAGCGGCCGTAGCGGTCGCCTTCCGAGAGAATGGTTTTCACGATGTGCTGTTTGGCCGCGGGGCGCACGCGAAGGTTGATGAACCCGTTGCCGGCGACTTCGGCGCGCTCGAGCCATTCGGAGGGGGGCAGCGCCGCGACGAGCTCGAGCGCGAGCTCCCGTGGATTGCGTTTCAGCGCACGCGCGAGCTGCATCGCCGCCGGGCAGGAAAAATCGCCATGCTGCGCCTGTTTGGGCCGCTCCAGAGAAATCAGCGAACCCGGCTGCTGTGGCGCGACCTTGGCGAGCGCGCGCGTAAGCAACTCGGTCAGGTGGGACTTGATCTCGGCGGACATTGATTGGCCGAAATGCTCAGTATTATACCCAGGGCGCCGCCCGGACCCGATGCGAAGGTACAATAGCGACTGAATCAAATTTCCGATGGGGAGGGTCGAGCTTGGGCAAAGGCGATAAACGCACATTCCGCGGCAAGGTCTTCAAGGGATCGCACGGCAAGACCCGGCCGCGCAAGGCGAAAAAACCGGCGAAGAAACCCGCCTGATTTCCGCAAGCGGTCAAAACTCTATCGGATCTACGTCGAGATGCCAGCGCACTCCGTGCGAGGGCATGCGGTAGAGGGCATCGCTCCATTCCGCGAGGAACGCTTGCAGGCGCGGCCGGGAGCGCGATTGCACGAGCACCTGTGCGCGCTCCACGCCCGCGAGTCGCGCGAGCGACATCGGCACCGGATCGAACACGGTGATCGAGGCGCTCCGGTGCGGTGACTGGTCGATGGCCGATCGAAGGAAGCGCTGCGCGTGAAGCTCGTCCGTGCTTTCCGCGCGCAGCGCAGCTTCGAAAACGAAGGGCGGAAACCCCGCCTCCCGGCGTTCCGCCAGCACGCTCTTTGCAAACCCTGCGTAGTCATGACGCACGAGCGACTGATACAGAGGATGCTCGGGATAGCGCGTCTGGATCAGCACTTCGCCCGGCAGACTCGCGCGCCCTGAGCGTCCGGCGACCTGCTGCAACTGCGCAAAGGTCCGCTCGCCCGCACGATAGTCGCTCGAGAATAGACCGCTGTCCGCGTTGAGCACGCCGGCGAGCGTCAGGCGCTCGAAATGGTGGCCCTTGGCGAGGATCTGCGTGCCCACGAGGATGTCGGCACGCGTGGCGCGCTCCAGCAGGTCTTCGAGGCCGCTCCTCGCGCGCGCCGCGTCGCTATCCACGCGCAGGATGCGCGCGTGCGGAAACTTTTCTGCGAGCGTAATCTCGATGCGCTGCGTCCCGCGTCCGAATGCCTGCAAATCAGGATTGCCGCATTCCGGACAGACGCGCGGAATGCCTTCGATCAGTCCGCAATGGTGGCAACGCAGCCGCTGCCCGGCCAAATGCACGACCATGCTCGCCGAACAGCGCTTGCAGCCCTTGACCCAACCGCAGGCGGGGCAGGCGAGCGCAGGCGCATAGCCGCGGCGATTGAGGAAAACGAGCGATTGCTCGCCACGCGCAAGGCGCGCCGCGAGCGCTTCGAGAAGCGGGGGGACAATGCCCTCCTGGGGCGGATGCACCCGCGTGTCGATCAGGCGTATCACAGGCAATGCCGCCCGGTCGATAGCGCGTCGCGTGAGGGCTACCAGCTCGTACTTACCTGAGGTCGCGTGCTGGAAGCTTTCGAGCGAAGGCGTGGCCGAGCACAGAACGACCGGCGCGCCGGCGATCTGGGCCCGCGTGATTGCGAGGTCGCGCGCCGAATAGCGCACGCCCTCCCGCTGCTTGAACGAGGCGTCCTGCTCTTCATCGACCACGACCAGTCCCAGCCGGGGGAGCGGCGTGAATACGGCGAGCCGGGTGCCGAGCACGATATCGGCGCGACCGCTGTGGGCGAGGAGCCACCCGCGGACGCGTGCCAGTTCGCCCATGGCGCTCGTCTGCGTGACGATGCATGCGCCCGGGAATCGGTCGCGGAAGGCGGCCTCGAGGGCGGGAGTGAGCGCTATCTCGGGCACGAGAATCAGGACCTGTTGGCCTCGGGCGAGAACCTCGGCAATCAGCTGGAGATAGATTTCCGTCTTGCCGCTGCCGGTGACGCCAAAGAGCAGGCTTACCCCAAACGTCCCCAGCTCGCCGCGCAAAATGCCGATAGCCTGCCGCTGCTCCGCAGTCAGTTCGTGCGCGTGGACAAAACGCGGCTCGGGGCGCTCCGGCTCGATGGCAGCGATCCAACCCGCCTCGATACCGCGCCTCAACAGGTTTCGGCCCCCCCTCGCTTGTGCGTCGAGCTCGGCTGCGGATGCCCGACCCTGTGCAAGCCGCCCCAGTAGCGCCCGCAAGCGCCGCTGGCGCGACGGAGTTGCCGCAAGCACATCCCTTCCGGTCGGCGTAAGGACGTAGTCGCGCGGAGGGATGGGAACGGTCTTGGCGGTGCGCAGTCGCGGCGGTAAGGCCGCCGCGACGACTTCGCCGAGCGGGCCGTGGTAGTAGCCGCTGCAGAACTCCACCAGGGCAAGCCACTCCCGCGGAAGGGGCGCCGTTTCACGCAGGATTTTTTCGACCGAGCGCAGCCGGGAATCGGTTACCTTGGATTTCGTCGCGACGTCCCAGATCAGGCCGACCAGGCGCTTTTTTCCGAACGGAACGAGAACCCGACAGCCGATATCCGCCCGGGTCGCATCCTCGGAGCGGTAATCGAACAGCTTCGGAAGCGGCACATCGAGAGCGACGCGCAGGATGATCATTCTCAGACGACTCGGGTGCTGGACCCGCTACTCAGGTGAATTCCTCGGCCACTTCGGTAAAGTGCTTGGTTGTATGAGGTTTTCCGGGTTTTTCACAGAATTTGTGAGTAACTGTGTGAATAAGGCTTTCACGCAACTGTAACTCGCACTTCTGCAAGGAAATTTTCTCGCTGCTCAAAATGCGAGCGCGTTGAAATAAACCGGTAAATCAGCGGATTGTAGACCTCTCCGGGCAAGTCCTCGAAACTCCGCGCCAGACGGGGCTTTTCGGGCAGCACTGTGCATAAGTCGTTTGGCGCGACCCGCGCGCAAGACTGCGTTTTTCCGCCCGTTAGTGAAATTTCGGGCTCAATTCTCGCACTGCGGCGACCAGGGCGGCCACGTTTTCCGGAGGCGTGAGCTGCGGAACGCCATGACCAAGATTGAAAACGTGGCCGGCTCCACTCCCGAAGGACTCGAGCGCCTTCTGAACCTCGCGACGGACGACTTCGGGCGAGGCCAGCAGCACCGCGGGATCGAGGTTGCCCTGGAGCGCGGCGCCGGCACCGATCCTCCGGCGCGCATCTCCGAGGTCGACGCTCCAGTCCAGACCGACGCAATCGCACCCGGTTGCGGCGATCCGCTCAAGCCAAGGCGCTCCGCCCTTGGTGAAGACGATGACCGGGACCCGCGCCGCACCTGAGCCGCGCTTGAGTTGGGACAACACCCTCTGGATGTATTCGAGCGAGAACTCCCTGTACGACGCCGCTGAAAGGCTGCCGCCCCATGTGTCGAAGATCATCACCACGTTCACGCCCGCCTCGATCTGCGCGTTCAACAGGGCGGCGACAGCCCGGGCATTTGTCTCAAGGACGCGATGGAGAAGCACGGGACGCTCGTGCAGCATAAGCTTCACGTTGCGCCAGTCGTCGCTCGCCTGCCCCTCCACCATGTAGCAGGCGAGCGTGTAAGGGCTGCCGGAGAACCCGATGAGAGGGACTTTGCCGGCCAGGGCGCGCCGGACCTCGCCGATCGCATCGGTGACGTAGCGCAGGCTCTCGCTCGGGTCGGGTGCGGCCAGCTTCGCGATCGAAGCTTCGTCGCGTAGCGGTCGCTCGAAGCGCGGCCCCTCTCCCTCTGCGAAGTAAAGTCCCAATCCCATCGCATCAGGAATGGTGAGAATATCCGAGAACAGGATAGCCGCATCCAGGGGAAACCGCTCGAGGGGCTGCAGAGTCACTTCAGCCGCGAGCGAGGGCGTCTTGCACAAGGCGAGGAAGCTCCCCGCGCGGCGCCGCGTCTCGTTGTATTCGGGAAGGTAGCGCCCCGCCTGGCGCATCAGCCATACCGGCGTGTACGCGGTCGGCTGCCTGAAGAGCGCCCGTATCAGCGTGTCGTTCTGCAGCGCAGGCATCGGCTCAGAGCTTCATCAAACGGCGGGTGATGAATTCCCACTCGTCCGCGCTCACAGGGGTGATGGAAAGCCGGTTGCCGCGCGCGAGAGTGCGCATCTTCGACAGCTCGCGGTGGCCGCGCAGCTCGGCGAGGCTGATCAGTCGGGTCTTGCGGACGAATCGCACGTCGACGTTGAACCAGCGCGGCGACTCGCGCTTCGCCTCGCTGTCGAAGTAGGGGCTTTTCCGATCGAACTGGCTTGCATCGGGATACGCCGTCGACGAGACTTGTGCAATGCCCGCGATGCCGGGCTCGGGGCAGCTTGAGTGATAGAAGAAGACCTGGTCGCCGATCTGCATCT
>WNEZ01001594.1_pt1 | contig 19101 bp, 14 predicted proteins | sample 5400521 | NCBI WGS metagenome assembly WNEZ01 (sample SAMN13153339, study PRJNA577476) | soil metagenome | isolation source: 120 cm saprolite under Douglas fir tree site 2 hole 1 replicate 1 | place: USA:California | collected 2015-04-18 | reverse complement strand
TGATCAGCCCTGTTGCCAAGGCTCTGTTTGCTTCGTCCCTGTACCCGACCACCATCAACAATAACTTGCAGCAAAACGCTGTTAATACGACCACCTCGCAGTTGAATGCGAACCAGGGCGACATCAAAGTGGACTACCAACTCTCCAATAAAGATCGCATCTCCGGGCGGTTCTCGCGAGCCTACCAAATCAACCCAACGGCGAATTCGCAGCCGCTCTTGGCTAACGGCTCGTCGACGGCACCGATCTGGAACACCGTCGGAGATTGGTCTCGCGCGATCCGTCCCAACCTGGTGAATGACGCACGATTTGGTTGGAGCCACGTCACTTTAAACACTGGGTCGAGTTTTAGTTCCAATGTCGCGGCCCTTGGTAACCAGCTCGGCATCGGGAATGGCAACCCTTCGGGACTTAACGGGCTGCTAGCCCTGGAGGCCGGCAACCTTCTGAGGAATCTCGGTGACAGAATAATCGCTCAGAGCTTCGATGACCACGTCTGGCAGGCGGAGGATTCACTGTCCTACACGCGGGGTCGTCATACGTTGAAGTTCGGTTTCCAATATTGGCGCGAGCCGATCAAGACTTTTTATTCGGGCAACAATGGTGAGCTGGGATTCTTGGGCTTCAATGGCACTTTTACTGCTAGCGCAGTGAATAACGCTCTCACCAACACCGGGATTGGTGCCGCGGACTTCTTTCTGGGGTTCCCCTCAGAGTTCGGGCGTGGTCTCAGTTCCGGGAGAACGTGGGAACAGTCAAGCAACATATATGCCGGCTACATCCAGGATATCTGGCGCCTTACCGATCGCCTAACCGTGAATGTCGGTTTGCGCTACGAAGCTCACACGCCGTGGGTGGAAACGAAGGACCAGCAAACGAACTACGATCTCAAGACGCAACAGATCGTCTTTGCGAACCAGAATGGAGCTAGCCGGGCCCTCTACAAAGGGTTCTATGGGGGCAAGGACTTCCAGCCGCGCCTCGGTTTTGCTTGGACGCCAGCGATGCTGGGCGGACACACGGTTGTGCGCGGCGCGTTCACCATTTCCTCTTATCTTGAAGGAACGGGCACGAACCTGCGCTTGCCGATTAACCCACCATTCAACCCCGCGGAGCTCGATGTCTCGTACGCCGGTGCCGCATTGCCGACTACGACGTCCTCAGACGGCATCGTAGGGGCAACCTCAACTGGAACGACTTGCCCGAACAACGCTTGCTTTGCCGGCGCGCTGCTGCGCGTCTGGGATCCAAATGTACAGCCTGCCTTGTCGGATCAATGGAACCTGACGGTTCAGCACCAATTCTGGGGCAATACCACGTTCCAGATTGGCTACGTGGGCCAACGGGGAACCCACTTGATGGTGCCGTTCTCTTATTCGCAGCGCCAACTGCTTACTCCGAGTGCGTCCTGTCCGGCCCCCTGCACCGGGCCGAGCCCGTTCTTCGCGAAGAACCCTGCGCTCCTGGGCACCATATCCAAATTCATTTCGGGGACCCAGTCGAACGGCAATATGATGTACAACGCATTGCAAGCCGTGCTCCAGAAGCAGATGAGCAAAGGTCTGCAATACCAGGTGGCGTACACCTACTCGAAGTGCATGACCAACAACAGTGGCTACTATGGCTCTTGGGGAGGAGAAGCCACAACCGCTTCCCCGTACTGGCAGAACATCTACAACCCCAAAGCCGAATGGGCGCCATGCTATTACGATGCGACCAACGTCCTCGCGGCGTACGCCATCTATGAAGTGCCAGTGGGCCGCGGCAAGACCTATGGAAAAGATATGAACAAGGTGGTGGACGCCGTCGCGGGGGGCTGGACCGTCAGCCCGATCATTTCCCTGCGTACGGGTTTCCCCATGAGTCCGTATGGCGACGGCGACCACTCTGGGACAAATTCCCGCAGTTCGCGTCCCAATTGCAACTCCATCGCACAGGTTCAAGGGAGGGTTGCAGGTACGGGCTTCAACGGAATACAGTGGTTTACCAACAAAGGCAATTTCAGCATTCCCGCAGTTGGCACTTTCGGGAGTTGTCCCGCCCAACTCGGTTGGTTGCGTGGTCCAGGCTACGGCGACCTTGACCTGAGCTTGCAGAAGAACTTTCAACTTACGGAACGGTACAAGCTCCAGTTCCGCAGCGATTTCGTGAACGCCTTCAATCACGTCAACCTCAACGCACCGGACACGGGTCTTGGAGCCACCATGGGGCAGATTACAAGCGCGCAAGCCCCGCGGAACATCCAGTTTGCGCTGAAGTTCTACTACTGACCGCGAAGCACGTATAATGGGGCAGGCGCACACCTCCGCCTGCCCCATTTCTTTATGCTCACGAAGCTCCAGGCCGCAATCATCGTCCCCATCGTTCTCGCGCTGCTTCCCGCAGCAACTTTTTCGCAAGCTCCGGGGAAGAGCACGCCCTCGGCACCATCTTCCACGACGCACGGGGGGCTTGACCTTGCCGAAAAGGGGCACTGCAGGGAAGCGCTGCCTCTCCTTAAGAAGTCCGTGCCTCTGACAGCAAACAAACAAACCAAACTAAAGATGGGTCTCGCGATAACTCGCTGCGCACTTTCCCTCGGTCAGGTGGAGACCGCAGTTAATGCGCTGCTCTGGCTGAATCGGGAATTTCCGAACGATCCCGATGTCTTGTACGTCACCACGCATGCTTACTCCGATCTCTCGGCGCGCGCCTCATTGCAACTCGCGCGGACAGCGGCTTCCTCCTACCAAGCACACGAACTGAACGCCGAGTCGCTCGAAATGCAGGGCAAGTGGGATGACGCCTCCGCGGAATATCGATTGGTGCTGGAGCAAGACGCACAATTGCCGGGAATTCATTTTCGCATCGGACGGCTGATACTGTCCAAGCCGGAGACACCGACGACCGCTGCGGACGCTAGGAAGGAGTTTGAAGAGGAACTCAAGATCGATCCTAACAACGCCGGTGCGGAATACGTTTTGGGCGAGCTTTCAAGCCAGGCGCAGCAATGGGATGAGGCGATTCATCATTTTTCTCGCGCTGCAAAGCTAGACGCGGGTTTTAGCGAGGCGGTACTCGGGCTCGGCAGCGCGTATGTTTCCGCCGGGAAATTTGTGGAAGCCATTCCCCCACTGGAGTCTTACGTAAACCTTCAGCCCGGAAATCCGGCGGGGCACTATCAGTTGGCTATGGCCTACAGCCGCGCGGGACGAAAAGAAGAGGCGAAGAGGGAAGCGGCTCTTCAGAAGGAAACTTCCGAGAAGATTGAACAGGAAAAGCAGAGAACCGCAGACGCTCTGCAGAAACAATCCGCTGGGCAAGCTGCTCAGAAGCCGGAGCCTCAGAATTAGCGCATCCAGAATCCTGCGCAGAATCGGAATGACCGTGCCGTGAAAAGGGGGAGTCTGCCATGGTGACGAGAGCGAGTGAGCAATGCGATTCAACTTCGGACGATGAAAGCGGCCCGCCGGCGCGCCTGGCTTAAAGCAGCACTCTTATTTTCCGGTTGCACGCCATTGATCATGGCTGCCGGCCTGAATTGCACCACGAATACGCATGCACTAGCCTCGCGGCCGGCTTCGATACAATTTACAAACGTTACCGGGCCCTCCGGAATCAAGTTTGTCCACTTCCGGGGTAACGATGGAATCCCGATCAATCGCGAGATATTTGGTCCGGGCGTCTGCGTCGCTGATTTCGACGGCGACGGTTTCCCGGACATCTACTTCGTCAATGGGCGCGACCTCTACAATCGCAGTATTTCTGCGCGCAATGCGCTCTATCGAAACAATGGCGACGGCACCTTTACGGATGTTACCGAAGCAGCCGGCGTTCCCGGCACAGCTTACGGTCTCGGTTGCGTTTGGGGCGACTACGACAACGACGGCTTTCCCGATCTTTACGTGACCCAGTATGGCCGAAACGTCCTGTACCACAACAATGGCAACGGCACTTTCACTGAGGTAACCGACAAAGCGGGTGTGGCGGGAACGGAATTCGGCACACAGTTTCATTCCGGGGCCACTTTTTTTGATTACGATCGCGACGGCCGGCTAGATCTTTACGTCGGCGGCTACGTCGATCTGGGGCCGGGCAGTCCGCGGTACTGCAACATCAGCGGCGCGCGCACTAGCTGCCCTCCCAGCGCATATAAAGGTACTCCTGACATTCTTTACCACAATAACGGCGACGGCACATTCACGAACGTTACGAAGGCCGCAGGGATCTATCAGTCGCTGGGCAAGAATCTCGCGGTGGGAGCGGCTGACTACGATAACGACGGCTGGCCCGATCTGTTCGTGGCCAACGATGGACTCAACGCGTACCTGTACCACAACGAGCGCAACGGCAAGTTCGATGAGATTGGGACTATAACCGGGATGGGTCTTACCGCTCGTGGCAGCGCGATGGCCGCCATGTGCATTTCACTGGGCGACTATGACAACGATGGCTGGCTGGATCTCTTCATCACCGATTTCCAGAAAAACTCCGATCATCTTTGGCACAACGATGGAAAGGGCTTCTTTGAAGAGGTCAGCGATCAGGCCGGCATCACCGTTCCCACGCGCGACGTGCTCAGCTTTGGCGGGGGCTTCTTCGATTACGACAACGACGGCTGGCTGGATCTTTTTATCGCCAACGGCCATGTGTATCCGGAAGTGGAGCAGGTTTCGCCGGACGTGCGCTTCAAGCAGATCAACTCGCTCTTCCACAATGAAGGCAACGGCAAGTTCACGGAGACGACGAAGCTCGCCGGCAGTGGTTTCCAAACGCCATACGTTGGACGCGGCGTGGCGTTCGCGGACTTCGACAACGACGGTTTCATGGACTTAGTTGTGGGAAACAACGGGGACCCGCCGTTGTTGCTGCACAACAGCGGTGGAAACGGGAATCATGTCCTCAATTTCAAGCTGGTAGGTACGAAAAGCAATCGCGACGCGATGGGTGCACGCGTCCGCGTGTTGGCGGGCAGCCTCTCGCAAATCCGCGAGATTGCTGGCGGCGGGAGCTATCTTTCGCAAAGTGATCTTCGCGCCCATTTCGGGTTAGGCAAAGCGACGCGGGCGGAAAGCGTCGAGGTAAAGTGGCCGAGCGGCCAGCGGCAGGTGTTCCACGATGTGGAGGCCGACAGATTTTACCTGATCGAAGAAGGGAAGGATCAGTTGGGGCAGCAGCGATTTGCAATCCATCGGAGCAATCGCTGAAATACGATCATTCGAGTGGAAAAGATCGTAGCAGGTTGCGCGCGGGTCGCAGGACAGCCGCGAGCTCGCGCGGCCGCAAGCGAAGGAATCATTTGTCTTACGGCGCAAATACTTCCTGCGCAAGATGAAAGGCCGAGTTGGCTGCGAGCACACCGCAATAGATGGCCGTTTGCAGGAGAACCTCGCGGATTTCCTCGCGCGTCACGCCATTGTTCAACGCTTCGCGCGGGCGTATGCGAAGTTCGTCAGTGCGATTCAGCGCCACCATCATCGCCAAGGTGATCAAGCTGCGCGTCTGCCGGTGCAGACCGGGGCGGCTCCAGACTTCTCCCCAGGCGTAGCGCGTGAGCAGGTCCTGAAACGCTTCGTCGAACTCGTTGCGAGTTTTCAGCGATACATCCACGTGCGCATCCCCCAGCACGGCACTTATTCATAGCGCTGGCGTTCATCCATAGGCAGGCCTCCTCAGGAATTCAGAAACGCGGCAACTTCATTGTTGAATCGGTCTTGATCTTCGATGTTGGAGAGATGTGCGGCGTTGAGTTCAGTATATCGCGCACCCGGAATCTGATCCGCGAGAAAGCGCCCGTCGGCAGGCGGTGTTGCCGGATCGTGCGCGCCGGCGATCACCAACGTCGATACTTGAATGATTCTCAATTGTTCGCGGAAATCGAAATCGCGAATGGCAGTGCAACACGCCACATAACCGTCAGGGTTTGCTTCCTCGATCATTTTTAAAGTGCTTGATATCGCTTCCGGCGCCTTCTGGCGGAAGGATGGCGTGAACCAGCGCTCGATAACTGCCGAACTGATCGACTTCATACCGTTTTTTTGAACCGCATCAATACGGGCATTCCAAAACTCTGAGGTTCCAATCTTGGCGGCCGTGTTACAGAGCACCAGCTTACTTAGGCGTTCGGGCGCGTTGACCCCCAGCCACATACCGATCATTCCACCCATGGAGAGACCGCAGAAATGGATGCGGTCCAAATCCAGAGCATCCAGCATCGCGATGACATCTTTTCCGAGCAGGTCGATCGAATAGGGCCCCGGAGTGGGCGGGGACTGACCGTGACCTCTCGTGTCATAGCGCAAGACGCCGAGCTTCTTCCGAAACTCCTGCGCTTGTGGATCCCACATGGAATAATTCGCGCCAAGCGAATTGGAGAACACCAGGACGGGCGAACCACTCTGGCCCTCCAACACGTAATGAATGCGGGCTTCGCCAGACTTAAGGATGGGCATCGAGCTTATTCTTCTCCCGCGGGAATCTTGTTTCTTCTCCCGCGCCGGCCAAGATTGGAAATTCGAGCTTCACGGAGCCCCGGTGTGGCGCTAGACGCGTTCGAGAATCAGGGCAATTCCCTGGCCCACACCGATGCACATGGTGCAGAGCGCATATCTGCCATTGGTTCGCAAAAGCTGGTAGAGCGCGGTGGTTACAAGCCGCGCGCCGCTAGCACCCAAGGGGTGCCCAAGAGCAATCGCACCACCGTTCGGATTCACGTGCGTCGCGTCGTCCGGAATTCCTAATTCGCGCAGCACAGCCAGGGCCTGTGACGCGAACGCTTCATTCAATTCCACGACGTCCATTTGCGCGAGCGACAAACCTGCTTTGGCCAGAACGTTGCGCGTTGCCGGAACTGGACCCATGCCCATGATTCGTGGAGCGACGCCAGCTGCAGCCGCAGCAACGACTCGAGCTCTTGCCGTCAATCCGTGGCGTTTCAGCGCGGCCTCTGAGGCCAGAAGCAATGCACAAGCACCGTCGTTCACTCCCGAAGCATTTCCAGCAGTGATCGTGCCAGCGGGTTTCACCACCGGTTTCAGTTTCGAAAGCGCTTCCAGCGACGTATCCGGCCGGGGATGCTCATCTTCCGAGAAAACTAGCGGGTCGCCCTTTTTTTGTGGAACAGGCACGGGCACAATTTCCTGTTTGATTCTTCCGTTTCGGATTGCTTCAGAGGCGCGCTGCTGGCTTCTCAGAGCGAATAGATCCTGATCCCTGCGAGAGATGTGAAATTCTTCGGCGACGTTCTCGCCGGTTTCCGGCATGGAATCAACGCCGTACTTTACTTTCAGGCAAGGGTTTATGAATCGCCAGCCGAGCGTAGTGTCTTCCATTCTCATCGAACGCGAATACGCACCATCCGCCTTGCCGATCACAAAGGGCGCCCGCGACATGCTCTCGACGCCCCCGGCAATCACTAGATCGGCCTCGTCGCATTTAATCGCTCGCGCTGCCGTTGCGACGGCCTCCAGGCTCGAGCCGCAAAGCCGGTTAACCGTTGTGCCCGGCACTTCTTTCGGCAAACCCGCCAGCAAGAGCGCCATCCGTGCAACATTGCGATTGTCTTCGCCCGCTTGATTGGCACAGCCATAGACGACATCGTCCACGGCGCTCCAGTCGACAACTGCGTTACGACCGACGAGGGCCCTGAGGGGGATCGCCGCGAGATCATCGGTGCGAAGCGAGGCTAGCGTTCCGCCGTAACGCCCGAACGGCGTTCGAATGGCGTCGCAGATGTAAGCAGTCTCCACGTTTATCCTTGGAATTTCTTCATACCTCTAGTTTATACGGAACGGCTGCCGCACGCGCTACCGCAACATTCATCTTGCCGAATTGGCCCACGTGACGAGTTCGTGAGCGGCGGCGACTTCGCTGGCCGAGAGCTCCGTCGGCCTTCCTTGTGACGGAGTATTACCGGCACTCACTCCTCCTCCTACGAAAATACCAAAAATACCTTCAGGCGGTCTGAGCGAGTGGCTCCAAGGTCACTTTGTGGCCCAGGCGTTCCAGACGCCGGACCAAGGAGCGGCGGGTTCGGTTCACGTCGATCCGATCAAAGTGATCTGCACCGAGTTCCCGGTAGTCTTCCTTACGCTTTAGCATGTGATAGGCAATCTCCAGCAGCGCATGCGCTACCGCCATGACCGCGCGCTTGGCTCCCCGCCGAGCGGCGATACGCCGATACAGGGCCGAGAGATAGTTGTTCTTGGTCATGGAGATTGCCCATGCCGCCTGCGACAGACAACGGCGGAGCGAGACATTGCCCTTGCGCATCCTGCCGCTCAGCCGCTTCCCGGCGCTCTCAAAGCTCCCAGGACACAAACAAGCCCAAGAAGCCAGGTGCCCGGAAGATGGAAACTGGTTCATGTCCAATCCGATCTCTGTCAGCAATCCCCAGGCGGTCACCTGATCAACTCCGGGAATGGTGCATAGCCGAGTGACCTTATCCTCAAAAGGGACCATGCGCTTATCGATCTCCTGCTCCATCTCACGCAGTTTCGATTCCGTGAAGCGCAGGTGATCGAACAGCTGTCGGAGCAAAAATCGATGATGCTCGGTCATACGACCTTCCAACGCCAATTTCAGTTCCGGAATCTTGTTCCGCAGCAGCCCTTTGGACATCTCTGCCAGCCGGGCAGCGTCTTGCTCCCCAGCGAGCATCGCCTCCAACATGGCTCTCCCTGAGGCCCCCAGTGTGTCGGTCGCTACCGATGCCAACTTAATGTTGGCATCCTCCAGCACCTTCTGAATGCGATTCGCAATCCGGTTGATCTCCTGTACCAAACTCACGCGATACCGCGTGAGGTCGCGAAGTTCACGGGTTGGTTGCGGGGGCACGAAACTCCCGCGCAGCAATCCGTGCTGCAGCAAATCCGCGATCCACTCGCTGTCTTTCTGGTCCGTTTTCCTACCCGGCACGGCTTTAATATTCTGCGCATTCACCAGCAACACCTCGAACCGCTCCGCAAGAATGTTCCACACCGGCTTCCAGTACATTCCGGTAGACTCCATGGCCGCATGCGTTACGCCGCACTGCGCGAGCCAATCGGCCAACTGAAGCAGATCGTGAGTGAAGGTCCCGAAGCGCTTCTTCTCTTTACGGCTCTTCCCCTTGGCCTCAGCCCATAACACACATGCGGTAATACTCTTCTTATGTACGTCCAAACCACCACAGCAGGGATAGAGAACTTCCATCGCGCGACTCCTTTCCACCGCGCGGCGTCGGACGCTTCGAAAAGCGAAAATCTCCTACGCGTGCTCTCCGCAACTTCACGGAGGCTACAATTCGTTGAGCTTCCCAGCGTCCCAGTCATACTCGTAAGCGGGCTCTGCGAGCGCCAGAGTGAGACGACTTCTGTCGCCGACGCGGCTGCACAAACGGTACGCCATCTCGGGCTCATTTTCATCCTTCGTTGTGGCTCTCCGAGAGCCATGATTTACTCGTAGCGGAGAGCTTCAACAGGATTGAGGCGTGCCGCGCGCGCTGCGGGGTAGAGCCCGGCGAGGAGGCTGACCGCGATCGCGAATACAATGGCACCGACCGCCAGCCACCAGGGAATATAGGAAATTTTCACGCCAGGCAAATTCTGCCTGTGGAGATAAATGGTTGTGCCCCAAGTCAGCGCCGAACCAATCAGCCAACCGAGCGCGACACCGAAAAAGCCGCCGAAAAGACCCATAGCCCCAGCTTCCGCAAAGAAAAGGCTGCGCACGTCGCGGTCGGTTGCGCCCAGCGCTTTCAAGATGCCAATCTCGCGGCGGCGTTCGAGGATGGCCATCACCAAAGTGTTGATGATACCCAGAGAAGCAACGGTGAGCGCCAGGCTTCCGAACAGGCCCAGGAAAAGATCAAAGACGGTGAAGACGAGGCGGAGACTCTTGGTGGCGTCCAGGAGAGAAAACGTGGCAAAGCCCAATTGCTTGATCGCTGCTTCGACTTGCAGCACGTCCTTGGGCGAATGAACGCGTACGGTCAATGCCATGTAAGAAGGTTTCGCGGGATTGCCGGACAGAAAGGCTTGCAAATCATCTGGCTGCGCGACATGGAGCTGCTCGGCAGTCTTGAGCGGGAGGTAAACGCGCGCGCCTCCGAACCCGCCAATCCCTGCTGAGGGGTCCGACTCGATCACGCCAACGATGCGCAGAGTCTTCTCGCGTGGGACGATCGAAATGCCGCCCGGGGTGGCCGAACCGATCATGCTCTCAGGGAAGAAAGAGTCTCTCCCATTGTCTTTCGAAAGGGTTGCGCGTTCCGCATAACGCAAAGTCAAGTCTTTTCCTACGAGCGATGGAGGCTGATCCGTGAGCACTTTTGCGAATTCAATTTGGAGAATTGCCTCCTCCGCAGTTGGCGACGAAAAATACGCGCCCGTCATGCCTTCAAAAGCGCCGCTCGAGCGCGAAGAATCTGGCAGGCCGAGAACGGAAGTCGTTTCAGACTTGCCCGCATACCGGACCTCCGTGACGAACCGGATTTGCGGATAGACTTCCGTAACGTTGGAGAGCTTGCTCAGTTGCTGGCGTGCGTCCTCGTCCAGGGGACGCGATTCCTTTTTGGGCGCTGAATCCGCGGGTGCAGGGGGTCGCGGGCCGCGAAAATTGCGTTGCGATGTAACGAACACGGCATCGAACAAGCCCGACCGCGTGAGGCGCTGCGAGGCAAGTGTCTGCAACCCAACGCCCAGCGAAAGCATGGCCACGAGGGAAGCAACACCGACGGCAACGCCCAAGGTAGTGAGCGAGTTGCGAAGCACAGCTTCGCGCAAATTGCGTACCGCCAGTTCGCTCAGGTCTCGCGTTTTCAACGCTGCGCTCCGTCACTGACGAGCCGTCCATCGGAGAGGAGCGCGATACGATTCGCGAACTTCTGGGCGAGGGGCCGCTCGTGCGTGACCATGATGATGGTCATTCCGAGGGAATCCTGGAACTCCCGCAGCAGAAGAAGAATCTGTTCACCGTTGACGCTATCCAGATTTCCCGTCGGCTCGTCCGCAAACAAGATCGCCGGGCGATTTACGAGAGCGCGAGCGAGTGCGCCGCGCTGCTGCTCACCGCCGGATAGCTCGCTCGGCCGGTGCCGGCTGCGTGGGCCAAGCCGCACGCGCTCTAGCGCTTCGGCAACGCGGGACTCCCGGTGGTGACGATCCACTTCTGCCAGCCGCAACGGCAACTCGACATTTTCTTCGAGTGTCATGCGCGGCAGCAGGTTAAACGATTGGAAAACCATCCCGACCGTCTCGCGGCGATACCGCGCGAGTTCGTCTGGTTCCAATTCGGCCAGGTTGCGGTCCCGCACGCGGATCGCGCCAGAGGTGGGACGGTCAAGCCCGGCCATTATGCTCAACAGCGTTGACTTGCCCGATCCGGAGCTTCCCAAAAGTGCCAGGAATTCGCCTTTTTCAACGGTGAGGGAGACATCGTCGACGGCGCGGATGACAGTTTCGCCCAGCCGATATTCCCGAAACACACTCTCAGCCTGAATAAGCGTGGGGGCGGCGGGCATAGTTGGGTTGCTCAATTGTATTACGGATGGAAGACGGAGAAATTACGCGGTTTTCTTGGCCCCGGGAAGGGATTCGCCAAGCCCGAATCGAGCGAGCGAGCCAGGCGTGTGGGCAGGCATTTCCCATTAGAAAATACTCCGCGAGTCAGGAATGCCACCTGCTACTTTTGTTTGATATGAACGGGCTCGAGCAGTTTGAAATCGAGCGCCGTCTCCGCAGCCAGGGCGATGTCGCGATTGCCGGTGAATCCCGCACCACCGGTACCCGCCGCCGCACCGATCAACGCACCGATGGCAGCGCCTTTGCCGCCGCCAGCGATCGCCCCGATACCAGCGCCTCCGGCAGCGCCACCGCCCACCATGACCGCCGTGCGCTTGCCTTTTCCCTTGCTGGATGTCATGGCAGCAGAAGTCTGAATTTCATGATCCTTCCCGTTGACAGTGACGCTCGTGAGCTTGAGGACCAGCAGGGCACCGCCTTTGAATCGGCCCGCAGCTTTCGCCTCCTTTACGACTCCCTCTGCGCGAGCACGCTTCGGGATGGCGACCTTTCCATCGACTTCGACGGGAGATTCGACGGTCGCGGAGAACCTGTCTCCAGGTTTGCTGGTTTTTGAACTTATGGTTTGATCCAAAACTACAGCGATAACGGTGTCAGCAGGAACGACCAGCGGTTTCGGCTCGATGGCGTTTTTCACAGCGGACTTTGCCGCTTCTGCCAGGGTCGGGGAGGAGTTAGCGTCCGGACCGGATTGCTGGTCAGCCGGCTTTTGGCACCCAACGACCAGCCCACCTATAGAAAAAGCAGACAGCGAGACCGCAGCGAGACGACGATTCATCAAATCCTCCAATGGGCTGGGAATGTTTATTCTTTAAATGTACGCTCATCTGTTATGAAGTCAATTTGGTATGCGCAGATTCAAAGCGACGGTTTCTTACCAATCTGGTATCTCTTGCAGACCCGTGCCACGTGAAATGCATCGTTTCGGATTCGATTAGGGGAATCCAATCTTGCCGACTGCGATTCGTATTCTTACAAGTCATGAAGTACCAAGAGAAACAACGCATTGAGAAGGATCTCGTGCTAGGCGGGCGAGATCAACGGCTAAATCACGCAGCGGAGCATGACTCTGCCTTGGCACATAACTTGCACCTGCTTTTCACGGCATGCGCTGCTTATTCGCGATCCTGTTCATCGAGCGAACGTCGTGGACGTGTACATCAATTATCTTCGCCGCGAGCTGGATTCCGGATACGACCGGGCCCTGATTCGAACGATCCGGGGCGTTGGTTATCAGATCGGCGGCAACGGCCAGCACACCTAGTTGGGACGAAGATTGACTGCCTGCAGGGAACCGAATTCACTTTCCATCGAGGGAAATTATTTTTGAGCGCGGCCTCGCGCCGAGTTTGCTATCCTACGCCGCGTGAAACCCCAATTCCTGATCGATACCGACACCGCTTCCGATGACGCCGTGGCCTTGATCATGGCCCTCCGCTCGCCTGCTATCCGCGTGCTGGCCATTACCACGGTTGCTGGCAACGTCGCCGTTCAGCAATCCACGCGCAACGCGCTCTATACGGCGGAACTTTGCAGTGCGGATGTTCCGGTTTTCATAGGCGCGGAAAAACCGCTGAATCGCGTGCACCAGAGTGCTCACTGGTTCCATGGCCGCGATGGCTTGGGAGACCACGGCTACCCTGCTCCCCGCAAGGCCCCAGAAAAACAGCACGCCGCCGAAGCGATGATTGCGACGATCGAATCCAACCCTGGTCTCGTACTGGTGACTTTGGGGCCTCTGACGAATGTTGCTTTAGCCTTGCAGCGGAATCCCGCCATCGCCGGCAAAGTCGGCCGCTGCGTGATCATGGGCGGCGCGCCATGTTGCGAGGGCAACGTAACTCCCGCTGCCGAGTACAACATTTGGTGCGACCCCGAGGCGGCGCGAATCGTTTTGCGCAGCGGCCTTCCGGTAGAGCTGGTGGGCTGGCACCTCTGCCGCGGTGAAGCCGCATTGAAGCCCGGCGACATCAAGCAGGTGCTGAGTTTTGGCACACCGCAGGCGCGCTTCGCCATCGAATGCAACAGCCGCGCCCAGGAAGCCTACTTCGAACAAACCGGTGAACATGGAATTTCATTGCCGGACCCTGTCGCGCTGTCCGTTGCCCTGGATCCCACGATAGTGACGCAGCAAAGCGAACACTTTATGGACGTCGAGACCTCCAGCGAACTCACCTTGGGTATGACCGTGGTCGATCGCCTAAACGTGGCAGCCAACGACCGGAATCGAGAAGTCTGGGCCCCGATTTTGGAACGCATCAAGAAAGCGAAAGTCTACTGGACGATCGATAATAACCGCTGGAAGCAAGCCCTCTATTCCGCCCTGCGGTAGCTCTGATAGACAACCTCTGCCCTAAAGTACAGATTCCACTAAAGTTATTCAAAATAAGGGGTCTATCACCTCTTCTCCCTTCCCAAGGACCGCGTCCGTCGCCCTGATGGCAACTTCTTTCCCATTGCGGTGTTCTACCTAATGGGAGCAATAAGATGTTACGCTCCCATCGGCTAGAACGTCTCATAAGAGGGCCAGAGTGGCCCACGTCCAGACCGAGGACAGGGGATTCGTTATGAAGACGATGACTCTTACAGGTAAGAGCAGCTTAAGCCTCCTGCTGTGTTTCGCCGGTCTTTTGAGTCTTGCCGCTCCGAAGGCGCGAGCGGATGAAGAAAAGGATCCCCCAACGCGCGTCGCGCGCATCAGCTATGTTGACGGTTCCGTATCCCTGCAACCCGGTGGGCAAGGTGACTGGGGTAGCGCGGCCAGAAACCGTCCGATCACGATCGGCGACAAGCTTTGGGTGGACAAAGATTCTCGAGCTGAATTGCAAGCCGGCACAGCCTCCATCCATCTCGGCAGTATGACAGCTCTCTCCTTCCTGAACCTTGACCAGGGTATCACGCAGATGCGCCTTGCCGAAGGCAGCATCAACTTCCGCGTCAGTGAATTGCGCGAAGGCGACCTCTACGAAGTGGACGCTCCGAATCTGGCTTTCACCGTGAAGCAGGCTGGGGCATTTCGCATTGATGTGGATGAAACCGGCGATTCCGCCCGCGTGACCGTGATTCGCGGCGAAGGCGAAGTTACCGCTGGCGGCAAGACCTATGAAGTCCACTCCGGTGAGCGCGGGGAATTCACCGGCACGGACAACGTCGACTACGTTATTGACAAGGCTCCCGGTCCGGACGGCCTCGACCGCTGGGCCGCTGACCGCGACCTGAAGGAAGACAACTCGATTTCCGGAAAGTATGTTTCGCGCGAAATGCCTGGCTACAGCGATCTCGATGACAACGGTACGTGGCAGGATGAGCCGGAATATGGCCATGTCTGGTATCCCAACGATGTTGCCCCGGACTGGGCTCCTTATAGCGACGGCTACTGGAACTACGTCGGCCCTTGGGGCTGGACCTGGGTTGACTACTCTCCATGGGGTTTTGCTCCGTACCACTATGGCCGATGGAACTATTTTGGCGGAAGGTGGGGCTGGTGCCCGGGCCCGATCTTTGGTCCTCCGATCTATGGGCCGGCCTTTGTCGGTTTCTTTGGCGGAGGCTTTGGCTTCGGCGTCGGCTGGTTCCCGCTAGGCTTCGGTGAACCGTTCTTCCCGTGGTTCCATTGCCGTCATGAGTTCTTTGAGAGGATCAACGAACGGAATACCTTCATCCGCAACAGGAATGTTTTCAACACCAACGTTCGCAACTTCAATTTTGTGAATGCGCACAACGTGCATGCGGTGACCACGGCCAATCGCAACGCCTTCATGAACGGCCAAGCCATCAACCGCGGAGCCACACACCTGACGGCAGCTTCTTTGAGAGGCGCGCAAGTGACAAACTCCGTCGGAATCAAGCCGACGCAGCACAGCTCGCTCGGCTCGGTAAACACCAGATCGCATGTCGCCACGCCGTCAGCAGCGGTTCAGAACCGCACGGTGATCGCGCGCACGGCACCGGCGCAAGGTGCGTCCCAGGCGCGTGTTCGCACGCTCAACAGCGCTGGCCTGCCTTCGGGCCACGTTGCCAACAGGCCTGTGAACAGCACCATGAATCAGCATGCGGTCACGCCGAATGCGCCATCGCGCAACGCGCCTGTGATGAATGGCCGTCCGGGCAACATGCCCAACACTTCCGGGATGACTTCCCGGCAGCGGGAGCTGTCGCAGAGCCGGCCGCCTTCGTCCATGACGAACTCGAACCGAACATCAGCCGCTGCTACTGGCAACAATGCTTCGCAGCGCGCGGGCAATGGCCCACGCACGTGGGCAGCGCAAGGAAATACAACTGACCGCGGCCGCGCCCCGGCAGGTTTCGGAAGCTCGAATCGGCCGGGAAACTCACAAGCGCAAACAACCCGCGCGACTCAAGGCAATCGTCCTCCATGGGTACGCGGCGATTCACAGTCTGGAGCGGTCAGCGGCCAGTCATCGCGGCCTTCTGCGCCAAGCTACGACGGTGGCCGCCCAAGCTCTTCCAACAGCAGCCGCTCTTACCAGCCACCGCAGCGGACGTACAACAGCACGCAGTCCTACGGTAACCGCGGCTACTCGCAGCCTCGGTCGTACAATCCACCTTCGAACCAGTCGTACTCATCGCCCAGGACTTACTCCGCACCTAGCCGTAGCTATCCCGCTCCGTCACACTCCTACTCCGCACCGGCACCGAGTCGCAGCAACGGCGGCGGGGGTGGCGGCAATCGGGGCGGCGGTGGCGGCGGAAGCCCACACGGCGGTGGGGGCTCCGCCTCTCACGGCCGGCACTAATGTCTTTGCCAACTCAAGCGCCCGTCTGGATCTTCCGGGCGGGCTCTTGCTCATTGAAGTTGGTGCTTTGAGAGTCTTTCTTCCCCAGCAAATGGGTTTTTCAAAAATCTCTCGGTTCCGCTCTTTCGTTCTATTTCGGGTCCTTCCCGTAGATCCGAGAGTCGCCAACACCACTCAGGAATGCGTCGCTCGCAACTCTCTCTCGTGCCATGTGTTAGATGAAGTGACGCACTTCTTGTCAGGCGTTTGCTGTTTCGACAAACAGAAAGAGCCTGGCAGGTGCCCCGCGCCATTGAAGTGCTAGTGTGCCAAAAGGGCAGAAACCAGGTACCAGGGCCTTAGAAAATGCGGCGGAAAGTAAATTCGCCGCTCGTGATTCAGGAGAGATTTCGAAATGAGAAAACACGTGCTCAAAATGGCGAGCCTCCTCAGCGTGGCGCTGGCGGTGGCTCTTTTTGTGCCGCAACGCGCCGCAGCCGATGATGACGAGGATCCGCCAAGCCGCGTGGCGCGACTGAGCTACGCTAACGGCACCGTTTCATTTAATCCGGGGGGCACCGACGATTGGGTTTCCGCGGTCGTCAACCGTCCGATTACTTCTGGCGACAAGCTTTGGACCGACAACGGCGCGCGCGCCGAGCTGCACATCGGCTCCGCGGCGATCCGCCTTTCCGACAACACTGGGTTTTCCTTCTTGAATCTGGATGACCGCATGGCGCAGATCCGGCTCACAGAAGGCACTCTTAACGTCCGCGTGAGGCATCTCGAACAAGACGAAACTTTCGAAATCGATACGCCCAACCTTGCTTTCTCGATCCTTCGTCCGGGCAACTACAAAATCAACGTCAACGAAGCGGGCGATGCCACCGTCGTTGTTGTCCGCGAAGGTGAAGGCGAAGTCACCGGTGGGGGCTCCGCTTATGCCGTTCATCCTCGCGAAACCGGCACGTTTTCCGGGACCGACCAACTCGACGCCGACATTCAGAGATTCGGCGATAACGTCGACGACTTCGACCACTGGTGCGGTGACCGCGACCGCCGCGAAGATCGCTCGCAATCCTCGCGCTATGTTTCTTCCGATGTCATTGGATATGAAGACCTCGACGACAACGGAGGCTGGCGTCCGGTGCCCGAGTACGGCACCGTTTGGTTCCCCCACACCACCATCGTCGGTTGGGCGCCTTATCGCTATGGTCATTGGGTGTGGATTTCACCATGGGGCTGGACTTGGGTAGATGATGCCCCTTGGGGGTTTGCGCCATTCCATTACGGCCGATGGGTTACGGTCGGCGGCGTTTGGGGTTGGGTGCCATGCGCGCCTCGCGCGGTCGTAGGTGTCGCCTACGTGCGCCCGGTTTACGCCCCAGCCCTTGTCGCCTGGGTTGGCGGACCACACTTCAGCGTCGGCATTGGAATCGGAGGAGGCGGTGGAGTCGGCGTGGCCTGGTTCCCGCTTGGGCCGCGTGAGGTCTACGTGCCTTCTTATCACGTGAGCCGCACTTACGTAACAAACGTGAACGTGTCCAATACGACGGTGAATAACACGGTTGTGAACAATTACTACAACAACGTGGTCGTGAACAAGAACGTCACCAACATCAAGTACGTGAACCAGACCGCGCGTAATGGGGTAACCGCCACATCGCAGCAGAATTTCACGTCGGCACAGCCCGTCGGACGAAACATGATGAGGGTCGATCGCCGGGAAGTTGAGTCCGCGCAGGTCAATCCGACCACGCCGACGGTTGCGCCGCAACAAAGAAGCGTGCTTGGCGCCGGCGCTGGTGGTGTGGCAAGGCCACCAGCGAGGTTTCAGGAACGCTCCGTCGTGGCTAAGACGCCACCGCCCCCTGCTCCTGCATCCTTCGTAAAGCAACAACAGGCGATTCAAGCCAATGGAGGCAGGCCGCCGGCCGTCTCTCAAATGCGTCAAGTGCAGACGCAGACCGAGAACACGCAACAAGCTCGTCCGAACATCAAGATCGCACCGCCCTCCCAGACTGCGACTCCACAAAACGTTCGTGCCAACGGGTCCGGTCAGCCACAGAACAACAACGGCAATCGTCCGGGTCAGCCACAAACGAATGTTCAGCCCAATGTACAAAACAGGCCACCGGCCTCCAACAACGCCGGACAGCAGCCACAAGGCAATCAACCGGGGAATTCGCCCGCAAACAACGGCCGCGAAAAATCCTATAACGATCGCCCGGCTAGCGCTCGGCCCACCGGCGGGAATCCAAATCCCCCTGTGAACTCGCAGCTCGATCAGAGGCATCAGCAGCAGTTGGACCAGCTCCGCCTGAAACAAGACCAGGAGCGCCAGAAGATCGAGCAGAAACAAATCCAGGAACAGCAACGGATTCAACAGAGAAATACTGTGGACGCTGGAAGGCAGCAAGTCGACCAGAGACAACAGCAGCAGCCCCAGCAGATCGACCAGAGACAGGTTCAGCAGCAGCAAAGGGCTCAGCAGACAAAAGCTGAGAACGCCAGAAGGCAGCAAGTCGATCAGAAACAACAGCAAGTCGACCAGAGACAAGAACAGCAGCTCCAGCAACTCGAGCAAAAACACGGGCAGGAGCAGCAGAAGCTGGAGCAAAAACAGCAGCAGGAGCGCCAGAGGCCGCAGGCACCCCCGAAAGACAAGCCCTCCAGCAAGCCGCCCAAGGACGACAAGCCTGCGCACCGCGGCTAGACCTGCTATTTTGCGAACATCATCCCGGGCGGGCGCTTGTTGAAAATCAGGCGCCCGCCCGTTTTCTTGATTTCGCGTATCTTCACAGGTGAAAGGTTTTGCTGTGTCG
>WNEZ01005219.1_pt1 | contig 19109 bp, 13 predicted proteins | sample 5400521 | NCBI WGS metagenome assembly WNEZ01 (sample SAMN13153339, study PRJNA577476) | soil metagenome | isolation source: 120 cm saprolite under Douglas fir tree site 2 hole 1 replicate 1 | place: USA:California | collected 2015-04-18 | reverse complement strand
CGAGAGGTCGCTCACGTGAAAGTCGCGCACCAGCGCGTCGATGTACGCGTCGCTGTGCCCATGGATGCGCAGGACGGCGCGCTGCATTCCGTAGCAGTAGCGGCAGGAGTTGTCCTGGCTGACGACCAGCGTCACCAGGTCGCAAAGCTCCGGCGAGGCGTACGCGACCGGCTTCTGGATCAGCGCGGTCACCGCGCGCACGAGCCAGGGGCAGGGGGAGGTTCGCGGAAGCCAGCCCGGCACCGCGCCGGTCGCCCGGCGGACCTCCGCCGCCATCGCCACCGGGACGGGGCTCTCCGGCACGAGGCATTCGCCCCATTCGCCCCTTACATCGACCGCTGCAGCGCCCATGATCACTCCCACGCGACGGCGGCGCCATGAAAGCCGAGTGCTGGGAGGTCAGTCAAACCGCCCCGCTACCCGCCGGCCCGGAAGTAGAGGTTCAGGTAGCCGGCGGCCTCCGCGGTGCGGAGCGACCTTCCTTCATCGATCGGTGCGCACTTCCCGTCGCGGCGTACGCGGTGCGCGCGCAGCCGTGCGGCGCGCAGGAGCGCGAAGCACTCCTCGGGGTCCGCCCCGGCCTGGCGCAGCAGCGCGGGCGACAGCTCGCAGAGCACCCCGATGCCCGGGCTCCGCTCGAGCGTCCGGCGGAGCCCGCGCAGCACCGCGACCTCGGCCCCCTGCGCGTCGATCTTGACGAAGTCGACACGCGGCTCGCCGGCCAGCAGCCCGTCGAGCGCGACCACCGGGACGCGGACACGTGCGCGCGGCGCCGCGTCCGCGTGCAGCCGGTGATCGCCGCGGTTCACGGCCGAGAGGTGGAGGTCCATCTCGCCCGGCTGCGCGGCGGCCGCCGCCTGGTGGAGCGTCACCTGCGCCAGGCCGGCGGCGGCGACCGCGCGCGCGAGCAGGCGGAAGTTCGCCGGGTCCGGCTCGAGCGCGTGCACGCGACCCGACGTGCCCACGGCGCGCGCGAGCGCGAGCGTGTGGAGACCCAGGTTGGCGCCCACGTCGACCGCGACCATGCCGGGCCGCACCTCGCGCGCGATGAGCCGGCGTTCGGCGCGCTCGAGCAGGCCCGTCTTCCAGGCGAGCGCCGCCAGCAGGCGATCCGGGCTCGCCGCCCAGAGCCGGTCGCCATCCACGCGCACGGCGTGCTCTCCGATCGGCAGGCGGTTCAGCGCGGCGAGGAAACGCGCGAGCGCGCTCACCGCCACCCCCGGAGCGCGGCACCCAGCGCGAGCACGAGCGCGCCTGCGGCGAGCGCGACGCCCGTGCGGAAGCTCCGCGGGCGGTAGCGGAACGCGATGCGGTGCTCGCCCGCGGCGAGCGCGACGCCGCGAAAGGCGTAGTCGGTGCGCAGGACGGGCGCGCTGGTCCCGTCCACCTCCGCCTCCCAGCCGGGGAAGAAGCTGTCGCCGAGGACGAGGAGCGCGGGCGCGCCGACGCGCGCGGCGACCACCACCCGCTCGGGCTCGTCCGTGTCGAGCGCCACGCGCTCCTCGCCGGCCGGCGGCGCGAGCGCCGGGAGCTGCCCCTCGACCACCGCCTCCTCGCCCGGCCGGAATGCCGGGTCGATCACCGCCGCGTGCGCCTCCTCGGAGGACGCGGCTGCGCGCGCGCGGTGCACCACGAATGCACGCGGCAGCGCCCCCGGGTTCCGCCACGTCGGCCGCCCATCGGGAAGCCGGGGGCCAGGCACGAACCCCGGCAGCGCCAGGTAGCCATCGGGCACGACGAGCGCGACGGCGAGCAGATCGACGAGCGGCCGGTGCGCCGCGACCCGGCTCCAGTCGGGACCCTGCAGGGGCTCGAGCAGGCCCGCGTCGTCGAGGAGCTGCCCCACGCGGGCCGGACGGAGCGAGCTCTCGAAGCCGGAGACCCCTCGCAGCTCCGAGAGCATCTGCTCGCCATGGCGGACGACCGACGGCGCGTAGACACGCCCGCCCGGCGCGGCCGCCTCCACCGCCGCGTGCAGCGCCGCGTCCGGTAGCACCGCCGGGAACGGCGCCGCGCCCGCGCCGAAGGGGCCGGCGACGATGGCCATCGCCAGGAGGAGCGCAACGCACGCGCCCGCCGTCGCACCGGTGGCGCGCGGCCGGGTGGACGCTCCCAGGGCGAGCGCGCCCAGACCGAGCGCCAGCAGGCACGCGAGCGGGACGAGCCGCGCGAGCCGGAAGGTCACCACCAACGCCACCAGCGGCGCGGCGAGGAGGACGACGAGCATCGCCCGGTCCTGGCGCAGCGTCCGCTCCATGCCGAGCGCGGCCAGCAGCGCGACGAAGAAGTACGCGAAGCTCGGCCAGAGGGCCCACGACGCGCGCAGCCAGCGGTACCCCGGGAGCGGATCGAGGTACGGCCCGGCCTGCGCCAGCACCAGCGCCGCGGCGAGGAACCAGCGCACCGGCGCCCGCCCGAGCACGAGCCCGCCGACGGCAAACCCCATCGCCGGCCCCGCGGAGGTGAAGAGGCTCATCACCGCGCCCCAGAGCACGCGCGGGACGGCTGCGAGGCTCGGGCGAAACCCGCCGACCTGCTGCGTCGCCGCGACCAGGCTCGCGCGACTGCTCTCGCCCATCATCTCGGCGAGCGGCAGCAGCTGGGGCGCCGCGAAGGCGAAGGCGAAGGCGGCGCTGGCGGCGGCCGCGGCAAGGACGCCCGCCGTGGCCTCGCGTGCGCGCCCGGCGTGGAACGCGGTCGTCAGCGCGAGGAACGCCGCCAGGCAGAGCGTGTAGCCGGGGTAGCCCGCGTACGCCTGGAGCGCGAGCACCGCGCCCGCGAGCGCCGCCGCCGCGAGCGTCCGCCGCGCCAGCGCGCGCTCGTAGACGAGGAAGACGAGCGGCACCCAGGCGAGCGTCATGATGCGCATCGGGTGATAGACCGACGACGCGAAGTAGGGATTGAAGCCCCAGAGGACGCCGCCGACCGCCGCCGCCCCGACGCCGAGCCCGAGCCAGCGCACGTAGGCGTACGCGAGTGCCCCGGCCAGCACCAGGTGGACCACGTAGTTGACGTGCAGCGCCAGCGGCGGCGCGAGGAGCCAGAAGAGCACGTTCTTCACCGGATAGAGCGCCGCCACCTGCGCCGAGGCGAGGAACGGGAGGCCGCAGAACTCGTGCGGGTTCCAGAGGGGCAGGCGGCCGGCCGCGAGCGCGGCCGCGCCGTAGGCGAACTTCGGGTAGAAGTACATCTCGAGGTCGAGCGTGCCCCAGTCGGCCTTCCCCGGCACGACGTGGCGGAGGAAGCCCGCGTACCAGAAGGCCGTCGCCGCGACGGCGAGGCCGGCGACCACGGCGGCGGCCGCGGCGAGCCGGCGTGTCACGCCGTCCCCCGCCGCGCGAGGAGAGCGGCCGTCGCCACCAGCGCGAGCGCCGAGAGTGCGCTCGCGGCGTGCACGGCGCGCGAGCCGTAGCGGAGGACGACCTGGTGATTCCCCGCCGGGACCTCCAGCGCCATCGCCACGTAGTCCGCGCGGCGGACCGGCACCTCCCGCCCGTCCACGCGCGCGCGCCAGCCCGGGAAGTACGTCTGCGCGACGACGACCAGCGCCGGCTGCGGCGTCGTGACCGCGAGGGCGAGCTCGCCCGGGGCGCCCTCGACGACGTCCACGGTCCCGCTCCCCTCGCCCGGCGGGGCCTCGACACCCTCGAGGATGGCCTCGCGCGACGGATCGAAGCCGGGGCGGAGGAGCGCCTGCCAGGCCGCCTCCGCGTCCGGAGCCGCCAGCGCGTGCTGGACGAGGAACGCGCGCGGCAGCGGATGCGCGCGGCGATAGAGCACGTCGTGGCCCACGGTCCCCGCCGGCGTGAGCTCGAGCCGTCCGCCATCGACGGGGCCGGGCACGAGCACGCAGCCGACGTTCAGGAGGTCGAGCAGCCGCCCGTGCGCCGCCACTCGCTGCCAGTCCGGCCAGAGGCCGTGCTCGGGGTCGAGGCCCAGCTCGCCGAGCAGGCGCTGCACGCGCGCGGGGGCGATCGACTCCGGGTAGCCCTGCACCAGCTCCACGCGCTCGGTGACCGCCGCCCCGTCCCAGATGAGTCCGGGCGCCAGGAGCCGCACGGGCGCGGGACCGCAGGCGCCGCGGAGCCGTCCGGTGAGTCCCGTCGCGTGCGGCGGCTCGGACGGATACGGCGGCTCCCCGCGCGCGAAGCGGTGCGGCAGAGGGGCCGTGAACGAGGCCGGGTTCCACGCCCAGAGCGCCCACGCGACGGCGCCCACGAGCGCCAGGACGGCCGGCGCGTGCCAGGTCACGCTCGCGCGCGCGCCGGCGAGCAGCACGATCCCGAGCGCGAGCCAGGGCCACGAGCGCGCGCCGACCAGCGCCAGCGACCCGAGGCAGATGGCGCCCGCCGCCACGACCCTCCCCCGGCCCGCCGCTCCCCGCGCATCGAGCGCCGCGTCCAGCCCCGCGCCCGCCAGGTACGCCGCCGGGAGGTACGAGAGCCCGACCCAGGCGTAGTTGCCGCGCAGCAGCGAGAAGACCGGCAGGTGATGGAGCGGGCCGTTCAGCACCGACCCGAGCGCGACCGTCGTCACCCAGAGCGCGAGGAACGCGAGCCGGAAAGGCGCGCGGCCGAGGAGCACGCCCAGCACGGCGAGCAGCCAGGCGAGCGGCGCCAGGTGAAACCACTGCGTGAAGCCCCGCGCCATCGCTCCCAGCACGCGCGGGTCGGCGAGCACCGCCAGGTCGGCGAGGCGCGCCCCCGTGAGCGGCGTGGCCACCCGCGCGGCACGCACGCTCTCGCCCGCCATCTCGGCGAGCGACACGACCTGGAGCGCGACCAGCGCGCCCGCGAGGAAGCCGCTCGCCACGAGCCAGCCGAGCGCGCGCCCCTGGCGCGGCGCGAGCCGCCGGCCCGCCACCAGCCAGAAGACGAGGACGGAGACCCCCGTGTCGAGCGCGTACTCCGGGTAGCCGGCGAGCAGCGTGAGCGCAGCGGCCGCGGCCAGCGCCGCCGCCGCGCGGGCCCCCGGCCGCTCGAGCAGCCGCACGAAGCAGAGAAAGACGAGCGGCACCCAGGTCAGGCACGCGAGGCGGAACGGATGATAGTGCGACTCCATGTTGAGCGGGCTGAAGACCCAGGTGACGGTGCCGAGCGCCGCGCCTGCCCAGCCGAGGCCGAGGCCGCCGAAGGCGATGAACGCCACGACGCCCGCCAGGACGTAGTGCAGCGCCATGTACGCGTGCGTCGCGGCACCGCCCGCCAGCGCGTAGACGACGATCTTCGGGGGGTAGAGCGCCGCGGGCTGCGCGGCGCCGAGGAACGGGAGCCCGCCGTACTCCCAGGGGTTCCACAGCGGCAGGCGCCCGGCGAGGAGCTCCCTGTTCCCGTACCAGAACTTGGGCACGAAGTAGCCGTAGAGATCCACGTCCACCAGCCGGCGGAGGCCGGGCTGCATGCCGGGCTCGACGAGTCCGCCCCAGAACACGGCGACGAGCGCTGCCCAGAGGAGCGCCAGCGCCGCGGCCGACGGGCGCTCCCTCATGCGAGCCCGCGCACCAGGACGAGGTCGAGCGCCGTGTCGAGGTGGTCGGCGGCGACGCCGAAGTCCTCGGGCCCGACGGCCAGCGCCCCCTCGCTCGCCGCGAGCCGCCGGCGGACGAGTCGCGCAAGGCGCGGGAAGGCGCGCTGCACGACGGCCGCGGGGAGCAGGCGGCGGAGCCCGAGCGGGTCCCAGGCGAGCAGGCGGCGCACCTGCGCGCCGCGCGCGCGCTCCCGGGCGAGCACGCGGGGCGAGCCGTGGACGCCGAGGAGGCGCGCGCCCGGGACGAGCGGCGCGGCGAACGCCAGCAGCTCGGGCGCCGTCCACTCGCGCAGGTGGTATGGGTTCTCGGAGACCGACATGAGCCGGTTGGGCGTGGTGACGACGAGCGCGTCGCCACGCGCCGCGAGGGCGACGAGGAAGCCGGCCGGGTCGGGCACGTGCTCGATCACCTGGAAGCTCACCACCAGGTCGAAGCGCTCGCCGAGCGCGTCCAGGCGCCCGAGGTCCTGGGCGCGGAAGGCGAGCCGCGGCGCGCGGTGGCGGGCCGCCGCCACGCGCACCGCCTCCGGCCGGTCGATGCCCAGCACGTGCGCCGCCACCTCGGCCAGGAGCGCCGCGCCGTAGCCCTCGCCGCAGCCGGCGTCGAGCACGGTGCGGCCGGCGGCGTGCGCGCGCGCGAAGCGGTACGCGGCCAGGTGGCGCTCGCGGTCGACGGCGAAGTCGTCACCCTCGCCCGGGAGCCGCTCGCCCGTGAAGCTCACGACGCGCGCCCGTCGATCCGGCTGACGGCCTCGGTCGCGAAGGCGGCGAGCTCCGCGTCGCCGTCGCCGGCGAGCGCCGCCAGCGCCGGCCGCGCCGCGTCGTCACGCAGGCACCCGGCGGCCCAGGCGGCCGCGATGCGGACGTCGCGGCTCCGGTCACCCAGCGCCCGCCGCAGCGCGGGTGCCAGCGAGTCCACGCGCGCCGCGCCGGCGATCCAGGCGCTGGTCTCGCGGACGAGCGCTACGGGGTGCGCGAGGCCGTGCCCCAGGCAACGGACCAGCGCCCGAGGGTGAGTCCCGGCGGCATCGAGGAGCGCGCTCGGCACGACGTCCTGCACCTCGTGCAGGGGGATTGCGAGCGTGTCCACCAGGTCGCAGAGGCGCTGCGGCCGCCCGAGCGCTACCAGCGCCTCGGCGGCGGCGACGCGCAGGTAGGGGCGACGCTCCTCCTGCAGCATCGCCTCCAGCACGGGGACCGACGCCCGGTCACCCGCCGCGGCGAGCGCGCCCGCGGCGAACACGCCGGCACGCTCGCGCAGCTCGGGGTCGCCGAGCCAGGCGCGGAGCGCGGCGGGTGAGAGCTCGCGCGCCATCCGTTCCACGGCGGCGGCCAGGCGGCCCCCGTCGCCGCCGAGGAGGTGACGCTCGGCGCCCGCGCGCAGCGCGAGGAGGTTGAGAGCGCCCGCCGCCTCGACGCGGAGCCGCCGCCGCGGCGAGGCGACGACCGTGACCAGGAACGGGAGCGACCGCTCGTCGCCCGACTCGCCCAGGTTGCGGACGAGGAGGAGGCGGCTCGCCTCGTCCGCAGCCCACGCGTCGGCCAGCCGGGCGACACCGGCGGCATCCTGCGCCGCGGCCAGGAACCCCGCCACCGCCGCGCGGCGGAGCTCGCGGTCGGGCTCGGCCAGCGCGGCGAGCAGCGGGGCGCGATCGCGGGCGGGTGGCACCGCCTCCGCCGGCACGCGGGCCGGCGGTTCGGCGCCCCGCCAGGCGAGCACGTCGTAGCGCCCGAGGCGCGCCGCGAGCATGTAGTGCTGGCGGACGAAGGCGCGCAGGATGAAGTAGTACCCCGGCGCGTCGACGAAGAAGCCGAGGCGGCGGTTCAGCGTGGCGAGGTAGCGGGGCCGCGCGGCGGCGAGCGCGCGCACCACCTCGGCCTCGGCGCGGTGGTCGGGGCGGCCGGGGAAGAAGTAGTCGTGCGCCGTCGGCGTCGGCCGGTCGAGGGCGAAGGGCACGAGCGCCAGGGCGGGAAAGCCGAAGACGGGGGCGCCGGGGGGAAGACGCGGGCCAAGGTAGCCGAGCACGGAGCCGAGCGCGCGCAGGTCCGTGGCGTGCGCGACTTCGGCGTGGACGGGGAGCGCCGCCGAGGCGAGCGCCTCCTGCGGCCCGAGGAGCGCGGCGCAGTTGGGGAGCGCCGCCGCGGCCGCGAGCGCGCCGGCCGCCGCGGCGGCGGCCGCGGTGAGCCGACCCACCGCAAGGCCGAGCGTCCGCTCCCACGCGCGGGTAGATCTGCACGTACATCACGAGGGCGAAGACGAGCGCCACGAGCCAGCGCCGGTCCTCTCCTCCCCCGCTGCGCAGCCCCCGGAGAGCCGCCGCGACGCCGGCCACGCCGAGCGCCGGCACGAGGAAGAAACCCGTCTCCTGCACCTGCCAGAGGAGCGAGCGCCGGACCCCCTCGGGCATGCGCGCGAGGAGCGCCGCCAGCACGCCGAGGCCGAGCGCGACCGCGGCCGTGACGGCGAGCGCCGCGCCGCGCCCGACCCATCCGCGCTCGGCCACGAGGCCGAGCAAGGCCATCCCGACCAGCACGGCCGCCGCGAGCGGCGCCCAGCCGGCGGGGAACGCGCGCGGCTGCGGATAGGGTGTCGCGTAGACGCGCTCTGCTCCCGCGCCGAGGAGCAGCACGTCGCTCGCGAAGCGCGCCGGGCCGAGGCGGGCGAAGAACCAGATGAGCCAGGGGAGCGTCGGCAGTGCCGCGCCGAGTGCCACCAGCGCGAGCGCGGACCCGAGCCGGCCCGTGTGCCCCACGCGCGCGCGCGCGACGAGGCAGCGGCCCGCCACCAGCGCGAGCGGCGCCGCGGCGATCATCGGGAAGGCGAGCCAGTCGACATCGAGCGTCAGCAGCACGAGGAGCGTGCGGGCGAGGAGGACGACCAGCGCCAGCGCCGAGAGAACCAGCAGCGCGCGTGCCAGGCGCCGGTCGGGATCGCCGTCGCCGGCGGCGAGGAGCCCGAGCGCCATGGCGCAGGCGAGGACGGCCAGCACGCCCGCGTTCGGCTTGAAGGCGAAGGCGACTCCCGCGCCGAGCCCCGCCACGAGGAGTGCTGCGGGCCGCTCTCCGACCGCCCAGCGGTCGAACGCCGCCTGGGTCGCGAGCCAGGCCGCGCCCGCGTACCACGCCGGGTAGGGAACGTTGAACGACGCGAACTCGCCGGCGAAGAAGGGCAGGAAGGCCGCGTAGCCGAGCGCCGCCGCGGTCGCGAGCGCGCCGCCCGCGAGCGGGCGGGCGAGCGCGAAGAGGAGGCCGACCGTGGCGGCGTTCACGAGCACCAGCGCGGCGCGGATCGGCACCACCGAGCGCCCGAAGAGGCGGAGCAGGCCCGCGTTCAGGTAGAAGACGCCCGGCGTGTAGCCGGTGTGGAAGTCCACGTAGGGCAGCTCGCCGCCGAGCGTGCGCGCGATGCCGTGCAGGAGCGAGCCCTCGTCCTCCAGGTTGACGCCGTAGGTGAGGAAGCTCGCGAAGTACGCGGCCGCGAGCCCGGCCACGGCGAGCGGGGCGAGGCGCCTCATGCGCGTCTGGCCGCCGCGCCGGGCGCCGCCGGCACGCCGCGCGCGGCGTCGAGCACCGCCGACACCTCGGCCGCGGCGACGTCCCAGTCGAAGCCCGACGCCCAGCGCACCGCGCCCGCGGAGAGGCGGGTGCGCAACGCCGCGTCGCCGAGCACGTGGCCGAGCGCATGCGCGAGCGCGGCCGCGTTCCCGGCCGGGACGAGGAGCCCGGTCTCGCCGTCGCGCACCGCGTCCCGCAGCCCGGGCACGTCACTCGCCACGGCCGGGGTGCCACAGGCCGCGGCCTCGAGGATCGTGAGCCCCCACCCCTCCTTCTCCCAGGCGGCCGCCACCACGTGCGCCGTCTGGAGGAGGCGCAGCTTCTCGTCCTCGGCGACGAAGCCGCGGAGCGCCACGCGGTCCGCGACGCCGCGCGCGGCGACGCGGGCGCGCACCGCGGCGAGCCCCGTCCCCGTCCCCGCGATGACCAGGCGCGCATCGGGCAGCGTGGCGACCGCGTCGACCAGCAGCTCGGTGCGCTTGTAGGGCTCGACGCGGCCGAGCGCGAGCACCGTCGGGGCCGGCGCGAGCGGGCCGGGGCCGGGCAGGTAGCGGCGGTGGTCGACGCCGTTCGGGACCACGCGCACGTCGGCCGGCGCGAGCCCGCCGCGCACCAGCTCGTCGCGCGTGCTGGCCGAGACCGCGACCACCGGCAGGCCGCGGTAGAGGCGGGGCACCAGCCACTCGGCCGCGACCAGCGCCGCCGCCAGTGGCGCGGCCGTCTGGCGAAACGCCGTCCGCCCGAAGAAGTGGTGCGCCAGGACGACCAGCGGCTCGCGCACCCAGAGGCGCGCGAAGAAGGGAAACTTGTTCAGGTCCTCGACCACCACGTCGAAGGGCGCCTCGGCGCGCAGCCGCCGGTAGGCGGCCGGCACGCGCGCGTAGTAGCGCGGGCGCGGGCCCAGCCGGACGACGCGCAGGCCGCCCACCTCCTCCTCGGACGGCGCGCCGGGGAAGCCGGAGGCGAGGAGCGTCACCACGTCGCCGTCGGCCGCCAGGCGGCCGAAGATCTCGCGCAGATGCACCTCGGCGCCGCCCGCCTGCGGGTGGCGCGGGTCGCGCTCGTTCAGCACCAGGAGGCGGCGGCTCATAGCCGCCCGAGCCGGTGCGCGAGCCGGAGCCACCAGCAGATCCAGAGGGCCTCGAGGCCGATCCGCTTCGTCATCTTCGAGTCGCCGCAGACGCGGTCCATGAAGATGATCGGCACCTCGCGGATGCGGTGCCGGCCCGTCCAGGCGCGGTAGGTGGTCTCGATCTGGAACGAGTAGCCGTTGGAGCGCACGCGCTCGGGCTCGACCGCGAGGAGCGCCGCACGCCGCCAGCACTTGAAGCCGCTGGTCGCGTCGCGGATCGGCATGCCAGTCACGATGCGCACGTAGGCGTTGCCGAAGTAGCTGAGCAGGAGGCGATCCATGGGCCAGTTCACCACCGTGATGCCGTGCAGGTAGCGCGAGCCGAGCACCAGGTCGTGGTCGGCGGCCAGGCGCACGAACTCGGGCAGCATGGCGGGCGGGTGCGAGAGGTCGGCGTCCATCTGCACGACGAACTCCGGTGCCAGCGCCAGCGCGGCGCGGAAGCCCTCCTTGTAGGCCGGGCCGATGCCCTGCCTCGGGCGGTGATTCACCAGGTGGATGCGCGGGTCCGCGGCGGCCAGCGCCGCCACCGCCGACGCCGTCCCGTCCGGCGAGTCGTCGTCGACCACCACCACGTGGCAGTCGGTCGCGGCGAGCACCGCGGGCAGGAGGCCGACGATGTTCTCGCGCTCGTTGTACGTCGGGATGACGACGACCGTCTCGGGCACCGCGCGGAAGATAGCGGAGCGCCGGTCAGGCGCGCCAGCGTGCGAGGTCGGCGCGCGTGACGGTGCCGGTCATGACCAGGGCCGCCGGATAGGCGACGAGGAGGAGCGCTGCACCCGCGGGAACGGACGCCCCGAGCGCGAACGCGAGCGCGGCGGCGCCCGCGCCGAGCGCGAGCGGAGGAACGACCCCGGCGAGCGCGGGCGCCACCTCGGCACGCGTCGCTGGCAGCGCGAGGAGCGCCACCTGGCCGGCGAGGGCGGCGACGACGAAGGCCGCCGCCGCGCCCGCCGCCCCGTAGGCGGGCACGAGCGCCGCGCCGAGCACGACCATGGCGGCGGCGGCGCCCGCCGCCACGCGCAGCAGCGTGCGCTGGCCGCCGACGGCGACGAGGAGGTTGGTCAGCACCGTCCCCGTCGCGCCGAGGATGGCCGCCGGAGCGAGCACGCGCAGCACGGGCGCCGCCGGGGCGAAGGAGGGGCCGAAGAAGCGTACCAGCACCGGCTCGGCCCAGAGCGCGAGCGCCGCGGCCGGCGGCAGGAGGACGATCACCAGCGCGCGCGCCGCCTCGCGCGCCGCGCCCGCCGCGCCCGCGGGCCTGGCCGCGGCGCGCGAGAGCGCCGGCAGCAAGCTGAGCATGAGCGCCTGCGGGAGGAGGCCCACCGCCTCGACGAGCTTCCGCGCGCCGCCCAGGAGCCCGACCTCGGGCGCGCCGTGCAGGCGGAAGAGGAGGAGCTGGAGCACCTGCTGCGCACCGAGGAGCGCGAGCGTGGTCGCGGCCAGCGGCCACGCCTCGGCGGCCAGCGCCCGCCCGAGCACGCGATCGCGCGCCAGCCGGACGCCGGGCCCGACGAGCAGGCGGCCGAGGACCACGCCCGCAACGGCCGCCGCGCCGACGGCCGCGAAGACGGGCACGAGCCCGCCACCCGCCACGATCACGACCGCGAGGAGCCCGATCGCGAGCGCCGCCTGCGCGGCGAGGAGGATCACGTAGCCGCCCATGCGCAGGCGCGCGCGCAGCAGCGCGCGGTACGGCGTGGCCGCGCCCGCGACCAGCCCCGCCGCGCCGACCGCGCCGCCGCGCAGCAGCTCCGCGTCGCGCACCACGAGCGAGAGGAGCGCGAGTCCGGCGACCGCGCCCGCGAGCGACACCGCGAGCCGCACCCGCGCGCCCCGTCCCGCGAGCGCCCGCGCGTCGCCGGGCACGCGGGCGAGACGCGCCACCAGCACCGCCTCCAGCGCCGCGTCGGGCAACGCCTGGAAGAAGCCCAGGTAGGAGACCAGGAAGGCGTAGCGGCCGTAGTCCTCGAGCCCCAGGTGCCGCGGCAAGTAGAGCGCGATGCCGAGCGCGACCGTCTTCTCGAGGCCGAGGGCGAGGATGCCCCACGCGGCGCCGCCGCCGAGGCCGGTCGCCGGCGGCGCCGGGTCGAGGGCTTCGACGCCGCCGATCACGGAGGAGCCCTATCGCCGAGATCGCGGCGCGCGTCCAGGCAGGCGGGCCGCTAGTCCAGCCGGTACTGGCTCCGCCAGTCCACGTCGTCGCGGAGCGGCGGCTGCTTCGCCTTGTCGAGGAGGTACGGCCCGAGGACGAGGTGGTCCATCTCCGTCCTCATGAAGCAGAGGTACGCATCCTGTGGCGTGCACACGATCGGCTCGCCGCGCACGTTGAAGCTGGTGTTGACCAGCACCGGGCAGCCGGTCAGCGCGTGGAAGCGGGAGAGCAGCGCGTGGTACGTCGGGTTGGTTTCCGCATGCACCGTCTGGATGCGCGCCGAGTAGTCGACGTGGGTGACGGCGGGGATGCTCGAGCGCGGCACGTTCAGCTTCTCGATCCCGAACAGGCGCTCATGCTCGGCGCTCATGGCGATGCGATGCGCCTCCCGCACCGGCGCCACCAGCAGCATGTAGGGTGAGTCGACGTCCAGCTCGAACCATTCGCCCAGGTGCTCGCGCAGCACGCTCGGCGCGAACGGCCGGAAGCTCTCGCGGAACTTGATCTTCAGGTTCATCACCGACTGCATCCTCGCCGAGCGCGGGTCGCCCAGGATGCTCCGGTTGCCGAGCGAGCGCGGGCCGAACTCCATGCGCCCCTGGAGCCAGCCGACGACCTTCTCCCGGGCCAGCAGGTCCGCCGTCCGCTCGACGACGGCCGGCATGGAGAGCTTCTCCGCGACCGCGCCGGTCGCGGCGAGGAAGCGCGCGATCTCGTCGTCGGGGAAGGCCGGGCCCAGGTACGAGCCCCGCATGCCGTCGCCCCGCCGCGGGTTGCCGAGCACCTTGTGCTCGATGGCGAGCGCCACGCCGACCGCGCCGCCCGCGTCGCCGGCGGCGGGCTGGATCCACAGGCGCCTGAACGGACCCTCGCGGAGCAGCCGCCCGTTGGCGACGCAGTTGAGGGCCACGCCGCCCGCCATGCAGAGGTTCTCCATGCCCGTCTCGCGTTGCACGTGGCGCGCCATGCGCAGCACGATCTCCTCGGTCACCACCTGCACCGACGCCGCGATGTCCATCTCGCGCTGCGTGAGCTTCGACTCGGGGGGGCGCGGGGGGCCGCCGAAGAGGCGGTCGAAGGCGCCGTTGGTCATGGTCAGCCCGTGCACGTAGTTGAAGTAGTCCATGTCGAGCTTGAAGGAGCCGTCCTCCTTCAAGCGCACGAGCTTCTCGAAGATCAGGTCGACGTGGCGCGGCGTGCCGTACGGTGCCAGCCCCATCACCTTGTACTCGCCCGAGTTCACCTTGAAGCCGGTGTAGTAGGTGAAGGCCGAGTAGAGCATGCCGAGCGAGTGCGGGTAGTGGAGCTCGGCGAGCAGCTCCAGGTCCTTGCCGCGCCCGACGCCGTACGACGACGTCGCCCACTCGCCGACGCCGTCAATGGTGAGCACGGCCGCCTCGGTGAAGGGCGAGGGATAGAACGCGCTCGCGGCGTGCGACTCGTGGTGCTCGGCGAACAGCACCGGGCCCGCGTAGCCGCCGAGTGCCTTGCGGATCTGCTCCCGGGTGAAGAGCTTCTCCTTCATCCACACCGGCATCGCGGTCAGGAACGAGCGCAGCCCGCGCGGCGCCACGCCGCAGTAGTTCTCGAGCAGGCGCTCGAACTTGAGCAGCGGCTTGTCGTAGAAGCCGACGTGGTCGAGCTGCGCGGCCTCGAGCCCGCCCTCGCGGAGGCAGTACGCGACCGCGTGCGCCGGGAAGCCGGCGTCGTGCTTCTTGCGCGTGAAGCGCTCCTCCTGGGCCGCGGCGACGATCTCGCCGTCGCGCACCAGGCACGCCGCCGAGTCGTGGTAGTAGGCCGAGATGCCGAGGATGGTCGCCATCAGAACTGCTGCCCGTAGCGCGCCGGCTCGACCGGCTTCCGCTCGCGCCTGATCCAGTTGCTCGCCTTGCCGTCCGCCAGCGAGCGGTCGAGCGGATCGCGCACCAGGTGCCGGAGCACGAGGCCGACCGGCGCGATGACCAGGTAGAAGAGCTCGGTGAGGATGATGCGGCTGTTCACCTCGCCGAGGAGGGTGGCGGCGCGCATCCAGACGCGCTGCACCGGCACGAGCGCCATCGGCGCGATCAGCCCGGGCACCACGAGGAGCACGCCGGCGGCGGCGAGCACGCGCGGGGGCAGGACGTGCCCGCGCCACCGGCTCGCCAGCGCGAGCAGGACGAGCGCCCCGCCCACCGTGAGACCGAAGTGGCGGAGCTCGGCGCGAGACGCTCCCTGCATGCGGCGGCTAGAAGAGCGTGTAGACGAAGGGCGCGAGCGCCGAGCCCTGCGTGAAGACGATCAGCGCGCCGAAGAGGGCGAGCACGATGACGATCGGCCCGAGCCACCACTTCTTGCGCTCGCGCATGAAGGCCCAGAGCTCGCCCAGGAGGGATACGGTGGCGGGTCGTGGCACGGCGGTTCCTCCGCTTGGCGTTAGCCGCGCCGTGCGGCGAGTGTCAAGCAGGCGCGACGGGCGAGCGCCGCCTCGCGGCATGGCAGCCGTTCGTCGATCCGTGCCCCAGCTCGGCGGTGACGTGAGCGAGGCAGCACCGCTCTGCGGACGCAGCCGCACGACCCCGGTCAGGACCGTCATCCTGGTGACACGCGGCGTCTCGGCGCAACCAGGGGACCCTCCGAACCTCCTCTGCGGACGTGGGCGACTGGATGGGGCAACGAGGCACCGTTCTTGCTCTCCCAAGCTTGCCGCAGGCCCTATGGCACAGCGCCGGCACGAGCAGCCACGCATGAGTCCGCACGGGGACGAAGCGCCCAGTGGACGGCAGGCGGCGCAGCTTGCCGAGACGCTGGCATCACTCCACCGCGAGAAGAAGGTGGCCGACGCTCTCGTCCAGGTGGCGGAGCAGGCGGGCGAGACTCTCGCGCTCACGGAGGTGCTCGGCCGACTCTGCCGGCTGACGGTCGATCTCATGCCCTGCGACCAATGCACCATCTACCTCTGGAGCAGCCGCCGGAAAGCGTACATCCCGGTCGCCGACTGCGGGACGCCGGCTGACGTCGCCAGACGGTTCGCCGAGAAATACTTCTACCGTGGGAAGATGTTCTTCGAGCAGGATCTGCGCGAGGGGAAGACGGTCATCGTGGGCCGCGACCGCGTCCCGAGTCCCGAAGCGCTCGAGCTGCTCGACGAATCGGAGCAGTACGAGCTGGCCATCGTGCCCCTTCAAGCGCGTGGCATCGGCCTCGGCTCGATGTCGGTGGGGCTTCACCAGCCACCCGGCTTCGATGCCACCGCGCTGACGATCGTCCATGGTGTTGCTCGCCAGGCGGCAACGCGAATCGACAATGCTCGTCTGTTCGATCGAATCCAAAAGACGGCAGGCATACGTGCAGGGCTCGCGAGCCTCGCCGCTGCCCTGAACCTGGAAAGCGACCCGGAGACCATCGCGCGGCTGGTCTCTTCCGAGGCCGCCAGGCTCTTTGGGGTGAGCGGCGGTCTGCTGTTCGTTCTGGACAGGAACCAGCTGATGGCGATCGGCGGAAGCGGGTGGGACGGCGAGGCCATCCGAGCATTGCGTGTACCGCTCTCCGACGGCGCCGCGCATGTGCTCCTCCAAGCCTACGAGAGCCGCACGGTCCTCTTCGAGAACAACGTGGCGGCCAGCCCCATGGTCCACACGTGCTTCGGTCAGGGAATCGATCTGAAGTCCGTGCTCGCCATCCCCCTCGTCGGGCGCTCCGGTCCGATCGGGTGTCTGGTGCTCGGGGACCGAAAACGCACACACCGCTTCACGAAGGACATCGCCGACGAAGCGATCCTCATCGGGCCGCTCGCCAGCTCGGCGCTCGAGCGTGCCTGGCTGTTCGCGGAACTCGTACAGGCACGCGACGCGGCGCTGGCGGCGACCCGCGCCAAGTCCGAGTTCCTGGCCAACATGAGTCACGAGATCCGCACGCCGATGAACGGCGTCATCGGGATGACGGACATCCTGCTCGACACCGAACTCAGCGCGGAGCAGCGCGACTACGCGGGCACCGCGCGACGAAGTGCCGAGACGCTGCTCACGGTGATCAACGACATCCTCGACTTCTCGAAGATCGAAGCCGGCAAGCTGACCGTGGAAAGCGTGAGTTTCGATCTCCGGGCCGTCATGGAGGAGGTCGCGGAGCTGATGGCCGTGCGCGCGCATGAGAGGGGGATCGAGCTCACCTGCGACATCCCGCCCGGCTTTCCCGAGCACCTCCGCGGCGATCCCGCCCGGCTGCGCCAGGTGCTCACGAACCTCGTGGGCAACGCGATCAAGTTCACCGAGGCCGGCGAGGTCACCCTCGAGGCCCGCGTCTCCTATGAGACGCCGAGCCGCGCGATGTTCCGGCTGGCGGTGCGGGATACCGGCATCGGAATTCCGGCCGAGCGGCAGGCCGCCATCTTCGAGAGCTTCACCCAGGTCGACGGGAGTACCACGCGCCGGTACGGGGGGACGGGGCTCGGGCTCGCGATCTGCCGCCAGCTGACGGAGCTGATGGGCGGACGAATCGGTCTCGCGAGCGAGCCGGGCAAGGGAAGCACGTTTTGGGTGGAGCTCACGCTAGAAAAGACAACGGCCACGAGCGGAACGACCCAGCATCTTCCCAGCACGCTGCACGGGTTGCGCGTGCTCGTGGTGGACGACAACAGCACCAATCGTTTCATCGTCCGCCAGCAACTGCGGTCATGGGGTGCCGAGCCCTGCGAAGCCCGCTCCGGTTCCGAGGCGCTCCAGATGCTTCACCAAGCCGCTGATCGCGAGCCATTTCGCCTGGTCCTGCTGGACATGCACATGCCCGAGATGGACGGTGAGCAGACCGCCAGGGCCATCAAGGTCGACCTCCGCTTCGCCGACCTGCCGATCGTTCTCCTTTCCTCCGTGCGAACGCCGGACACCGCCGCGGCGTTGCGGGCCAAAGGCATCGCCCTCGCCCTCACGAAGCCGGTACGACGTTCGAGCTTGCTCGCCGCGCTCGCGCAGGTGCTCGGGAGTGGAGTGCCGGACGAGCCCGCCCCGGGCCGCACGGCGTGGGCCGAGGGCTCCAGACCCCACCTCGGGCTGCACGTTCTCGTGGCAGAGGACAACGTGGTCAACCAAAAGGTGGCGACGCGCATGCTCGAGCGGTGGGGCTGCCAGGTAGACGCCGTCACGAACGGCCGGGAGGCGATCGAGGCGGTCTCGCGCCGGTCCTATGACCTCGTGCTGATGGACGTGCAGATGCCGGAGATGGATGGCTTCGATGCGACGGCGGCGATCCGGCGCCAGGAGGCCGCCACGGCTACGCGCCTCCCGATCATCGCCATGACGGCACACGCGATGGGTGGCGACCGCGACCGCTGTGTCAGGGCCGGCATGGATGACTACGTCGCGAAGCCGATCAGCCCCCAGGTGCTGTTGCGGGCCATGTCGCGCTGGTGCGACCCCGGCAAGGAGCACCCTGACCGAGCGTCGCGCTCGGAGGGGACGGAGCCGGAGGCGACCTTCAGTCTCGATCAGCTGCACGAGAGCTGCGGCGACGATCCCGAGCTCGAGCGGGAAGTGCTGGAGGAGTTCCTGTCGACGGCCCCGGAGCTGCTCGCGCGCGTGGAAAGGTCGATCACCGGCGGAGATCCGGGCCAGCTGGCGGAGGCGGCGCACACGCTCAGGGGTAGCAGCCGCACCGTAGGGGCGCAGGCGCTGGGGGCCGCCTGTGAGGAGCTGGAGACGCTCGGCCGAAACAACGCGCTCGCCGCAGCACGTGTCGCGCTGGCCCGTGCGGAGGGCGAACTGACACGGATCCGCGCCCTGTGGACGGAGCGTGTGGCGAGCAGTGCTACACGAGAGGCGTGATGCCGAACCGGACGCTCCCGGAGATCATATCCATGGTGCCGGGAGACGAGCCCTGCGGCGGAGGAGGTCGATCGCGCGCACGGACGGTGAAGGGCGGCGCCGCCACGACCTCGTGGTAGCGCGAGGTGAGCAACGCGACCAGGGCCGGGTAATGTCCCCACGCGTCCGCGAGCGCCGTGCCGGTGGCGGCGCAGGTCACCGCCACGGCTGGCGGCGCAGCGGCAAGACGGGTGACGAGTGCGTCGACCTCGGCGCGGTCGGGGCGGCCCGGGAAGAAGTAATCGTGCGATCCTGCCGGGCTCCGCTGCGCGACGAAGAGCACGATCCCGCAGGCGGGGAAGGCGAGCACGCTCTCCTCCGGCGCGAGCCCCCGGACCGCCGCCGCCGCGCGGGCGATCGCCTCGAGCGGCCCGGCGCCCGCCGGGTCGATGACCAGGTCGCTTGCTCCGAGGGCCACGTGCGTGACGCGCCCGCTCGCCAGCCGTCCGAGGACGAGCGCCGTCGGCGCGGCACGCACCGCCGCCACGATGAGCGGAAGGCCCACCAGCACGTACGCGGGCAGCGGGAGGCGCGCCCACGCGCGGAGCGCCAGCGGGAGCACGAGGACACCGAGCGGTAGCAGGTGGACGAAGTCCGGCCGCGGGTAGAGCTGGAGCGCGGCCATGACGGCGAGCACCGACGGGGCGAGTAGTGCGGCGTCGCCATCGCGGCGGAGCTCGGCGAGCGCGCTCCAGAGGGCGAGCGGCACGAGCGCGAACGCCGCCTGCTCGGCACCGAGGCGGAGCGCCGGCAGCGGCGCCCCCGCCCCCGCGGCGCCGGCGGCGACCGCGAGTGCGAGCGCCGCCACCCCGAGCGCCCGCGCGCCCCGCCCGCGCGCGGCGAACGTGGCCAGCCCGACCGCCGCCGCCACGCCCGTCGGCCACGGGAAGGGGAGCGCGTA
>WNEZ01002194.1_pt1 | contig 19124 bp, 18 predicted proteins | sample 5400521 | NCBI WGS metagenome assembly WNEZ01 (sample SAMN13153339, study PRJNA577476) | soil metagenome | isolation source: 120 cm saprolite under Douglas fir tree site 2 hole 1 replicate 1 | place: USA:California | collected 2015-04-18 | reverse complement strand
CTCGCGGAGCTGTATCCGTCGGGGGCGATGCGGACGCCGACGCACTTCTCGATCGGGCAGGAGGCGGTAGCGGTCGGGGTGTGCGGCGCGCTCCGGCGCGACGACGTCGTGTACAGCGGTCATCGTTGCCACGCGCACTACCTCGCCAAGGGGGGCGACCTGCGCGGCATGGTGGCCGAGCTCTACGGCCGTGAGACCGGCTGCGCACGGGGCCGCGGGGGATCCGTCCACCTCAACGATCCCGAGGCCGGCGTGATCGCATCTTCCGCGATTCTTGGCCAGACGATGGCGGTGGCGGTCGGCACCGCGCTCGCGTTCACGATGGACGGCCGCGACCAGGTCGCGGTCACCTTCTTCGGGGACGGCACCGTCGAGGAGGGCATCTTTCACGAGACGCTCAACTTCGCGGTGATGCGGCGCGCCCCGGTGCTCTTCGTGTGCGAAAATAATGGGTTCTCGACCCACACGCGGCTCGAGGTGCGCCAGCCCGCGTCGGTGTCGATCCACGCGCGCGCTGCTTCCTACGGGATGCCATCCCGCCTGGTGGACGGTAACGACGTCTTCGCGGTCCACGCGGCGGCCCGCGAGGCGGTGGCCCACGCCCGGCGCGGGGCGGGCCCGTTCTTCCTCGAGTGCACCACCTACCGGTGGCGGGAGCACGTGGGCCCGCAGTGGGACTTCGACAAGGGATACCGGACGAAGGCCGAGGTCGATGCGTGGATCGCCCGCTGCCCCATCCGGAGCGCGTCGGAGCGCCTCCTGAGCGAGGGCGTGTGCACGCATCAGCGAAGCCACCGTGCAGTGCATGGAGGCGGATCCCAACATCTTCGTCGCGGGCATCGGGGTCGACGACTTCAAGGGGATCTTCGGCACCACCGCGGAGGCCTTCCGACGTTTCGGCCCCGCGCGCGTCTTCGACATCCCGAACGGCGAGAACGCGATGACCGGGATCGCGATCGGCGCGGCCGCGGTCGGCAAGCGGCCGCTGATCGTGCATCCGCGCAACGACTTCATGTTCCTGTGCATGGACCAGTTGTTCAATCTGGCCGCGAAGTGGCGGTACATGTTCGGCGGCCGGGGCGGCGTGCCGGTGGTCTTCCGTGGCATCGTGGGGCGGGGGTGGGGGCAGGGGGCGACGCACTCCCAGAGCCTCCAATCGGTGTTCGCCCATTTCCCGGGCCTCTACGTCGGCCTCCCCGCCTCCCCCGCCGACGCCAAGGGTCTGCTGGTCAGCGCCCTCCAGGGAAGCGGCCCGGTCGTGCTGCTCGAGAATCGAGCCCTCTACGACCTGGAAGGCGACGTGCCGGAGGGACTCGAGGCGGTGCCGTTCGGGAGGGGCAAGATCGTGCGGCCGGGCACCGACATCACCATCGTCGGCGTTTCGCTGATGGCCTATGAAGCCGCTCGGGCCGCCGAGATCCTGGTCGAGCACGGCGTCAGCGCGGAGGTCATCGATCTGCGCAGCGTCCGCCCACTCGACGAGGACATCATCCTGCGCTCGCTTCGGAAGACGGGACGCCTGGTGGTGGCCGACACGAGCTGGGCCCTCTGCGGGGTCTCCGCGGAGGTGGCGGCGATCGCGGCCGAGAAGGGCTGGCAGCACCTGAAGGCGCCGGTTCGACGGGTTACGCCTCCTGACTGCCCGGCGCCGGTCGCCAAGCCGCTCGAGGACGCGTTCCATCCGAATCCGCTCACCATCGCCCAAGCCTGCCTCGACGTGCTGAAGGCGGGTGTCCCCCTGGGGGCCGGCGTCAGCGACGTGCAGGCGACATTCGTGGGGCCCTACTGAGATGGACGCCGCGCGGCGGGTCAGCGTGTTCCTCCCCGCCTACAACGAGGTGGACAACCTCGAGCGGTCGGTGGCGGATATCGTGTGGGCGGCTGGCCTCGTGCTCACGGAATACGAGATCTTGATCGTCAACGACAGCAGTACCGACGGGACGGGCGAGCTCGCCGAGCGCCTCGCCCGAGAGAACCCGCGCATCCGCGCCATCCACCAGCCCCGGAACATGGGAATCGCGGCGGCCTACGAGCGGGCGCTGGACGAGGCGAAGCTCGACTACTTCAGCTTTCTGGCCGCCGATGGGGAGATCGCTCGAGAATCCGTTCGCGACATCCTCGGGGCGGTCGGACGGGCGGATCTCGTCGCGCCCTATCACCAGAACCCGCGGGCGCGCCAGCTGCACCGTCGCGTCCTGACGTGGGCGTCGACCGCGCTCGTCAACGTCCTCTTCTTTCAGCGCATGCACTACTACCAGGGGCCCTGCATCTATCCGGTGGGGCTCGCGCGGGTACTGCCTAAGACGGCGGGCGGCTTCTACTTCCTGACCCAGATGCTCATCCACGCGCTCCACGCCGGGTACACCTACGTCGAGGTCGGGCTGACCCACGTGGACCGTACCCACGGCCGATCGAAGGCCGTGTCGATCAAGAACATCTTGAAGGCGCTGCGCGCGATAGGACAGACGTGGTGGGCCATCCACGTCCGGCGCGAGCTCGTGGCGCGGAGGACCTGAGATGGCGACGAAGCGACCGACCGTGCTCGTCACCGGCGGCGGGGGATACGTGGGGGGGGTGCTCGTCCCGAAGCTGCTGGCCAAGGGCTACCGGGTCCGAGTGATCGATCTCTTCCTGTTCGGCATCGACGTGCTTCCGCGTGACCCCTCCCTCGAGCTCGTGAAGGCGGACATCCGGGACCAGGACGCGGTTGGGAAGGCCGCGGTGGGCGCGGAGGCGGTCATCCATCTCGCCTGCATCTCGAACGATCCGAGCTTCGAGCTGAATCCGGGACTGAGCCGCTCGATCAACTACGATTGCTTCGAGCCCCTCGTCAGCATCTCGCGCCGGGCGGGCGTGCGCCGGTTCATCTACGCCTCGACGTCGAGCGTGTACGGGGTCAGCGACGCGCCGGACGTTACCGAGGACCACCCGCTCGTCCCCCTGACTGACTACAACAAGTACAAGGGCATGTGCGAGCCCATCCTGCTGCGCTACCAGGCCTCGGACTTCACCACCGTGATCATCCGCCCCGCCACCGTCTGCGGGTACTCGCCGCGGCAGCGGCTGGACCTGACCGTCAACATCCTCACCAGCCTCGCGGTCAACCAGCGACGCATCACCATCTTCGGCGGCGCCCAGAAGCGCCCGAACATCCACATCGAGGACATCAGCGATCTCTACGTCGAGTTGCTCGACATGCCGGCGGACATGATCGCGGGGAAGACGTTCAACGCGGCCTACCAGAATCACACGGTGGCCCAGCTCGGCGAGCTGGTGCGGGGCATCGTGAGCCGCGAGATGCCGCAGCTCGTCCCCATCACAGTGGAGACGGTGCCGAGCAACGATACGCGCTCGTACCACGTGTCGTCCGAGAAGATCAAGCGGGAGCTCGGCTGGTCGCCCCAGCGGACCATCGAGGACGCGGTGGTGGATCTGTGTGGCGCCTTCCGGACGGGGCGCATCCCGGATCCTCTCAACGACATCCGGTACTACAACGTCAAGACGATCCAGGCCTCGGGGCTCGCCTGAGCGATGCCGCGCGCCGTCGTCACCGGAGGGGCGGGGTTCATCGGCAGCCACATGGTCGATCTACTGGTCGCCCACGGCTACTCGGTGGTGGTGATCGACAATCTCGTGACCGGCCGCGCCGAGAACCTCGCGCAGCATCGGCGGGAGCTGCGCGTCGAGTTCTACGAGACCGACATGTGCACGGTGGCGCGGGATTCGCGGCTGTTCAAGGACGTCGACTACGTGTTCCACTTCGGGGGCATCGGGGACATCGTGCCGTCGATCGAACGGCCGCTTCAGTACATGCGGGCCAACGTGGACGGCACCCTCGCGGTCCTCGAGGCCTCTCGTCACGCGAGCGTGCGCAAGTTCGTCTACGCGGCCTCGTCGTCGTGCTACGGGCTGGCCACCGAACTGCCCACCACGGAGGGGGCCCTGATCCGCCCGGAGTACCCGTATGCCCTCAGCAAGTACCTGGGGGAGAGCGCGGCGCTGCACTGGGCGCAGGTCTACCGGCTGCCCGTGATCTCGATTCGCATGTTCAACGTGTACGGGCCGCGCGTGCGTACCACCGGGGCCTACGGCGCGGTGTTCGGGGTCTTCCTGGCCCAGAAGCTCCACGGCAAGCCGTACACGGTGGTCGGCGACGGCAGCCAGCGAAGAGACTTCGTCTACGTCACCGATGTGGCGCGAGCCTACCTGATGGCCGCCGAGTCGAGTCAGGCGGGCGAGGTCTTCAACCTCGGATCCGGCAATCCCCAGACGGTCAATCGTCTCGTGGAGCTGATGGGTGGAGAGGTCGTGCACGTGCCCAAGCGTCCCGGCGAGCCGGACTGCACGTGGGCGGATATCGGCAAGATCCAGCGTGTGCTTGGCTGGAAGCCCGAGATCTCGTTTCCCCAGGGGGTCGTCGCGATGCTGGGACAGATCGAGGAGTGGCGGGCGGCGCCGCTGTGGACGCCCGAGAAGATCGAAGCGGCCACCCGCACGTGGTTCGAGCACCTGGCGCGATGAAGCCCGACTACCGGCAGAAGGTGAAGACCCTCGAGGAGCTGGCCGCCGCTATCGGCCCGCGCCCCCGCGCCAAGACCGTCATCATGTGCCACGGGATGTTCGACATCGTCCATCCCGGGCATCTCCGGCACCTGATGTACGCAAAGGAGAAGGCGGACGTGCTGATCGCGAGCCTCACCGCCGACGTGCACGCCACCAAGGCGGCCTTCCGACCGTACGTGCCCCAGGAGCTGAGGGCCTCCAACCTCGCGGCGCTCGAGGTGGTCGACTACGTCATCGTCGATCCCAATCCCACGCCGATCGAGCACATCAAGTACCTGCAGCCGGACTACTTCGCCAAGGGCTACGAGTACTTCTCAGAGGGCGTTCCCGCGAGGACGCAGGAGGAGATCGACACCCTCGAGAGTTACGGCGGAGAGATCGTGTTCACGCCCGGCGACGTCGTGTACTCCTCGTCCCGCCTGATCGAGGCGTTCCCGCCGAAGCTCGGAGTCGAGAAGCTGCTGGCCCTGATGGAGTCGGAGGGCTTCGGGTTCGATCAGCTTCGCGAGGCGCTCCGCCGGATGCGCGGCCTGCGCGTGCACGTGGTGGGCGACACGATCGTGGATCACTACAGCACCTGCTCCCTCCTCGGCGCCACCGCGAAATCGCCGACCTTCAGCGTCAAGCACGAACGGACCGAGATCTTCTCGGGCGGCGCGGCGGTGGTGGCCAAGCACGTGAAGGCGGCCGGCGCGGAGGTCTCCTTCTCGACCGTCCTCGGCAACGACGCGGCGAAGGACTTCGTGCTGAAGGATCTGGAGGAGGCCGGGATCGTGGTGCACGCCTTCATCGATCGCACCCGGCCGACCACCCAGAAGGAGCGGTTCATCGCGGACGGCTACAAGATGCTGCAGGTCGATCGGGTCGACAACCGCGCGGTGTCCGAGAAGGCTCTACGCTTCCTCAGCGACTCGATGGGGGCCAGCGGGGCCGACGTGGTGATCTTCAGCGATTTCCGCCACGGGATCTTCCGGCCGAAGAGCATCCGGATACTTCGTGAGCGGGTGCCGGCCGGCGCGATCAAGGTGGCGGATAGCCAGGTCTCGAACCGGTGGGGCAATATCCTGGAGTTCAGCGATTTCGATCTCCTGACTCCGAACGAACGGGAGGCGCGGTTCGCCCTGGGCGATCAGGATTCGGTCATGCGGCCGCTCGCGCTGCAGCTCTTCCGGCTGGCCCGCTGCAAGCATCTGATCTTGAAGCTCGGCGAGCGGGGCATCCTCGGCTATCGAACCCCCGGCCACAACCCGCGCGAGTTCTTCACGGTGGACAGCCTGGTCGACACCCTTCAGGACCCGGTGGGCGCGGGCGACGCGCTCCTGAGCTACGCTGCCCTCTCGCTGGCCGCCACCCGAGACATCGTCATCGCCTCCGTCCTGGGCTCGGTGGCGGCCGCGCTCGCCTGTGAGCATCAGGGCAACCGCCAGATCACCCCGGAAGAGGTGGAAGAGAAGCTCCACCGGATCGAGAAGCGGGCCCACTTCGAATGAGATATCTGCTGGTCGGCCTCGGCAACATCGGGGGCAAGCGCCGCGCCGTCCTGGGGGACCGCTGCGTGGCCACCGTGGACCCGTTCAACCCGGTGGCCGACTTCCGGCAGCCCGAGCAGTGCCCGGACGACCGCTACGATGCGGCGATCCTGGCCGTGCCCAACGACGTGAAGCTTCGCCTGATGGAATTCTTCCTGTCGCGGGGCAAGCACGTCCTGGTCGAGAAGCCGCTGATTCTCGATCCGGAGGCGGCTGCGCACCTGAGCCGGGTGAGCCAGGCCTCCCGGGCGATCTGGTACACGTCCTACAACTTCCGGTTCGAGCCCAACGTTCTGGCGCTCAAGCGGCACCTGGAGGGAGGCACCATCGGACGCCTCTACCGGGTCCGGATGTTCTACGGCAACGGAACCGCCGGAAACATCGCGGGCACCTGGCGGGACAGCCGGCTCGGAATCCTGGAGGACATGGCCTCCCACCTGATCGATCTCACCGGCTTCGTCTTCGGTCGCTTCGGCTCTGAGTTTCGCGTGTGGGAGCGCCGCGGCTACGAGCTCAAGGGCTTCGACCACTGCCTGCTCGCTACATCCGACCGGAGCGTGACCATCGAGTGCAGCTTCCTCTCCTGGAAGAACCGGTGGCGGATCGAGGCGCTCGGGGAGGACGGGGCGCTCGAGATGAACGGCCTCACCAAGTGGGGCAAGAGTGAGCTGTTGATCCTCCGCCGGCGCCGGCCCAGCGGCGTGCCGGACGAGACCCGGGAGGTGGCGCACGGGCCGGATCCCACCTGGGCCGCCGACATCCGGCACTTCGAGGCGATGGTCGCGACCGGGGTGACCTCGTGCGAGAACGACCTGTGGCTGTCGCGCGCGGTTCACGCCGCGGCGGCCGGCAGTCTGGAGGGCGGCTCGTGAGCGACCGCCCGACCGGCTTCCTGGGCCTGTCCCACCTCGGCATCATCTCGAGCATCGGCTGGGCCTCGTTCGGCTCGCGGGTGGTCGGCGTCGACCTCGAGCGCGGGCCGGTCGAGTGCCTCCAACGGGGCGAGCTGCCGGTACATGAGCCCGCGCTCCCGGAGCTGTTCGCGGCGCATCGAGACCGGATGAGCTTCTCGACCGATCCCGCCGCGCTTGCCGAGTGCGACCTCGTCATCGTCTCGCGGGATATCCCTACGGACGCCGACAACGGCAGCGACGTCTCGGTCGTCGATCATCTGATCGAAGCCGCCATCCCGTACCTCCGGCCCGGCTCCACCCTGGCGCTGATGAGCCAGGTCTCTCCCGGATCCACGCGCGCCCTCGCCGCGCGGATCGACGCCCGCCGGCCCGACACCGGTATCGGCGTGTACTACTGGGTCGAGACGCTCATCTTCGGCAGCGCGGTGGAGCGGTTTCTACACCCGGAGCGGATCATCGTGGGCGCCGCCGATCCGTCCCGGCCGCTGCCCGCTCCGCTGGACGTGGGGCTCCGCCGCTTCGGCTGCCCGATCCTGCCGATGGGCTACGAGAGCGCGGAGCTCACCAAGACCGCGATCAACCTCTACCTCTTCGGGGCCGTGACCTACGCCAACACGCTCTCCGATCTCTGCGAAGCGGTGGGGGCGAACTGGTCCGAGATGGTGCCCGCGCTGCGGCTGGATCGCCGAATCGGGCCCGCCGCCTACATCCGCCCAAGCCTGGGAGTGGCAGGAGGCAACCTCGAGCGCGATCTTGTGACGCTGCGCGGTCTCGGTCAGCGCCACGGGGTCGACGTCGCCTACGTGGAGACGCTGCTCGCGCACAACGCTCGTCGCTACCGCTGGGTCCAGCGCCAGCTCCAGGGTCGCGGGCTCGATCGCGACGCGCGGGCGGTGGTCGCGGTGTGGGGCCTCGCCTACAAGAAGAACACGCGGTCCACCAAGAACTCGATGGCCCTCCGGGTGATCGATGACCTGCGAGGTCGGGCGGAGGTGCGCGCCTACGACCCGCTCGTCAAGGCGCTGGACGTCGACGTGCGGGCCACCCTGGTGGAGAGCCGGGACGCCGCCCTCGTCGGCGCCGACTGCCTGCTGATCCTCACCGACTGGGACGAGTTCGCCACACCACCGGGTGCCGGGTTCGGGACCATGCGCCGGCCGGTGGTCATCGATTGCGTCGGGGTGATGGACGCGGCCCGCCCGGATTTTCCGGGCGTGGAGTACGTGGCCATGGGCCGCCCGGGACGCCGATGAGCGGCCGGGCCGCCTTCCTCGATCGCGACGGGGTGCTGGTGGAGACCCTGGTCCGCGGTGGCCGGGCGTACGCCGCGGTCACCCTCGCCGAGTTCCGGATCTGTTCGGAAGCGCCCGCGCAGGTGGCACGGCTCAAGGCGGCCGGTCTGCGGCCGATCGTCTTCACCAACCAGCCGGAGGTCGCGCGCGGGACGCTGAGCCCGTCCGTGCTCGACCGCATGCATGCGCAACTTCGGGCGGCGGTCGGCGTGGACGACATCCTGGTGTGCGGACACCTGGACGACGATGACTGCGCTTGCCGAAAGCCGCGGCCCGGGATGCTCGAGGCGGCGGCCCGGAAGTGGGCGATCGACCTGCCGGCCTCGTTCGTGGTGGGTGACCGGTGGCGGGACATCGAGGCGGGACGAGCGGTTGGCTGCTACACGGTGCTCATCGAGCGCCCTTACAGCGAGTGTCGCGATGCCGACGCGCGGGTGGCCGACCTGGCCGCCGCCGTCGACGCGGTGCTCGCGCGAGCAAAGGATCCCCAATGAGCTTCGTCGCCCAGTACCTAGCCGAAGCCTCCCAGGTGGCCGCGCGGATCGATCACGACGCGGTCACGCGCCTGGTCGATCTCCTGGCCGAGGCCCGAGCCGGCGGCGGCCGGCTGTTCGTGTTGGGCGTCGGCGGCAGCGCCGGCAACGCCTCGCACGCGGTGAACGACTTCCGCAAGATCGCGGGCTTCGAGGCCTACGCCCCCACCGACAACGTGTCCGAGCTCACCGCCCGGATCAACGACGACGGATGGGACACCTCGTTCGCGAACTGGCTCAAGGCGAGCCGGCTGACCTCGCGGGACTGCCTGCTCGTGTTCTCGGTGGGCGGCGGCGACGTTGCGCGCAAGGTGAGCATGAATCTCGTGCGGGCCCTGGAGCTGGCCAAGGAGGTCGGCGCCCGCATCGGCGCGATCGTCGGGCGCGACGGGGGCTTCACCGCAACGGTGGCCGACGCCTGCGTGCTGATTCCCACCGTGAGCCCCGAGCGGGTGACCGCGCACGCCGAGGCCTTCCAGGCGGTCGTGTGGCACATGCTGGTCGCCCATCCCCGGCTGCAGGCCGCCCCGATGCGCTGGGAGAGCCTCGCCCGATGAGCGCGCCCGCTCGGGTCGTGATCCTGGGCGCGAGCGGCTTCCTGGGCCGCGCGGTGCACGCCGGGCTCTCCCGGGACGGCGTCGAGGTGATCGCCCACTCGTCGCGCACCCTCGACCTCACGCGGCTCGAGGCCTTCGGCGTGCTCGAGCCCGTCCTCGGTCCGGAGACGACGCTCGTGCTCGCCTCGGCGCTGACGCCGGACCGCGGCCAGACCCCCGCTACCTTTCTCGCCAACACCGCGATGGCCGCCAATCTGGCCGCCTACCTGGAGGGCCGTCGCCTCCGCCAGCTCGTCTACCTCGGCTCCGACGCCGTCTACGCCTTCGGCGACGACGTGGTGACGGAGGACACGCCGGTAGCCCCGGCCGGGTACTACGCGCTCGGAAAGTACGCGGCCGAGCGGGTGGTGGACTGCGCCGCGCGCGCATCCTCCGTCCCGCTCCTCGTCCTGCGGGTAACCGGCGTCTACGGGCCCGGCGATCCGCACGCCTCCTACGGGCCGAACGCCTTCGCCCGGTCGCTGGCGCGCGAGCGGTCGGTCCGCATCTTCGGAGCGGGTGAGGAGGAGCGCGATCACGTCTACGTCGATGACGTGGCGGCCATCGTGGTCGGCCTGCTGCGGAGCGGGACCGCGGGCGTGTTCAACGTGGCCACCGGGCAGAGCCGGTCGTTCGCGGACGTGGTGAAGGCGATGCGCGATCTGGTGCCCTACGACGTCGAGGTGACGAGCCTGCCCCGCAAAAGCGCGATCACGCATCGCCGGTTCGACAACACGCGGCTGAGCCGCGCCCTCCCGGATCTCCGGTTCACCACGATGCGGGAGGGCCTGCGGGCCACCCTGCGCGCCTTCGGAGCCATCGCGGGTGAGTGAGGTCGATCTGCTCGACCGCTACCCGCGAACCACGCGCGACATCGCGGCCCGGGCCGCCGCGGTCCCGGCCCAGCGGGACGTGGCCATGCGGTTCGCCCGCGAGTACTTCGACGGCGAGCGCGGCCAGGGCTACGGTGGCTACCGCTACGATGGCCGCTGGGTGCCGGTGGCGGAGCGCATCCGGGACCACTACCGACTCCAGGCGGGCGCTCGCGTCCTGGACATCGGCTGCGCCAAGGGCTTCCTGCTCCACGACCTCCGCCGCGTGGTGCCCGGACTGCGCGTGACCGGGCTGGACATCTCGAGCTACGCACTCGCGAGCGCGATGGAGGATGTGCGCACCGGTCTCGTGCGGGGGTCGGCCGATCGGCTGCCGTTCGCGGACAAGTCGTTCGACCTGGTCGTGTCGATCAACACCATCCACAACCTGGATCGGGCCGGGTGCATCCGGGCGCTCGGGGAGATGGAGCGGGTCGGCCGCCTCCACCGCTACGTCCAGGTGGACTCGTGGCTGAACGAGCTGCAGCGGGAGAAGTTCGAGCGCTGGCAGCTCACCGCGCGGACGTACTCGGACCCCGACGGATGGCGCCGCCTCTTCGCGGAGGCCGGCTACCACGGCGACTACTACTGGACGGTGACGGAGTGAGAGCGGGAGCCCGGAGGGAGAGACCATGAAGATCTTCGTCGACTCGGCGAACCTGCTGGAGATCGAGGAGGCGCTGGAGCGCGGCTTCCCGGCGGGGATCACCACGAACCCGTCGATCCTGGCCAAGGAAGAGAAGGCGGACTTCCGCGAGCACATCAACAAGATCATCGAGCTCGTGCAGCGCTACGGCTACGACATCCCGCTCAGCGTGGAGGTCTTCTCCACCCGGCCGGAGGAGATGATCACCCAGGCCGAGGATTTCGTGCGCCACTTCGGCCACTATCCGAAGCTCAACGTGAAGGTTCCGGTGGGCTGGGACGAGCTCGCGGTGATCCGCGAGCTGCGCCTCCGCGGAATCCGGGTGAACTGCACGTGCTGCATGTCCTACGGGCAGGCCATGATGGCCGCGGCGGCCGGCGCCAACTACGTGAGCCTGTTCTACGGGCGCATCCGGGACATCGGCTACGATGCCGCCTCGGTGGTTCGGGAGGTCCGCGCCACCTTCCGCGAGCGCGCCACCCCGTGCGAGATCATCGTCGGTAGCATCCGCCACATCGCCGACATCAGCGAATCGTTCCAGGCGGGCGCGGACATCGTGACGGTGCCGCCCAAGTTCTTCCGCCCGATGGTCAGCCATCCGAAGACCGACGAAGCGGTTCGTCAGTTCGTCACCGACTTCCAGAAGTGGATGCAATAGGCGCTGAGGCCGAGCACGCCATGGCCCTCCGCTACTCCACCGACTTGGGCGTCCTGGACCGCATGAAGAACGATCTGGCCTTCCGGGTTCGGAAGCGCATCTTCGCCCGTTTCATGCGGGAGTTCGCGCCCGGGTCCGATGCGCGGGTGGCGGACTTCGGAGTCTCGGGACACCAGGATCACCCGGCGCACTACTTCTTCGAGAGCCTCTACCCGCACCGGGATCAACTCACGGTCATCGGCCGGGCGGCGGAGGAGGCGGGGTGGTTTGCGGAAGCCTTTCCGGGGGTCAAATTTCTCGAGGCGGATCTGCGCGCGATCCCGCTGCCGACCGGGTATTTCGACTACGGGATCTGCAACGCGGTGGTCGAGCACGCCGGGCTCGCCGAGCAGCAGGCGGTCCTTGTATCCGAGGTCTGTCGCGTCTGCCGATGCGTCCTTTTTACCACGCCGAACAAACGGTTCCCCGTCGAGCTCCATACGGGGCTGCCCGTGCTTCACTGGCTACCGGACAAGGCGTATCGGGTGGTGCTCCGGCGCCTCGGGTTCGCGTATTTTGCCGACGTCGAGAACCTGAACCTGCTGGATGCTTCGTCGTTCCTCTCGCTGTTTCCCGGATCGCGCCGGAACGAGCTCATCAAGACCGGACTGCCGCTCCTGCGCTCGAATCTCGTGTGCGTGTCCCGAGAGATCGGGCTATCCCGGATGTCACGCCGCGCGGCGATCTCCAATGTGGCCGGCGAGGTCCGGTGATGGCGCTCGAGCTGGAGGAGCGCGCCCACGTGCCTTCCCCTTCCGGGGCCCGAGTAGCCACGCGGACCCGGCGAATCGTGCTTGCGACACTCGTCGCGGCCCTGTGCCTTGCCGTCATCCATGTGAGCGCCCTCGCGAACGGGTACTACCAGATCTACTACGGGCGGTTCGGATGGGGGCTGCCGGAGGTCGCGTTCCTGCTGCACTATCTCCTCTTTGGCAGCGCCGCCGTGGGGTGTGTCGCGTGGGCCTTGTCGCTCAGCGTCGGTGACGGGTTCGCGAGGATCTTCGATCAGCTCGAGGCACTGTCGAGGAGGGCCACGATCATCATGGTGGGGGCGTCCGCGGGTGCCACCTTCGTGGCGGTGACGCTCGTCCGGTACGGTCTGCTCCGGGACACCGCGATCACCGACGATGAGAACGCCTATGTGTTCATGGCGCGAGTCTTCGCGAGCGGAAGGCTCTACCTCCCGTCGATGCCGGCCGAGATCCGACCCTTCTTCGACAACCAGTTCATCATCAACGACGGGAAGTGGTACGGGATCTACTTTCCCGGACATCCGCTGGTGCTGGCGCTGGGAGCTCTGGTCGGGGCGGAGCGATGGATCCCCTCTTTGGTGACGGTCCTCACGGTGGTGATGGGATTTCTGGTGGCCCGCCGGATATTCGGCGCACGGGCGGCGGCGCTGTCAGCGCTCCTCTTCCCGGTCACCGTGTACATGGTGTTGCCGTCTGCGACCCTGCTCGCGCACTCGACGGCGGCCCTTGCCCTCCTGACGTTCGTGTATGGGGCCATTCGGATCGGTGGCGCCCCTGAATCGATACGCTGGTGGATCGTGGCCGCGATCGGGTTGGTCTGGGCTGGGGTGACCCGTCCTCTGGGGCCGGCCGCCTTCGCAATTCCGTGGCTTCTTTGGCTGGTGGTATGCGTCCGGAAGAGTGGCCGGACCCGCGCATGGGCGGGTGGGCTGGTGTTCTCCGCGATCGGCCTCGCGAGCATCGTCCTGTTCTGCGGGTACAACTATGCGCTGACCGGTAACCCCTTCCAGACCGGATATCAGCGTTCCATAGAGCTCAACAACCACGTTCTCCTGGCCGGACGGCTCCCGGCCCCGTGGCCGTTGCCCACCATCTATGAGGTCGGGCACACCATTCTTCGCATGAACTTCTGGGAGTTCGGCTGGCCTCTGTCCCTTCTGTTCGTGCCTTTCTTCCGCCGGACCGGCCCTGGCATTCTCCTGCTCCTGAGCAGCTGCGCGGTGCCGCTGGCCTATGCCCTGATCGGGATGACCAACGTGTATGCCCTCGGACCCACCCACTACGCGGAGATCGCCGTTTTCGTGGCGATCCTCTCGGCGAGCGGCCTGGAGGCGCTGGTGGAGCTGGCGCGAAGCTGGTCGGCGGGGGAGCGGTGGTCCCGCTTCGTGATGGCGGTGCCCATGGTGAGCGTGTGCTGCATGCTGCTCGTCTTTCTGCCTATCCACGCGGCCTCCCTGCGCGAGATGTCGCAGATCGCCCGCGCGCCGTATGAGCTCGTGGAGAGTCAAGGCCTGGATCGGGCGGTCGTGTTCGTACACAGTCTGCCCGCCCTGCTGGTCCCTCCCGGGGCGTGGGTGTACCTTCATCGCAATCCGAGGCCGGACCTTCTCGACCCGGTGCTCTTCGTGCGGCATCTCGGGCCCGATCGCGACACCCAGCTCATGCGATTCTTTCCTGATCGCAAGGCCTACATCATGGGTATGCAAGACGGGAGGCTCATCGTCACTCCGGTCCGGCCTTGACGCGGATCCGGTCACCCATCTCTGGGGAGCGTGGAATGCGAGATTCTCATGGCACGTGTATGAGCGTCATCTCCAAGTGGCCGGCGTGAGCCATCCGTCGGAGCAGCCGGCCATGGTCCGTGACCCCGCGGAATTGACGCGCTCCGTGGAGGATCGCCTGGCGTGTCCATGGTGCCACGCCTCCGTGACCGTACGGGAGCACGAGATCCGGTGTGTCCGGAGCGGTTGCGGCTTCACGGGCGCGATCACGGGCGGGATCCCGATCATGCGCGGTCAACGCGACCGATCGTTCTTCGACGACAAGCACGCGGTGATGGAGCACGGTTCAGCCGAGCCCGGAGTGAGACGGTGCTGCTACGCCGAGCAAGCCACCGTCATCGAGTCGCTGATTCCGGGAGGGGCGGTCGTCGTCGACGTGGGATGCGGCCCCGCGTTGCCCTATCGGCGTCCGGAGCCCTGGTTCCTGATAGGCGTCGACATGTCGTACGAGTCGCTGCGCGCCAACACCGAGGTGGACCTTCCGGTCTACGCGTCGGCCGGCGAGCTGCCGCTAGCGGACCACTCGGTCGACGCGATCGTGAGTCTCTACGCCATCCACCACTTCGGCGGTCAGAACCGCCGCGAGAACGAGGTCCGCGTCGCTCGGGGATTCGCCGAGTTTCGCCGCGTCCTCAAGCCGGGCGGGGGCCTCTTCATCTTCGAGTTGTCCCCTTGGTGGCCGATCTGGCAGGTTCAGCGCACGACGTGGAACCTGGTCCGGAAGGTCATGCCGGGGATGGACATCTTCTTCTGGAGAGAGCGGCCGCTGCTCGATGTCGCGGCGGCGCAGTTGGGCCACAAGGCGACGCTGCGACGCGTGCGCTTCAAGGCCCCGCTGCTGACGCCCATTCCACCGGTGTTCGCATGCCCTGCGCTGAAGATCCCTCGCCTGCTGTTCCCGTTCCACGTTCACCTGTATCACTGGACCGTCTAGCGAGCCTAGTCGCCTGGTGAGCGACTACGTCGGCGCTCGATCGGTGGCGGGCGGCCCGCTCGGACGCAGGTACGAGGAGACGAAGGTGGCGGGATCGCTCAGAGACGCGTGGGAGTCGAACCGATCGAGCCGGAACGGAGCGGGGCTCACTGGCGAGCGGGCGCCCGTGACGAGGGCGGCCATCATCTCGCCCACCGCCGGGGACAGCTTGAAGCCGTGGCCGGACATGCCCGCCGCGATCCAGAAACCGCGCACCGGGGACTCGTCGAGAATCGGCATCCAGTCCGGTGTGATGTCGAAGGCCCCCGCGTAGCCGCGGCTGAACCGCGCGTCGGCCAGCGCGGGGATGGCCCGGGCGGTGCGGGCCAGCACCTCCGCGGCCTCGTCGAAGCCGGCCTCGCTTCCGAGGAGCTCTGGGTCCATCGGGTGCTGAGTCTCGTCGTCCGTGAGCGACCCGGTCAAGGTGAGATTGCCGGTCTCGGGCCGCACGTAGCTGCCCCCGGCCAGGTCCAGGTAGACGGTGTGCGCGGGGCCGAACCGCGCATCCCGCGCCACCGTGAAGACGGGATGACGCCCGATCACGATGGGCAGCTCCACGCCGACCAGCCGCGCGACGCGCGGTGACCAGAGTCCCGCCGCGTTGATCACGACCGGCGCGTCGATCCGCTCGCTGGTCGCGGTGTCTACCCCGACGACCCGGTCGGCCTGGCGGCGAATCGCGACCACCTCGACGCCCTGCTCGATCACGGCTCCGCGGCGGCGCGCCGCGTCGGCGAAGCCCGCGGTCACCGCGCTGGGATCACCGTAGCCGGAGCCCGGCTCCCACAGCACCGCGCCGAGCCCCGAGGTGTCGATGCGGGGCTCGATGCGGGTCAGGTCGGCGGGGTCCACGATCTCGGCCTGGATGCCGATGCCCTTCTGGAGCGCCAGCGTCCGCTCGAGGGTCGGCCGCATGGCGGGAGAGACCCCGATGAGCGCGCCGGTGCGGACGAAGCCCGACTCGCCGCCCACCGCCTCGCCGAAGCGCTCGAAGATCGCCAGCGACCGGAGCACCATCTCGCTCGTCTCGCGGGTCGGGTAGAGCTGGCGAATGATCCCGACGGAATAGCCGGTCCCACCCGCCCCGAGGGAGCTCCGCTCGAGGATGAGCACCCGTCGAACGCCCAACCCGGCGAGATGGAAGGCGATGGAGGCGCCGGTCACCCCGCCGCCGATGATGACGGCGTCGGCCGTCCTCATCGGGCGGCGATCAGCCCCGAGGCCTCGTCCTCGGTGAGGAGCTGCACGGGATCGCCGTTCTTCAGGGAGCCTTCCCGGAGCACGCGCGCGTAGACGCGGCTGTCTCCCGGATGGCGCTTCTGGGACACGCGCGAGTAGTCCCGGTGACGAAATGACGCCGTGATATTGAGGCAGGGCGCGGTGTAGCGCGTCACCTGGGCGACCACATCCTCGCCGAGCCGCAGATAGGCGCCCGGCGTCACCGCGTTCCAGTCGATGCCCTCGATGGTGAGGTTCTCACCGATGCTCCCCGGCGTGATGGGATGCCCTTCGGCCTGTAGCGCGCGGATGCGCTCCTGGGAGAAGAGGCAGAGCGCGCGCTCCGGGCCGCCGTGATGCTCCAGGTCGCGCTGGGCGTCGCCCTCGAGCCCCAGGGCGGTGACCCGCGCGGAGGCCACGGGCCGCTTCGGCACACCGCCGGGCGACACGCTGATCTGCACGATCCGGGCGCTTGGGGTCATGGTCTCAAGTATCCACCACCACCTGGGATTTCCGGATGGTCATCGCGTTCCCCTACCGATAGGAACCCCCGATCGATCCGGCGGCCACGTGGCAGACAGCCCCGCCGCCGCTGCCGCGTCCAGCGATCTGAGCACGCCGATCTGCGCTTGCGCTTCGAGCGGCTTGTCCGCGAGCAGGTAGGCTCGCGCCAGCCAGAACCGCTCGGCCGCGCCCTTGGAGCGAAGCGCCACGGCGCGCTCGAGCGTGGGAACGGCCTCGGCGACCTTCCCGTCCTCGATCAGGGCCTGGCCGAGGTTCCGCCAGGCGCAGCTCGGCAATGGCCTCGGCGTACCTCCGTTGCCGGGCATAGAGTGCGCCGAGGTTCGCGGTGGCATCGGCGTAGCGCGGAGTCAAGCGGATCGCCTCACGGAACTCGGCCTCGGCCTCGCCGAGCCGGCCCTGATCCACGAAGAAAGCCCCGAGGCTGTTGTGGGCCGTCGGCCGCTCCGGCCGTAGCGCGATGGCTCGGGTGAGCTCGGCTTCCGCCTCTCGATGAAGGCCCGCCGTCTGCAGGACGCTGCCGAGCTTCTGGCGGCAAAGCGCGCATGTGGGATGGGCCGTGACGGCCGAGCGCCAAAGGCTCTCGGAGTCGCGCCAGATCCGGCTCTGGACCCAGGTGCTCGCGCCGAGTCCGGCCAGGGCGAGCACCACCGCCGTCACCGCCGTTCCGAGCACCCATCGACTCACTCGCCCGCGCGCCCGCTGCCGGCCAAGCCACGTTACGCCCGTTCCCGCGAGGACCGCGAACCCAAGCCCAGAGAGATAGCTGTAGCGGTCGTGCGCAAGCTGGTGGCCGGCGTGCGCGATGCCGCTCACCGGCGCCAGCACGATCATGGAGTGGAGCCAGGCGGCGAGAGCGCCAGGGAGCCGGCGGCGCCCGAGCAGCAGGATGGCGGTGACCACGACCACGCTAACAGTCGGCCAGAGGAACTCGGCGTCGAGGAGACCGATGCGGGCGGGAAGCTCGTAGAGCGGAGAGAGCCCCTCCGGCCAGATCAGCTTCCACGGATAGAACCAGAAGCTGTAGCCGGTCATGGCCAGGCGAGCCTCGAGCCCGTAGGCGTCGTAGCTCGTCCAGCCCGCACCACGGGTGACCGCCCAGCTCGCGACCGCCGCGCCGACAGCTCCAAGCGCGAAGTGCCCCAGCTTCTCCCTGACGAGGGCCGGCCAGCCGAGGCGAAGGCGGCGGAGCGGGTAGACGTCGAGTACAAGCAGGGTCACCGGCAGCGTCATCGCAATCGCCTTGGAGCCGAGCGCCCCCGCGAAGGCCGCGAGGGATGCCGCGAGCCACCGGCCGGAGAGCGTGCGCTCCCGCGTCGCCCCCCGAAGGTAGGCGAGCACCGCGAGGAGATAGAAGAAGCCGCACAGGACGTCTCGCCGCTCCGTGACCCACGCCACCGACTCCACGCGAAGGGGGTGGAGCGCCCACAGAAGGGCCGCGACGGCGGCGCCCCAGGCGACGGCCACGCCGCCTTCCGGCTGGCGCGTCCGGTCAGCTCTGCCCTCACCCTGGGTGTTCCCGTGAGGGCCGGCCGAGATGGCGGCGACCGCGAGGAGTCGGCGCGCGACGAAGAAGAGGAGCGCCGTGTTCGCGGCGTGGAGGAGGAGATTGCCCACATGATAGCCCCACGGCTCCATGCCGCCGAGCACGTAGTTCAGCCCGAGGCTCAGCCACGTGATGGGGATGTAGTGACCCATCCAGGTCGCGGTGAACATCCACCGCAGCTCTCCCAGGCCGAGGCCGCGGTATCCCGTGTTCCACAGGAAGTTCCGGTCGTCGTCCCAGTCCACGAATCCTCCGTCGAGGGCGGGCAGGAACGCGACAAACGCGAGGACGCCGACGAGAACCGGTAGCGTCCGCGGCAGGCGGGTCATCGGCCAAGCTCAGCCGCGTAGGCGGGGGCCAGCTCGCGCAGCGTGGCCGCCTCGCGGTCGGCCTCGGGCATCCGTCCGGCGAGCCGATAGGCGCGCGCCAGCCAGAAGCGCTCCGCTCCACGTTGGGGAGCCAGCGCGACGGCCCGCTCGAGGATCGGAATGGCTTCGACGCCCTTGCCCCGTTCCACGAATGCCTGGCCCAGACCGCGAAGGAGATCGGGATCGTCGCCCGCGAGGGGCGACGCTTCCTGCCAGAGCCCCGCCGCCTCGTCGAGCCGGCCTTCGCGCGCGAGCTCGATGGCGCGGCCCCTCAGCGCTCGGCCGAGCTCGGCCCTGACCCCAGCCCGTCCACGGTCGAGCG
>WNEZ01002068.1_pt1 | contig 19128 bp, 20 predicted proteins | sample 5400521 | NCBI WGS metagenome assembly WNEZ01 (sample SAMN13153339, study PRJNA577476) | soil metagenome | isolation source: 120 cm saprolite under Douglas fir tree site 2 hole 1 replicate 1 | place: USA:California | collected 2015-04-18 | reverse complement strand
GCTGACGATGCTCTCCAATACATACATCACAGACCTGTTCGACGCCGTCGTGGAGGCGACTGAAGAAGCCATTGTGAATGCGCTAATAGCCGCTAAAACAATGACGGGGCGCGATGGAGTAACGGCTCACGGCCTGGACCCCGAGCGCCTTGTCAGCGTTTTGCGCCGCCATGGCCGCCTATTCGATGGCGGCTAGGCCGAGGCCTGGTACCCGCCCCCCTGGTACCCGCAAGGGGCGCCAGTACATTTATTCCGCCCCTGGTACCCGCAAGGGGCACCACTACATTAGGCCTTCGATGATGGCTTTGACGCCTTCGGGCCCACGCAAGTGCAACCAGATGGGTCCTTGCTTCGGCTCGAAGACCAGGGCAAACGTGAAAAAGGGGCAGCACACACGCTCAAAGGTGATGAATTGCATGAGCTGGTTCGCCCAGGTGTCACCTGCTGGAAAGCGCAGGGCATAGCCATCTGCCATTTCGTTCACCTCCTGCACATGCTTGAAGAGGTCATTGAGCTCTGCTTTTCGCGTCACCAGCTCTGGCTCGGTTAAGGTGCATGCAAGCGGCACCTCGTCAGTGGACGGTTCTAGATCTTGTTTCATGTCTCTTGATACCTGATTCTTATTGATGGCTCTTTGACCCTGCACAAGGTGCAGCCGCTGATTGTCGAACGACGAGGACAGGAGGAAGTGACATATTCTGGAGAACAAGCTCGGGCTGTTCGGAAAGGGTCACGACCAGTTCAGCGGCAATCCGACCGAGTTCGTAGCCGGGGAGTCGCACGGTTGTCAGAGGTGGCGCGGTGTACGCGGCCTGCGGAGAGTCGTTGTAGCCGACAAGAGAAATGTCTTCTGGACAGCGCATTCCTGCTGCTTTCAACGCCTCAAGCGCCCCCAGCGCCATCAGGTCGTTGTGAGCAAAAACGGCGGTCGGCAAAGGCGAAACGAAAGTAAGCAGATGCTGCATCAACCGTTTCCCTTCGGCAATGGTAGGGTTGGCGGCACACTCGTCCAGGCTGATGACCTCAATTCCGGCTGCCGTAAGTGCTGTACAGAAGCCGTGACTTCTTCCAACAAAGGAGGAGATATCTTGCGGCCCGGAAAGCTGAGCAATTCTTTTGTGACCGAGTGTCACCAGATACTCCGCCAGTAATTTGCCGCCTAATTCGTCGTCGTGCGTAATCGTTGGCAGTCCGCTCCGTTCAAGGCTGCGCACCGCGAGGACAACCGGAAAGTTCTCGGAGACCTTTCGTAAAATCGTCTCATCGCCTTTCCTGGCTGCTGCCGTGATAACGCCATCAACTCGACGGCTGGCGAGATGGTCAAACACTTTGCTCATCCGCTCCCTGTCTTCCTGCGTCTCCGCTATCAATGCCATGATACCACGACCTTCGAGCGCGTTTTCAATACCCCGAATCATTGGGGCGTAGAAAGGATTGGCAAGATCGGGAACCACAATACCAATAGTCTCGGAACGACCGCGACGTAGCCCACTGGCGATGGTGTCGGTTTTGTACCCCAGTTCTTGCGCGACCTGAACGATCTTCTGGCGCGTTTGTTCATTGATGGTCCAGGACCTCTTTGGATCAAGGGCACGGGATACAGTAGAAGGGTGTACTCCAACAGCGTGGGCTACATCACGAAGCGTTACATTCGACACGCATTCCTCCGGGCGTATGATACAGGATACAATCGTTTGCGGTAGAACTCCTATAGGCTTATCTTACCACTTACAGGCCTTTGTATGCAAGATTACCGCAAAAAATTGCACTGTCAAGCCCTTGACATTCACGAAAAAGTTGCTTATACTTAACGTATGCAAACGATTTCCAAAAATTGCATTGAGTGCAATGCGGGAAAATGGACAAACCGTAGTCGTATCGTTGCTGGTCATACACCAGCTATCAGGAGGGTAGCAATGAGCTACGCAATTGTTCGCGCGGGAGAGCAGCTATTTCGCCCTGTCACCGAGCTGGCAGGTATGAGCGGGGTAAGAGTGGCTTCTTTGATTGATACGGGTCAGGGGTCGGTTCACCTTGAGATTGCCCTTGTTGAACTCGCGCCCGGCGGAGTCATTCCGGGTCACATACATCCCTTTGAAGAGTCTTTTTTCATGCTTTCGGGACGCGCGCTGTTCGCGCTGGGTGAGACAAGCTACACGCTGAGCCGGCATGACTTTGGCGTTGCTCCGATTGCCGCTCCCCATGCCTGGCATAATCCCTTTGACGAACCTGTCCGGTGGTATCAAATCCGTGGGCCCCAACCGCGCCCTGGCAGCTTGATGCCAGCTTCCTATGCAGTGCAATCCGTCGCTATTCCAACTGGTGGCAGAGAGGTGAACGAATTTGATCCAACGTGCAGATTCGTCGGTCGCTTTGCTGACGCCGATATGTCGCCTCCCGGTCCCCTGTCTATGCCTGGATATCATGGACACAACATTCAGGATATCTCAATTCGCATGATGGTAGACGAGATATTAGGCGCGCAGCATCACACCCTGTTCGTCGTTGAGTTTGCGGCACATAGTGGCACGCCCGGCAGTGCGGCGCGCACGCATTATCATCCGTTTGAGGAAGCCTACTACTTTCTCAGTGGAAAGGCAATCGCATTCCTTGACGGGGATCAGCATGAGATAGCGGCGGGCGATATTGTGTGGTGTAGTACCAATGGCACACACGGCTACATCAATCAGGGTGATGTTCCCGTGCGCTTCATTGAGTGTCAGGCTCCCAGGCCTCCGGCTTCCAATGCCTTCTTTTTCCCGGACGACTGGTATGCTCTTTCAAATGGCATACTCAAAATGGACGCGAAAGGTGACACGAGGTTTACCTCTGACGATAACTATTAAAAGATACTATGAGATTATCAACCGTTCGGTAAATCTCAGAAACAGGAGGGAACACATGGCAAATCTTGGTTTTATCGGTCTTGGCGCAATGGGTGGGCGCGTGGCGAAGCGCCTGCTAGACGCGGGACACACGGTTACTGGCTATAACCGCACGAAGTCGAAGGCTCAATGGCTACTGGATGCTGGAATGCACTGGGGTGAGTCACCCCGCGTGGTTACGGAAACGGCGGACGTTGTTTTCAGTATGGTGACAAACACCGCGGCGATGCAGGAAATCGTCAACGGTCACAACGGTGTGCTGGCGGGTTTAACTCCTGGCAAAGTGTACATTGACATGAGTACCATCAATCCTGCCATTACACGGGAGGTCGCGGGACAGGTCGAGGCCAGGGGAGCAAAGATGCTTGATGTGCCGGTGTCGGGCAGCGTGATTACGTTGGAGGGCGGCAACCTGTCACTCATCGTCGGCGGGGACGAGGCAACATTTGAGCAGATCAAACCGCTTCTGCTGGATATCGGGCCGAGGGTCAACCACGTGGGAACCAACGGGCAGGCCATTTTGCTCAAAATTGGCATCAACCTGAGTTTGCAAGTACAACTCCTCGCGTTTTGTGAGGGATTGCTGCTCGCGGAGAAAGGCGGCGTCAAACGAGAAGTCGCCATTGAAACCATGTTGAACAGCGCCATCACCTCGCCTTCGCTCAAATACCGTATACCATTCATTTTACAGATGCCCGAAGAGGCCTGGTTCAATGTTGACATGATGCAGAAAGACATGCTGCTCGCGCTTGAAATGGGACGCAAGCTCGGTGTACCGTTGCCGACGGTTGCGGTGAGCAATGAATATCTCACGGCGGCGCGCGCGATGGGCTTAGAGGAGTACGATTTCGCCATTGTGTATGAGGTTCTGGCGCGCATGTCAGGCCTGGGCAAGCGCGAAGCATAGCCTTCTTCGGCACAGAACGTCTGTTGCTGATGTTGTCGTAGTAGCTCCCCGATTTATCGTGGGAGTCCCGGTTGCGTTTTGATGGAGAACAACAATGGTGCAATCTGAACTATCTGGCTCGGAACAGCAGCGAGAGCAGGAAACAGGAGGGCGCGAGGATTGGCTGCACATGTACGAGCAGATGCTCAAAATACGCGTTTTTGAAGAGAACGTCAATGAACTCTACACCACTGGTAAAATGCCTGGGCTTGCCCACCTCTACACTGGTGAGGAGGCTATTGCCGTGGGTGTGTGCGAGGCGCTGCGGCAGAATGACTACATTACCAGTACGCATCGTGGTCATGGGCATTGCCTGGCAAAAGGTGCTGCGGTTGACCGCATGTACGCTGAACTACTGGGCAAAGAACCCGGCTACTGCAAAGGGAAAGGCGGTTCCATGCATATCGCCGACCAGGAACGGGGCAACCTGGGGGCAAACGCGATTGTCGGCGGCAGTTCCGGCATCGCTACCGGGGCCGCGTTGTCGAGCAAGATGCGCGGCACCGACCAGGTCACGGTCTGTTTCTTTGGTGATGGAGCTATCAATCAGGGGATCGTGTACGAGGTGATGAACATGGCGTCGCTGTGGAAGCTGCCCGTGATCTACGTCTGTGAGAACAACCTCTACAACGAATATACCGCCAGTGCCGAGACCACTGCCGGTGATATCAGTGCCAGAGCAAAAGCGCTGAATATCCCGGCGCGGGAAGTGGATGGTCAGGATGTGCGGGCCGTTCATGCCGCCACGCAGGAGGCGGTGGTGCGCGCCCGTCGTGGAGAGGGTCCGACCTTTCTGCTCTGCAACACCTACCGTTATCACGGTCATCACGTCGGCGACATTCAACGGACGTATTACCGGAGCAAAGAGGAGGAAGAGTACTGGAAGACGGAGCGCGATCCCCTGAGGCTGTTTTCGCAGTGGTTGTTCGAGCAGAAGCTGGCTGAGCAGGAAACGCTCGCGCAAATTGAACGGGACGTGCGTCTTGAAGTCGAGGCAGGCGTCGCATTCGGGCTGGCAGCGCCGTTCCCGTTGCCGGAAGAGGTAGATCAAGATGTCTATGCGTAGCACTCCCATGGTTGGACACAACGGGCAAAGTGAGCAGAGCGGGCAGACGGAGCGTGTGCTGACGCTTGGTCAGGCGATTCGCGAGGCCCTGGCGGAAGAGATGCGTCGTGACCCGCGTGTCTTTATTCTCGGCGAAGACGTGGCTGAGGCTGGGACACCCTTCAAGGTGCTTTCCGGGTTGGTCGAGGAATTTGGCACCGATCGCGTGATGGACTCGCCCATTTCAGAGCAGGGCATCACCGGTATGGGCGTTGGAGCAGCGATGACCGGAATGCGCCCCATCATAGATATCATGTTCGGTGATTTTCTGGGGCTGGCAATGGATCAGGTGTTTAACCAGGCGGCGAAGGTGCATTACATGTCCGGCGGCAAATTGAAGGTGCCAATGGTTCTGCGCACGACGCTGGGGGCAACGCGCAGGACGGCGGCACAGCACAGCCAGAGCCTGCACGCCTGGATGAGCCATATTCCTGGCTTGAAGGTAGTATTGCCTTCGACACCTTATGATGCCAAGGGCCTCCTCAAAACGGCCATCCGCGATGACAATCCGGTTGTCTACTTTGAAGACAAGATGATGTACCAGCTCAAAGGACCTGTTCCTGAAGGCGACTACACCATTCCCTTCGGTGTCGCCGATATTAAACGTCCAGGCACCGATATTACGATTGTCGCGACAAGTAGTATGGTCCAGGTCGCGCTGGCAGCAGCAGAGATGTTAGAGAAAATTGACATCAGCGCCGAAGTGATTGATCCGCGTACGATGTTTCCACTTGACAAGCAAACGCTGATCGAGTCGGCCAGGAAAACCAGCCGCGCCATCGTGGTGGATGAAGGCTATGAACGCTATGGCGTCACGGCTGAACTGGCGGCGATTATTGCGGATGGTGCTTTCTACTACCTGGATGCCCCGGTCAAACGAATGGGAGCGATGGATGTGCCGATTCCATTTTCGCCGGTGCTGGAAGATTTGACGGTTCCTACTCCAGAGAAGGTCGCGGAGTTAGCGAAGACGCTGTGTGGCAGAGTCTAAAGGAATTCATTGTAGAGCCCCGATTTATCGCGGGCTAAGGAGCAAAACGATGGCAATCAAAACGTATGGACTGATGGGCGTCGATTGGGAGGAGCGGGTGAACTATGAACGGCTGCGCACCGAGCGCCTGGCTCGAATCAAGAGACTGCTGAAAGAATCTGAACTGGGTGCGTTGTTGTGCTTTGACATGACCAATGTACGCTACATTACGGCGACACATATCGGAACCTGGGCGATGGACAAACTGGCCCGTTTCACTCTTCTTCCACAGGATGATGAGCCGATCTTGTGGGACTTTGGTTCAGCGGCCCGGCACCACCAACAGTATTGTCCCTGGTTGGGTGAGCGTTCCCGCGCAGGCATTTCCACACAGCGGGGAGCAATGCTCCCCGAAGCCGGTCGAGCGGAAGATGTGGCGCGGAAGATCCGCGTCGAATTGGAACAGCGTGGGCTGCTCAATGAGCCGGTGGGCGTGGATGCGATTGAACTGCCAGTACTGTTTGCGTTACAGGCAGAAGGTATCAAGGTAGTGGATGGCCAGCAGTTGATGCAGCAGGCGCGCTTAATCAAGACGCAAGATGAGATTACCCTGCTCGCCACTGCTTGCATGATGGTGGATGCTGCCTACGATGAACTTTACCGTGCGCTGAAGCCGGGCATGCGTGAGAATGAGACGGTCGGCCTGGTGAGCAAAGTACTCTATGATCTGGGCTCCGAGCATGTGGAAGGCGTCAATGCCATCTCCGGTGAGCGCTGCAGTCCGCACCCTCACGTCTTCAGTGACCGTGTGTTACGCCCCGGTGACCCGGCGTACTTCGACATCCTGCACAGTTATAACGGCTATCGCACCTGCTACTATCGCACCTTTGCCATTGGCAGTGCGTCGCAAGCGCAGGTAGATGCCTACAAGTATTGCCGGGACATCCTGGATCAAGCCATCAACGCCATCAAGCCAGGTGTCACCACCGCCGAGATCGTCAAGCTCTGGCCGAAGGCGGAAGAATTCGGGTTCCCGAATGAGGAAGCTGCGTTCGCCCTCCAGTACGGTCACGGTGTCGGTCTCTCCATCTGGGAAAAACCGATCTTCAGTCGCCTGGTCTCGCTCGATCATCCAGAAGTGATTGAAGAGGGCATGGTCTTCGCTCTTGAGACCTTCTGGCCTGCTTCAGATGGCTGGTCGGCAGCACGCATTGAGGAACAGTTAGTCGTGACGAAGGATGGCTGCGAAGTCATCACCCGCTTCCCGGCTGAGGAATTGTTGGTCGCCGGTGTGCGCTATTATACGGCCACTGGTCCGTTGCCCACTACACGCGAAACCCAGTCCAATTTGAATGTCCTGGCCAATGGCAATCGCCCTCAACAAGCTGTGGTGTCCGTGGCCCAGGGGACGCGATAAATCGGGTCCCTACGACAGGACAAGCGTAGGGAAGAGGACAGGAGAGCAATCATGGCGACGGAGATGATCTTACCGGTGCTCGGTATGGCACAGGATACGGGCAAGATCGTGCAATGGCTCAAGGCCGAAGGGCAGCCGGTCAAAAAAGGTGAGCCGGTGGTGGAGGTCGAAACGGACAAGGCCACGGTGGAACTGGAAGCGCCAGCTGATGGCGTCCTGGCCAACGTGACCGCCGCCGAAGGCGAGGAGGTGCCGGTGGGGCAGGTCATTGCCACGATTCTGGCTCCCGGTGAAGCGTTACCGAAGCAGACTACGCCGATCTCCACCACAAGCAGAGCGCAAGTGGAGACACCAGCAGGAGAGCCCGTGACACCAGCAGCCCAATCAGCGAGCAAACCTGGCGCTGCTGCTAGCCCACTGGCCTCGCGCATCGCTGCCGAGTATAACGTGGATTTACAGGCCATTACCCCGACGGGGAGGCGCATTCAAAAGGCGGATGTGCTGTCGTATCTGCAGAATCAGGAAAAGACAGAACCCGTTCCAGATACAGCACGCCTGCTGGCAGCCTCGCCCAAAGCCCGGCGACTGGCGGCTGAGCAAGGCAAAGACCTGGCGGCGATTGTGGGCACTGGTCCTGGGGGAGCCGTATTGGCTGCAGATGTGCTGACTGCTCCCATACAGGCCGGAAATGGACAGGCGGTAGCTCCCCCGACGGGAGAAAAAACCATGAGCCCTGCCGGCGCACCGACGGGTGAAGCGATCAGTACGATCTGGCGCATTATGGCTGAGCGCACAACGCAGAGCTGGACGAGCGTACCACACATCTTCCTGATGCGAGAAGTCAATGCGAGTCGGCTCATCGCATGGCGTGAGCAACTCTTAAAACGGCCTTCAGCCTTCGAGAAGATCACCTACACCGATCTGCTCGTGAAAGTCGTGGCAGCAGCACTGCGCCAGCATCCACGCATCAATGCGTCGTGGAGCAATGGTACCATTACCTTGAATAACGAGGTCAATGTTGGGCTAGCAGCGGCGACCGAGGATGGCCTGGTCGTTCCAGTGATCCACCGTGCGGATGAACTCGGTATAGGTGAGATTGCCAAGCGCCGTAAGGAGCTGGTAACACGTGCTCAGGCTGGCAAGCTCCGACCGCAGGATATTCAAGGCGGTACCTTTACGATCAGTAACCTGGGTATGTACGGAATAGATGCCTTTACTGCCATCGTCAACGCACCACAAGCTGCTATTTTAGCAGTCAGCCGCATGGCCGACCGTGTGGTGGCAGTGGGTGGTCAGGCAGTCGTACAGCCAATGATCGTGTTCAGTCTCTCTTGCGACCATCGTGTGATAGATGGAGCGCGAGGGGCGCAATTCCTGGCTACCCTGGCGGAACTGATAGAGGAGCCGTTGGGACTGATAGGGTAAGCTTCCATTCTTTAATCAAGAGCCACGAAAGTGGTATTGGAGAGTCAAAGAGCATCTACGAAGGGGGCGGAGGCAAGCTCCCCCACTCCACTCCACCCCGCTCCCGCCCCTACGGTAGCTGTCAATATGTTGTCTACTCGTCCGGCCGATGCCGGAGAAGGAGAAAAGACGTGTTAGGACGATACGTCACATGGTTTAGGAAGATTGTCTACGCCGCTGGCGCTCTCAGCCTGGTGCTTCTCGCCTGTGCTGGCTGTGGGCAGGGCGCTTCTGGTAGCCAATCGAATTCGCCGATTAAAATTGGTATCTCGGTGTCTCTCTCGGGAGACTTCTCTAATGATGGAAAGGCTATCCTACAAGGCTACCAGCTCTGGGCGGATAGCATTAACAAACATGGTGGATTGCTTGGCCGCCAGGTCCAACTGGACATCCTCTCGGATGCCAGTAGTTCGCAGCAAGTCGTCACCAACTACCAGAAACTGATTACCGTTGATCAAGACGATCTTGTCTTCGGACCATTCTCCACGCTGCTGACGAAACCAGCGTCACAAATTGCGAAGCGCTATAACTACGCGATGCTCGAAGGTGCAGGCGGAGGTCCCTCGATCTTCGATAGAGGGTTGCACAATGTCTTCGATGTCTCCCTCCCGGTTGCCAACAACCTGGACAGCTTCACGAAGTACATCTTGTCACTCCCTGCATCAGAGCGACCCAAGACCGCGGCCTATGCGACGCAGGATGATCCGTTTACCCAGCCACAAGTGGACCGTGCAAGACACTTGTTGGAGCAGGGTGGCGTTCAAACCGTCTCCTACCAGGTCTATCCGGCCGAGACAACCGACTACACGCCCATCGCCGCAAAAGTGATTAACTCGGGTGCTCAGGTGACGGTTTTCGGCACGTTCCTCCCCGATATCACGGCCTTCATCCAGGCCTTTAAGCAACAGCACTATAACCCCCAGGTCCTCATCGCGACGGCGGGACCTGATCAGGGCGACCAATTCATTAAGGCTGTCGGCCTCAAGTCCACGGAAGGCGTGTTCGTCCCAAACGGCTGGTATCCCGAAGCCAAGAACCTGGGCAACGCAGACATGGTCAAGGCCTATCTGGCGAAGTACGGTGGCACAGCCGATGCGATCAGCGCGGATGTAGCGGAGGCATATTCAGTGGGACAAGTATTGGAACAAGCAGTCAATAAAATCCACAGCATCGATAATGCGTTACTCATTAAGGAACTGCATTCGGGCGATACATTCAACAGCGTGCAAGGTCCAGTGAAGTTCGACGACTCGGGGCAAAATAGCGCGGCGCAGGCGTACCTGTTCCAGTGGCAGAAGGGGTCTTTCATCCCGGTCTACCCACCTTCTAGTGCTACGATGAGTCCAGAATTCCCGAAGTCCCAATGGTCTTAAGCCAGGGCGGAGGCAAGCTCACGCCCCTACGAGGAGTAAGTGCTCCTGCGCTGATGTACTGATGTACGATTGGACGTGCGATAGGTCGCACGAGGAAGGAAAAGCGAGCATGGCAATTATTATGGAGGCTGTCATCACAGGACTGCTGACCGGAGGGGTCTATGCCCTGATGGCCTCCGGGCTTACACTGATCTTCGGCGTGATGGATATCATCAACGTCGCAATAGGAGCCTTTGTGGTTCTGGGAGCATACCTGAGCTACGTCCTATCAACCTACCTGCATATTGACCTGATCGTGGGGCTGCTCATCACGATGCCCTTGATGTTTGGGCTCGGCATGCTGATCGAATGGGCTTTCATTCGTCGCATCCGGCTGGATCGCACGATGCTGTCGATTCTGGTGACCTTTGCGGTCGCCCTGATCATCGAAGGCCTGTTGAACCAGGTCTTCACGACGGATTTCGTCAAACTCCATGCCTGGTATGTTGACGCTTCCATTCAAATTGGAGGCTTCTTTCTCGCCTACATCTACGTGATTGGCTTTGTCTTGAGCCTTCTCCTGCTAGGAGGACTCTACCTGCTCTTGTATCGTACGAAATTTGGGCACAGTGTGCGCGCCTCCATGCAGAATCGCACGGCGGCTGAGCTGATCGGCATCAATGTGGAAAAGGTGTCAGCGATCACCTTTGGCATCGGCGTAGCGCTCGCGGCGGCGGGTGGCATGGCCTTCGGAGCCACGAACGCCTTCAACGCTGGAAGCCATTACGATCTGATCTCCCGTCTGCTTGCTATCATCATTCTTGGCGGCATGGGCAGTCTGAGAGGCGCGCTCGTTGCTGCTGTGAGCATGCTGGTGATAGAGGACGTGACGGCCGTGGTGTGGTCGCCCGTCTGGGCAAGCACCGTCTTTTTCATCATGCTGGTGCTGATCTTGGTAGTTCGCCCGCAGGGCCTCTTTGGACAAACGGAAGCGAGGAAGCAATGAGAAATTACAGAATGTTCGGGCTACTTGTCCTGCTGGCAGTGTTCATCGCATTTCCACTGCTGTTTCCGAACCCGGCCGTGACTGCCATTGCCATCTTTGCCCTGCTGTTCGCAGCGGCAGCAACAGGATGGAACATCTTTTCGGGTTACACGGGTTACATTGCTCTTGGTCATGCTGCCTACTTTGGTCTGGGGGCGTACGCCATCACCATTCTGGCCCAGGATTGGAAGGTTCCCGCGGGGTATCTCCCCTTCTTACTCCTTCCCCTGGCAGGACTGGTGGCCGCCGTGTTCTCGGTACCCCTTGGCTGGATTGCGCTGCGCACGCGCCGCCATACCTTCGTCGTGATCACGATTGCGACCTTCTTCATCCTGCAACTGTTGGCCTACAACCTGAAGGGATTGACGAATGGCTCCAGCGGACTCAGTTTGCCCGTACCGGATTGGGCCGGCTCTTTCTTCAACTTGCCCTTCTACTACGTTGCGCTCGTCATGCTGCTGTTCGCGTTGGGCGTCTCCTGGTGGGTGCGCCACTCAAAATATGGGCTTGGGCTCCTGGCGATCCGTGACGACGAGGATCGGGCTTTGGGTCTAGGCGTGAAGACGGGACCGTTCAAACTGGCGGCCTTCGTGATCTCTGCCTTCTTTGTCGGGATGGCGGGCGGCCTATACGCCTACTTCATCGGGTCCATCTCTCCGCCCTTTGCCTTTGACGCGCTCTTCGATGTCGCCATTGCCCTGATGGCTTTTATGGGAGGTCTGGGAACGCTGGCCGGTCCGATGCTGGGTGCCCTCGTTTTAGAATCGACCCAACAATACTTTGCCTTGCAGTTCGGCTCGAGCGGCTATTACCTCATCATCTACGGGGCGCTGTTCCTGGTGATCATTCTCTTGCTGCCTGAAGGCATTGTACCGACAGTACGGAAGAACTGGCCGAAATGGACGGCCTCCCGTGGCAGTAGGGGTACAGGCTCCCCTGCTGCTGTTGCTCCTGCTCAGCCAGAGGGAACGTTAGCGATAGAAAGCAAGGAGGCATAAACATATGAGTATCCTGCAAGCAAATGGTGTCTCCAAGGCATTTGGAGGGATTCAGGCGCTGAATGCATGTTCGATCGGCGTTGAGCAAGGCCAGATCATGGGCCTGATCGGCCCCAACGGTTCAGGAAAAACCACCCTGTTCAATGTCATCACAGGCTATATCCCGGCAGACTCGGGTGAAGTGCGATTCAAGAACACCTCTATCACGAATGCAAAACCAGATAAGGTGTTTGGCCTGGGCATTGGACGCACATTTCAGTTGACGCGCATCTTTTCGCGGCTCACTGTGCTCGAGAACATGCACGTTGCGGCCCAGCGCAAGGGATCGAGAGAACTACTCAGTCGTTGGAGTTCGACACACGAGCAACGGAAAGCCCTCGAACTTTTGGACTTTGTCGGTATCACCCGGCTCAAAGATGCGCAGGCTGGAAGCCTCTCCTATGGACAGAAGAAGTTACTGGAGTTCGCATTCATTTTGATCGCTGAACCGCAAGTGATTCTACTGGACGAGCCCGCTGGCGGTATCAATCCCACTCTGCTCAATCACCTGTCGGATCGTATTCGCGACCTGAACAAGCAGGGAGTAACCTTCCTGATAGTCGAGCACAACATGGAGTTTGTGATGGGGTTGTGCGATCGGATCACGGTGTTGCACCGTGGCGCAAAAATTGCCGAAGGGACGCCCGCAGAGGTGCGGCAGAATCCTGAGGTGCTAGAAGCCTACTTAGGAGATTAGACACATGTTTCTGAAGTTGCAGAATGTCATTGCTGGGTACGGCGGGGGCGACATCCTCAAAGGCGTCGATCTCTACGTTGAAAAAGGGTCGATCACCTGCATTGTCGGTCCCAATGGTGCGGGTAAGTCGACAGTGATGCGGGCTGTGAGTGGCCTGTTGAAACCGCGTATCGGCGAGATTGTCTTTGATGGGCACCCAATCGCAGGGATGAATCCGCGCCAGATCCTGTCGTTCGGCATTGTTCAGGTACCACAAACCCATAGCCTGTTTACCGATATGACGGTCAGGGAAAACGTCAGGCTGGGTGCCTTCATGCTGAACGATACAAAGGTGGTGAATCGTCGCTTGCATGAGATCGAGGAACTGTTCCCAATCGTGAAGAACCGTGCCGGAGAGCGGGCGGGAAGCCTCTCGGGAGGACAACAGCGGTTGGTCGAATTCGCCCGTTGCTTGATGCTCGACCCAACGCTCATCCTCCTGGATGAGCCGTCCGTGGGACTGGACCCGCAGACCTTGAAACTGGTGTTTGAAACGGTCTCCCTCATGCACCAGACGGGGAGGACGATTCTGATGGTCGAGCAAAATGTGCGCGCGGGTCTTGGCATAGCAACTCATGGAGTTGTGATGGAGAGCGGGCGAGTTCGTCTGAGGGGGACGCATAAGGAAATTCTGGACAATCCAGAGATTGGTCATTTGTACCTGGGAGGTACGCTGTCTAGTACATGAAATATTCCTATAAGGAGTGTATGCCAATGAGCATCCAATCAATCAACCCAACCACTGAGGAGATCATCCAAACGTTCGAGCCCTACAGCGAGGCTCAAGTGAACGAAGCGCTTGATCAGGTGCGCGACGCTTTCTTGAACTGGCGCGAGGTCCCGTTCGCCGAACGGAGTACGCACTTACACCGAGTCGCCAGCTACATGCGCGAGTACAAAGCGGAACTTGCTCAATTCAGCACGCTGGAGATGGGCAAGCCCATTGTCGAGGCGGAGGCAGAAATCGAGAAATGCGCCTGGGCCTGCGACTTTTATGCCGACAACACCGAGCGTTTTCTGGCGGATGAACATGTAGTAACGAATGCTACGGAGAGCTATGTGTCGTTTCTGCCACTGGGAGTGATACTTGCTGTCATGCCCTGGAACTATCCCTACTGGCAGGTCTTTCGCTTTGCCGCAGCAGCCTTGATGGCTGGCAACACGATTGTCCTCAAGCATGCCTCCAATGTCTCGCTCGCTGCTCTTGAGATCGAGCGGATATTTCAAGAAAGCGGCTTGCCGGAAGGGGTCTTCAGGACCGTGTTGGTGCCGGGTGCAGAGACGACGAAACTGATTGCCGACCCACGAATTGCCGCGGTCACGCTCACGGGAAGTGATCCAGCGGGCGTGGCGGTGGGATCAGCGAGTGGACGTGTGTTGAAGAAAGCTGTTCTCGAGCTGGGTGGCTCGGATGCGTTCATCGTGCTGGAAGACGCCGATCTCGATGCCGCCGCACAGATGGCAGTGAGTGCTCGCTTCCAGAACACCGGGCAAAGTTGTATCGCTGCTAAGCGCTTTATCGTGGTGAAGTCGGTTGCTGACGCCTTTGAGCAGAAGTTTGTTGAAGCCGCGGCACAGCTTCATGTGGGCAATCCCCTCGACCGGCAGACACAGATCGGGCCGATCCCGCGCAGTGATCTGCGCGAGGGTTTGGATGCCCTGGTGCAAGACTCTGTCAAGATGGGTGCGAAGGTAGCTCTGGGCGGCAAGCCACTGGAAGGCAAAGGCTACTTCTACGCTCCGACAATTTTGACGGAGGTCACACCGGATATGCCGGTCTTCCGGGAGGAAACGTTTGGTCCTGTTGCTGCTGTGATTCGTGCGCGTGATGCTGAAGACGCAATGGAGCTGGCCAACGACTCGCAGTTTGGACTGAGCGGCAACCTGTGGACGCGTGACATCGAGCTTGCGCGCAAGCTGGCACGCCGTATCGAGTCGGGAGGTGTCTTCATCAATGGCATGACTGCCTCTGATCCGCGTCTGCCGTTTGGCGGCATCAAGCGCAGCGGCTATGGACGCGAACTTTCCTCGTTTGGCATTCGCGAATTTGTCAATATCCAGACCGTCTGGATCGGACCTGCAACGCAGCCCCAGATTCCAAGCGAGTAGGAGGCTTCATGGTCCCTCACGAAGAGAGAGCAGTTCTAGAGGCGATCGTCGTGTCTCCACGAGAAGGAGTAGATGTTATGCATAGCATGTCCTCGCTGGACGAACTGGGTATCCAACTCCCACAGTCACCCACGCTCAATATGTCTAAAGCGGTCGTCTTTACTGATAAGGTCGTCAAGCGTATGACGAATGGCGTCGGCGTCCTCATGAAGGGCAACAAGAATGAACTCACGGCTGATGAGATTATCGAGACGATCCATCCGCATCCAACACTCAGTGAGGGTCTGCGTGAGGCGCTCCTGGCAGCGGAGGGTCGCCCGATCCATATTCCACCCAGACAGAAGGCACGGGCACGATAGCACAGCTGGATGCGTTCGCACTGGAAGGCCAGCGACGCGCCGCTCGCGCCATCGAATTGACCGTCCCTCGGTTCCTCCGTGCCAAAGGCATAGTCTCGCTCGCCGTAGGAGAACCGCTGCATCAGCGCGCCCCTTTCTGCGTGACCCCCAGCAGCGCATCATGGGAGAGGTGGCCGGTTCGTAGCTTACCCAAATTTCCTTACCCAGGCAAAGATTGGTTTAATCGAGACCCACTTCCTCGGCAAAACGGGTTAGGTCCGCGTCCTCCAGGGTATGCTGGTGGTGGAAGATGGTATCATGCATCTGCCAAAACTTCCCTTGAGCGGCTGCAGCCTCGGCAGCCAGAGCCGCGTGCAGCGCGTGGGGATGAATGTCGATGAGCGGGAAGTTGCGAAAGACAAATCCTTCTCAGGCAAGCGACTACCCGCGTCGTGAGAGGCTCTCATGGACTGATCATCCCGAGTCGTTCCATCGCCTCCCGGGCGGGGTAACTCGCTTCATCCTCTTCAACGCTCGGCCCCTCAAAGACGAACTGGGACAGCGATTCTGGTGAGGTCTGCGTCAAGTCGAGGCCGTTGAGGAGGTCCTTTGCCCGTTGCCGCAACCAGAGAGCAAAGGGGTCCTGCGATGTCCGCAGTTCCTGGAACGTGCGCTGGAGATCATCCCCCTCCAGGTACATGATCGCTGCATCCCCTTGCGGCGTGTGTTGCAGGTACCAGCGCTGCGTCGTGAGGCCGAGACGGCGGCGGAATGCCTGGTACTCGCTCCGGCGCGGCCCCAGGATCTCCTGGCCCCAGGATCTCCATTCCTCCGTCTTGCCTGGCGTCAGGGGGAAGACAAAAGCATGTGATGCCATCATGTTCATCTCCTTTCCGATTGTCTCTCTAGACAAAGAGAAGAGATACGTAGTCCTTTGACAACTCAAGCGTGTTTGCCGGTCGAGCAGTTTGCTCTTGCTTTTGCTCGACGAATTGCGTGTGAAACGGGTCAAACACCCAGCGACTCTGGGTTCCGGCTGCTGGTTGATTCTGTGTGGTCATGTCATACCTCCTATGAGAGAACTGCTATGGAAGGGAAAGCCGTTTCGCCTCACGCGCGATTCGTGTTGCTTTCTCTTCCCCTTCTGGGCGTCACACGCCCTTCAGAAACGTTTTCTCTAACTAGACAAACAAAAAGTGAGTAACTTTTATTCTGATAGTTTACAGGTTGTGTTGCAAAAAATCTGGGAGGGATGCAATGGCCTTGGGATAGACCGCATTCTTCTCGACATTGATCACCCGTGCAGCGCTTTGACGAAGAAGCGTTTGGCCGCCTCGGCGTCCCGTGTCGGGCTCAAGAGAAACTCGAGCGTGTTCCCTTCGGAGTCGATGGCTCGGTAGAGGTATGTCCACGTTCCTTTGATCTTGATGTAGGTTTCATCGACACGCCAGGAGTCGTTGGTGGCTTTGAGGTGCGACCGACAGCGTTTGTCGAGCTCCGGGGTATAGCGCTGGACCCAGCGGTAGATCGTGGTGTGGTCCACCTGGAGTCCCCGTTCCAGCATCATCTCCTCTAGATCACGGTAGCTGAGAGAGTAGCGCAGGTACCAACGCACGCACAGGAGAATGATCTCGGCTTCGAAGTGACGCCATTTGAACGGATGCTGCTGGGGCATGAGTAGGAACTCCTCTGCTGTTCTCAAACAAATAGAGGCAGAGTTTACCACACCGCTAGCATTTTTGCAACACAACCCTTGAGGGATTCTCTCGACAAGTCACGGATGTTCTTGTATAATGAGGGCAAGTGTTGTTCATCGGTCAAAGAGTAAATGAAGAGGAAAACATGAGCATCAGATATCAGAAGCGGCAAGAAAAAGGAGTGCAACGCCATGCCACCTCGCCTTGACCCACGCAGCAATGATAATCCCAATACCTACTTCGTTCAGGATAGAGCGAACCGGAAAGAACTCACCCGTTTGGCGGTGCAGGATCAGATGTTAACAGCAGGGATGGGTGGTGTCCTGCCAGAACAAGCCGATCCAACTCTCTTCCGTCGCATGCTCGACGTCGGCTGCGGGACAGGCGGCTGGCTTATCGAAGCAGCCCAGACCTATCCAACCATGTCGCTCGTGGGCATAGACATTAGCCGGAACATGATCGAGTATGCACGCGCTCAAGCCGAAGCCGGTCATGTTCATGACCGGGTTGAGTTTGCTGTCATGGACGCGCTGCTCATACTCGAATTTCCTACTGCTTTCTTTGACCTGGTCAACTTGCGATTTAGTTCTAGCTTTATGCGAAAGTGGGACTGGCCGAAATTGCTGAGTGAAATGCTGCGGGTCACTGGCCCAAGTGGAGTTGTCCGGGTCACAGAGTGCGAGACCCCACAGAGCAACAGTCCTGCATTCACACAGCTCTGTGCGATGGGCCAATGTGCTCTTTACCGAGCAGGCCACTTCTTCACGCAGGAAAGTACAGGGTTAACTGACCACCTACCACGACTCCTCAAGCAGCATGGGTGCCACCAGGTGCAGACGAAAGTCTATACTCTGCAGTATCGAGCAGGGACGCCAGAAGGAGAAGCTTTTTACGAAGATTGGACACTTTTGTTTCAAACGCTTAGCCCATTCATCCAGAAATGGGGCTGTGCCAGCAAGGATTATGAGGTTATCTATCAACAGGCGCTCGACGAGATGCAGCAACCTGATTTTCATGCGACATGGACCCTCCTCACTGTCTGGGGCAGCAGGTCCTCTCTGAAGGCCAGATAGTAACAGATGACCCGTCAGCTGACCGACAGGACCGTTCCCAGCCAACATCACTCTCTGAGTGTCTGTCGGAGGTCTCCACCAATCGGGTCACCCCCTGGTCAGGGTCGTCTGCACGAGCTGGCAAGCGACCCACTCCACGCGTTCTTCTCCTCTTCTATCATAGCAGATTTGCGAGCGGGTCACGAGCATCGTGTTCCCGATCAGGTGGTGTTTGACCCCAGTAATGAAGCAAGTGGAGTGACAAGTGACATGCCAGCTGATGGAGGGTGATTTCGCCTGGTACCCGCAAGGGGCACCACTACATTCTGGTGACAAGTGGGACGTGATGCATGCATGCAGAACTTGGGGGAAGAAACTTCTCATTCAGCGTGTGCGCGTCTTTGTCAGCTCGACGCTCGACGAACTGGCGCCTGGGCGAGCAGAGGCACGAGAAGCTATCACGCAACTGCGGCTGATTGAAAGAAAGAGAGAGGATATTTGGTGGCCGATCACCCATTGTGATCTAGTTAACCCGATGTGCAACTAATTTGGTCAAGCGAGAAAAGAAGTTGGGCTCTTCCCACCACCCACTCCTCGGTCGTTCAGGCAGTTGGTCGAGCAGCGAGTGTAACAACTCTTCCACCTGAATATGCCCCAAGTGGATACGCCGAAAACATGCCAGCACGGGAGCCAGCCGCCGCCGCTCCCAGGTCCGCCGTACATACTCCTTGGCGTGAGCCTGGGAAAGTCCATGCTGAATCAGGTGCGCAAGCCGTCCCTACTCGATCTCGCCACTCGCCTCCGAGCCGCGTAGTCACGTACTCCAGCACCACCGATTGCAGGGTGAAGCTGCCTGGGTGCTGCCCGTGCTCGATCAGGCTGCGCTGCCGCAGCCTGTCGACGGCTTCCAGCAGCTCCCCCGAAGGCCTGGGCATCAGTAGCAGGGCGCGCAACTCACCTAGAGTCACCGGCTCG
>WNEZ01004800.1_pt1 | contig 19136 bp, 19 predicted proteins | sample 5400521 | NCBI WGS metagenome assembly WNEZ01 (sample SAMN13153339, study PRJNA577476) | soil metagenome | isolation source: 120 cm saprolite under Douglas fir tree site 2 hole 1 replicate 1 | place: USA:California | collected 2015-04-18 | reverse complement strand
TCGCGTTCGACGAGGGACCGTGGCCGCGCATGACGGGGAACCAGCGGGCCGAGATCCTCGCGAAGATCGCGCGCCTCTTCGAGCGCGAGCGCGACCGCTTCGCGTATCTCGAGGCGATGGACATGGGCAAGCCGATCGCCGGCGGATACATGCACCTCGCGCAAGGCATCTTCGCGTGGGACTACTTCGCGGGGAAGGCGCGCGACCTGCACGAGGAGATCGTCCGCGTGGCCGCGGGGAACCACTTCAACTACCGCATGCACGAACCGGTCGGCGTCGTCGCCGAGATCATCCCCTGGAACGGCCCCGCGGTCGCCGCGAGCCAGAAGCTCGCGGGCATCCTCTGCACCGGCAACACCGCGATCCTCAAGCCGTCGATCGAGTCGACGCTCAGCGTCCTCGCGCTCGGTGAGATCCTGCGGGAGGCCGGCCTACCCGACGGCGTCGTGAACATCGTCACGGGTCCGGGGGGCAGCGTCGGCGACGCGCTCCTCAAGCATCCGGGCGTGAACATGGTGTCGCTGACCGGCAGCGTCGCGACCGGGCGGCACGTCATGGAGCTCGCGGGCGCGGGCTTGAAGCGCGTCGCGCTCGAGCTCGGCGGCAAGAACCCGAACATCGTCTTCGGCGATGCCGACCTCGCGTCGGCGGCGATGTGGGCCGTCATCGCGGCGTTCAGCAACAACGGCCAGGTCTGCGTGTCGGGGTCGCGGCTGCTCCTGCAGAACGGCGTGCACGACGCCGTCCTCAAACAGGTCGTCGAACGCGTGTCCGCGATGAAGCTCGGCGATCCCGTGGACGAGAAGACCGAGCTCGGCCCGCTGGTGTCACGCAAGCAGCAACAGCGCGTCCTCGAATACATCAAGGTCGGCAGGGCCGAGGGTGCGCGCCTCGTGTATGGCGGCGATGTCCCGACGGAGCCGGCGCTCGCGAAAGGAAACTTCATCCGGCCCGCGATCTTCGACGGAGTGAGGCGCCAGATGCGCATCGCGCGCGAGGAGATCTTCGGCCCGGTGCTGTCGGTCCTAGAGTTCGTCGACGAAGCCGAGGCGCTCGAGATGGCGAACGACGTGGAGTTCGGGTTGGCCGGCGCGGTGTGGACGAGCGACATCGCACGCGCACTGCGCGTCGCCGCGAAGATCGACGCCGGGCAGATCTACGTGAACGGCTACTACAGCCCCGCGATGAGCGAGTCGCCCGCTGTCGGACACAAGAACAGCGGCATCGGCGAGGCGGGCTATCTGAAATACACGGTGCCGAAGACCGTGTTCGTCCGCACCGGCTAGGGCGCGACCATCGCCTCGTCGGCCCCCACGTCGAACGATGAGGGGAGACGCCGCGCGAGGACGGCACCGAGCACGGAGACGAGCACCATCACGAAATAGACAGCGTGCAGTCCGCTCGCGAGCGCGCCGCTCAGCGACGCGGCACGGTCGGGACTGAGCTCGGCCCGGCTGACCGGGTCCAGGAGCGCCTGGACCGCGGTCGCGTCGGCGCCCATCGACCAGACGAGGAGCCCACCGAGCGCGGCGACGCCGATCGCCGCACCCATGCTGCGCGCGAAGTTCACGAGGGCCGTGACCACGCCACGCTGCGACCAGCCGACGGCGCTCTGCGCCGACACGAGGATCGGAAAGATCGTGAGGCCCATGCCGAGACCGAGGACCGCCGCCCCGACCGCCGCGACTCCGAGCGGGCTGGCCGGGCCGAGCGACACGAGGATGCTCGCACCGACCGCCCAGCAGAGCGTTCCCGCGAGCGCCGCGCGCCGGGGGCCGAGTCGCACCAGGATGAGGCCCATCGACAGCGCCCCCGCCGACCAGCCGAGGCTCGTCGTGGTCACGATCGCTCCCGCCTCCACGGGTGTGTGGCCCTGCACTCCCTGGATGAACGGCGGCAGGTACGTGCTCATCGCGAAGGTCATCCCGCCGACCACGGCGTTCAGCGCGATGCCCGGCCCCACCGCGGGATCCCGCATCAGCGTCAGGTCGACGAGCGGTGAGCGCGCAACGCGTTCGTAGCGCACGAAGAGCGGCAGGCTTACCGCCGCCACGACAAGGGTCGCCAGCGGCAGGAGACCGTTCAGCCCGAGGAGAAGGCCGCCGCTGGCAAGCGTCAGCAGTGCCGCGCCCCGCCAGTCGATTCGCTCGTCACGCGACGCCACTCTTTCGCGGAAGACGAACAGGAGCAGGACGATCGTGGCGGCGCCGATCGGCAGATTCACGAGGAACGCCCAACGCCACGAGAACGCCTGCGTGAGGATGCCGCCGATCGCGGGACCGACCAGCGCCGCGGTGATCCAGACCGAGCTGAACAGCGGCTGCACGCGGGCCCGACCACGCACGTCGAAGAGGTCGCCCGCGATCGTCATGCCCACGGGAAGGAGCGCCCCCGCGCCGAAGCCCTGCACCGCGCGCGAGACGATGAGCGCGAGCATGTCGCCGGAGAGGCCGGCGCCGAGCGACCCGAGCACGAAGACGGTCATCCCGCCGACGAACACCGGCGTGCGCCCGTAGACGTCTGCGAGACGGCCGAGGATGGGCGTCGAGACGGTGGACACGAGCAGATACGCCGAGAACACGAGCGCATAGCGATCGATGCCACCGAGCTCTCCGATGACGGTCGGCATGACCGTCGCGACGATGCTCTGGTCGAGGGCGGCGACGAAGCTTCCGGTCATCACGACAGCGAGGCCGATGACCTGCTCGCGAGTGAGCGAGCCGAACCTCATCGTGACGTCGGGTCCGATCGAAACGAGTGCAAGGCCGGAATCGTGCCATAGCCTCGCCGACGGCTTCGAGCGCACGTCCTGCGACGAATCGTGCGTGCCGGCTCACCGACGCGGCGGGTTATCGCTGTGGATGACAACGCCGTTCGGCTTGAGAACACGCCGTTCCTGGCGCGCGATCTCGGCCTTCACGCGTTCGTGATCGCGCCGACGCGGGTACGCCTCCCGGGAAGTCGAGCGCGCCGGGCCGCCCGAGATCGACACGGTGATGCTCGAACCGCTCGCCCTCGAGGTCGCCCGCGTCGAGCGCGACGGGTTCCGCGCCGAGCTCGAGCGCCAGGCGCGCGAACCACGGCTCGAACAGCGCGGTGCGCTTGCCCGTCGTGGGCGACCGGCTCGAGTTCGATCCCGAGGCGATGTCGAGGATGCGTTTTCCGCGAACGCTCGAGAGCGATCCGAAGGCGCGCTGGAGGCGCCCGGTGAACTCTTCAAGGATCGCCTCGAGCTCGGGCTCGCGTGCAACTTTGCGCACAAGGTCGTGTCGCTCATCCAGGCGCGCGAGGGCATCGGCGAGGAGCGCGCGCTCCGTACGAGCTCGTGCCAGACGTGCGAGACGGTCGAGAGCGGTGTGTTGCATTACCGTGAGTCCATGCCGAATTCTCCCGCGAAGGGGCCGTCCCACGACGAGCTGCTGCGCATTTACGAGCAGCCGAAGACGATCGCGGTGGTCGGCGCCTCGAGCGCCGTCGGCAAGCCCGCGCACGACAAGCCGCGCTATCTCCAGTCGCAGGGATATCGGATCGTCCCGGTGAATCCGCGCGGCGGAGAGATCCTGGGAGAGCATGCGTTCGCTTCGCTGCGCGACGTCGACGTGCCGATCGACGTCGTCGACGTGTTCCGTCCGCCGGCGGAGGCCGGGGCGGTGGCCCGCGATGCCGTCGCCATCGGCGCGAAGGTCGTCTGGTTCCAACCGGGGACGGACACCGACGAGGCCACGGCCGTGGCGACGCAAGGCGGTCTTATCGTGGTCAGGCGACGCTGCATGGCTGTCACGCACGGCCTGCTCGGTCTCGGGCCGGGACCACACCCGCGCACCTGAGAGCTAACGCGGTCGACGACTCTCGGCCAGCTCCGACCGCGGCGTGCTCGCGTTCTTCTTCGTGTCGGCCTTCGCCGCACCGCCAACGGAGCTGACGGTGAGCCGGCAGAGTCCGATGTCGATGACCTCGCCTGCCGCGATCCGTCGCGGCGCGTTCAGCCTCGTCCCGTTGACCCAGGTGCCCCCCATGCTTCCGAGGTCGCTCAGCCAGTAGCCGCCCTGCCGGTACGCGATGCGCGCGTGCCGACGCGAGACTGAAAGATCGTCCAGGCGGATCGTGTTCTCCTGACCGCGACCGATCGTTGCCGACACCTTCGCGACCGCGAACGTCGCTGCCGGCGTGGCCAGTGTGAGCACGAGTGCATCCCCAGCGCGATCGGGTGCGGCGGTGGGGATAGCGACGCTCGCGTCGTTCGACGCCTGTGGAAGGGTCGGTGCGGGTTCGGGGGCTGCGAGCGGGACGTCCGCTTCGGACTCCGGAGCGGAGACCGGCGCTTCCGCGACGGCCTCGAGAAGCAGGCGAACCTCTGATACGGCGTCGGCGGTCGGGACGGCGTCCGGGGTGGTGGTGGCCTCTTCTGGCAGCGGCTCAGCGCGGGGCGGAGGCGGTCGATCGGCGGTCGGTTGCGCGACGGTCTCCGCCGGCGTTTGCGTGCGCGGCTCGAAGAGTCGCCTCGCCTTCGCGAAGAACTGCTTCATTTCGTCGCCACCTTCTCGCTCGCGCGCGCGAGCACATCGATCGTCCCGTCAACGCCGCGGAAGCGATCGACCGTCTCCGGCCGCTCGCCGCCGATCGCCGAAGTGGCGGTGAGGCGGTACATCTCCGCCGCGCCCTGGAAGATGAGCGGCGTGAGTCCGACGTCCTCGAAGGTACGCGCGATCTCTTCCATCTCGGCGATCCACCGGTGCGCCTTGCCGGCCATCGCGGGCACAGCGTCGGCGATACGTTTCGCCTGCGTCGCCTGGCTGTCCCGAAGCTCGGCGACGAGCGTGTCGTACACGCCGAGCTTGCGCGCCGCGACGAGCAGCTCCGTCGCGATCGCGGTGGTCCCCTTCGTGAGCGCCGCGTAGCACATCTTCACCGCCGAGGCCTCGCCCACCTCATCACCGAGGAGCCGGACATCGAGGCCCGCGTCGCCGAGCGCGCCGAAGTGCGCTCGATCCGGGCCTGACGCGTAGAAGTGGGGACTGGGCGCATCGCGTGGCGGACCTCCGACGATGCCCGCGTCGACGAAACCACTGCCCGTCGGCGCGATGATCGCCGCCACCTCACGCGCGGTGCGCGGCGCGATCGCGTTGCAGTCGACATACGTGATGCGCGCGCCCGACGTGCGCAACACGGCGGCGACGTCGCGGGCCACCGCGAGCGCCTGCGCCGGGGGCACGATCGAGAGCAGGAGCTCGGATTCGCGCACGAGAGTGTCGAGCGTTGGCACGTCGGTGAATCCCGCGGCGCGTGCGAGCGCACGCGTACGCTCGGAACGTCCAGCCAGACACGTGAGGACGCGCACACCGCCTTGGACCAGCAGCGCGCCGACCGCTTGGCCCATATCACCCGGACTGATGAGCGCGACGGACCTCATCGCCTAAATCCTAGGCTCAGCGCGCGCCGGTGACCCCGATACGTGGGCAGAGGGAGGAGAGCACGCACTGCGAGCAGTGCGGCCGTCGCGCGATGCAGACCTCACGTCCGTGGCGGATGAGATGCATGTGTAACGCGTACATCTCGCTCGGCGGCACGGACGCCTGCAGCACCTCCTGCGCGACGACCGCGTCGGCGCGCTCGTCGACGAGGCCCAGGCGGCGCGCCACGCGGTGCACGTGCGTGTCGACCGGAAAGTACGGGCGGCCGAGCGAGAAGAGCAGGACGCAGGCGGCCGTCTTGGGGCCGACGCCCGGTAGCGACACGAGGAGATCCCACAGCGCCTTCGAACGCGTGCGCGAAAGGGCCTGCTCGTCGAGTGCGCTGCCGCGCTCGCGCAGCGCGCGAAGGATCCCGCGGATGCGGATCGCCTTCGTCGGTCCGAGCCCGCCGCGGTGGATCGCGCGCGCGATGGCGGGCAGTGGCGCATCGGCCACCTCGTCCCAGGACGGGAAGCGCGCACGCAGATCGGCATATGCGCGGTCGCGGTTCGTGTCGCTGGTGTGCTGCGACAGCACCGTGAGGATGAGCTCGTCCAGGGGCGGGAGGCGGCGCGGCGCGGGCGGCGCGCCATAGACCTTGCGCAGGCGGACCGCGATGGCGCGAAGACGTCGCCGCACCTGACGAGTATCTAACCCGACTGCTCCGCGGCGATGAGATCGAGGCTGAGGCACGACCACCCGAAGTCCGTCGCCCCGTAGCCCTCGGCCGTGAAGGGGTCGTAGAACTCGCGGATCCCGCCGCGTGACTGCATCGCGACCGTGCGGCGCGCGAGCTCGCTCGCGACGTCGTCGAAGCCATGCGCGCGAAGGCCCCAGTACAGGTACCAGTTCACGTTCACCCAGGTCGGGCCGCGCCAGGTGGTCTTCGTCTGCCACGACGGGTCGAAGGTCACTTCGCTCGCCGCCACGCTCGGCACCGGATACGGGAGCCAGAACTCCCGCTCATTCAGCAGGTGATCGCGGACCAGGCGCTTCGCGACGCGCGCGTCGAGGTCGGGAAGGATGAGCGGGAACAGCGACGTGAAGGTGAGCACCTTCGCCTGCTCCTCGGCCGTGCCGGACAGATCCCAGAACAGACCCGCTTCCTCGTCCCAGCATTTGCGCATGAGCGCACCCAGGGTTCGTTTGGACGCGCGCGCGAAGCGCTCTGCGTCTGGCGCACCCACGGCGCGCGAGAGCTTCGCGAGAGCGCGAAGGCCGTCGGCATAGATCGAGTTCATCATCACGTCTTCGAAGAGGAACACGTCGAGGAGCGGCTGCGCCTCCGGCGCGGCGTCCTTGTACGCGGTGAAGAGACGTTGCATCGAGCGCCGGAGGGCCGGCAGGGTGTCCGTCGGCGGCTCGTGCGGGATGCCCATGGCCTTGTCGTATTTGGGGCTCGCGTCGAGGCCCGACTCGTCGGGCTGGATCAAGGCGATGAGGCCATCGTCGTCGGGATCGCGCACGCGGGCGAGCCAGTCGAAGAACCGCGCCATCGGCGGGAGCATGTCTCGCACGAACGCCTTGTCGCCGGTCGCCTCGAAGATGCGCTCCACGGCGCGCGCCACGACCGGCGGCTGGATGGTGGCTGTGAAGTACGGATGCCCCAGGCGGATCGAGTATTCGTGCTGCAGCCAGTGCGCGTGCGCTTCCCGCTCCCAGAGGAGCATGTGTCCGACGAAGCCGTCGGGCTGAGCGCCCTGCATGAGGCAGCGGAGCTCCTGCTTCGAAAGCTCGGGATCGACATGGAGGAGCGCGATGGCGTGGAACGCGCTGTCCCAGAACCACTGGAACGGGTAGTGGGTCGGCGAAGGGCACACGAAGTCGTAGCGCATGCCGTCCCAGTCGGAGGTGCCGGACTGGCGGTTGCCCGTCAGTACGCGGCGCGCTTCGGCCACGACGCGTTCGGCCTCGGCCGGGTCGATGCGACTGCCGGCGACGGCCACTATCGAAGTTCGACTGTGCCGCCGAACGTCGCCACGATCGCGTGGTCGGCATCGACCTCGATGCGATTGTCGCGGCCGAGCATCACCTCGCCGTAGTAGAAGACACCGATCCCGTTCAGCCGGCCTTCGGGTCCCGGTCGCATCCCGCTGATGTGATTCCCGGCGATGTCCGCCATTGATGAGTCGACGACCCAGATGCCCGCGTCCGCGTTGTCGGCGATCGTGTTCTTCGCGACCGTGGCCATCGACATCTCGCTGATCGAGACACCGCGCAGGCCGCTTCCGGTGACGGTGTTGTTCTCGATCATCGCGTGCGAGTTGTGCAGGATGATCCCCTCGTGCGTCGCTCCGGCGACGACGTTGCCCGTGATCACCGAGGCGGGCCGGCTCATGGTGTTCGCCAGCTCGATCCCCATCCCATACGGGCCCATGCCGGCCCGGACCTCATTCCCCTTGATGAGTGCCGCCGCGCGCGACAGGCGGATACCAGCCATGCGGGCGCCGCTCACGTGGTTGCCGATGAGCTGCACCGCCTCCGACTCATCCACCGTGATGCCGTAGTCGCCACCCACGACGAAGAGGCCCTGGATGCGCACGCCGCGCGCGCCCAGGACCGCGATGGCCGTCGTGCCGTCGGGCGCCTCCACCCGACTCGAGCGGTCCGGCGAACCGACGAGAGTGAGGGGTTTGCTGATCAGGAGCGGTCCCGAGTACGACCCCGGGGCGAGCTGGATGATCGCGCCCTCCGGAGCGGCAGCGATCGCCGCGGCGACGGTCGCGTACTGACCCGGGACGGTGAGCGTCGGCGCGAACGCGCCGGGCGCCACTACCAGGATGCCGAGCGCAAGGCTCAAAGCGACGGCGGTCAGGCCCGCCGCTCTCATGACTTCACGGCGCCGGCGAGCAGGCCCGAGACGAAGTACCGCTGCAGGCTGAAGAAGACGACGAGCGGGATACCCATGGTGAGGAACGCCGCCGCCGAGAGGAGGTCCCACTCGGTGCCGTACGTCGTGAGCAGGTTGACCACGCCGACGGTCATCGGCTGAAGGTTCGGGCTCTGCAGATAGATCAGGGCGACGAGGAGATCGTTCCAGACCCACAGGAATTGGAAGATCGCGAGCGACGCGATTCCCGGGACCGAGAGAGGCAGAACGATCCGCCAGAAGGTCCGCAGCTCACCGCTGCCGTCCATCCGAGCGGCCTCGATGAGCGACCTGGGAAGGCCGGCGAACGACGAGTGAAGTAGGTAGATCGCGAACGGGAGACCGTAGGCCGTGTGCGCGATCCAGATGCCCAGGTAGTTGCCGGTGAGATGGACCACGTTGAACAGCTGGAGCACGGGGACGAACGTCATCTGTATGGGCACGATGAGGAGCGCCACCAGCGTGAGGAAGAGCCAGTCCCGCCCACGGAAGGAGATCCACGCGAAGGCATACGCCGCGAGTGACGCGATGAGCACCGGCAGGATCGTCGACGGGATGGTGATGATCAGGCTGTTGAGGAAGTTCTGAGCGAGGGAGTCCGTCGTACCGCGTGAGGTGAGAACGTGGATGTAGGTGTCGAGGCTGAATCGGCGATCGACGAAAGCCGTCCACCATCCGGTGGAGTGGATGTCGTCGCGCTCCCGGAACGACGTCACGAGCAAGCCGATCGTCGGTACCAGCCAGACCGCGCCGATGAACAGGAGCGACAGGTGGATCGGCGTTCGCGCGATGACGCGGGTGATCCGGGCGCCGAGCGGCGCGCGGCGCTCGGGGAACGTGGCAGACGCCGCAGACGCGGCGCTCATCGTCCCGCCTCGGCGCGGAAGCGCCTGAGGTTGAGCAGCATGATCGGGATCACGACGATGAGCATGATCACCGCGACCGCGCTGCCGTACCCGGCACGACCGCTGTTGAACGTCTCCACGTACTGAGTGAACGCGATGACGCGCGCCGCGCCCAGCGGCCCGCCGTTCTGCCCACCCATCACATAGATGAGGTCGAACATCTTGATGACGTAGATGATCATCGTCACCGCGACGACCGAGATCGTCGGACCGAGGAGTGGCACCTGGATACGCGTGAAGATCTGCAGCCCGGTCGCTCCGTCGACGCGCGCGGCCTCGAGGATCTCGGCGGGAATGCCCTTCAGCGCCGCGGACAGGATCACCATCACGAAGCCGGCATTGATCCAAATCGCGGCCGCGATGATGGCGGGATTGATGAGGTCCACGCTTCCGGTCCATGCGATCGGTTGGAAGCCTGGGATGAGCGCGGTGAGCACGGCGTTGAGCAGGCCGATGCTCGGGTTCGGGCTGTACACGAACAGCCAGATCACGCCCGCCGCGGTCGCGGAGATCGCCATCGGCAGGAAGATCAGCGACTTGATGTACGACTCGTAACGGACGCGGTCCGCGAGCACCGCGATGATCAGCCCGATACCGATCACGAGCGGCGTGTACGTGACCAGCCAGAGGACGTTGTTGACGACCGCTCCGCGAGGCGGGAACTGGCTGAGGTCGAGGAAGTTCGGGTCGGCGGTCAGCAGGCGCACGAAGTTGTTGAGTCCCACGAAATTCGTGAAGTTGAAGCCCTGCCCGCCGTACAAGCTCAGTCGGACCGTCCAGAACGTGGGGTAGATGATCAGGACGGCGATCAGCAGCGCCGCCGGAGCCACGAACAGCCACGGGGTCACGCGTGAACGGCTTTGCACTTTCACCGCCCCAAAGGCGGAGGCGGGGCCGGAAGGCCCCGCCTCTCGATCCTTTTCTAGTACGCGTTCTTCGCGAAGTTCTCCAGCTGTTGAGCGATGCGATCGACGTCGTTCGGATGCGTGACGAGGTCCTGCAGCGCCGTGAACTCGAAGTCGCCACCGAGCGCGGACGGCGCAAGATCGGAACCGTCGAAGAGGAACACGGTCGCCGAAGCCGTCTGGTCGTGCAGCTTCTTGGCGATGGCACTCGTGATCTTGCTCGAGTCAACAAGCTTGTTCGGAGTCCCGCTGCCCGTTGCGGCGTAGATGTCCGCCGCTTCCTTCGTTGCGATGTACTGCATCAGGGCACGGCCTTCCGGCGAGTCCTTGAACATGATCGCGAGGTCGCCGCCGCCCGTGATCGGCGTCCCGTACGCCGAGTCGATGGACGGGAAGGTGAAGAAGTCGAAGTCCGTCCCAGGCTTCAGATCCTTGTTGATGTCCGTACCGATGATCACTCCGACGAATCCGCCCTCGTAGAACATCTCCGCGGTCGGCGTCTTGCCGAACGCTTGCCCGATGCCCTCGGTGAAGGCGGTCCCGACGATGCCCTGGGCGCCGCCCGGGAAGTAGCCCGGGGTGCCGAACAGCTGCGCGAAGGTCGTGAGGGCCTTCTTCACGGCCGGGTCCGTCCACGCCACCTTATGCGTGACGTGCAGGTCGTTGTAGACCTTTGGTGACGCGACGCGGGCGAGGATGTTCTCGAACCAATCGGTGAGGACCCAGCCATCCTTGCCGCCAGATCCGAACGGCGTCTTGCCGGCCGCCTTGTATTTGTTCGCCAGCGCGATCAGGTCGTCCCATGTCTTCGGGACCGATCCGCCGATCGCCGTCAGCGACGGTGGCTTGTACCAGATAGTGCTCTTGGAGTCGGCCTTGAACAGGAACCCGTAGAGCGTCCCGTCGACGCGCCCGAGGTCCTGGAACGACTTGCCGAGCGCGGCGTCCACCGCCTTCGGATCGAGGATCTCCTTCCCGACCGGCTCATCCAGCGGAATGAGGTTGCCGGCTTTCGCGAATTCCGCGAGCGCGCCGGGCCGGGGCTCGAACGCGATGTCCGGCGGGTTGCCACCGGCGACACGCGTGCGGACGAGCGCCTCGAGGTTGCGCGACTGCTCGTAGTTGACCGGGATGCCGGTCTTCGCCGTGAACGCGTCGATCACTTTCTGGAACGCATCGCGTTCGCCACCGCCCCAGTTGGCGATCACGGTGATGGTCCGCTTGGCCGCCGCAGTCGCAGTCGGAGCGCCCGAGCCCTGCGGGGCTGCGGTGGGTTGGCACGCTGTCGCGACCAGCGTGACGACGATCGCGAGCGTGAGGAACGAGAACACCGACCTGCGCGAAGAGACTCGCAACATCACTACCTCCCGCCATCGGTCGAGCAGCTTCGCGAGCGGGGTGGTGCCCGGACGAAGTACGGACCGAGGCGGGCCCACGCTAGGCACGCGGCGCGTGGGTGTCAAAGCACGGTCGCGCCGTCAGCGCGGCGTACCATCGCGGCGGTGAACGCCACGTGGGGGCGGCCCGCCGCGCGCGTCGCGACCGGCACGGTAGGGATGGCGGTCTTCACGTTTCTGTTGCTCGCGCAGACCGGACACCTCCTCGAGCACGTGGCGCAGATGGTCCAGATCCACGCGCTGGGCCTCACCGGATCGGACGCGCGCGGCGTTATCGGCCAGCTCGACATCGAATGGGTGCATTTCGCGTGGAATGCCGCGGTCGTCGTGCTGCTCGGCATCCTGTTGTTCCACTTTCGCTCGAACGGCTGGCTCGTGGCGGCCGGCGTCTTCGCCGCCTGGCATCTGGTCGAGCACGACGTGATCATGCTGTCGTTCCTTGCGACCGGGATCCCCGGATCACCGGGGCTTCTCGCGGCCGGCGGCTCGATCGGCGGAGGACTGCCGATCTCACGTCCGGACCTGCACTTCCTCTACAACGTCGTCGAAACGGCGCTCATCGCGGTCGCCTATCGGTCGCAGCTGCGGCTGGCGCTCGACTAACCGCGGCCGCGCATCACTCCCAGGAATTTCGGCTGCTCGTTCTCCGAGACGACGTGCACGATCTTCAGCTCGCCGTCGAACAGCGTGAGCGTGTACGTCGCGTCGAACTCGTAGAGCGGCTGATCGCCGCTGCCCTGCAGTGCCCAGCGAACGCGAGCCAGCGCGACCTGCGGCGACACGTCGCTCACGCGCAGCTCGCGTATCGCCGCACCGCGCACGCCCATCGCTCGATACATCTCGAGGATGCGTTCGATCACGGCCGTCCAGACCTCGCGCGATGGGACGGCCAGAAGACGCACGCCGCCGTTGTACGTCACGACGTGCGCGGGGTAGCTGTAACGATCGGCCACCGCCTCCGTGTCGAGGCGCTGGAACGCCGACGCGTACGCGTCGAGGAAGACCCGTACCTGCTCCGCGCTGATACCCGGCGCCGACATCGTCCCGAGCCTACTGGGAATGCCCCGGGCCGGTGGGTGCGTTCGATAGAGTGGGCAGGTGGCAGGTGACGAGTTCGAAGCCGAGGCGCTCCGCCATCTGGACGCCCTCTACCGGACCGCGCTGCGCATGACGCGGTCGGAGGCCGATGCGGAGGATCTCGTGCAGGAGACCTACATCAGGGCGTTCCGGTTCCGTGACCAGTTCACACTCGGCACGAACATGAAGGCCTGGCTCTTCCGCATCCTCACCAACACGTTCATCAATACCTACCGTCGCAAGGCGGCGCAGCCCGAAGTCACCGACCTCGAGGGCGTCGACGAGTTCTCGCTCTACCGCCGGATGGCCGGCGACCGCGCCGCGTCTTCTTCGCCCGATCCAGAGGCGGAACTGCTGAGCCGCGTGGTCGATACCGAAGTGACCGACGCGCTCGAGGAGCTGCCGGAGAAGTTCCGCACCACGGTCCTCCTCGACGTCGAGGGCTTCTCCTACAAAGAGATCGCGGAGATGCTGGGCATCCCGATCGGCACCGTGATGTCGCGGCTGCACCGTGGTCGGAAGTTCCTCCAGAAGCGGCTCTACGACCTCGCTCGCGAGCGCGGCATCGCTGCCGTGCGGACGCCGCAGAAGGGTTAGAAGGCGCGATGGACTGCAACGACTGCGTCGAACGGCTCTACGCGTTCCTTGACCTCGAGCTCGACGAGAAGGAGCTCGCCCAGGTGCGCGCTCACGTCTCCGGATGCGACGACTGCGGCGATCAGCTGGGCCTCGAGGCGCGCTTCCTCGACCGTCTTCGCGACTGTTGCACCTCCGACGTCGCCCCGACGCAGCTCCGCGAGCGCGTTATCCAGAAGCTACGAGGGGCAAGTCCTCCCGCGACCTAGCGAGGACGACGTGCGACCTGAGACCGCTCATGTGTTGACATTTGCGACGTGAATGTGTCTATATAACGAACAATGCGTGGCCAAGAGGAGGTGATTCACTAATGCCGGCAAAGAAGAAGGCTGCAAAGAAGTCCAAGAAGAGCAAGAAGAAGTAAGTGTTGAGCGCGACGAGCGATCGTCGCGCTTGTTAATTCCGATCTGGCACCTTTCGCGAACCCACCGATCCGCGTAGGCCTCGCGGATCGGTTTCTTTTTCGGAACACTCAGGTCGTACATTCGCGTCATCGACGCTCAGCGCCGGGCGCCTCGCATTCGTTGGCCCGCGATCCTCGCGGGGGTCGCGCTGGCCGCCGCGTTCGCCTTCGTGGCCGCCGCCGTGCTGCCCCCGATCCCGGCAGCGGTGGCACCCTTTTTCGGTCTCTTCGTTTCTGGATTTTTGACCGGAAAACTGGCGGTAGGGGCCCGCGCATACCACGGCGCGCTTGTCGGGGCGGGCTATGTGATCTGCGAGGCGCTGGGCATCGTGCCGGGCATCGGCCAGTCCGGTGATCCGATCGCCGACACGGTGGCGGTCATCGCGTCGGACGCGCTCGTGATCGCGGTCGCGGCGCTGGGCGGGTGGTGCGCGCGGCTTTGGTCTTCTTCGGATACGGGCAAAGCTCGCTGATCGGGCACACCGGGCACTTCGGCGTCGGCGTGCAGATGCGACGGCCGTGCAGGACCAGGTTCCACGTCGCCTTCACCCAGTCCTTCTTCGGATAGAGCGAGCGCAGCTCCTCCTCGATGCCGTCAGCGCCCTTCCGGGTAAGGTCGAGCCGAGTGGCGACGCGGTCGACATGCCGGTCGACAGCGATCGCGGGCACTCCGAAAGCGTTCCCGAGCACGATCGATGCGGTCTTGCGACCGACGCCGCGGAGCCGGACGAGCGAATCCATGTCGCCGGGAACCTCTCCTCCGAACTCGGTGAGGATCTGCTCCGAGGCGCCGCGGATGGCCTTCGTCTTCATCCGGAAGAAACCGGTGGCGTGGACGTCACGCTCGAGCTCCTCGACCGGAACCCGCAGGTAATCCGCCGGGCCGCGGTACTTCGCGAAAAGAACGCGTGTCACCTGGTTGATGTGCTCGTCCTGCGCCTGCGCGGCAAGGATCGCGGGATCCTCGCGACCCCTCAGCGCCGTCCGACCCTTCGGCGTGCTACGTGCGCGGGGCACAGCGGCACCACTCCGGTCGCCAGCCTCCGGGCGTGACCCGGCCGACGGGACCCGCGCGATCGGGTCGGAAGTACAGCCACTCATCACCGTCATCGACCTGGACGAGAAGGACCGCGCCGTCCGGCGACCACGTGAAGTCGAGGAAGTGCTTGGCGGAGTCGTAGAGCTCGCGGCGCTGACCGCCGCCAGGGTCGATGACGCTGAGCCAGTGGTGATGGGGCTGCGCGTTGATGATCGAATACGCGAGCACCGGCGCCGTCGGCGACCATCGGAGATCGGCGACGTGGTGGATCGCGCCGGTCTTCCCGATCACCCACAGCGTCGGTGGTGCGCCGGGCGTCGGCTCTTGGGTGTAGACGATCTGTTCCGCCTCGAGGATCGGCCCCTTCTCGATCGCGGCGTAGGCCATGAGCTTCCCGTCCGCCGAGAACTGCGGGCCACCGATGAGCCCCATCCCCTTCGGCGCGATGTTCGTCGAGTAGCGCGTGAGGTCGGCGAGCGTCACGAGCATCCGCGTCGGGAACTCCTTCGAGATCCCGGACGCGAGCGCGCGCAGGTCGGCGAGCGCGATCGCGCCGGTCACGTGCGCGTAGCCGAGGTGCGTGCCGTCGGGCGTGAAGGCGGGATGCGTCCCAGGCCCGATGATCATGTCGGTCGCCGTGGTCACGTCATATAAGTGGACGTCGCCCACGGCACCCGCGAGCGATCCGCCCGCCGCGGCGGTGCCGCCGGTGATCACTTCGCCGTAGGTGAGGTAACGGCCGTCCGGGGACCAGGCGTAGCCGTCGAGGAAGGTATCGGGCTTCGTGAGCCGCACGGGCGCGGCGCCGGAGCGGACGAGGAACAGCGAGCTCCCGCCATCGCCGGGCACCGCGCGCTCCGCGTCGATGACCGTGCCGTCAGGCGACCACTTACCACCGAGATAGCCCCCGCCCGCGGCGCCGTCGCTGGTGATGCCGACCCGGCCGCTGCCATCCGGAGCCGCCGTCCAGAGGTCGATCCCGCCCCTACTAAAGAGGAGTTTCCCCGACGGAAGTCCCGCGGGCGCGTGGTCGGGGGGTGTGGTCGAAACGGCGGTCGGGCGCGTGACCAGCGGGGGCTGGGCGGAGCACGCCACGACGATGAACAGGAGTACAGCGAGCCCGGTAGCGCTGCGCAGCGGCACCCGCCGAGCCTAACAAGGGTGCCCGTTGTCTTCGTTGACGCACGGGGCGCCCGACCCCAGACTTGCCCGATCACGCGGCTGTCGGCACAGGGAGGCGGCCCGCCAGGGTCGAGCCGTATTCCGATTAGACCGCTAGGGAGGGTTCGCATGCAGAGACGTTGGACAGCGGCCGCCGCAGCCATTACCGCTCTCGCGCTCGTCATGGGCGCGTGTGGCGGTGGTGGAACGGGCGGCACCACCGGTGCGTCGACGGCCAAGACGGTCAAGATCATCTCCAGCCTGCCCATGACCGGGGCCTCGCGCACACAGACCGTCGAGATCGTGAACTCGATCAAGATGGCGATCGACGAGACCAAGATCACGAACGTGACCGTGCTCTACGACGCTCTTGACGACGCCACGGCGGCGAAGGGCTCGTGGGACGCGGCGCAGGAAGCGGAGAACGCCCGGAAGGCCATCAACGACAAGCAGGTCGTGGCCTACATCGGGACGTACAACTCCGGTGCGGCGAAGGTCTCGATCCCGCTCCTCAACCAGGCGGGCATGGTCATGGTCTCGCCGGCCAACACGTACCCGGGTCTGACGAAGGGCCCCGAGCGGGGCGCTGAGGCGGACGAGCCGGGCAAGTACTACCCGAACGGCAAGCGCAACTACGCGCGCGTCGTTCCCGCCGACGACATCCAGGGCGCTGTGGGCGCGACCTGGGCGCAGGAGCTCGGCGCGAAGAAGGTCTACATCGTCCACGACACCGAGCTCTACGGAAAGGGCATCGCGGACGTCTTCCGCGCGAAGGCGAAGGCGCTGGGCCTGACCGAGGCCGGTTACGAAGGGGCCCAGAAGGCCGACAACTACCGCGCGCTCGCGAACAAGATCAAGGACAGTGGCGCCGACCTCGTCTACTACGGCGGCATCGTCGACAACAACCCCGCGGTCCTGGTCAAGGACCTCAAGGCTGTCGCGCCGACCGTGAAGTTCATGGGACCGGACGGCATCAACTGCTCCGAGTTCCTGAAGCAGGCTGGCCCCTCCGGTGAGGGCGTGTACTCCACCTTCGGTGGCGTGCCGCCGGAGAAGTACACCGGCAAGGCCTCCGAGTGGCTGAAGAACTACAACACCAAGTTCAACAACAACAACCCGAACCCGTATGCGATCTACGGCTACGAGGCAGGCAAGGTCGTCCTCGCCGCGATCGCCAAGGCGGGCGACAAGGCCGATGACCGCGCGACGGTCATGGCCAACGTCATGGGCACCAAGGACTACGACGGCGTTCTCGGCAAGTGGTCGTTCGATGCGAACGGCGACACCACGCTGACGCAGTTCTCGGGCTCGATCGGTAAGAGCGGCTCCTGGTCTTTCGTCAAGGAGCTCGCGGCCAAGTAGCGGTCCAGGCGTAGTGACAGAATCGGGGCGGGAAGCCGGAGCGATCCGGTCTCCCGCCCCGTTCTCGTTGTAGGGAGGATCGCGAGATAGACCTCTTCCTGGCGGCGGTGATGATCGGCATCACCAATGGCGCGTTCATCGCGCTCATCGCCCTCGGCTACACGCTGGTCTACGGGATCATCGAGCTGATCAACTTTGCCCACGGCGATCTGTTCATGTTGGGCACCTTCGTCTGTCTCAGCACGCTCACGCTTCTCGGATTCAGCACCGAGGTCGGGACGACCGGGACGCCGTGGTTCGCCTTGCTGCTGGCGATGCTGGCCGCGATGATCTTCTGCGGCGTACTGAATGTTCTGGCGGAACGAATCGCGTATCGCCCGCTCCGTCGCGCGCCGCGGCTGGCTCCGCTGATCTCCGCGATCGGCGTCTCCTTCGTCTTCGTGAATATCGGCCTCTTCTGGCAGGGCCCGACACCGCGGCGCTTCCCCGACCTGCTCCCGCAGTACGACGTCGTGAGCCAGTTCTTCGGCCTGACGTCGCTGGTCCGCTTCACGTTCAAAGACTTCTTCGTCCTCGCGATCGCGATCCCGCTGATGCTCGCACTCGCGTGGGTCATCCGGAGCACACGCATGGGTAAAGCGATGCGCGCCGTGGCGCAGGACAGCGAGATGGCGCAGCAGATGGGCATCGACGTGAACCGTGTCATCGCCTTCACGTTCCTGCTCGGCGGCGTGCTCGCGGGTGCCGCCTCGCTGATGTACGGCCTGTACAACAACAACACCGTGTTCACGCTCGGCTTCACCGCCGGGTTGAAGGCGTTCACGGCCGCGGTCCTCGGCGGCATCGGGAATGTCAACGGCGCGGCCCTCGGTGGGTTCGTCCTTGGACTCTTGTCCGCGCTCACCGTGACATACGCCGGCGGCCAGTGGGAGAACGTCGGCGTCTTCTCGCTGCTGGTGATCATCCTGGTGTTCAAGCCGACCGGCCTTCTGGGTCAGGAGACCGGGGAGAAGGCATGAAAGGCAAGCCGCCGCCCCGCGGGCGTTCGACCCTCGGCTGGTGGTACACCGCGACCGGCAAGGCACGCGAGCGGAAGATGTGGGGAACCATCATCGGCATCGGCGCCGCGCTGTTGTTCCCGCTCGTCAACAGCGCCCTCGGCCTCGGGTGGGAAGCGAAGGCCATCCCGATCACGCTGTTCATGGTCCTCGCGCTGGGCCTTAACGTCGTCGTCGGCTTCGCGGGCCTGCTGGACCTCGGCTACGCGGCGTTCTTCGCGATCGGCGCGTACACGATGGCCTTCCTCACGTCGACGGTGAGTCCGATCGGGTTCGTGCGCGAGGGCAATCATGTGAATTTCTTCCTGGCGATGTTCGTCAGCGCGGGGGTGGCGGCGGTGTTCGGTGTGCTCCTCGGCGCGCCGACGCTACGACTCCGAGGCGACTACCTCGCGATCGTGACCCTGGGGTTCGGCGAGATCGTGCCGCTCGTGATCAAGAACACGCCCGAGATCACCAAAGGCACCCAGGGCATGAACCCCATCGGATATCCGGAGCTTCCGGGGTTCGTCAACGGCATCGTGGCCCAGGTGACAGGCGCCCCGATCCGCTTCGCGATCGACCCGATCCCCTGGTACTACCTCATCGTCGCGGTGCTCATGCTGTCGGTGCTCATCACCGCGCGACTGCGAACATCGCGTGTCGGTCGCGCGTGGGCGGCGATGCGCGAGGACGAGGTCGCCGCCGCCTCGATGGGCATCAATCTCGTGAGCACCAAGCTGTTCGCCTTCGCGCTCGGCGCGAGCTTCTCCGGATTCGCGGGGTCGGTCTGGGCGAGCTACCTGCAGGTCATCGCCCCGGAGCAGTTCGACTTCTCGGTGTCGATCTTCGTGCTCTGCATGATCATCCTGGGCGGCCTCGGCAACATCGGAGG
>WNEZ01001660.1_pt1 | contig 19139 bp, 14 predicted proteins | sample 5400521 | NCBI WGS metagenome assembly WNEZ01 (sample SAMN13153339, study PRJNA577476) | soil metagenome | isolation source: 120 cm saprolite under Douglas fir tree site 2 hole 1 replicate 1 | place: USA:California | collected 2015-04-18 | reverse complement strand
GTATCTCGCTGCGCGGGCCTGAAGCCTGCATCGCGTATGATGCGGCGCAATTCTTCTTCGGTTGTGCAATTATTTACCCCGGCCGCACGGACTACATTCTCTTCCAGCATCACGGAACCAACGTCGTTTCCGCCGAAGCGCAGGCCCATCTGGCAGACTTTCAGGCCTTGCGTAACCCAACTCGACTGCACATTGAGGAAGTTTGAGAGATACAGCCGCGAGATGGCCAGAACTTTCAGGTATTCGACTGCCGTCGCTTCGTCCCAGCGGCGTCCGCCGAGCGCGGTGTTGGCCGGCTGGAAGCTCCAGGGGATGAAGGCCGTGAATCCGCCGGTCTCTTCCTGCAATTCGTAGAGCCGCTGGAAGTGGTTGACGCGATGTTCAATCGATTCACCCACTCCGAACATCATGGTGGCGGTGGTGCGCATGCCAAGCTGGTGGGCGGTGCGATGCACCAGCAGCCAGTCTTCGGTCAGACACTTCAGGCGCGCAATCTTGTGGCGAACTTCATCGTCGAGAATCTCAGCGCCGCCGCCGGGGATCGAATCTAGGCCGGCATCGCGCAGACGGACAATCGTGTCGCGTACGCTCAGAGTGCTGTATTCGGCAATCGCCAAGATCTCCGAGGCGGAATAGCAATGCAGGTGAACCTTCGGAAAGCGCTGCTTGATGCCGCTCAACATCTGCTCATGCCATTCGATCTTGAGATCGGGATGAAGGCCGCCCTGCATCAGTACGCCCGTGCCGCCAAGATCTACGGTCTCCTGAATCTTGTCGTAGATGGTGTCGAAATCGAGGATGTAGCCCTCTTTGGCTCGCGGTCCTTTCAAGGGACGATAAAAGGCGCAGAAGGTGCAGTACTCGGTGCAGAAGTTGGTGTAGTTAATGTTGCGGTCAATGATGTAGGTGACCGTGCCCTCGGGATGGATGCGGCGCCGAACGGCGTCGGCCTCCATGCCGATGCCGATGAGGTCGTCGGACTGAAACAACTCCAAGGCTTGTTGTTTGGTCAGGGACATCCTCTTCACCCCGCGGTTATTGTTATTCTAGCTGGTCGGAGCCACCTTTTGTCATCCCAATCCGCTGAAGCGTGCAGCGTGCCAGCCGCGCCTCTACGGATGAAACCAGGCAAGAACTCTGATCTTAGGGACGCGGCCGCGTCTCGGCCCCAAGTCGGCTTCACTAGGCCACCGGGCGGCGAGCTGGTGATATGGGGCGAGGAGTCTCGGGGCCATTGGCCCTCTGTCTACGTCGGTACTCGAACAGACCGTACAGCCCGCCCAGCACCGAGAAAGCGATTAGAACGATAAGTACGGGCCAGTAATAATGCGCGAAGAAATTCACGATGTGCCGTCCGTACTGGACACCGAGATATCCCAGGATGGTGTATCGAATGCCACGTCCCACGGACAGAGCGGCCAGAAACTTCCTGGTCGGGTACTGCATGGCGCCGGCTGCCAAAAGCATGGGCACGATCGGAAAGGGTGGCGGTAGCAGGGCGGAGATCGCGACCGACGCGAAACCCCAGCGTTCAAAAATCGCATAGACCTTCGTTACTCTCTTCTGCGAGAACCTCTTTTCCAGAGTTTCTTTCCCACCTTTGCGAGCCATGCGGTAAGTGAGGAAACCGCCCAGGACGGCTCCCGCCGTCGCCATCATCGCGTAGTAGACCCACAGCTCGCGATGGTGGGCAGCCAGCAGGATGGTGGCGACGTCCGTGCTGCCCGGCATAGGGATGATCGAGTTGTCAGCGAGCCCAAGCAAAATCAGACCGGGACCGCCTAGATGGATAAGCCATCGCAGGGCGCTCTTCTTCGACGCGAGCAGGACCATCGCATGCAATGGCATCGTCCTTTATTAAACCCGGTTGAGGCCCGCAAGTTGCAATGTTACAGGGCGAGGTGTGCCGTCCAGTTAGGGAGCCGGCAGATCTTCCCGGAGTTGGAAGCCGCTCTTTTGAGTTTTCATCATCGAAGCGGCGAGAGTCAGAATACGTTGTGTGGCTTGCTCCGGGTTCACCCCACGACCGTGAATGTTCGAAATGAGGTTCCGCTCAGCGTCAGTGTCTGACGCTTTTGGCCGGTACGCCATGTACGCGGACAGGCTTTCGGCGGTCGCCAGGCCCGGACGTTCGCCGATCAACAGCACGGCAACTTCCGGAGCCATAAGCTCGCCAATCTCGTTGAGAATGCCAACGCGACAGTGACGAATCACAAATGGTGGACCAACAGTCCAGCCACGAGTCCTCGCTTCCTCACAGAGGAGCGGCAACAGTCGAGGAACCTGCGCCGCAACGGCGGTCACGGATAGGCCATCGCCGATCACGATTTGCAAATTACACCCCCTGGCGCAACGCCGACCAACCTCGGCGCGCGACGCGTCATTCAGGCGTCGGCCCAAGTCGGGGCGCAACAAGTATTCGCTTTTGTTGGCCGCACGGGAGCAGACTTCAAACAGATTCCACTTCCGGACGAAGTCGTCCCCGAGGTCGGTGAAGAGATTCAACTCCGCGCGAACGGCGTCGCGGGCGGCAGCATGAGCCTCGCGTAATTCCAGTTGAGTCTTGGTTCGATACGCCGCTCCGCTTCGTCCTGCCAGCAGGCGTGCCGGAGTCTGTGCGCGTACCTTCTTTACAATGTCGGACCAGTCGTACTCGGGCAAGTCGAACTCAGGCAAATCGTGGGGCCGGGCGAGTTTGTCTTCTTCCGCAGGCACTCAGGCAGTCCTCACCAACGAGGATTCCAAACCCTGCATCAGTTGCCGCCTAGCAGAGGAGTCGAGAGATGCCGGTTCGGTGTCGCGATAGATCCCCATCCTTTGCAGCCATGCCAGGAACTCCGGAGCGGGACGCAGCTGGAAGAGGCGTCGCGCGGCCAATGCGTCATGATAGCTGGTGGATTGGTAGTTCAGCATCACGTCGTCGGAACAGGGGACGCCCATGAAGTAGTTGCAGCCCGCGGCCGACAAGAGCAGCAGCAGGTTGTCGGCGGAGTTTTGATCGGCGGCGGCGTGATTGGTGTAGCAGACGTCGCAACCCATCGGCAAGCCCAGCAATTTACCCATGAAATGATCCTCAAGGCCGGCGCGGATGATCTGCCGCTCGTCGTACAAATACTCCGGTCCGATGAAGCCGACAACGCTATTGACGAGAAAAGGCTGGAAGGCCCGCGCGACTCCATACGCTCGCGCTTCGAGCGTCAGTTGATCGACTCCGTGGTGCGCCTCGGCGGAGAGCGCGCTGCCCTGGCCGGTTTCGAAGTACATCGCGTGATCCCCGGCCCAGCGCACCTCCCGTTGGCGATGATGCTCGAGAACCTGTTCACGACCCTCGCGCAGCATGCTCAATGTGATTCCGAAACTGCGGTTGGCTGCTTCCGTCCCGGCTACAGATTGGAAAAGAAGGTCTACGGGCGCGCCCCGCTTTAGCGCCGCCAATTGAGTCGTGATATGCGCCAGGCAACAGGTCTGAGTGGGGATTTCATACGCGTCGATCAGGCGATTCAGGGCGAGAAGGATCGCGCTGACTGTCTCGACTGAGTCGGTGGCCGGATTCACTCCGAGGACCGCGTCTCCGCAGCCGAAAAGCAGTCCTTCAAACGCAGCCAAAAGAATTCCTGCAACGTCGTCAGCCGGATGATTCGGTTGCGTGCGGATGCCCAGCACGCCACGCTCTCCCATAGTATTGCGGCATCGCGTGACATTGCGGATCTTCGCCGCGGCGAGCACCAGATCTTTGTTGCTCATCAACTTGGTTACCGCGGCGGCGATTTCGGGGATGATGGCCTTCTGCAGAGGTTGTAGCTGACGGTCCGTGGTTCCGTCATCCAGGAGGAATTCGCGAAATTCACCGACGGTCATGCTTGCAATGGGGCGGAAGGCTTCCCGATCGAAAGTGTCGAGAATGAGGCGGGTGACATCGTCGTCGGAAGGGTCGATCAGGGGACTGAGGACAATTTCTTCCAGCGTTAGGTCTGCCAGTTTGCGTTTTGCTGCGACTCGCTCTCGTTCCGATCGCGCCGCTATGCCAGCCAACTGGTCGCCAGATTTCTCCTCGTTGGCTTTAGCGAAGAGTTCGCGGAGATCGGAGAAGTCGAAGCGCTCGATCATGGGACAATGCCCGCCAGGAACACCATGTTACAGAAAAAGGCTGTGGCGACAAGTTCTACACAAAATGAAGTTCCGGCGCTTGCGGAAAGGCTTCGATTTCTGCGCCCAGGCGGTAATACAGCTCAAGCCCGTCCAGACTCGGAGGGTCGAGATAATAATGGATGTTGTGCGTCAGGTAGACGCGAACCTCCTCGACCGTGAGACCGAGGCGCGGCGCCCACTCCTGAACGATAGCCTCAAGATTTTGCGGCGACAGCCCGTGATCGCGTGACTTCTTGAAGACCTCCGCGATCGCCGTTGCGTTTCGTGCAGCAAGCGCCTGCTTGCGAATGGCCCAGAAGGCGAAGACGAACGACTTTCCCGTGCGGGCCACCCACTCCTCCGCCAAGTCGAGCGTGGTGTAGCGCGTGCGGTCGATTTGCAAGGCCGGGTCTCCGATGAGCAACGCTGCGTCGCAAGAGGCGAGCATCGCCTCGAGATTCGGAGACATCGGCTTATAATCGCGCGGTCCGCCCAGCCATTTGGCAAATAGAATTTTGACCAGCGCTACCGACGTCATCGACGAAGTATCGAGCGCTACCGTGTGCACTTGTTCGATCGGGACACTGCTGACGAGCAGAATGGACCGCACCGCGCGCTTCGCTGCGATCGCTACGTCTGGAATAATGACTAGATCGGGGATGGTCGCGTAAGCCGCAGCCGGGATGATGCCGATATCAGCCGTTCCGGTGCGGAGCGTTTCGGCACAGGCCGAGGGGATGGTGTAGGAAATATCGAAGTCCGCGCGCGCCTCGGCGTGCTCAAAGTCCCATAGGAGAGGGGCCGTGTTGAGATAGGAAATGGCCGAAATCTTCAACCGGCTCATCGGTTTACGAATTCTAACAAAAGAGATGTGCGCGCCCTCACAGACAGCCTTCTTGCGCGGACGGTAGAGTCCGGGCATCATGTCGAGCCCTGTCTTGACCAGTTCTAATTCTGTATCGCAACCCGCCTCCTATTTATTAGCCCTCGCGTTGACGCCCGGCTTGGGTCCGACGCGCGTGAGAAAGCTGGTGCAGCATTTCGGAAGTGCGGAACGAGTGTTCCATGCCAGCCTCACGGAACTGGAAGCGACCGGAATGCCGGTCGTTTCGGCACAATCGTTGGCGACCGGCAAGTCAATGGAACTTGCGCAACAGGAAATCGCCAAGGCGGTCGAGTGCGGCGCAAGAATTATTGCTCTCGACGATTCCGCATACCCGGCGCGTCTGAAGGAAATCTATGATCCGCCGGTGGTGCTGTTCGTGCGCGGAAGTGTCGAAGTGCTTTCGAGTCCCGGCATCGCGATGGTCGGCACGCGTCATCCAACTCCCTATGGGCTGGGCATGGCCGAACGCTTGTCGAAGGATCTGGCAGCGCGCGGACTCGTGATCATCAGCGGTATGGCGCGAGGCGTGGACACGGCGTCGCATCGGGGCGCGATTGCCGCCGGTGGCAAGACCGTGGCTGTGTTTGGAACCGGCATTAATGTGATCTATCCCAAAGAGAACAGCCGTCTTTCCGAACAGATACTGTCGCTGGGAGGGGCGCTGATTTCCGAATTTCCCATTGGCACGTTCGCCGCGCCACAGAACTTTCCTATTCGGAACCGCATCATCAGTGGCATGTCTGCCGGCGTGCTGGTGGTGGAAGCCGCCGAATACAGCGGAACCCGCATTACGGCGCGCTGCGCCCTCGAACAGAACCGTGACGTGTATGCGGTTCCCGGCAACGTCACCAACAAGAGTTCCTGGGGACCCAACACTTTGATCAAGCAGGGAGCCAAGCTGGTGGCGACCTGGGAAGACGTTTGGGAAGAACTACCTACGGACATCCAGGAGACCCTCAACTCGGTCCAGGATGAATCCTCGCCACCCGAAACCGCATCTCTATTCCCCGACGACGCCATCTCGCCTCACGAGAAAAAGATCCTGAGGTTGCTGAAGTCGGATGAATCCACGCACATTGATGACCTGATGGAGCGGCTCGAGCAGGAGCTTTCTTCCTCCGAAATCTTTGCCGCGCTGTTCGAACTCGAACTGGACGGCAAAGTGAAGCAGCTGCCAGGGAAGAATTTTGTGAAGAGCTTTTAGCTGTTAGCTCTTAGCCTTTAGCCCCGAACTTTCAGCGAAGGAGTACCGATGAGGAACTACAAAGATCTCGTGGTTTGGGAAAAGGCACACCGTTTGACACTGGTTGTTTATAAAAGTACGCGAGCATTTCCCAAGGAAGAGAAATTTGGCCTGACCAGCCAAATGCGGCGCGCGTCGGCCTCTATTGCGGCGAATCTTGCGGAGGGGTGCGGGCGGCGATCCGATGGCGAAATGGGACGTTTTATTCAAATTGCAATGGGCTCAGGAGCCGAGTTGTCCTATCAGTTGCTACTCGCACAAGACTTGGGCTTGTTGGAAAAAACGATGTTCGACGGGATGGATTCTGATCTCAGTGAAATCATGCGGATGATGTCTTCTCTTTCGCAGAGTGTGAAAGTTCGCCCGTCGACCGTGAAAGTAGATTTGGGGGCAGGCGCTAAAGGCTAAGAGCTAATAGCTAAGGGCCCGGGGCCACCATTTTGCGCTGCCGCCAGTATTCGTGCTAGCTTCAAATCCAACGAACGCCACATAGAGGAAACATTGTCCAAGGGTCTAGTCATCGTCGAATCGCCTGCCAAGGCGAAAACTATCCAGAAATATCTGGGCAAGGGATTCACGGTCGAGGCTTCTCTCGGCCACGTGAAGGATCTGCCCAAGAGCACTCTTGGTGTCGATACCGACAACGATTTCGAAACGGAATACGTGGTTATCCCTGGAAAAGAAAAGGTCCTGAGCAAGCTGAAGAAGCTGGCGCTGTCGGCCGATAACATCTATCTGGCACCCGACCCGGACCGCGAAGGCGAAGCCATTGCCGCCCATCTGGCCGAGGAACTCGGCGATGGAGACAAGAAGAAAAAGAAGAAGAAAAAGGAAGAGCCCGGCGAAGAGCGCATCCGGCGCGTGACTTTCAACGAAATCACGCAGCGCGCCGTCCGTGCCGCTTTCGAGCACCCGCGCGCCATTGACCAAAACCTGGTGGACGCGCAACAGGCTCGCCGTGTGCTCGACCGCCTGGTGGGCTATCAGGTTTCGCCGCTGCTCTGGGACAAAGTGCGCCGCGGGCTCTCCGCCGGACGCGTGCAGACTGTTGCGCTACGCCTGATTGTGGACCGTGAGCGCGAGATCAAGGCCTTCGAGAAAAAAGAATACTGGACGATTGACGCCCATCTCGCCGGGCCGAAACCGCCGGCTTTCGATGCCCGCTTCCTGGGCAAGGGCGAGGAGAAGATCGAAGTTACGAACGGCGAAGATGCCGAAAAGATCCGGCTTGCACTCGAAAAAGCGGACTGGGTGGTTCGCTCCGCGGAGAAAAAAGAACGCCGGCGCAACCCGACTCCGCCCTTCACCACCAGCAAACTGCAGCAGGATTCCTCGCGCAAGCTGCGCTTCAGCGTCAAGCGCACGATGATGATCGCGCAGCGTTTGTATGAAGGCATCGAACTGGGCGAAGAAGGATTAGTCGGCCTGATCACCTATATGCGTACCGATTCCACCCGCGTCTCGCCCGATGCGATCGCGGAACTTCGGGAATACGTGACCAAGGAATATGGCGCGAACTATCTGCCCGAGTCGCCCAATACATATAAGGAGAAGAAAGAAGCGCAGGCCGCGCACGAGGCGATTCGCCCCACGTCGGCGATGCGGCATCCCGACCAGGTCAAGCAGTACCTGCAGGAAGATGAATTCAAGGTTTACAAGCTGATCTGGCAGCGCTTCGTGGCTTCGCAGATGAATCCGGCGGTGTTCGATCAGACCACGGTGGACATCGACGCTAAGTCTGGCAGCGACGTGTTCTGGTTCCGGGTCACCGGTTCGGTCATGAAGTTCGACGGATTCCTCAAGGTTTATGAAGAGTCCAAGGAAGGTAAAGACGAGGAAGACGAGGAACTGAAGCATAAGCTCCCGCCGCTGGAAGCTGGTCAGAAGCTGACACTGAAAGAACTGAAGCCGGAGCAACACTTTACTGAGCCGCCTCCGCGCTACAACGAGGCATCACTGGTCAAAGAGCTCGAGGAGCGCGGCATTGGCCGGCCTTCCACGTATGCCACGATTTTAAGCACCATCCAGGAACGCCAGTACGCGACCAAAATAGGGGGAAAGTTTACTCCTACCGAAATTGGCCTGGTCGTCACGGACCTGCTGGTGGAAAACTTCAAGGACATTTTCGATTTCCAATACACCGCGCGCCTGGAAGAAGAACTCGACGAGATTGAAGAGGGCAAGGAGACTTGGACCGATACGCTCGCCGAGTTTTACAAGAAGTTCGCCAAGGATCTCAAATACGCCGAGAAGCACATGGAAAACATCAAGCGTATGGAGAAGCCGACGGACGAAAAATGTGAACTCTGTGGCGCGCCCCTGGTGATCAAGTGGGGTAAGCACGGATCGTTCTATGCGTGCAGCACGTACGACAAGGAGAATCCCGACACTTGTAAGTTCACCAAAGAGAACCCGATCAATCTGCCCGACCTTGACTCGGCCGACTTGCAGGAAACGGCGCAGGAGGAATACTGCGAGAACTGCGGCCGCGTCATGGTGCTCAAGCGCGGACGCTTCGGTCAGTTCATGGCCTGCACGGGTTATCCCGATTGCAAGACCACGCGGCGTCTCGATCAGGGCAAGCGAGTGCCTGATATCCCTCTTGAAGAGAAGTGTCCGGAGTGCGGCCGCAATATGATCATCCGGCACGGGCGTTTCGGGGAGTTCACTTCGTGCAGCGGATATCCGGACTGCAAGTACGTGAAACAGAATTTCATCGGCGTAAAGTGCCCGGATTGCAAGGAAGGCGAACTGGTCGAAAAGCGCGCGCGCAAGGGCAACACGTTTTATGGCTGCGGGCGTTATCCGAAGTGCAAGTTCACATCGGCGGCGAAGCCGATTCCGGAGAAGTGCCCGGACTGCGGTAGCGAGTACCTGGTCGAACGCATGCGCAAAGACGGTCTGGTGATCGCGTGCCCGAACAAGGAGTGTGACTATGAGCGCGCGGTTGAGGGCGTAGCCAGCGCGCCACAGGCTGTGTAGTTCGAAGAATTCATCCAAGAGTAGTGCGGGCAAATCTGATGCAGCGTGCGAGGGCAAGATGCCCTCGCGACAGCCGGCAAGATGCCCGCGCTACCCATGAGGGCGACACATGGCGAAAAAAGCGACTGCACTGGATGCGCAAGTGGTGATGCAACTCTATGACCTGCGCCGCGAAGCCGAGATGCGCAAGGCGAGACATTGGTGGACGACCGAATTCTGGCCTGCCAACGCCGACGACTTTGTGAAGGTTGCGAACGCGTTTCCCGGCCAGGAAAACGCATGGCTGCGCCAGGTGGGCGGCTATTGGGATATGGGCGCGTCGCTGGTGCTGCACGGGGCGGTCAATGAAGACCTCTTTCTGCAGCCCGGCATCAGCGGCGAGATGTTTTTCATTTTCGCCAAGATTTATCCGTTTCTGAAAGAGATTCGCCAGAAGATGAGCAATCCTGATCTCTTTAGCAACATCGAGAAAGTAGCCACCGGCTCGAAGTTCGCCCGGAATCGGCTGGAGCGTATGGTGGCGACGCAAGCGCAGCGCCGTAAGACAATGGCGGAGAAGAAATCCGCATAGCTGGCACAAGTGATCTGTCTCACTTCTTGTAGACAGCGCTTCTGCTATCCTAATTTGCTGTGCGGATGCTCTGGTGGTTTCTCATCCTCGGAGCCAGTGCAGCGGTGGTCGTGTTGGTGGCGATGTTTCTGTACGTGCAGGTGCGGCATCAGATGAAGAGCCACGCCACCGGTCCGAAGCCGCAACTTGACGACCGGACCCAGCCTCCCAGGGAAAGTTGATCCAAAGAGGACAGCAACAAGAGGAGCAACAACGATGGCGAAAGTAGCAACGCAAGCGTTGGAACGGCCAAGCAGAAGCCTGGAATGGGCGAAGCAAGCTGGGATCGTGATCGGCGCAAGCCTGGTCGTCGCCCTGTGTGCGCGCGTGACTGTTCCGCTGCCCTTCACGCCCGTTCCGCTGACGCTGCAGAACTTCGGCGTCCTGCTCGTGGGACTGTTGCTGGGATCACGCCGTGGGTTCGCGGCGCTCGCCCTCTACCTGGTGGAAGGCGCGTCGGGTATGCCGGTCTTCAGCCCGGCGGGTCCCGGCGGGATCGCGCAGATCATCGGCCCGACGGGCGGGTTTCTGATGGCTTATCCGTTGGTTGCATTTACGGCGGGTTGGATTTACGAGCATACATCGCGCCGCTTCGCCTGGGCCGCGCTGTCCGGTTTCGCTGCCGAATGTGTGCTTTTTGCCGGCGGACTAGGCTGGTTGTTCGGGTTGACTCACTCCCTGTCTCAGGCGATCAAGTGGGGACTGTACTGGTTCATCTTCGCAGAGGTGATCAAGATCCTGATGGCCGCGGGATTTGCCGCGCGCTGGAACAGAAGGCTTTCTCCGCAGGCCTGATCTGCGTTGAAGTACAGACGCAGCGTGCTGCGTCTCCCCGGGGCACCGGGCGCGGCCGCTGCTGGCTGAGACGCCGCACGCCGCGTCTCTACTCTGCAGTTTCGGAGAAATTGGCGCCGAGATTTGTGAATTCTATGAGTACTGTTTCCGCTCCCGTTCGCGATATCACCGTGGCCCACAGCCCGGATTCTGACGACGCCTTCATGTTCTATGGCCTCGCGACCAACAAAGTTCGCGTGCCCGGCCTGCGCTTTACCCACACCCTCTGCGACATCGAGACGCTGAATCAGAAGGCGCAGGAAGGCGTCTTCGACGTGACAGCGGTTTCGTTCCACGCGTATCCCTACATTCAGGACGACTACGCGCTCATGTCCTGCGGCGGCAGCGTAGGCGACGGCTACGGTCCGATGATTGTCTCGCCGCGCCCGTTTACACAGACCGAGATCAAGAAGATAAAGGTTGCTGTACCCGGCAAGTTGACGACCGCCTACCTCGCACTAAAACTGTTTGCACCGGGAATCGAAGTCGACGTCGTGCCTTTTGACCAGATTATCCCGCAGGTTCTCGAGGGTAAGTACGAAGCTGGACTCATCATCCACGAAGGCCAGTTGACGTATGGAAAGTCGGGATTACAGCGAGTTGTCGATTTGGGCAAGTGGTGGCAGAAAATAACCGGTCTGCCATTGCCGCTGGGCGGAAATGCGATCCGGCGCGCGCTCGGTGCGGAGACGATCGCCAGCGTGACGCAAGCTTTGCGCGACAGCATCCAGTACGCCATCGATCATCGCGAAGAAGCGTTGGCCTATGCCATGCAATTCGCCCGCGACCTCGACCCGCAACTTGCCGACAAATTCGTCGGCATGTACGTCAACGAGCGTACCCTCGATTACGGCGACGACGGTCGCGAAGGCGTCCGGCGCTTGCTGGATATGGGGCACAAGGCGGGGATTATTTCGCAGACGCCGCGGGTGGAGTGGGTGTAAGCAGGCTGCGAGCTTCGGGCCGCGAGCTTCGAGCGAGCGATTCCGAAGTCATTCCGATCGAAGCAGAGTTTCTCCGCTACAGGCGAACTTCAGATCGCTCGCTTTGCTCGTGATGACAGTGATGAAGCTTTTCGAGATGGTGCTAACAGAGCGCCTCGGCCACTCGCAGCTCGTAGCCGACCTACTTCACCCTCTCCTCAAACTCAAACACCGGATCCACGTCCACCGGCACATCCGACGCGGCCTTCAAAGCGGTCTTCAACTCATCCGGCATCTGACCATATTTCTTGAACCAGTTCTCCGCCCGTACGCGATCTCCAGTGGCTTCGATCTCGAGTAGTTCCTTTGCCAAGTCGACCAGAGCGCCGGGCATCTTCTCAAAATCAATCGCATAGCGACCATTCGCACTCCGCCGAATTGCGCCGCGCTCCGAAAGATAGTTGAACTCCATCATCTCGGCCTGACCGTGGGCTTCCGCGGTACCGAAGCGCACGGTGCGGAAGATTCCGCCGACGTAGGACGCGTAGAACTCTTGCAGCTTTTCTTTGGGTAGTACTCCGTGGTCCACCAGCCACTTCAAGCTGAACATGCCGCAGACATCGGCTTTGGCTTCTTCCAGTCCACTGAACTGGTGGCCGATGGCTTCACGAATGCTGACTTTGCCGGCCGCTGTCCGCGCGAATGCCGGGCCGAGGCCATGACAGATCTCGTGCATGATCGTGCTATGCAGATACCCTTCACCGCTGACTTTGGCAGCTTGCGCTGGTTCCATCAGTTTGCGGGCGACCGGCAGGATCACGTAGTTCACGCGCGCGTCCATGAAGTTCTTGAAGAAAAGTTTCTTGCTGCCTTTCTGTTCGTGTACGCGCGGATCGTTGGGCAGATTGTCAGCAACTGCCTGGTATCCGTGCGTCAGATCGCCGGCGCGGAAGGGAGTGTCCATCACTTCCATCGGCGTTTCCAGGCCGCGTTTTGACGGTCGGTCTTCGGGAGACAGGGGCAGCGCGTCCTGAATGTCGGCTACATACTTTTGGAAGAGTTCCAGCTTCTTGCTCTCGCGCTCATTCCGTACCATGACTGCCGCTCCGTAAGAGCCTTTCACTCCGAGCAGGCTGTCCATGTAGGTTTCATAGGGCGCGAAGATGATGTCGAATTTCGGATTCTTCAGATCGAGCCAAGCGAGATCGCTCGGGAAGTAATCGTCGCTGAGGAGAGCGTCGGCCCGCAGGTCGAGAAACTTCGCGAACGCGGGATCGTCGCTTAGTTTCGCCGCGTCCCGCAATGCTTTCGCTGCCGGCTCCAGGAATGGACGGTAGAAGATGTGGTAGGGAACTGCTTCCAGTGCGCCGTCTTTCCACCGGACAATGGTGAACTGGTCGTAGATTGCTGTCTTCTGATCAGGATGCTCTTTGACGTACTGCTCAATCTTCTCGCGCGTGAGGCCCGCGGGATAAAATCCGCGGCCCGGTGGCATCGGGTCGGTGCCTACGAACGGTTTATTTTCGTCAATCAGATCGAAGCGGGAAGCGTTCAGCTTCAAGTACGTTCGCAGCTTAACGTCGCGCGGATTCGTGCTCGACTCCAGCGACTGATACAGCGCCAATCCTTCCGGATCGCTCTGCCGCCAAAAAATACTTTCCAGATACCCGCAAGCTTCAACCAGCTTGCGCACCAACTTTTGCTCGCGGGCGGTCAGGCCGGTCCGATTGAAAGGCATGCGGACGCGGCGGAACTTGGCCAGACGCTTGTCCAGGTCGGGAGCGACCTTCAGGCCCGCCGAAACTGGCCCTTTGGCTGCTGAGCCGATCATGCTGCGGGTCTTCTTTCGTTGAGCGAAACTTGAAATGGACATCAGGAGAATGAGAACAATCAAGAGCCCGTGATTTTTCATTGAATGCATTTAATTTTACCAAAGTCTCGACCTTGCCCTAATAGCTTGCTGAAGAAGTGAGAGTGCCCCACCTCAGTCCCTAAAGTGGCTATCCAAAACGTGCTAGGGCGGCATCGCTGAAAGCGATGCCCTGATACGAACCTGGGCTTCTTCCGCAAGCTGTGAAGCGATGCCTGATACGAACCCGCCCTACGAACCAGCTCTTTTTCGGGAGGGCGTCGCAAGGCGCTATCATGGAACACATGTCCCGGGAGAATGGTGCTCAGACCCTGCTCATTGATGCCGATGACACGCTCTGGGAGAACAATATCTATTTCGAGCGCGCAATCGGGCGCTTCATTTCTTTCTTGAAGCATCGCGAGTACTCGCCTGAGCAGGTTCGGGAAGTTCTGAATGATGTCGAGCGGGATTCCATCGTGAAACACGGGTATGGGCTGCACAGCTTTGCTCACTCGCTGGTCGCGACGTTTGAGAAGCTATCGGTTAAGCCGGTCACGCCCGAGTTGCACGAACGCATCCACAGCTTCGCCCATCAGATTTCCGAGCATCCGGTGGAGATTCTGGCGGGCGTCCCCGAAACTCTGGCCTACCTTGCCGAACGGCACCACGTCATCCTCATGACAAAAGGAAACGCCGTCGAGCAAGCGGGGAAGGTCGAGCGCTCGGGGCTGAAAGAATACTTCGCAGCGGTCGAAATCGTCCCCGAGAAGGAAGAGAAGGCCTACCGCTCAGCCGTCGCCAAGTACGCTTTGCAGCCCGAAAGCACATGGATGGTCGGGAACAGTCCGAAATCCGACATCAATCCCGCGCTGGCGGCGGGACTGCATGCCGTTTTCGTTCCTCACGGTGATACTTGGATTCTCGAGCACGAGGAACTGGCAACGGCTCGTGCGCCGCAGCGCCTGCTCGTAGTAGAGCGGTTCGTCGAGCTGCGTACGCACTTCTAGACCACTCCCTTAGATCACTGCACCGTGAAGTTGATCATGTTCGAGTTCTTCCCGCCTGATCGGACGTACACAGGAAACATGCCTGCGCTCATGACATTCATGGCAGCCACCTGCGCTGTCACCTTTGTCCCGGTGCCATAAGAAGAGGGAAGTGCGGCACCGTTCCAGTACACGACCGAGTCAGTGCCGAAGCCGCTGCCATTCACGGTCAGGGTAAAGGCTGGATCGCCGGCGTTCGCCATGTTGGGCGCGAGGCTAGTGATATTGGGAGCTCCAGCGCCGCCCCCCATGTTGTTAGATCCATAACCACCGCATCCCGCGATGGACAGGCTCAAGACCAGGATCACCAAAAGACAAATACGTGACATAGGCACCTCCGACGTGTGCAGCTTTCGGTCAGCGTAACAAGGCGCGGGGCCGGCGATGTCATCGGTTTGTCATTTTCTTGTTGAATCGAAGCCGCTGCAATGTACTAGTGATTTGTTAGAATTCGTGGTTCTCTGTCCAGGAGCCCTTCATGCGGATGTTCGTGGTGGTTCTCTGTGCCGCCTTTCTCCCTTTTTGCCATGCCGAATCGCTGCCATTGCTCTTGCGCCAGCCGACGGTCAGCAAGACGGAGATTGTCTTCACCTATGGCGGCGACTTGTGGTCAGTCGCTCGCGAGGGCGGCGACGCGCGCCGCTTGACCTCCGCTCTCGGCACCAACATCGGCGCGAAGTTTTCTCCGGATGGATCGATGCTCGCTTTCACTGGCCGCTACTCGGGCAACGCCGACGTATATGTGATGCCCGCAATCGGGGGCCAACCACGGCGTTTGACCTATCACCCGGAGGCGGACGAAGTCATGGGCTGGACTCCGGACGGCAAGAGCGTTGTGTTTCGCTCCACGCGCCACAGCTACTATCACTTCAGCAACAAACTGTTTACCGTGTCGGTGACCGGCGGCCCGGTCACCGAACTCCCGCTGCCCATCGCGGAACAAGGCGCGTTCTCGCCCGAAGGTACCCACCTTGCCTATGTTCCTCACGGACAGTGGCAGCCCGCCTGGAAGCACTATCGCGGCGGACAAACCACTCCCATCTGGATCGCCGATCTCAAGGATTCCTCAGTTCAGAAGATCCCGCGCGAAAACTCCAACGACTTCAACCCGATGTGGGTTGGGAACACGATCTACTTTCTTTCCGACCGCAACGGAGCCGCGAGCTTGTTCGCTTACGACCTCGGGACGAAGCAAGTGCGCGAGGCGGTGAAGAATGATGGCTTCGATTTCAAATCGGCCTCCGCCGGTTCGGACGCCATTGTGATCGAACAGTTCGGTGCGCTCAAGCTCTACGACCTGAACTCAGGCCAGGTGAAGAACATCAGCGTAAGAGTAAGCGGAGATCTACCGGAGCTGCGACCGCAGTTTGTGAAGATCGAACCGGGGCGTCTTCGCAACCTGAGCTTGTCTCCGGCGGGCGTGCGCGTGGTCGCGGAGGCTTGGGGTGAGATCTTCACGATTCCTTCCGACAAGGGCGACATTCGCAATCTCACGCAGAGTCCGGCCGTTGCCGACCGCGATCCGGCATGGTCGCCGGATGGAAAATGGATCTGCTATTTCTCCGACGAGCCGGGCGAATACGAGTTGCAAGTCCGCGAGCAAAACGGCATGGGAGCAGTGAAACATATCAGCCTCGGCAATCCGCCGTCATATTTCTACAATCCGGTGTGGTCGCCCGATAACAGGAAGATTGCCTACACCGATAAGCGTCTGAACATCTGGATCGCCGACGTGGCTAACGGCAAGCTCACCAAGGCGGATACTGACCGCTACGATACTCCCAACCGAAATCTCCTTCCGGCATGGTCCCCGGATAGCAAGTGGCTGACATATACCAAGCAACTCCCCAATCATCTCCGCGCCGTGTTTGTGTATTCACTCGATCAGGCCAAGGCGTTTCAGATCTCCGATGGCTTGAGTGATGCGGAATATGCCAGCTTCGACAAGAACGGGAAGTATCTCTACTTCACCGCCAGCACCGATGTCGGGCTGGGTCAGAGTTGGCTGGATATGTCGAGCCTGGATCATCCGCAGAGCAGGAGCGTGTACGTCGCCGTCCTGCGCAAAGAAGATCCTTCGCCGCTCGCGCCCGAGAGTGACGAAGAGAAGATCAAAGAAGCCAAGGAAGAGGCCAAAAAAGAAGAGATCGCTATCAAGGCGGGTAAGACGAAGGAAAAGGCTGCCGAAGAGGCGAAGGAAGAAACTGAGAAAAAGAAAGAAGAACCCGTGGTCGTGCGCATCGACGTTGATGGCATCGGGCAGCGCATTCTTGCGCTCCCAATCCCGGCGAAAAACTATCTAAATGTGTCTTCCGGGGCGACCGGAATTCTCTTTCTTGCCGAAGGGCCATCGGTTATCAGAGAGAGCGATCTGGAGGGTTTGAAGTCAACTTTACAGAAATTCGATTTGAGCAAACGCAAAGTGGACAAGTTCCTGGACGAGGTGAATGACTACACTGTGTCCGCCGATGGCAGCAAGATTCTCTACCGCAAAGGCGAGCAGTTCCTGATTGCCTCCACCGCCGAACCCCCGGGCGGCGACAAAGGTGGACCGCCTAAGCCCGGCGAAGGTCCGCTGAAGCTAGACGCCATGCTGGTCCGTATCGAACCCCGACCCATGTGGAAGCAGCAGTATCACGAAGCATGGCGCATCGAGCGAGACTTCTTGTATGACCCCAACCATCACGGCCTCGACCTCGCCAAGGCGGAAAAGAAATACGCGCCCTTTGTGGAAGGCCTCGGCTCGCGTGATGAATTGAACTACCTGTTTGAGGATGCACTCGGCGAAATCCAACTTGGCCACGTCTTTGTCGGTGGTGGATATCGTCCCGAGGTCAAACAGGTGAAGACCGGGCTGCTCGGGGCCGACTACACGATCGAGAAGGAGCGCTATCGCGTGGCCCGCGTGTACAACGGCGAAAACTGGAATCCAAGCTTGCAGGCCCCACTTACGCAGCCGGGCGTCAATGTGAAGGCGGGTGAGTACATACTCGCCGTAGCTGGACGCGAACTGCACGGCACCGACGATATCGACAGTTTCTTCGAGGGTACCGCCGGCAAGCAGGTGCTGATCAAAGTTGGAACAACTCCGGACGGGAAAGGCTCGCGCGAGGTCACTGTGGTTCCGATCGACAGCGAAATCGGGCTGCGGCATCTGGCGTGGGTGGAAGGGAATCGGCGCAAAGTTGATGAACTCACTGGAGGACGCGTCGCGTATGTGCACTTGCCTAACACTGCTGGCGGAGGCTTCTCCAGCTTCAATCGTTACTACTTCGCCCAGGTCGGCAAAGACGCGGCGATTCTCGACGAGCGTTTCAATGAAGGTGGCGATCTCGCCGACTACATCATCGACTCCCTGCGGCGTCCGTTGATGAGCTTGGCGACTACGCGCGAGGGCGAGGACTTCGCCAGCCCCGGCGCAGCCATTTATGGCCCCAAGGTGATGATCATCAACGAAATGGCGGGCTCCGGCGGCGACGCTCAGCCCTGGTATTTCCGCAAGGCCGGCATTGGACCGCTGGTCGGAAAGCAGACCTGGGGCGGACTTGTCGGCATATGGGGCTATCCCGACTTCATCGACGGTGGGGGCGTGACCGCTCCGCGGGGTGCCATCTATGGGCTGAACGGAGACTGGGAAGTCGAAGGCCACGGCATCCCGCCGGATTACGATGTGGATCTCGATCCTGCTGCGGTTCGCCAGGGACACGATCCGCAGTTGGAGAAGGCGGTGGCGGTTGTGATGGATCTGTTGAACAAGAATCCGTTGCCAAAATATAAGAAGCCGCCATATCCGAACCATCACCAGGGAGATGATCTGGGGAAGTGACGCGCCATAGTCGCCAAGCAAATGGCTGACTTTGTCTGGTGGGCGCGCATTTGATAGGATTGTGGCCCGCTGCGCTTTCCTCTTCGCCCCCCCGAAGATGGCTGGACGCTATCGCAATTCCGTCACAGAAGCTTTATGTTTGCGTGGCGCTGATGTTCTCGAAAGGTGGTTTGCCTTGCTAAAGAAAGTCCTCTTCGTGATTGCTACACTCTTATGTTTCAGGGAAACTCTTCCGCCACCTGGTACAAGCTGACGCCCGACAACACCGGCAACTACGTCAACGGAACCTGGACAAAACTTGCGAACCTTCCCGCCGGCTACGTTCCGTATGCCTTCGCATCGTCGGTGCTTGGCGATGGTCGCGTGCTCATTGAGGGCGGCGAATACAATAACGGTGCGTTTGTCCTTACTAATAAGGGGGCGATCTACGATCCCACGGCCAATACCTGGACCTCAGTTACGCCCCCGACCGGCTGGACGACGATCGGCGATTCGCCCGCGGTGGTGCTGCCGAACGGGTTGTTTCTGCTGGGGAACAAGGTGACCAAGGACCTGGCTGTGCTTGATCCAGCCACGCTCACGTGGACGGCGGTGCCTTCGACCTACAAGAAGGACTTTAACGCCGAGGAGGGTTGGACCCTCATGCCCAACGGGACGGTTCTGACCTTCGACGTGAAAAAGGCGCCTCATTCCGAGAGATACCTTCCTACAAAATTGAAATGGGTTTCCGCCGGAAGCACGATTGTTGACCTGCACTCCCCCACCGACGTCGTGGGCTGCATCCAGTATCCTGGCGGCTGTTACTACCC
>WNEZ01002088.1_pt1 | contig 19142 bp, 18 predicted proteins | sample 5400521 | NCBI WGS metagenome assembly WNEZ01 (sample SAMN13153339, study PRJNA577476) | soil metagenome | isolation source: 120 cm saprolite under Douglas fir tree site 2 hole 1 replicate 1 | place: USA:California | collected 2015-04-18 | reverse complement strand
TTTTGAAAATGCTGCCAAATAGTAACAAACAGGTATGTTTGTGCTATACTTCTTCCATGAAGTTAAGTCAGTATGCCAAGCAGCAGAGAATTAGTTATTGAACGGCGTTACGGTGGTGAAAAGCAGGGATCATTCCAGGCTATCGATCAGCACAAAGGAGCGTCACATGGGAAAGAAAATCACATGTCCTGATTGTAATGGCACAGGCATGAAAGAAACCACGGAGACCTGTGAGAACTGCAACGGCAGTGGCCAAGTGGAAATCATCGACGACTATGGCCAGAAGCGCAAGGTGAAATGCTATCCCTGTCGCGGAACGGGCAAGATCAACGACTCTGATACCTGCGGCATGTGCGGCGGATCTGGTGAAATTGAGGTGTAGTCATGGTTCAGACGCCAAGCAGGCAGGATACCCGAACGCCAGAGCAATGCTATCAGGAGATGTACGAGCGGGTTTCTACCTTTATGGACAAGCTCGGTACGCCCATTGATCCCGGCATCTTTGAGACGGTGGTGGCGCTCAATCTCCTGGGACTGCACACCTTTCAGTCATGCGAGGGACATCTCGATCATGGATGCCCCTATCCCTGGGTGACCATCATCGACGAGGAACGTTCGCGCACGTTTAACCGAATGTGGCTGTCTGTGTGCGAATTGGAAGAACAGGCCAAAGCCAGCAGGACCACGACAGCCTATGACTGCTATCTCTCCGCCGATATTCAATTGCGTGCGCTTCTTGCCAAATGGGAAGTGGAAGATCTCGTATTTGGGCAGATCACCGGGCTGCTTGACGCTTTCTATGCGGAGCAAGAGATGCAAACAAACCCTGTGCGCTTGCTCGTGAAGCGATTACATCCAGGAACCTATCGAATCGAGCCAGGATTCAGCCTTGTGGTAAAAGAACTGCCCGATGATCTCAAGGCGACGTATCTGGCACGCGGACAGGCCGAAATGCAGGCATTTACCTCCTCTCTCAAGAGGCAATGGCAACAGAGCCGAAACCAGGAGGAAAAGCTATGAGGCTGGTTGGAGATAGGTGTACGTTCGCTCCTGGTGGTATCGACTGACATTGGGATCTCCTTTACAAATGTTGCTTGAGTACCTTGAGCGACCTTCTCAGGATTGGCAGCGAAATGGCCAGGCAGATGATACAGCCAAACAGAGTCGCTGGGAGCAAACCAAACCTGGTCTCCAGGTAGCTGCCGAACAGTAAGCCGATGCCAAATGCTTCCAGAGCAATCGTACGGATGATGGCACGTATTTGACTTTGAAGTTTGGTAGGTGTGATAGCCTGGCTCAGAGGAGCTTCGTTGGTGGAAGAGGTTGGAATAGGTAGACCAAAGATGAGATACCAAAAAGCTCGTGTATTGGTATGCGCCATATCAGCAGCTTGTGCGGCTGTCGCTTCGCGTTGAAGTTCCTCTCTGTGCAACCGGGCCATCTGCTGGTTGAGGAATGGATGCATCTCTTTTTCCTTTCGCGTACAGCTTCGCATAGGAGAACTGGCTCTCCATGCATGCTAAAGGTAGCACTTCTCGATTAATCCTACTTTGATGCTGCTGGCGAATTGGTGAAGACGCTGGCCGATAAATCGGCGGTGGGGACCCGCGATGAATCGGGGTCGTACACCGGCCCCTACGGGATTCGACATCGTTTCGCTCGCTGTATTTGGGCCATTCGTCAGCAGTATCTACTTTGTACAAAGGACCAATTGCTATGCTGTTCTTTCGGACAGGTTTTAGCCTGAATGTGCCGCGGACAGTGAACGTGCATGACGAACATGCGGATTGAGAGTGGTCAATACTGCTAAGATTAGATAAAAGACGAAGAGCAGGAGTATGGTGGGAATCACCTGGATAAGCTGGATCAGCAGACCGGTCACTACCCAGCCTAGTGGCTGGAACCCGAACGCAAGGAGACGGAAGACACTGTTCACGCGTCCCTGCAACGCATCCGGAATAAGCGAGAGCCGATAACTCATTTGCACGACATTGTAGATTGGTCCAAGGATAAAGGCGACGGATGTGATGACGCCTATGACAATGGGATCAGGTGCGATGGCGTAGAGCGGCCACAGTAATGCGTTGATCCAGATTATAGTGATAATGATCGGACCAAAGCGGAAGCGCTTTTGAATTGGGCTGGCGATCAAGGATCCCAGGATGCCACCGATGCCGCCAATGGTCAAGATGAGACCATAGGTGAACGAAGACCCATGCTGTTGCTTGACCAACACAACGAGAATGGGGATGAAACCGGCACTCACGAGGTTAAGCCCGCCCGTGAGGAATGCCATGTAGCGGATCAAAGGCTGGTGCCAGAGCCAGGCAAGTCCCTCTTTAATCTCGCTGCCAAGCTTGAAACGCTCAAGGGCACGCTTCTCTTGAAATTCGGTCTTGATGAACAGCAGTGAGACTACTGATACCGCATATGATACTGCGTCAGCCAGAAATGGGAGAGCCTGTCGTATGCTGTACAAAGCACCGCCGAGCAGTGGGCTGAGCAGGGCAGTTATGCCCTGGGTCGCTTCGTTCTGGGCAGTAGCGGCGGGCAACTGCTCTTTAGCGACTACACGGGGCAGGCAGGCCACCTCCGCAAGGTTGAAGAACACGAAAAACGTCCCCTCGGTCAGCGTATTGATGCAGAGCTGTATCACTGTAAGATGGCCGAGCATGAGAGCGATCAGAACACTGACCAGGTTGAGAGCACGGCCCGTGTCACAGAGAATCATTACTCGTTTGCGGTTCCAGCGGTCGATTAATGCACCCGCCAGCAAGCTGAGGAGCACATAAGGGAGCGTGCCCAGTCCACCGACCAATCCGACCTGTGCTGCTGAATGGGTGAGGTCCCATACCAGCAACGGGAATGCTGTCTGCGAGATAACGGTGCCGACCAGCGAGACGGTCTGGCCACTCCACAGCAGCATGTAGTCCCGGTTGCGCCAGAGAGGCACGCGAAGAGGTTTGGTGATGTTTGCACGCGCTATGGTAGGTTTCATGAATCACTTCCGTCCTCAGTCACTGAAGATTCCGAAGGTATGGATGTACTGGGGCCTTGCATATATGCAGGGGCTTTGAACATGGCAACAAGGATGCCATAGACTTCGCCGTCGGGGTCGGGCGTCTCGTGCAGCACATCCTCTATGAGCGCTTCGAGACGCTCAGAATAGACCTGGGCACGCTCTGGCGAGAGGCGGATGTGTGGAAACCCATCGGTTTGAAGAGGGTCGTCTTCAAGGGTTGCCAGTGCCTCGGCCAGTTCGTCGCGGGCCTTTGTCATAATCTCGAGACCCAGCGATGCACTGCCTGCAACCTCATGCGGCAGATTATAGTTAAAGATGCGGGCTGTGCGTGTGTAGTAATTTGCGACGATGCCGCGCACCAGGCGACGCGCAACGACCTTCGCTAACCCTGCTGCTTCCAGGACGTGCAGGTGATGGCCGATTGCCCCGGGTGTGGCCCCAAGGCGGTCGGCAATCTGTTTGGCGGTGGCAGGCTGGTTCTGGATGATGCCCAGGATGCGCGAGCGCGTGGGGTCGCTAAAGGCTTTGAGCTGCTGAGCAGTGGTGATGGTGAACTGAATTGGCAGTTCTGGCATGACCACGGGCACATCTTCTGGCAGCACAGGGATGGCGTCGAGATGGTTATCAGGTTGTAAGATACTCATACATAGCCTCTTTCTCCAATGTGCTGATATGGTAGCATATGCCATGCTATCAGTATGTGCTGGATATCCAGTACGTGTTGGTAGTATAGCATATAGGATAGGGTGTGTCAAGGGGTTCAGGACGACCGTAGACATTTGGCGATTATGTCTGTCACCCTGAGCGCAGCGAAGGGTCTGACCCGCCGGACGCAGAGATCCTTCGCTGCGCTCAGGATGACAAAACCCCTGCCTGTCATCCTGAGCGCAGCGAAGGATCTCTGGCGGACTTATGGGTAATCACCGGGTAGGCTTTCTGGGGGCGTAGGATTTTTGTGCGACGCGAAGGAAGCGATGCCACCCCCAGGGCGTGATGAATCACGCCCGTACGCAACAATCGTACGCGACAATCGTACGGGCACGCCTAGAGCGAGCAAATGATTTGTTCAAATGCCGCTATTACCTGCTGTGCGGTTATGGTGCGGTCTACGAGGGTGTCCAATCCGATGGCGCGCTCTTGCAATTCTTTGCGTAAGAGGGCTTCTTCTGCGGGTGTGTGGCCGAGCAGTTGTGCCAGTGTTCCGGTTTCCCAGTGGAGGAGCAGGCCTGCTTGTAGAAGACTGCCCATGCGACGGCGATGCATATCGAAGCCGACGATTTTGCGCTGGCCCACAACGACTTCATATGGCGAAAGCGAGCCGTAACAGGCCCGGCGCAGGATAGATTCGCGTTCACGTGTCTCATCTCGTTTGAGAAGCGCGCGTTGCTCGTGTGCCTCTGCAGGTGGTATTGTGCGCGCTTGCACGCCAAATTGTGCTAGAGTTGCTACCCATGCTTCACCAAACCAGTGATATGACTCGACTAGATCAGGTAGTATGAGGGGATGACCGGCTGGCAGCACGACATCCAGGCTGAGTAGCTGCGGCCCTACGAGTACGGCGGTTCCCCCTGCTCTGCGATGATAGGTGGGTATCTGCAGGGCAGTTAGCGCCTGCGAGTTGAGGATGTCGTGTTTCTGTGAGAAGCCTAGCACAAGCCCAGCTGGTTCTGCCATCGACCAGTAGAGCGTTGGGGGAGCGCCGGGGGACGCTGAAGCAAGCAGCGTCTCGCTTTGCTCGAGGTGCTGCTGCTGATCAGCGATGGTGAGTGGTAGTATGTGCCAGTTATTCATTCCGCAAGGCTTTTCTCCGCTGGGGCGCGTAATAGCCAACCGGCAACTGCGGCGCTCATGCTCAGGCCTGCTCCGACCAGCAATGCGATGGGTGCGCCGGAGAGATGCGCGAGTCCTCCCGTGAACAGGTTGCCGAGCGGAGTACTCCCGGCAAAAACTGTCAAGTAGACGCTCATTACTCTGCCGCGCAGCTTGTCAGGGGTGACGGTCTGTAATATCGTGTTCGCAGTCGCTGAAAAAGCGATTTGAGCGAAGCCTACGCCTGCTATCAGTAAGAGTGACAACGGATACCAGTGAGAGATGGCGAAAAGAGCTTCGAGCGCACAAAACATGCCAGCACTGAGCAGCAGCCAACGCATACTCGGCTTGCGATTGCTCCAGGCGAGCCAGAAGGCGGAGAGAAGTGAGCCGAGGCCAATGGCGGAAGAGATGAAGCCGAAGCCTATTGCTCCTACATGCAGTACGTCTGTTGCAAAGAGCGGGAGCACGACGTTGAAGTTGATGCCGAAGAGGGAAATGACGCCAATAACTGCTACGATCAACAGGATAGCAGGACTATGGACGACGTATGCCAGGCCCTCGCGTAGGCTCTGCAAGGCGCTCGGCCTGGGAGCATCTTTTTGCGCGGTTACACGCTTCACCTGTGCGTAGAGTCCCTTTGTGTCAATCAGAAACAAGCCGATAATCACGGGAATAAAGCTGATGGCGTTGAGCAGAAAGAGGGGGGCAACTCCCAACCAGGCGATGATGAGTCCTCCCAAACCGGGGCCGAAGATGCGTGCCATGTTGAAGATGGATGAGTTGAGCGCGATAGCGTTGGGCAGGTCTTCGCGTCCGACCATCTCAACCACGAAGGCTTGACGGGTGGGCATATCAACCGAGTTGGTGAGGCCGAGCATGGCGGCCAATATCAATACGTGCCAGAGGCGCACTTCGCCTGTGGCGACGAGTACCCAGAGGATGAAGGCCTGCAGGGTTGCGAATGATTGTGTAAAGCGCAGGACGGTGCTTTTCGGCACGCGGTCTGCGAGGACGCCGCCGAAAAGTGAAAGTATCATGACGGGCAAGAACTGGAGTGCGCCTACTACTCCAAGTAGCAAGGCACTATGGGTGAGTTCTAGCACGAGCCATGCTTGACCGACGGTTTGCATCCAGGTGCCGATCAGTGAGATGAGTTGACCGCACCAGAAGAGGCGAAAATTGCGATGGCGCAGGGCCAGAAAAGCACGTAACAGACCTTTGGCTGCAGCCTGGTTGTCTGTTGCGGGCATTTCTAACCCCGCCTGACTTTGGGGTATTGTTTGCATTAAGAATCCAATCTAGTTTGTTTTAATGAGAGCTAACCTATTAGCTCGGATATGTGATGGGTTTCCGTGGGCTGATACATCGGCGGTAGGTGCGATAAATCGGGCGTACGTGGGCCGATAAATCGGCGGTGGCCGCGATAAATCGGGCCCTACGGCGTGCCGTCTCCCCGTTCACGGTGTCCGGATCAATTTGTTAAAGTTCATAATCGGGCGGGACGTGGGCCGATAAATCGGCGGTGGGCACGATAAATCGGCCCCTACGGGAGCAGTTCTTTGCGCTTGCGTTGATGCTGTTCGAGCTTTGCTAGTAGCGAGGCTCGCATCTGCTCCAGGCCGACCAGTTTCTGTTCGATAAGATGAAGCTGGCTGTGTATCAGTTCGTCTGCGCGGTCCAGTTGGGCCGCTTTTGCTGCTGCTTCTGTCTCCTGGCGATATGCGACTTTGATCTGGCCGCGTTCATCCTCCGCTTCCAGGAGTTTGCGGATGTCTGCCAGGGAAAATCCGAGCAGGGCACGAAGCTCCTTGATACGCTCCAGGCGCTGGATGTCGTTGTCGCTATAGAGCCGGTAGTTTCCTTCAGTTCGACCTGTTGGAGGGAGTAGACCGACTTCTTCGTAGTAGCGAAGGGTGCGCTTGGTCAATCCGGTGCGTGTTGCCACTTGCTCGATGGTGTATAAGGGTCGAGTAGGTGACTCGTCTGTATTGAAGGAAGGGTGTTGTTGTTCGTTTGTAGAGATCATGTGTGTGTCCTCCCATGATGGGATGTGAGTTGGTACATTTAGAGTATACCACAAGGTTACCGTTTACGTCAAGGTTAGGTTGCCAGCTATGTTAAAATAGCAGAGAATAGGGGTTAAGTCTCCCAGTTACTTCTCAGGCAAGGATGTAGAGTATGCACGACACACTGTCGCCCCTGGTAGAGAGGGCATTGATGGGCAACCGGCGCCCTCTTGAGTTTTATTTGCGCGAGCAGGGCCACTTGCCTGGACCGCGTGCGAACCTGGAACTGGTCAACGATCTGAGTCATCTCCTGGCTGTGCTCGTGCCGGTGCAACCTGATAATGTACATTTGTTGCTGAATCACCTTGTGCATAATCATTACAAGGCGATTGAGAGCAACACTCCGGATGAGTTTGTGATGCTCTGCGGCGTTGTGGCGTTTGGTGCGTGCGCTGCCGAGAGATCAGAATGGCGTGGTGAGACCGTTGAGTTCCTGGATCGCTGCGCATGTAGCAGTTCGTGGCGCGTACGGGAAGGTGTAGCAATGGCTTTTCAGCGATTGTTGTGTGCAGTGCCGCGAGAAATCTTGCATCACTTAACGACCCTGGCGTACAGTGGTGATTATCTCCAGCAACGGGCTGCTATCGCTGCCATTGCCGAACCAAGGTTGCTCAACACGCCGGATACGGTGAGCGAGGCGCTGAATATGCAGCGTGTGGTGTTGGAACGTCTGCACCAGGCTCCGGTTGCTGATCGCAAACGCGAGGATTTTCGTGCGCTGCGTAAGGCGTTGGGCTATACGTTGGGTGTAGTAACGGCGGCAACCCCTGAAGATGGTTTCGCTCTGATGCGGATGTGTGCCGGCTGGGGTGATGCCGATGTTGTGTGGGTGCTACGCGAGAATCTGAAGAAGAAGCGACTGGCAAAGTTTGTTGGGCATGTTGAGGAGTTAGCCAGGCTTTTAGGCGAATGATCCGCCAGAGAGTATAGAGGCCTGGGTATGTTATTATAGAGCCATGATTGCGCCATCTTTTTATGTCATGACGATGCCGGGATTGGAGACGCTGGCCTTCAGTGAGATTCGGGCGCGTGTGCCGGATGCCGAATTGATTAAATTTGCGCGGGGGATTGCGCTTTTTCGTACGATGGCAAAGCCTGATACGCTGCTGGAATTGCGGACAGTTGAGGATGTCTTTGTCACCCTGGCGCATGTTACGGGCCTGGGGCATGGGCGTGATGCGTTGCGTGTGATCCATAGTGCTACTCTCAATGCTGATGTTGTTGGGGCGCTGGCTGTGTGGCGGCAGGTGCGGCATGCAGTCCCCCCACCCGGCGGGCGCGAAGGAATTGAAACGCGCTCCGCAAGCTTCGCTGAGGGCCCCTACGGCCCATCGGGTGTGCATGGTGCGGTGGGGAATACAGTCTCCCCACCCGGCGGGCGCGATAAATCGGGCCCCTACGGCCCATCCGGTGTGCAGCCGCATACATGGCGAGTTATCAGTCAGAAGGCGGGGACGCACGACTTCCGGCGTGTCGATGCTGGGAATGCGGTGAGCGATGCGCTGCGCCGTATACTGCCACGTGGGATGAGTCATGTGGCGGATGATGCGGATGTTGAGTTCTGGCTGTGGCTTTCGGGCGGCGAGGCGCTGGTGGGTTTGCGCTTGAGCGATGCGACGATGCGCCATCGTGGCTATAAGCGAGAACATGTGCCTGCGTCGCTGCGACCGACGGTTGCGGCTGCGATGGGCTGGCTGGCACGGCCAACACAGGAGGATATTGTGCTGGACCCGCTGTGCGGTGCTGGCACCCTGATTATTGAACGAGCGTTGCTAGGGCCGCTGGCACAGGCGATCGGTGGCGATCTGCGCAAGGAGGCAGTTACAATAGCGCGACGGAATGCGCTCGCTGCGGGTGTCAGGGCTGAGTGGCATGTGTGGGATGCACGAGCGCTGCCACTCGAGGCTGCCAGCGTGACACGCATTATTACAAATCTGCCGTTCGGCAAACAGATTGGGACAGAAGAGACTAACGCTGATCTTTATACGGCGTTGGTCGGGGAGTTCGGGCGGGTGCTCGGTGCCGGTGGTGTGCTGGTGACGCTCACGAGTGCGGATCGGTTTTGGGACCGGATTCTGCGCCAGGATGGCTGGCGAATCGTGAAGAAGGTTGTGCTGGTGGTGCTGGGACAGCCTGCCAGTATTTTCGTGGCTGAACGAGCGTAAATGGGTTTTAACGAACAAGCGAAAAGGAGAAAGAGCTTTGGCGACAACAACCGATTTTTACAATGGTATGGTGATACGGTATAACGGTGAATTGTACACTGTGGTCGAGTTCCATCATGTCAGTCCAGGGAACTGGCGTGCGTTTGTGCGTACGCGCTTGAAGAACTTGAAGAATGGGCGGGTGATTGAGCAGCGGTTCCGGGCGGGTGAGGATGTGGAGGATGTGCGGGTGGAACATCAGACGTGGCAGTTTCTGTATGTGGATGGCGATGATTATGTTTTCATGAATACGGATACGTTCGATCAGCAGCCAATTCCGAAGGAGATGCTGGGTGATTCTGTGAAGTTTCTGAAGGAGCAAGACGTGGTGGAGATGCTGGTGGATGGTGAGAGGATTATAGCGGTGGAGCTGCCGAACTTCCTGGAGTTGGAGGTGGTGAGCGCGGAGCCAGGTGTGCGTGGTGATACGGCGACGAATGTGACGAAGCCGGCGACGTTGGAGACGGGGGCTGTGGTGAATGTGCCGTTGTTTGTGAATCCAGGGGATAGGATTCGGATTGATACGCGCAGTGGGCAGTATGTTGAACGGGTGAAGTGACAACTCCCCACGCATAGAATGCGGGGGCTTCTCAGAAGATACGTCTGATAGCCTGATTCTATCCAGGCATGCGGATTAGCTTCTGAAGGCCGTGCCCCGGCCTTCGTTCCTTGCAATCTCGACAGACAGCTTGGTTTCGCTCGTCTGTGTCAACGATTGGCATTTGAACAATTGGTACGCTAGTGCTTTTACCCAGGGGAACGTTTTACCCTGGAACCCAGCGAATCACTATTGGATTGTCAAAGTGCTTAAGAACACAGGTATGATAGCATTTTGCAAACACCTTGTCAACATGTTATGATTGGGGCATGAAAAAGATCAAAAAGGCCACGATGGTGCGCCTGGAAGAAGCTGATCTTCAAGCCATCTTGAAAATACGCCAGTATTACGGCATTACCAGCGATAATCAAGCGATCATCCTGGCTATTCAATTGACTGCAAGGTACATCGAGGGGCGAGGCCCAACCGGCTTCCCCAAATAAGGAAGGACTGCTTCACCCCCATAGCTAAAGCAAGGGGCACTCGCAGGCCGTTCAAAGTAAATCAGATACCCTGGTACGCCGATATTCAAGCAGTCAACGTACCCAGTACACGTACCGGCTCTGCCGCTGTGAAACAGCGGATCATTTCCTCGTCCGGCAGGGTTTCGATAATTCGGCGGGCCGTGGTACGTGCCTCAGCCAGCAGCGCATCGTCTCCGTCAAGGGCTAGCAATGACGCAGCCGCACGTAAGAACATCGCAGGGTCGCCGACAGGGCGCAACAGTTCGACGCCACTACGCAGGCCTTCTATCGCCTCGTGCTTGCGGCCCAGCGCGGCGAGCGCTTTGGCGCGCGTTTCCAGTCCAGCCGCCTGATACTTCACGCGCCCCCTCAGCATGCTTTGTGCGATCGCATCATCCGCCCAGCGAATAGCTTCTTCCCACTCGCTACGGGCAAGCGCAATTTCAGCTCGCGCCTGGGCAAGGCGCAGCCTCCAGAGCCAGCCGTGAGCTCCCTGCCCTTTCTCCGCAGCCTCAGCTACATCAGGCAGAAGTATCTCGGCACGACCTACCTCCTGGCACCGGGCGAAGTTCAATAAGAGGTCAATACCCGCACTGATTTCCGCCTGTGGCCAGTTCAAAGAGCGACTGAGCTCGCGTGCCTCCTCGGCAAGGGCCTCTGCTCTGGCAAAGTCGAACAGCTCGAGGTGCAGACCCCCGCACATGGCGGTGGATCGTGCGAGCCATGTCCCGGTACCGTACTCGTGAGCGAACTGCCGAGCTTCGGCGAACACCTGTAGCGCCTCGTCATAACGACCTCTTCCCGTGAGTGCCATGCCGAGGTTCCCTAGAGCGCGGGCGGTCGTGGTCGTATCATGCGATTTCCGTGCGCTCTCGATGGCTTCCCGGCTGCGCTCAATGGCTGCTTCACAGTTGCCTGTCCAGTAGAGGGTCAATCCATAAAATTCAAACCAAAAAAGAGATGTGGGAAGATTCTTACCGGCCCGGACAAGTGCATGCTGGAACTGATCCAGGCTGGCCTGCACTGCGCCATCAGAACCATCGGCATGGGCGAGCACACCCATCGCACCCGCCGCGAGGTCATCCCGCCCGATCTCCTCTGCGAGCACCAGTGCCTCGGTCGCATAGCGGCGCGTACCGGGGACATCCTGCAGCCAAAAACGCACCTCTGTGAGGTCGATAAGTACCTGGATACGCTGCTCGACTTGCTCGGACGTCAGGCCCGCAAGCGCAAGCTCAAGTTCGTGGCTTGCCTCCCGCCACATGGCAATGGTGCGGAAGGCCTTCCCACGCTTCGCTTGCAGCTCTGCGACCAATGGTCTCCGACCCGTGCGCTCGGCAATGTCAAGCGCCTGGGCTAGCAGCGCTGCCTCCTCGCGGTGGGCTGCCGCACGCTCCGCACGCTCCGCAGCCCTTATCAGGTAATCAAGCGCACGTTCAGGCAGATCAGCCTGAACGGCGTGATGCGCAAGCAAATCAAGATATTCCTCTATCCGCTCGCCACTGATCGCCTCAACCCAGTCGGTAACGCGACTGTGGAGCAAACGCCGGTCTGCCCGCGAGAGCGTCTCATATGCCACATCCCGGATGAGGTCGTGCTTGAACGCGTACTCCTGGTCACCGCGAAACTGCGAGCGCGGCTGGATCCGCAGCAGGTCCTTCTGCTCCAGGGCCTCTAGGTGGGTGTTCACCTCGCTTGATGCTCCCAGTGCGCGTAGTCCCCCTTCCCAGAACACCTTGCCTATCACGGCCGCAAGCTGGATGGCTCTGCGTTCCTCAGGTGGCAACGCGTCGAGCCTGGCCGAGATCAATGCCTTGATCGCCGATGGAACCCCCGTGGTTCCGCCCCGCTCGGCGATCGTCGCTACCAACTCCTCGGCGAACAGGGGATTGCCAGCAGCTCCACGACCAATGCGTTGAATCACCTCCTCTGAAAGCCCATGCTCCTTACAGAGTTGCAGAACGAGTTCATGTCCGTGGCCCTCATCGAGCGGCTCCAAAGAGAGGGACGTGAAGCCACGGACACCCCTGCCCCAGGCAGGTCGCTTCTCCAACAGTTCCGGTCGTGCTTGCACGACGATGAGTAGGGGAACATCATGAACGTGCGCTGCCATGAACTCGATCAGGTCGAGCAACGCATCGTCGGCCCAGTGGAGATCCTCTAGGAGGACAATCAAGGGCTGGCTGTGTGCCAGGGCTTCGATGAAGCGCCGCACCGACACATGCAGAGCACGTTGGTCGGCAAGAGCCACAGACTGATTCATGTCTATATCCAGGCCACTCAATAATGCCAGGTGCCGTGTGATCTCTAGCGGATCCCATACTGCCTCGGTTTGACCAATCATCTTTGCAACCAGGTCACCGAGTTTGCGATACGTCGTCTCTCTGTCGTCCGTTGCTGTGATCCCTGTGGCTTCCTTCAAGATCTCTGCTAGCGCCCAGTAGCCGAGTACCTCGCCATAGGGCAGACAGCGTCCATGGAGCATCAGTGCTTCGTTGAGCACGCTGCCCTCAAATTCGGCGACGAGGCGGGACTTGCCAATCCCTGGCTCCCCGAGCACGGTGACGAAGTGTGGACGCTCCTCCCGTGCAACCTTCGCCCACATGCTCTTCAGCAGCGCCAGTTCATCGTTGCGGCCCACCAACGCTGTTCGTGGCCCTCTCTCCCCGCGCTTGGTAGACTTCTCCATAAGCTCCAGTGCTGCATACACTGGCACGACTCCCGCCTTGCCCTTGAGTGTCACTTCTCGTCGCTCACTGAAGCGGATGGCCTTGCGGGCAAGCCACATGGTTTCCTCCCCAACGAGCACCTCCCCCGGCGCTGCCGCTGTCTGCAACCGGGCAGCGGTATTGACCGCATCCCCTGAAACGTCATACTCCTTGCGGCCTGCGACTTCCCATTTGCCGCTCACGACCTCACCAGTATTGACGCCAACCCGCAAGGCCAGTTCAACCTCCCACTGCTTGCCTACATCTGCGGCTATCGACGTGATAGCTGCCTGCATGCCCAGTCCACAGCGTATCGCTCGCACGGCATCATCCTCATGTGCCACAGGAACGCCAAACATCGCCAGCACTGCATCACCGATGTACTTCTCGACGGTGCCTCCAAAGTTCCTGATTTCCTTGCTCATCCGTCCAAAGTACATGCTCTGGATTTCGCGCACGTCCTCTGGGTCCAGCCGCTCCGAGAGGGGAGTAAAGCCGACCAGGTCGCAGAAGAGGACCGTGACCAGCCGACGTTCGCGCTCGACAAGATTGCTACCTGCAGACCCGGAAGGGATGGACTGTTGGGGAGAGAGGGAAGCGTCTATGGAAGAAGGTGCGGGGGCGGAGAGCGCACTGCCACATGTGCCACAGAAGCGATTCCCCGCCGGGTTAGCAGCACCACATGAAGGGCACGTCGACGGCAATGGGTTACCACACTGCCCACAAAACCGATTACTCTGTGGATTCTGCTGCCCGCAATTGGGGCAAAAGATCACTCCTGTGTTTCCCGTTCCTTGTGGTACTGAGCTATCCATGGGTTTGCTCCAGTTGTCGACTTGACCAAACGAGTGCTACTAAGTAGTAGTGGAATAAGAGCCCATATTTTAAGCAGATATGGTGCCCTACGGAGTGGTTGAGGTCATTCCTTACCAATTCTACATCAACCTCAGCCTGTTGACAAGAGGTGAACACCAGTTGCAGTTGATGTTTCTCCCACGTGATGTGCTCAAGTCGTGAACTTTTCCTATAGACCTATCTTCTGATCAATGTCCACAGATGCGGCACAAACACGAACAACCCAACAACAACAGCGAAGATGGCGCTCAACAGGACTGCGCCTGCGGCTATATCTTTGGCAATTTTTGCTAAGGGGTGGTATTCGGGTGAGGCGAGGTCGACACAGAGTTCGATGACGGTGTTGAACATCTCGGCGATGAAGACGATGGTGATGGTGACGAAGATCAGGGCAAACTCGATGGCGGAAATGTGCAGTATGATGCCTGTGAGGATGGCGAGTGCTGCAATGACGAGATGCACACGCATGTTGCGCTGGGTGCGGAACACGTACCAAAGTCCACGGAACGCGTAGCCGAAACCGGCGATGAATGTTGCCCACGCACTTTTTCGCGGCCTGAGCTGCCCCGGCGGTGGTGGTGCAGGTTGGCTCATTACGATTGTGCTTTCTGGCCGATTGCCTGTAGCACTGTGTGTTGTATATGTACCATGGCCTGATAGCCTGCTTCGCTGTGATCGTCGTAGCCGATGAGGTGCAGTACGCCGTGCGCGAGGAGGTAGAGTAGTTCGTAGGTGGGACTATGACCTGCTTCTGCGGCCTGCCGGAGCACGGTGGGCCAGGAAATGACGATGTCGCCGAGGTTGGTGGGCAGGTCGGGCGGCGAGACAAATGCTGGTGGGGGAACTTCTGCTTCTGGCGATGTCCATAGTTGGTTGGGAGGGGCGGTGACAAGCGGTGTGTCAAGCAGGGGAAACGAGAGAACGTCGGTGGGTTTGTCTTGCTGACGATACTGCTTGTTGAGACGCTGTATGGGTTGGTCGCCGGTGATGAGGAGGGATAGGGTGATGGGTTGCGTGATGTGTGCTGTATGGAGGGTGCGTTTGACGACAAGCTCGAGGTCGGAAGGAGAAAGCGTCTGTAGGACTTCGTTATCGTCGACTTCGATGTCCAGTTCTACCTCTGGGTAGTGTTCTGCCATACTGCCTCGAATGAATGATAGACCTGGCACCCGCAAGGGGTGCCAGGATGCTCGTCTAGCCGTTTTTGCGGGTGATGTTTCGTCGCCGGGCGGCTTCTTTTCTTTTGCGCTTGACGCTCGGTTTCTCGTAGTGTGCTCTGCGGCGAGCTTCGGCGAGAATGCCGTCCTGCTGAATTTTGCGGTTGAAGCGCTTGAGTGCGGTCTCAAACGATTCATGCTCGCTGATTTTGACTTCTGACACCAGGGCTTCCCTCCCCTCGTGGCCTGTTTTCGAGACGTATCATCATGGGCCTGCGGGAAAAATTATAGTCCAGGCTCGCTATGGTGTCAAGATTTTTTCGGTTGTTTTGTTGCTTGCCTGCCGAAGGCGATCATAAAGACGATGAAGCCGAAGGCCCAGATGCTGAGAAGGCTGATGGTGCGATCGAGGGCGACGGCGGCTACTGAGAGGTTGGCGGCATTTGGCATACCAGGGTTAAAAAGAAGGATCATGGCGGCCATACCGGCTTCGACCAGGCCAACACCACCGGCGGTGAAAGGTATGATGGTCAAGAGGGCCTCGCCAAGGCCAATGAAGCATGCGGCGGCGATGACGTGCAGGGGGGAGCCGCTGATGAGGCCGAGTGCCAGGGCGATGAAGTAGAAACGCAGAGATTCGCATGCCCAGACGGCGACGGTCAGGCCGGTTAATGAGGGCATACGACGAAATGAGCCGAGAGTGCCCTCCTGGAAATGATTGTAGCGGTCACGGAAGTGTGGGGGGATGAGTTGCGCGACACGCTCGCGCAGCAGGCGTAATGCGAATAGTCCGATGACGCCAGCAGCTACTAGTGCGATGGTGACTTTCAGGCCGAACAGTAACTGCGGTGGGAGTTTCTCATGGAAGCTGACCATGATGGCTGTAATCATGATCAGTACGAGGACGATTAAGTCCAGGAGACGTTCGGCAAGGACGGTACCGAAGGTACGTGTTGCAGAAAGGCCGGTTTCCTGGCGCAGTAGATAGGCACGGTAGATCTCGCCTAAGCGTGCGGGGACGACGACGTTGGCGAAGAAGGAGATGTAGATGATCTCGACCAATTTCAAGAAATGTGGTAATTGGACGCCATTTGCTTTGTTGAAGCCGACGTTTCCAAGGAGAAGACGCCAGCGCAGGGCGCGTATGGGAAATGAGAGGTAGTAAACAAGAAAAGCTGCCAGGAAGAAGACCAGGTTGGCACTGCGAATGGTGGCCCATGTTTGCTGTGGGTCGATGTTGGTTTTTTGTGCGACGTATATGAGTAAGGCGATGACGATGACCAGGGGCAGAATGGTGCGCCAGTTCAGGAGTCGTTTGCCTAGTGAGAGTTGTTCGCGTGTGATTTCGGGTTCTTTTTCGGGATGTAGTTGCTGTTGAAGAAGATTGGATTGCTTCTTTTCTATTGATTCGAGTTGCTTCTTGTCTTCAGGGAAGGCATTAGTATCGGCTGTATTCAATTCTATCTTATCCTTCGTTGACGCCTACTTTTGACAGTTACTATTCAGGTCTCTTTTCTCTTGTGCTACCTTCGGTGGATGGAGGGGAGAGAAGTGGGGACATCCCACGTCCTGGCAAGAGGACTGCGTCCCCCTGCACCCCCTGCTGAACAGTTACTTTTGGCATTATTTTCTCTAGACGGATAAGGGCGATTAGGAGTAACGCGATGAGATTGGTGATACTGTGGACGTAGAGGTCGTCGAAGATGTTATGTACGCAGACGGAGATGAGGGCTGCCAATAGTCCTATGGCGAGTGCTCTGTCGTTGGTGAGCATGTTGGCGATTTTGCGGGTGGTTTGATGTTGGTCGTATTGTGAGATGTTGAGGGAGCGGATGAGTGAGAGTAGTTTGGATCTGAGGGACGTTGGCCCCACCGGTGAGATTGATTGGGAGCCTGGAGGCCGATAAATCGGCGATGGGCGCGATAAATCGGCCCCTACGGCGTTGGTTCCGGCGGGTGAGATTGATTGGGAGCCTGGGGGCCGATAAATCGGCGATGGGCGCGATAAATCGGCCCCTACGGCGTTGGTTCCGGCGGGCGCGATAAATCGGGGGTTCGCGATAAATCGGGATCCCAAGATAGTTTTGTTGATGGAGCGGTAGGAGTGGGCTCCGGCGACGAAGGTTGCGAGTAGGAAGAGGAGGTAGGCGATAAGGCCAATGGAACCTGTTTCGGCGGCGATGTTGATGTAGTAGTTGTGTGCGTGCCCCAGGGGGTCCGTGAAAATGGTGACAAAGTATTGAGGGTAGGCGTCGGGGTAGTTGCCGATGCCTACACCGAGGATGGGGTGGGCGAGGAACATGCGCAGGCCGGCGATCCAGTGGGCGAGGCGCTCGGCGGTTGAGAAGTTTTGTTTGGTGGGTGCGGCCAGGACGAGATCGGTGAGGCCAAGGGATCTGAGCATGGGGTTGAGTAGGTATAGGGGGATCAAGCCAATCAGGAAGGCTTCGACGGCGGCCAGTCCTGCAAGTGCTAGCATTCTAATGGTGATGCTCAGGCGAGGTGTGCCCATTGCTACGATAAAGAGGACTGCTGCTGCGATGGCGAGCTCGCCGCCGCGTGATTGTGTGAGGTATTCTGCTGCTGCGAGGAGTATTGCGGTCAGTCCTGCCAGGATGCGTGTCTTCCAGTTGCTGCCGAGGAGCATGAGGGCCAGGGCAATGCTGAGTGGGATGTTGATGTAGCCGGCGTAGGGGTTAGGCTGGTCAAACGTGCCGTAGATGCGCAGGCTGGTGTCGCGGATGAAGGCTACAGGTCCCAGGTTGAAAAAAGCCTGAAAGTAGCCGAATATGGCTTGTGTGATGCCTGCGAGACAGATGAGGAGGATGATGGTCCAGAGCTGGCGGCGCGTGCGGATGTATTGTGCTCCCAATAGGACGAGTACTAGAAATTCGAGCCATTTGCTGATCTCTTTCAAGCTTGAGGCTATGTTGGTGGCTACGGTCATGGAGAGTACCATGGCGATGAGCAGTGCCAGTGTGGCAAATGCGAGGTAGGCGGGGACGGCTGATGGTTCACGGTCGAGTGGGCCGGCATACTGCCGTAGGGGCCGATTTATCGTGCCCACCGCCGATTTATCGGCGCCCAGGGCATCCGCCCGATGTGTCGCGTCCCCCCTGGGAGCCATCCGGCGGAGGGCGAAGCTGAGGAGCCAGCCAATGGCGAGGAAGGCGACGAGGAGGTCGGCACTGTTGAGGCGCAATCCTCTGATGTCGATGTAGTCTAAAGAACCCCAGGGTACGGCGAAGGCCATGAGGTAGAGTGCTACGCGAGGACGTAGGATGGTCCAGAGCAGTATGGTCAGGTAGAGTGGGATGGTGATGTTCCAGGGTTCGTGTAGGGCAAGCAGGAGGAAGAGTGCGAGTATGCCTCCGATGGTGCCTATGAGATTCGGTGTGGTGATTTTTTGTTGGTTTATGCTAGTGTTCTTCATGTTTCCAGGACTCTTTACAAGCGGAAGAGGAGAGAAGGTTGGGGGACACCCCCAAACCCCCGCCAGGGGCTGCGCCCCTGGACCCTGCTTCCAACAAATACCTTTCCGGGTCTCTTGCAGGCGAAAGAGGGGAGAGAAGGTTGGGGGACACCCCCAAACCCCCGCCAGGGGCTGCGCCCCTGGACCCTGCTTCCAACAAATACCTTTCCGGGTCTCTTGCAAGCGAGAGAGAAGAGAGAAGGTTGGGGGACACCCCCAAACCCCCTCCAGGGGCGCAGCCCCTGGACCCGCTTCTAGAATTATGAGATGGTAGAGAGGCGGGTGTTTTGGCTGCTGAACCATTCGATGGTGCGTTGCAGGCCGTCTTTCAGGTGGACCTCTGGTTGCCACCCCAGTACACGCTGGGCTTTGGAAATGTCGGGCCGGCGGCGTTCTGGGTCATCGATGCGATTGGGTTCAAAGATAATGCTGGATGAGGCATTACACAGTCGAATGATCGTGTGGGCAAAATCGAGTACTGTGTGTTCTTCTGTACTGCCAAGGTTGAAGACTTCACCGGTTGTGTATGGGCGAAACATCGCTAATACTAAGCCTTGGATTAAATCGCTCACGTAGCAGATGCTGCGTGTGATGCCGCCATCGCCATAGATTGTGAGCGGTTTGTTCTGTAATGCCTGGGTAATGAAGTTGGGGATCATGCGCCCATCGTTGAGCTGGCTGTTTGGGCCGTAGGTATTGAAGATGCGCACGATACGTATGTTGGTCTGATATTGCCGGTAGTATTCCATGGTGAGCGTTTCACCGAGGCGTTTGCTCTCATCGT
>WNEZ01011471.1_pt1 | contig 19144 bp, 20 predicted proteins | sample 5400521 | NCBI WGS metagenome assembly WNEZ01 (sample SAMN13153339, study PRJNA577476) | soil metagenome | isolation source: 120 cm saprolite under Douglas fir tree site 2 hole 1 replicate 1 | place: USA:California | collected 2015-04-18 | reverse complement strand
TTCCAGAAATCACGAGGTCCGGCGGCTCCGGCAAAAGGCGGTGCAGCGCCACGATCACCGCGTCCGCCGGCGTGCCCTCCACGGCCCATTGCCGCTCCCCAACGTTGTTGCAAATGATTGGCTGCCGTAGCGTCAACGATTGCGCCGCCCCGCTCTGCTCGCGATTCGGCGCCACAATGCTGATCGTGCCGAATTCTTCCAGCCCTGCCGCCAGCGCTTTCAGCCCCGCAGCATGTATCCCATCATCATTTGTCAGCAAAATATGCGTCATCGCGGAAATCTAGCCTCAGAAACTCAAAACGCCTGGTCTTGAAAGATTTTTCATCACGAAGCTGTAAAAGGAAGTGGTCGGGACGACTGGATTTGAACCAGCGACCTCACGCACCCCAAGCGTGCGCGCTACCAGGCTGCGCTACGTCCCGACCGCACGGCCCGGCAAGGGCCGCATTCAAACTCGACCCGGTGAGGGTCGCATGTGACGACAATCAGCGTATCACTCGCGTTCGAGAAGCGTCAAGAAAGCGCGCAGCGCGTCCCGCAAGTCCAACAGCATTTTCCGGCTCAAGAGCTCCGCGGCATTTTCCGTGTGCGGGCTCGCGGTCACGGCCTCCGCCGCGCCTCCGCCATTTTCCCGCAAATGACGCCGCGCCCCCGCGATCGTAAATCCTTCGTCGTATAGCAAGCGCTTGATCTTCAACACCACATCCACATCTTCTTGGCGGTACATCCGGTGCCCACTGGGGCTCTTCACCGGCTCCAGCATTGGAAACTCCGTCTCCCAGTAGCGCAACACGAACGGTTTCAGCTCCGTCAGCCGGCTCACCTCGCCAATCCGGTAAAGCCGCTGCTCGGCCGCCGTTTGTGTCGCCGTTCCGTTGCTGTGCATCGTCTCTGCGCCCGCGTTTCCGTAATCCTAGCAGTTTGCGCCGTTTCGCTGTAGAGGGTCTTTATCTCTCGCCCCTTACTCCCCGCCCCTCTCGCCACGCTTCCGCAACCGCTGCACAAACCGCACCGGCGTCCCGCTAAAATCAAATTTCTCGCGCAACCGATTCTCCAGAAACCGCTCGAAACTGAAATGCAGCGGCGTCTTCTGGTTCGTGAACAGCAAAAACGTCGGCGGCGCCGTCTTCGCCTGTGTAAGGTAATAAATGCGCACCGGACGCGCCTTCGGCGTCGTGCCCCGTTGCAAATCCACGTCTTCCTTCAACCAGCGATTCAGCTCCGGCGTGGCAATCCTCCGCCGTCGCGCCGCCGCCACTTGGTCGATCAACGGATACAGCTTCTGCGCGCGTTCTCCCGTCTTCGCGGAAAGAAACACAATCGGCGCATAACTCAAAAATTTCAGCTTCCCCCGCACCATCGCTTCGTACTCGGAAAGCAATTTGCCTTTGTCGAGCTCCTCGCTCGGCGCCGCACCCGCCGCTCGGCCCGCGCCGCGCTTCTCCTCCGCCGCGCGCTTCGATTTCCCCTTCGTTGTGGCCGCATCGCGTTCGCCCGCCTGCCGCGCCGCTTGCGCCGCCAAATCCCATTTGTTCATCACGATGATCACCGACCGCCCGGACTCCTCCGCATAACTCGCAATCTGCGCATCGCCCTGCGTCACTCCCTGCTCGCTGTCGACCACCAGCAGCGCCACGTCAGCGCGCTCCAGCCCGCGCCGCGCCATCACCACGCTCAACTTCTCCGCCACGAGATTGGTCTTGCCCTTGCGCCGGATTCCCGCCGTATCCACAAACCGGTACACGCGCCCGTCGCGCGTCACTTCCGTGTCCACGGTATCCATCGTCGTTCCCGGCGTCGGGGAAACGATCGAGCGCTCCTCTCCTACCATGCGATTTAGCAACGTCGATTTCCCCACGTTCGGCCGCCCGATAATCGCGATCTCTACCGGCTCGCGTTCCTCCGCGGATTCCACGTTCGTGCCAGCGGGGGGCGCGGTTTGCCCTGCGCCCGGATACACCTCCGCGATTGCCGCATCCAGAAGATCGTCCACGCCCGTTCCATGCTCCGCCGTAACTGGAAACACCTGCGCGCCGATCCGGTGAAACGCGCCCGCATTCCCCTCCTGCAGCGGCGAATCCACTTTGTTCACCGCCACGAAAAACGGTTTGCCCGTGCTGCGCAGCAGCCGCGCCAACTCCTCATCCAGCGGAGTGACTCCCGCGTGGCTGTCCACCACCAACAACAGCAGCGCCGCCTTCTCAATCGCCACGTGCGCCTGCCGCAAGATCTCCTGCGGGATCAGCGCTTTGTCGTCCGGAACAATTCCCCCAGTATCGACCACCTCAAACCGGTGCCCGCGCCACTCCGCTTCCCCATAAATCCGGTCGCGCGTAATCCCCGGCTCATTGGTCACAATCGACCTCCGCGTCCCCGTCAACCGATTGAAAAGGGTGGACTTGCCGACGTTAGGGCGGCCCACAATCACCAGCGATGCCATCTTTCTCTTCATAGCGTGGAGCGTTCCGCGGAGGGGCGCAGCTTTACCCCGAGCAGCGAAGATAAGTTCGACACCCGAGTATACACGTCGCTCGCTTTCGCTTCCCAGTTCGGAACGTTCACGCCGATGACGAGCGATTGCTTTCATGTGGATATTCTTGTTCTACTGCTGTCCTCGCCTGTGTCTTAGGGGAAGGAGCCCAGTAGCGGTCGTTACTCGACAATCCGTGCGCGTATTCCCTTAACAAGCAACCAAAGGCCTAGACCGACCTCGAAGATAAAAATCGGCGCAAAGTAGACCGGTATCACGACGGCCGCCAAACTGGGGAACACCATGATGGCCAAAGTGACGATTGCCACCACCAACGACGAGAAGATTCCCAATGCGGCCACTCCTCGAGGGATGTAGCGCGACTTGAACCACAGATAGGCGAACACGGTCGACCCCAGTCCGAAAAACACCAGTCCCATGAGATATCCCGCGTCGTGCACGCCGACGAACGTGTACGCCAGCGCCTGCAACTGCTTTGCGTCAAACGCTCGCAAGTAATCGGCGCCACTCAGGAACTGCAAGGCCACAAAATCATTCAAGATGATGAGCGCAAAAATGGAGCATTCGGCGAGCCGCCAGAACGCCGCAAGTAAGGCCACGCTCCTGTTGATGGGCTTGAGTACGACGTAAAGAGCCACTACTAGGGGGACGACAGCCGCGAACGTGATCAGATTGCTGACCGCTCCGATTCGAAAAAGCCGTTCAGACGCCACAATATTCCTGGCGGTCCGCGCGGCGTCGCCGCTCACGATCAGTCGACCGCGCGCATAGAACTCCGCAAAGCTCGCGGTAACCATCGTGAACAGGTAAAGGAACCCGGCGACTTTGGCAGCGGTCTGTTGTGCCGGCTCTATCGTGCGGCGTGTCATTTCCGGTCTGTCCACCGGTTGCTCGATGCAGCTGTGCCCATATTCTTTACCTCCCTAGCGAGGGACGCGGCATTGCTTTGGGCGCGGTCGACACGGCTTCATTGCTCCTTGCTCTCGCCCGTGGATGGGCCGAAGCCAAAGCGTTCGCGCATGCGTTGCCGAAAGCGGTCCCGCTCCTCAGGGGTCATGTGTGCACAGCGCTCTTCCATGCGCCGGCGGAAATTGGAGCGACCGGAACCGTGGGATCCAAGTCCGCCGAAGAGGACGCGGCACAGCACCAGGATCCCAAGCGCTTGCCAGAAGGTGATCTGGCGCCAGCCGAAGAGCGGCGGCAGCAGCCAATTCCACAATTGCAGCACTATTTCGCCGCCGATGGCGATAAACAGCAGGATCCCCAGAATCGCCAGCGGAGCAATCAAAATCAGTTTCAGTGTCCTAGTCATGTCTAGCTCCTCACGACTTTCGTGAATTCGTCGTAAATGCTTTGCAATCGCTCGCGCAGATGCAGCACCGCATAGCGTTTGCGCGAGAGCAGCGTATTCACGCTCACCCCGGTCTCGGCAGCCATCTCCTTAAAGCTGCGCCCTTCCAACTCGTGCCCAACAAACACTTTGCGCTGCGCCTCGGGCAACTCTTCGACCGCCAACTCAAGTTCCGCAAGAAGCACCTGGCGGGCATACAGCGCCTCCGGTCCGGCATCTGGCGAAGGCAGCAGGTCCTCCAACTGCAGCAGGTTGTCGTCTTCGTCCGCGACGGCGGTATCACTGAAGCTCTCCGGTTTGTTCTTGCGGAAGAGATCGGTGATGCGATTGCGCGCCACGCGGAACAGCCAGCCGGTTACGTGCTCGATCGGCATCAGCAGGCGGTTCGCTTCCACCAGCTCGTAGAAGACGTCCTGCAGAATGTCCTCGGCGTCGCGCGGGTCGGGCACGCGCCGGCGGATGAAATTGCGCAGCCGGGATCGTTCTTCCGCGATGATTTCGGAGATTTGACGGTCTCGCTCGGTCATCGAGGTGATGCTCGACGGCTAATCCATCCATTCCTGTAGACGAACGGCGGCCGCAAATATTGTAGAGATTTGAATGGGCGAAACGGGAGTGGGGGCCACTGTTTCAACGGGCAGTCCGATCTCTCCCGAGTTCGGGCCGCCCGCTGTTATGCGAAAGGAAAAATCCCGCGCAAGACTGTACACATTGCGGCGGAAGCGTGCCGGGATGTTGCATACCAAAGAAATTGTGTTGACGGCGTGGCTTACTCAGTGCCGAGATGGGGCGCAGCGGGCCGAGCGAGACTGCCCTCAGGAGCACGATCACTCTAAGGTGTCAAGGAGAAAACAAGCAGCAATCATAAATTTGTGTTGCTCGAATTCCCCGTATGCCAGGCCGCTAGCGATTGTGCTGCGCGACACCTTCCTGGGAAAGCTCGCGCTGTGCGGCGCGTGCTCCAGTAAGCTCCGTGGCGCGGCCGTGATGCACTACGAGGTGCAGCAGGAACATGAGCACGAGGATGCCGCCGAAGGTCACCACGATGGTGGCGCCGGTGGGCGTATCGAGCAGGACGCTCAAGTAGCAGCCGAGCGCGGAGACGAGCGTGCCCATGGTCCAGCCAATCGCGAGGCGAGGACCGATGCGGTCGGCAAAAAGCATGGCACCCACGCTGGGCACGATGAGATAGCAAAAAACAAGAAGCACGCCGGCAATCGCCACCGAAGAAGTCACCACAAAACCGAACGAAGCGTAAAAGAGGAAGTCCCAGAAGCGCACGCTGAAGCCCAGGCTTTCGGCTTTTTCGTGGTTCATGGAGATGAGCAGAAACTTTTTGCGGAAGACGTAGTGAAAAATTCCTACCAGTGCGTAGAGAATGGCAGTCTTGCGCACTTCCGGCCAGGAGACCGCAAGAATATTGCCGACGAGCATGTCTTTCAGGTGCTCGGTCTCACCCGTGGCTTTGCTCATGAGCAGGATGGCCATGGCCGAAGCAACGGAGTAAGCGATACCGATGAACGCCTCCTGAGGAATGTGGCCGCGGCGGGTGCGGGCGAGCGCAAAAATCGCGGCACCGAGAAATGTGAATCCCAAGCTGATCCAGTAAGAGCTGCGGCCGTGCGGGTCCATTCCGACCACGATGGCAACGGTGGCGCCGAGCGCGGCGATCTGCGCGAGCGCGAGGTCCACGAAGATGACGCCGCGCTCCACGACGTGCACGCCGAGATAGGCGTGAATGCCGGTGAGAATGAGGCTGGCCACAAAGGGTGCGAGCAGAAAGAGAAAAATCTCCATCGAGCGGTCTCCTGAATCAGTGCGTGGCGTCGAACGCTTGCTTGAGCTTGCTGATGTCGTAATCGAAAAGCTTAAAGTAATCGGTGATTTCTTTTTCTCCTCCGACCGATGGCGGCAGAACGAGAACTTGGCCGCCAGTTTCGCGGCCGACGGCATTGGGAGTCTTAAGGTCGAAGTATGGCTCGACCACGATCACCTTGACGTTCTCCTGCTTCATTTGCCGGATGAGTTCGACGGTGTGCTGCGGACTCGGCGGAATGCCGGGGCGCGGCTCCACGTAGCCAACCACGTTGAGGTTGAAATGCTCGGCGAAATTCGGCCAGGAGCGGTGATAGGTGACGATTTTACGGCCGGCGTAGGATTTCATGTCGGCGAGCCATTTCTGATCAGCTTGTTTGAGCCGCTGTTCGAAATCGGAGTAGCGCTGTGCGAAATACGCGGCATCGTCGGGACGCATCTGGCTGAGCTTGTCGGCAATGCCCTTGGCGATGCGCAGGCCGTTTTCGGGATCGAGCCAATAGTGCGGATTGCCGAGGGGGTGGACGTCGCCTTCGGCGCGAGTGACCACGCCCGTGGGAATTTCAAGAATTTTGGCGAAACGCGAAGCGTCGAAATAGCCAGGAGCGCCGACTTGGATTTTGGGATTCGTGGACTGCGTGATCAGCGGAGGCAGCCAGCCGATTTCGAGCTCGAGACCGACAATAATGAGGAGGTCGGCGCGCTTGAGCTTGAGGAGGAAACTGGGCTTGGCGTCAACGAAGTGGGGATCCTGATAGCCGCGGGCGATGGATTCCACTTCGATTCTGTCGCCGCCGACTTCTTGCGCGAGAGCGGCGAGATCGGTGGTAGCGGTGATGATCTGAATCTTGCCGGCAGCGCGAGCGGGCAGCGGCCCGAACGTTGCCGTCAAAAGCGCGAACGCCGCGAGCAGAGCGCTAAGGCGAGCGCCAAATCTACGTCTGTGCATATCGTTCTCCATGAGTGCCGTAAAAACGCAAAGCTAGAACGGGTGTGCGCCGTGCGCGCCCATCACGAACAAAAACTGGAACAGGAACTCATTGGCGTTCGAAAACTCGCCAGGAGCGCCGAGGGCGAGATGCCCAAAGCGGTACTGTCCACGAATCTGGCTGAACTCGCTGGGCCAATACGTAAGGATACCGGAAAAGCCGGTATCGGTGAGATTCGCATTGGCGGCGCGGCCGCTGCGGTCGAAGCGGCCACCGACGGTCCAGCGGCGATTGACGCGATATTCGGCGGAGGTGTACATGCCGAAAGCATGCTGAGTCTGGAAAATGTTGACGGGAGATAACTGATCGCGGGCGCTCCAGAAGAGCTCGGTGCGGAGAAGGAAATTTTTGTAGATGGCGCGGCGCAAGGGTTTCCAGCGGAGCGTGGCGTCCGCGCCATAGAGATTGGTGAAGAAATTGGAGCCGAGATCCGCGCCGAGATTGCTGTGGCCGCGCGAATAGGAGACGCCGAGATCGAGGTTGGTGGATTCGCTGAGGTCGCGGTAGGCGCGCAGGTGCCCAACAACGCTGAGATCCTCGCGGCGATTGGCGGCGTAAACGGTGGAGGAATCGCCGCGGAAGACTTGCGCGGTGCCTTCGGCGAACCAGTTTTTCGGGGCGGGCAGGAAGCGAGTGATGGAAATGCCGGAGTCGTCGATGCCGTCTTCGCCGCCGACGAGATTATCCGTGGCCAGGGGACGATCGATGTAGGCGAGCGCGTGATTGTGAATGGTGTTGACCTTGCCAAAATCAGCGCGCATCTTGCCGACTTTCATCAGCAGGCCCGCGGGAAGCGACGTGAAGGTGACGTAAGCCTCTTCGACGTTGACGCCAGTCTCGCCGAAGGAGAGGAAGGCGTCGGCGCGGGCGTATGGGTCGATGATGGCTTGTATGCCGACTTCGGATTCGTGCAGTTCGAGGGAGCGGGAGGGGGAGACGATGTTGCGGCCGCCGGTGCCGATGAAGTCGCCGATGAGGCTGATGTCGGGATTGAGGAGTTTAGCGTTGGAAGTGGCGCCGCCAAATGCTTGAGTCTGGGCCACCTGTGCGGATGCAGGCACCGGGTCAGGCGAGGTAGATGCGGCTATCGGTGCCGGGTTCGCAGGAAGCATGCCCGGCTCGACGTGCGCAGCCGTCAGCAGAACTCGTGAGTCCGATGCGGGCTCCGCGGATTTTGCGTCGCGGACAGCTTTAAGCTCGCCACGAAGCACAGCGACCTCCTTGGCGAGCGTGCCGATCTGGTCCTCCAAGGCTTTAAGGCGTGCTTCTTGCGTCGGCGGAGCCGAAGGCGCTGATGTCGGGGGCGCCTGCTGCGCATAAGCAGTCGAAGCCAAGCAAAAGATAGCGGACACGGTGACAAATTTCTTCATAGCACTACTCCCCTAAGGAATTTGGAGTGACCGAGACCCGTGGTTAGGAGATGCTGTCGAAGGAGGGAGGCGCGCGCGGAGAAATGGCGCGCGGAGCATCCGTGGAAACAGCGAGGCTATAGCCGGGAATTTCCAGGCGATGCGAGATCGGCGCGACAGCGATCAGCAGAGCAGGCGTAGTCACCACGGAACCTGCCGCGCTGCAGACAGGGCACATGTGAGTAGAAGCGGGTCCAGCGCTGAGATCGGCACAAAAATGGAACTGCGCCCCAAGGAAGATAATCGCCAGGAGCACTGCCAAGATGCGGATGCGCAATAGGCCGCGGTGCATGTGGTTAATAGGATGGAGCTTAGGGAAGAAAGGTTGCGAGGTCAAGGCACGCATTTGGGAAATCTCGGGCCGGTTAACGAATACACGGTCATCGGGCAAATTGCAAGCGCTTCGCTGGCGACCGGTTTATTCCCCCCTGGCGTCCCATTCTGCGCGCGCCATCAGCGGTATGAATAAACGTATTAAGAGAACGGGCTATTCAGAGAAGCGGCTTTAGCTCCGATTCGATGACATTGGTGTACTCAAACCCGATGACCTTTTTGCGGAGTATTCCTTGGCGGTCGTAGAGCATCGTCGTCGGTAAACCTTCAATGCCGCCGAACTTCTGCTTCAAATCATCAGCCGCTACCGCCAGCGGATAATGGACGCCGATTTTCTTTGCAAATATGACGGGGTCTTCCATATCCATCATGGTGTCGAATTTGAATCCGACAACCGCAAATCCACGAGAGCCATAGTGGTTTACAAGTTTCTGATAGCCCGGCATCTCCTTCTTGCACGGTTGACACCATGTGGCCCAAAAATCAATGAGCACCACGTTGCCGCGAAGGTCAACCGAGGAAATCTCGCGCCCCTGCAAATCTTTCACAGAAAAATCAGGCAACGGTGAACCTATCTCACCCGCTGCGATTGCAGGTTCTTTCGGCTGGGGAGGACTCGCCGAATGCTGGTTACATCCGGCGAGCCCGGTCGCAGCGAGGCTCAAAACTAACAGTAGTTTTCTCAGCATCTATTCCTTCTTCTGCACTTCCAGAATCAGCAGCCTCATGGGAGCCGAGGGGTCAGCTTTCTTTTTCCCTGTGGGCTTTTTGTACAACTGACCACGAACTGTGACCATCGTTTGGGTATCCGCGAGGGCTTCAAGCCCTTTCGAGAATTCATTCGGTGTAAGCGCGAAAGACCGACTCGGTTCAACCTGTAAGGCAAGGCTACCCGAAGAGTCTTTCACGATCTTTCCGCGTGCGGTCATATCCATCTCCGCAGCGGTCACACCACTGTCGTAGGTCACCTTTAGAAGCTGGGCGGGGTCAATCTGTCCGTTCTCTTTGGGCGTGACCTCCACTTTTCCATCTAGCAAGCTGACTTCAACGGTTTGAACGCCAGACTGGCGTCCGAGGTGTTGCTTCACCCCGTAGGCTCAAAAGTTTCAAGTCATACCTTCGACGCGCATTTCAATGTGCTTGATTTGCGCTTGAGCCATGGGCGCAACCATCGAACCAAGTAGCGCAAGTAGCGCGAGTTTTTTCGTGTTCATCGCTCCCTTTCCTTAACGGTGCATCCGAAATTGCTGCGTAATTCCAAAACTGATGTGACGGCGAACGGGCATGAACATCGCGCCTGTGGAATGAACCACATCCCAATCCATGCCGAGCCAGATATGCATTCCGGGGCGTACTCCCACATAGGTGGTGGCCCCAGCCAGCAGCACATCGCCGCCGCTGCCGCCCTGCGTGACGCCTCCGATGCCATCGTCCTGAGAACGCAGCCAAGTCAGCGCTGGGCCAATGAACCATTCACGCGCCACGTTCTTCGATTCATAGGGCCTGTACGACAGCCAGAAACGTGATTCGATGTTGCTGCCGAGTCGTGTTGCTTGAGTTCCCTGCGACCGGATAAGGGAATGGAAATCCTCATCAGCAACAAGCCTCTTCAAATTGAAGAGCCCGGTGTAAGTCCAATTCGCAGCGAGAAACAGATCGGTAGAACCCGAGCCGAGTTGCAGACCGGCGGGCAGTGGTTTTCCGTTTGTGTCGGTCAAGTCGGTTCGCCCCGTCGGCAGCTTGGGGCCGATTGTAACGGATGCCTGGGTGGTACCCCGCTCCGAATCTCGACGATAAAAGCGGTACTTCACGAGCACCACGGCATCGCCCAGGCCTGTTCCCCCGACGGCGGGTGCAATCCCGGGGTCAAAGTGATTCGTGACCACCGGAACGAGAATGGTCAGGTCAAAATCGCGATAGAAACCCCAGGTGAAGTTGAAATCAGCCTCGTGGGAAAAAGTAGGGAAGGCTGTTGCGGGAATGCCGCCGGAGATTCCAGGCATGAGGCTTCGTGTGGTGAAGATGGAATGGTAAGAAATGAGTCCGCCACCGGGGAATAGGGGCGGGGCCGTTTCGGGGGCCGGGCCTTGCGCTTTGACCGCTGAAGCAGAGAGAAGCGAGAGGAGCGACACCACAAGCGCAATTCGGCCATTGGAAAATAGCTTTCGTGTTCTCACAAATGGTTCCTCCAGTAGATACGGGTGTTCCAAGCGCACGAATGCTTCGAGTCGGGAGACGACTGGAGGATTGGCTAGATGCGAAGAGGCTGCGGGGCCGGAGTGTAGCGGATTGGCGGAGCGTGGCAGTGCGCCGTAATTACGCGGTCAGAGGAGTCTAGGGCGTGAGATTTGCCGGTTGCTGGCAGCTCTGCGATCACAACGGGACAGTAGGGAACGCGATGCACGCAAGAAGGCTGCACAAATGGAGCGTGCATCGCTGCCATGGTCTTGCAGCAATCCTGAGCGTGATGACCGTGCGACGAGCACGGCATGGAATTGCAGCACTGCATGGCCTGTTCTGGCGTCGTCGCGGCACTGCAATCGAACGCATATGCGGCGAGCGCCACTACCAGAACCGCGAGAAAAATTGGCTTAGCCAAACGCATCATTAACTAAACTAAGTTAGACGCGCAAGGGTGTTGGAGTCAAGCAAGTGCGCGCTCCCTGAAGAGAACCGCGGCGGGCGGGCCGGGAACGCGTCACGCAGGGGCGGCGCCCCCCTCCCCCCCGTTTTCATGGCGGTGAAGCTTCGACCCTCATACAAAGTGGCCTTTTTCCACTCCTATTTCTCCCGGCTCTTATTCCTCTTGAGATTTCCGGGCTCACCGGGAAATGGAGCGGGCTACAATGGCTGGCGGAGCGGACTTCGAAGCAGGTGAGGGAGCGAAAGCTGTTTGAACCAATGACGAATCTCTGAGGTGCTGCGGATAGACAGCCTGTGTGCACGGCCTGTCCCGCTGGCGAGTCGCATCGAGTAGAAAGGATGAAGACTCGCGAGCGGGGCAGGAAAGCCTAACGGCTGGCTCGTGGCGCCCTACTATTTCAGAGGTTCACAGCCTAGCTCCCCACGGCCGAGCGGTCCGCTCTTTCTTAGTTTTTAGTTGTTACTTTTCGGTTGTTCGTCTCGAAAACGGCGGCAGAACCTGTCCGGGAACTTGGTCTGGAAAACGAAAACTTAAGACCAAGAACTAAGAACTGAATTCAATGCGCGTACTGTTTATTGCGGACATTGTGGGGTCGCCGGGGCGGCAGATCGTGCACGACCGGCTGGCGGATATTGTGGCGCAGCGGCAGATTGACCTGGTGATTGCGAATGGGGAAAATGCCGCTTCGGGATTCGGCATCACGCCGCGGCTGGCCGACGAACTGCTGGGCATGGGCATTGATGTTCTCACGGGTGGGAATCACAGCTGGGACCGCAAAGAAATCCTGGAGTACCTGCCGCACCAGCCGCGACTGTTGCGCCCGGCAAATTTCCCGGAGGGGAACCCGGGAAGCGGAGTGTGCGTCGGCACGGCGAAAAATGGAGTGAAGTATGCGGTGCTGAATCTGCAAGGGCGAGTGTTCCTGACGCCGATTGAGGATCCCTTTCGCAAAGCGGATTGCGAATTGAGCAAGCTGCCCGCGGACATCGCTTTCGTACTGGTGGACATGCACGCGGAAACCACCAGCGAAAAAGTGGCCATGGGATGGTATCTCGATGGGCGCGTGACGGCAGTGGTGGGGACGCACACGCATGTAGCGACGGCCGACGAGCGCGTGTTGCCGGAAGGGACGGCGTTCATCACGGATGTGGGCATGACCGGGCCACATGACGGGGTGATCGGCATGGACCGGCAAGGCATTATCAAGAAGTTTTTGGATGGGCTGCCAGCGCGGTTTGAGGTGGCGTCAGGCGACGTGCAGATGAATTGCGTGCTGATTGAGACGGACGACGCCGGGGCGCGCAACACGGCGGGACGTCTGCGAGCGCAAGGGGTCGAGCGGCTGCGGTTTCGCGTGGACTAAGCATCGGGCAGATGAGGGCTAGAGCGCCGTGGCCCCGCGCAACGGAGGGCAACTTCCGCACGTCTGAAGTAATCTGAAGATTCATGCAAGAAACAAGGTGACGCTTGGTGAGAATTGGCGCGCGGCTGTGTCTGACGGCGCTGTGCCTGCCGGCGGTATGGGCGGAGCCGGCGAACGCGCAGGACGAAGATCAACTGACCGCGAAGGCGCGGCTGCTTCCCAGCATCGGGCCGGGATTGCACGCGGTGCGCGTTGGCGCGGATGGGGATTTGTATGTGCTGACGGCGCCCAGCGGCTACGTCTCGGTGTTCGGCAAAGACGGAAAACTTGTGAGGAACGTTCCGGACTATGCGGAAACAGCGGGCCCGGCATCGGCGGAGCTGCGGGCGATCCGTTACGGGGAAGACATGGACGTCGATGCGACCGGAACGGTGTACGTCGCGGACCGCGGAGCGAATGCAGTCAAGGTCTGGGAGTCCAACGGGAACGCGCACATGGGCAGCGTCAATGCGCCGATATCGGTCGCGGCGTTGCCGGACGGCGAAGCAGCGGTGGCCACGCTGCGTGAGCCACACTTGGTGATGGTGTTCGACAAGAACGGGCGCGACGTGCGCGAGTTTGGCGATCCGGAGCAGCTCACTGAACGGCTGGACCTGAACCGCTTCCTCAACATTGGCCAACTGGCGACGGACGCGCAGGGCCATCTTTACTATGGATTCGCGTACACGCCGGAGCCGACGGTGCGGCAATACGACCGCTTCGGGTATGCGGGGCTGGAAATGCAGTACAAAGCGCTGGAAGCGGCGCCGGAAGCCCAAGCGGTGCGGCGGGAGATCCAGCGGCAGGAGAAAAAGGGCGGCGCCCCGGTCTTCAAGCGAGTGCTGACGGCGGTCGGAGTCGATCGGGAAACGGGTGAGGTGTGGATGGCGGTGGGCAACACGCTGCTGCGTTTCGACAAAGACGGAACGCGCCGGGCGAGCTACCAGCTCTATACCCCTGGAGGCGCGCGGCTGGAAGCCAGCATCGTGCTGGTGGAGAAGGATCGCTTGATAGTCGGCAACGACCCGCTGGGCATTTACGGGTTCGAAAGACCGGATAAGAAAATTTCACAATAGGTTTAGTTTTCCTCAGGCGGCGGGGTACGGATTTTTCTTGGCAGCGACGGCCAGTTGCTAAAAATTCGTCAAATTCCCTGCTAAATGGGGCGATTGAGAGCGAGCTAAACAAATATTGCGGTTGTGGAAAAACTGTGCACGAGGTGTGAATGCCGTGGGAGGGGGACGCGCACTTTTCGCTTGCCCCGGACGCATCAATGGGCGACAATCCCGCGCTGTCTCTAAGCGGCAGGCGAGGGCCGGCAAGTCTGAAACGGACCGCGGCGGGTAACCAGGGGCACTCAATGCGTTCCCGGCGCGGGCCGAACCCCGAACTCTGAAGAAAGAACGATAGAGCAAGCTATATTCTGAAACTGCTTTCCACAGCTTATGCACATCTGTGGAAATAGCCGAGGGTGCGGTTTTTTCTCGTGATGACAACTGCGACGAATCTTGCGCGTGAGCGTGAACCAGTCAACTCTTGGGACAAATTCCTGGAACGGGTGAAGTCCAGGGTCAGCGTTAACACCTTCGCGACCTGGTTCCAGCCGACGCGCCTGAATCGCGCGGAGGGGGACACACTGTTTGTCCAGATTCCCAGCACGGTGTTCCGGCAGGTGCTGACGCGCACGTATGGAGAGATTGTTAAGGCCGTATTTCACGAGCTTGGGACGCCCAATGTGCGGGTGCAATACGTTTGCACCGAAGAGGAGCCGGCGGCACCCCCGCCGGCGGTAAGTCCCGCAAAACAATCGAAACTGGATTTCGAGAGCAGCGATCACCAACTGAATCTGCGGTACACGTTCGACACCTTCGTGGTCGGCAAGTCCAACGAATTCGCGCACGCGGCTTCGCGCGCGGTGGCCGAGCAGCCGTCCAAGGCGTATAACCCGCTGTTCCTATACGGTGGCGTGGGCATGGGCAAGACGCACTTGATGCATGCCATCGGGCACACCATCAAGAAGCGCAATCCGGCCATGCGCTTGAGCTACGTGAGCGCGGAGAAATTCACGATCGAAGTGATCAATTCGCTGCGCTTCGATCGCATGATTACGTTTCGCGACCGTTTTCACACCGTGGATGTGCTGCTGGTGGACGATATCCAGTTCATTGCCGGTAAGGAACGGACGCAGGAAGAGTTTTTTCACACCTTTAATGCGCTGTACGAGCAGCAGAAGCAGATCGTGATTTCGTCCGACTGTTTGCCCAAGGACATCAACTCGATTGAAGAACGGTTGCGCTCGCGGTTCGAATGGGGATTGATTGCGGACATTCAACCGCCGGATCTGGAGACCAAGATCGCCATTTTGCAGAAGAAGGCGGAGAACGACCGCTTTCCCTTGCCCGATGACGTTGCGGAGTACATCGCGCGGGCGATCAAATCCAACGTGCGCGAGCTGGAGGGCGCGCTGACGCGCTTGATGGCCTACGCTTCGCTGACCGGGGCGACGGTTTCGCTGGCCACGGCGCAACAGGTGCTGCGCAACATCATCGCTTCGCAGGAAAAGCGGGTCACGATTGATTTGATCCAGAAGCGCGTAAGTGAGCATTTCAATTTGCGCGAGCAGGATTTGAAGGTGCGAAGCAACACGCGCGCGATCGCGTTTCCGAGGCAGGTAGCGATGTATATCGTCAAGCAACTGACTACCGCCTCGCTTCCGGAAATCGGACGGCAATTTGGCGGGAAGCACCACACCACGGTGCTGCACTCCATCAACAAGATCGAGGAGATGCGCCGCTCGGACAAGGATTTGAATCGCGTGATCACGCGGCTGATGGATGCCCTGCAGTAGCGCGGGTTGAAAACTCGCTGCCTTTCCCACTCGGAATCGACCTGCCACTCTGCGAATGTCTTTTGGGCCTACTCAATTTCATTTTCGGCTTTGGAGTTGACGCCGGATATGTTCTCCTAATTAAGCCTCTGATGAAACGGATTGTGCAGCTCGGGAGCAACGCCGCCGGACGGGCGGTCAGAATTTTTCTGGCGGCGACGATCTTTGTGGCCGCGGTATGCGGCGCAGCGGCCAAGGCGCCGCAGGGCGGAAATGTAATCCGCTTTGTGCGCAATCCGGATGCGGCACCGGATTTTCAACTGACGGGGCTGGATGGCAAGCCGCTGAGCCTGGAGAGCGCGCGGGGAAAAGTGGTACTGTTGAATTTCTGGGCCACTTGGTGCGGACCGTGCCGCGCGGAGATTCCGGACTTGATCGCGCTGCAGGAACGATATGCGGGGAAGCTGCAGATTATCGGGTTGATGGTGGACGAGGATGACGCCGGAGTGGTCAAGCAGGTGGTGGCACGAACGGGAATCAACTATCCAGTGGCCATGACTTCGCCGGAAACGCGTATCAAGTACGGCGGGATCACGGCGCTGCCGACATCGTTCGTGCTGGATACGCAAGGGCGTGTGGTGCAAAAGCATGAAGGGCTACGCAATCCCGCGCTTTATGAGATGGAAATCCGCGCGCTGCTGGGATTGCCGATTGACGCGCGAGTGGAAACCTTCGATGATACCGGACAGATTTTTCTTGCCCATGCGGATCGTGCCAGCGAGCTTCCCGGCGTCGATTTCTCGAAGTTGACTCCCGAGCAGAAGCAAGCGGCGCTGCATCGCTTCAATGCCGAAGGCTGCACGTGTGGGTGCAACTTCACGCTGGCGCAGTGCCGGATTTACGATCGCAACTGCGCGATCAGCAAATCGCGGACGGAGAAGATCATCGAGGAAGTCCGCGGCGGTAGGAACGAGAAGACCGCGCCGCCTGGAAACCCCGGCGGGCCCTCACACTGAAGAACCACCTGAACCAAGGATGACCTAGTCCGCACCGGTATCATTATCCTTCGCGAACGTGTTGTTTTAAATGACCCGTTTCCGCGATACACTCGCGGCTCACTAACCGGGGCTCAAGGAAAAACGCGAGATCGATTGGAGGGCAGGATGAAAAGCAATCTCAAGTCTCTAGTGAATGGCAGAGCGCGTTTCGCACTTCTTGCGCTTGTGGCGGTGGGAATGCTCACAGTGCGCGGCGCATCGTCGCAAGCTCCGGCACAGTCCACCCGGCGTGCCATCCGCCTGCCCGAAGATAATCCGCAGGCACCTTTCAGCGGCGGGATTCTCACCGGCAACACGCTGTATCTTGCCGGACGCATCGGGCTGGACAAAAGCGGCAAGGCGCCCGCCGAAGTGGGCGACGAAATCAAGTTGCTGCTGGAGCAGATCAAGGCGACTCTGGAGCAGGCGGGGATGACCATGGACGACCTCGTGTACGTGCAAATTGCGTGCACCGATTTATCGCTCTACGACAAGTTTAATGCCGCCTACCGGAGCTACTTCACCACGAAGGATCTGCCGGCGCGCGAATTCATTGGCGCGGCTTCGCTCCTGCGCGGAGGGCACTTCGAGATTCAAGCCATCGCAGTGCGGCGCTAGAAACCGCCGAACCAGTTTTTTTCTCCAAGATCATTCAAGGTCGATCGGTTCCGGCAACTGCCGCCTCCTGCGCAAACCTGACCAGTGTGCCCACATGATGGCACTGCTAAGCCGCCATGAAGGTAGCAAGATGCTCTTATATGGGCACCTACGTTGCCGCGGTAAGCTGCCAGAATCCAACTTAAGTCCATATCGCGCAATGGATTAGCGTTTCAATAAGAATTTACATTTGGTGGTAATCAGCGTGCCACAAGTAGGGCTGCGGACGGCATTATGCTCAGAATCAGTACCCAGAGAAAGCGCGGCAAGGTGTTACTCACGGTAGAGGGACGCCTGGCGGGACAAACGGTTGCAACATTAGAGCAGTTCTGGCGGGAGCTACGTGCGGCTTCACCGGAACAGAAATTCAGGATCGACCTTTGCGGAGTGACGTTCATCGATGCGGCCGGTAAGGCGCTGCTGAAGGAGATCCACAGCCAGGGCGGGCGGCTGACCGCGGACGGCTGCCTCAACCAGGCGATTATCAAGGAAATTACCGGAAACATTGGCGTTAGCAAGGGAGAGTCTTCCAAGCGCTCCCACATTATTTTTTACGTAGCCTTTTTTAGCCTGCTCTTGAGCCCGGCGTTAACCAGGGCGCAAGGCGCGAGAAAACAAAGCACGCTGCCGGCGAACGCGCCGGCGGGAGTATTGCGGCTGACGCTGGACCAAGCGGTGACGCTTGCGCTCAAGCAGAACACGACCGCACAAATTGCGGTTCTGACGGCGGCGCAGAGCGAGCAGGACCAGAAGATCGCGCTGTCCGAACTGCTGCCGCAGGCACAGCTGGGGGTCACAGAGCAGTGGCAGCGGGTCAACATCCTCGCGCAATTCGGCGGAACAAAGATATTTCCGGGATTCCCCGGGCACGTAGGACCGTACTCCATTTTCGCCGCAGGACCGTCCTTCAACGGGCCGATTTTCGATTTGACGCTGTTCCGCCGCTACCAAGCTTCGCGGAATGCGGCGAGTGCCACCAAAGCCGAGAGTCTTTCCACCCGCGAGCAGGTGATCCTGCTGGTGGTGTCGCAATACATCGGGACGTTGCGCTCGATCGCGGATGTGCAAGCGTCGCAGTCGCGAGTCGATTTGGCGCAAGCGTTGTATAACCAGGCAGCTGACCTGCAGAAGGAAGGCGTGGGCACGGGGATCGACACGCTGCGGGCCAACGTCGAGCTGCAAAACGAAAACCAGCGCTTGCTGGAAGCGCAAGCTAGTCGCGATACCTCGTTGTTTGGATTGAGCCGCCTGCTGAATCTTGATCCACGGCAGAACATCGAGCTTGGCGACTCGCTGAGCTTTTTCGATACGCCGCAACCCGATGTGGAAGCCAGCATCGAGGAAAGCCTTGCAGCGCGTCCGGAATGGAAAGCGCTGCAGGAACAGATTCGCGCAGCGGAGAACCAGAAGAAGGCGGCCAGCGCACAGCGGCTGCCTTCGCTGCACTTCAGCGGGAATTGGTCGCAACTGGGCACCGAGCCGTCCTCGGTAATTCCGACATACACGTACGCCGGGACGGTGAGCGTGCCGCTGTTCACAGGAGGACGGATTCGCGCGGAAACGGTGCGCGCCGACTTGGATATTCAGAAGTTACAGCAGCAGCGAGCCGATTTGCGAAATCAGATCGCGCTGGATGTAAAGACGGCGCTGATCAATCTGGACTCCGCGCGCAGCCAGGTGAAGGTGGCGAACCTGGGCGTGCAGCTTTCGAAGGAAGAAGTGGATCAGGCCCGCGACCGCTTCAACGCGGGCGTGGCCAACAACATCGAGGTGATCCAGGCGCAGGATTCACTGGCGCGAGCCAACGACAACCAGATCGCGGCGCTGTATCGCTTCAATCAGGCGCGTGCGGATTTGGCGCGCGCGATCGGACAGATGGAAAAGGTTTACGCGAAGTAAGGCGAGGACACGATGAGTGTTGAGATCGAAGTTGGGTTGGAGAATGCGGCCAGGGTCAGGCCGATTCCGGAGGAGTTTCTTCTCGATGAGCCTCCAAAGGGATTGAAGAATCCCAAAGTGCGCCGCCTTTTGGTGCTTGGCGGGAGTGTGTTGCTCTTGGCGCTGATTGGCCTCCTCGCGTATTACCACAACCGCGAAAGCACGGACGACGCGCAGGTGGACGGGCATATCACGCCGGTGGCCTCAAAAATCTATGGACGGGTCGCGGAGGTTTTGGTGAATGACAATGA
>WNEZ01002859.1_pt1 | contig 19161 bp, 18 predicted proteins | sample 5400521 | NCBI WGS metagenome assembly WNEZ01 (sample SAMN13153339, study PRJNA577476) | soil metagenome | isolation source: 120 cm saprolite under Douglas fir tree site 2 hole 1 replicate 1 | place: USA:California | collected 2015-04-18 | reverse complement strand
ACGTAGAGGCTCGTCCCGAAGTAGGGCGCGAGCAGACGAGAGGCGCCGAACTCGATGCCGAGCGACGCCATGCCGGACACGAAGACGAGCGGCAGCAGCAAACGTCGTGACAGAGTCGCGGAGGGCAAAGTGCCCTAGAGATTAGCTAAGGGGTTGTTCTGACGCCCATTTGCGAGTTTTCTCGTCCATCGGCACCGGCAGCTGCACCTTGACCTCTGCATACAGGTCACCGGGCTGGCCGCCCTTCGGGTCGGGCATACCGAGCCCGCGCAGCCTGATCTTCTTCCCGTTCTGTGTCTCCGGCGGAACCTTGAACTGCACCTGGCCGCCCTTGAGGGTCGGCGCCGCCACCTCACCGCCGCGTAGAGCGACGTTCAACGGGACGGGCACCGACACGCGCACGTCCTTGCCCTCGCGGGTGAAGACGGGATCGGGCGCGACCTGCACAGTCGCGCGCAGCCCGGGCACACGAAGGACGGTGCCCTCCTTGACTCCCGCCGGCACCTTGACCTCGACGCGCCGCCCGCCTGGCAGCTCAACCGTGCGGCTCGTGCCCCTGTAGACCTCGGGCAGGCTGACCGTGATCGGAGCTTCGACGTCGACGGGCGCCGGTCGGGTTCGCGTCCGCGAGGCGTTGCCGAAGATCGATCCGAAGATGTCTCCGAACGATCCCGCGTCCCCGAACATCTCCTCCATCTCCTCGGGGGTCACCGTCCGGTACTGCGTTTCCGCACCTCCCGGCTCAGGCCTGAAACCTCCCCCGGCGCTTCTGCGGCCGGCGCCCGGCTGCACGCCGGCCTGCTGCGCCGCCCGCCAGTCCGCGCCGAACTCGTCGTAGAGCTTCCGATTCTTCGCATCGGAGAGCACGTCGTGAGCCTCCGAGATCTCCTTGAACCGCGCCTCGGCCTGCTTGTCGCCCGCGTTCAGATCGGGATGGTGCTTGCGCGCGAGCTTGCGAAAGGCAGACGTGATGTCCTTCTGCGTCGCCGTCCGCGGCACGCCCAGCACGTCGTAGTAGTCCTTGGTCTTGGCCATATAAGTTAGGTATCTACCCGCTTCAGGAGGCCGATGAATCCCGGCCGCGACCGGTAACCGAGCCGCTCGTTTATGTGCAGCATCGGCGCGTTCTCGGAGTCGTTGTCCGTGTAGACGGCCGGCACGCCCAGCGCAACCGCCTGTCCCAGCGACTGCAGCTTGATGGCCCGGGCGAGGCCGCGGCCGCGGTGGTCGGGGTGGCAGCACGTATAACCGGTCCACACGCGGCCACGGACCGGCGGAAAGCGCAGGTAGGACATGGCCACCGGGTCAGCGCCGCGGAGCGCGACCCACCAGCGGTCGTGTGGTCTGTCCGGCGACCTGAGCCTTTCGATGAAATTCTCGAACGCCTCCGGCAGGACCGGAAACGTGGTCGGAACGTCCTTCCTCGTCAGGGTGTCGAGGGCGTGCAGGGCCTCGAACTTTTTCGACGCCTGCCACGCGGGAATGGTCGTCAGCTCGTAGCCCGTGCGCGCGGCCTTCGCACGCTCCTGCTCGGCTTCGGCGACCAGCCGGCTGCCCTCGGTCTGGAGGTCGAGCTCCCATACCTTCTCGAGCCGGTCTCGCTCGTAGCCGAGGCGAGCCAGCGCGTCTAGCGCCTCAGGCTCGTCTTCCCCCGCATACGCCTCGAGCATGCGCGAGCCGGTCGCCACCGCCTGGTCGGTGGCCCATACCCAGAGAAAATCGAGCAGTTCCGTGTCCATGGCACCGCGATCCAGCGCAACGCCGACCTCGCAGTTGCGCTCCGGGTCTTGCTCCGGCGGCCCGTGCCACCAGTCGACGAACGCGATCGCACGGTCCCCAACCTCGGCGACGAACCGGCCTGTCGACCATCCCTTACGGGGATGCTCCCAGCGGTAGCGCGTGATGATCGGGTCCACTGGGATCTCGGGATAAGCCGCGGTCATGATGTCGGCGGCGAGCGCGGCATCGTCCAGCGTGGCGGGCCGCAGCGTTGGCTCGATCACACTCCAGACTCTAAAGCTCGACGATCCTTGGAACTATCGCGTCCCGGCTCACCTCCAGGATCCCCACCGACGGCGGCGCATACATCCGCATATGCGCTCCGGGGTTGAACATCAGGACTCCGTCCAGAGTCTCGACGTGCGCCCTGTGCGTGTGGCCGAAAACGACCGCGTCCGCGCGTTTGATGCGCCGTCGCAGCGATCGAGGCAGGCTGGAGTGCGGGCGATAGGCGCCCAGGCTCAACGTCCAGAGCAAAGTCTCCGGCTCCTCCAACCAGCGGCCGCGGTTGCCGTGGACGACGACGATGGTCCGGCCCTCGACAGTGAGCTCGCGGGTGAGCGGCCAGCCGGCCGCATCCCGATCGTGGTCCCCCCGCACGGCCGCGACCGGAGCGATGGCCTCGAGCGCCGCGATCGTCTGCTCGCCGTTCACATCCCCGGCATGGATGATGAGGTCGACGCCGCGGAGCGCCTCGAACAACCGATCCGGCAGGGAATCGAGGAACTCGGGGCAATGGGTGTCCGCGACGACCCCGATGCGGGCGGTCATGCCGGATCTAGCTTAATTCCGAAGCGGAACTGCTATTTTGACGCCGCCTCTTGACAAATTGGTAAGTCATGCTTTCTAATTTGGGCCATGAAAGACCTCCAACGCGAAATCGTCAACCAGGTGGCCAGCGGCAAGATCACTGCCGAAGAAGGCGCCGCTCGTCTCGAGTCCCTCGAATCGGTCGAGACCCCGAGCCAGGCAGGCACGGCCGAGCCCGCTCCCATAGGCGCCGCGTCCAGCGCGACGGGCCCGCGCCGTGTGCGCGTGGCCAGCGCGATCGGGAGCGCGGAGATCGTCGGCGACCCGAGCGTCGCCTACGCCGTCGCCGAAGGACCCCACAGTGCGCGCCAGGATGGCGACACCATGGTCATAGAGCAGGGCCCTCTCCACGAAACCGACCACTTCAGCTTCGGCCGCGGCGACCGCCGGATTTTCGTCAACGACTTCGGGCACCGGAAGCTCAAGGTGCGGATGAATCCCGACCTGGCGCTGACCGTCCAGGTCAACGCGGGCCAGCTGCGCATCGAGGGTGTGCATGGCGCCATCACGGGCGAGGTGCTTGCGGGCAGCTGCAGGATCTCGGACTTCGCGGCTCCCTTCGACCTCGCCATCCAGGCCGGCAACCTCTCCGCCAGCGGACGCCTCGAGCGCGGAGCGTCGAAGGTGCGCTGCGAGATGGGCAACGTCACCATCAACCTCGAGAAGGGCTCCAGCGTCAAGGTCTCCGCGCGCACGACGATGGGCAAGGTTGCCGTCGACAGCGGCAGCGGCGAGCCGGTAATTCTCGGGCAGTCGGGCAAGGACGTCACGGTCGGTTCGGGTGTAGCCAGCCTCGACATCGAGTGCACGATGGGCAACGTTCGAGTGTCCGCATGACGGTTACCACGGACCGAAACCGCAGGCCACCTCTCAACTGTCCGGTCTGTGACGAGCGGCTCGCTCTGACCCGGCTGAGCTGCCCCGCCTGCGACACTGAGCTGTCGGGTGGCTTCGCGACGTGCGAGTTCTGCGTCCTCTCGAACGAGGACCGCGAGGTGCTACGCGTCTTCCTCGCTTCGCGCGGAAACATGAAGGAGCTCGAACGCCACCTCGGAGTCAGCTACCCGACCGCACGGGCACGCTTCGACGCGCTGCTCGGCAAGATCGGCATCGACCGTCCCGCCGCCGCCCCCGCGCAGACGCGCGTGGAGTTGATGGAGCAGGTCGCTCGCGGGGAGATCGATATCGAAGAGGCGCTGAAGCGCCTCGAGTCAAATTGATAAATCGAGACGCTCAACCGCCTCGAGAGCAGCTGTAAGGGGGAGCTGATGATGAACCCGATGGATCCTTCGAACTACATGCCGGAAGAAGTCGCGCGGCATCTCGCGGAGCAGCGCCAGCTCATGCGCGAGGCCGACAGCGTGGTGCGCTACGCGCACTCTCGCAGTGGCTTGCTTGCCCGTTTCCTCCAGCGAATGGCCGACGGCATCGATCCGACCGGCGCCGGGCGCGCAGGGGCACTCTCCCGCGACTCCGTCGCGGGGACCCCAGCGGTCGTAGCGACCCGCGCCGCTGAGAAGCCGCCCTACCTCCTCAATCCGGCGGCGGCGGCTCCGGCGTTGGCGGCCTGGGTTGAATCCGCGCCGGCATCGAGCGCCTTGACCGCGGCGGTCGCGAATAGGTGGGCGCGCGGGTTGTCCAGCTTCATGTCGATGTTCGCGAGCGAGAACCAGGCGCAGTAGGCCTGGCGCCCCGCATCGACCGCGACCGGCGGGCTCGACATCGCCGCAGTCGCCTTGGCCCAAGCGAACCATTCGGCGTAGGCCTTGTCGTCGGCGGTCGGCACCTGTCGCGTGATGTTGACGTCGACACGCTTCTGCTCGACCACCTGCCATGACGCGTGGGTGGCCGGCTGCTGCGCCGGAACAGCTGGAGCCGTGGGCGGCGCGGGCGGCGCCGGCGGCGTGGATGCGGCGGGAGCGGCGGGCGCAGCAGGCGTGGGAGCCGACGCTGCCGCCGGTGGAGAAGGCTGGGGAGCCGGCGCAGGCGGTTGGGGAGCAGGCGCCTGCGAACCGACACGGATCTGCGGCGCCCAGGTGGGCACCGGCACCGCCCCCGGCCAATCGGTGTCGAAGGGGGATTCGGCTGCAGCAGGAGCGGAAGTCTGCATCGGAGCTGCGGGCGCGGGCTCGACAGGCATCGCGGGCTGCAATGGCGCCGCAGGCGGTGGCGGCGGCACGGGCGGGGGCTCAGGGGCGGCCGCCGGCGGCGGAGGCGCAGGCGCGGGTGCGGGCGGGGGCTCGGGGGCGGCCGCCACCGGCTGAGCCGCCGGGGCGGGTTTCAGAGTCTTGGGTGCTTCGGGCTTAAACCATGGCGCGGTCGCGTGCTTCGCCGGCGTTGGTTGGCTCGTTTCGGCGGGCGGCACCGTGTCAAGGGCGGCGGGCGGCACGGTGTCATGCCCAGCCGGATGCACGGTGTCATGCCCGGCCGGCGGAACCCTGTCATGCCCGGCGGGCGCGGTATCCGACGGTACGGTGTCGGACGGCGACCACACCGGCATCGCGCGCTCGGTGGGCGGTTCGGGCGGCCAGCCGTCCGGAACCGGCTGCGCCGGGGCGGGGGCGGGAGACGCCCCCCAGGCGCGCATCGTGGTCTCGGTCGGCGGTTCCGGCGGCCAGATGTCGCCTTCGCCTCGCACGGGCGGCGCCTTGGGCGGGGGCCACGCCGGGCTGATCGGCTCCGGGGCCGGGGTGCTCGGCTCCGGGGCCGGGGTGATCGGTTCTGCGGCCGCGGGAGCGGGCTCCTTGGCCGGCGCGGCGGCCTGAACCTCGGCTTCCTCTGGAGGCGAGGGGGCCGGTGGCTTGGTGACGGGCGGGGTCGTGATCATGTCCGGTTCCGCAGGCTCGGCTGCTGCCGACAGCTCGACCGCTTCCTCCGGCGCGGCCGGTTCGGGGATGGTCTCCGCCCATTTCGGCGCCTCCTTCGACATCGGCACCGCGGGTTTGGCGTCGGCGGCGACCTCCGGCTCCTCATCGGACACCGGCACCAATGGCTCGGAGACCGTCTTCGCCCAGTCCGGCGTCGGTTTCTGCATCGGAAGGGCGGCCGCCGGCCCCTCACCGTTGCCTTCGGCGGCCGGCTCGTTTTCGCTTGAGACCGGGGCCGTATTCGCCCATGCCGGCGCCGACTTCTGCATCGGCCGAGCGGGCTTCGGCTCGTCGGGCTCGGCGGGTTCCTCAGCCTCCACCTCGGTCACGCCCTTGGCAGACGCGGCGACTTCCGGCGGCGCGGCCGGCGCCACCTCGGGTTCGGGCAGGTCGGGCAGCATCGACTCCACCTCGTCCGGCGCGTCGGATGCGTCGGGCGAGCCGGCAGGTTCAGGCGTCGGAGGTTCTTTGTCGTCCACGGGGCCCAGTCGTGGTCAGTCTATCTTCGGCGCACCGAGTTGGAGACATGGTCGGCCATGCCTACCCTCACCTGACCGTCAGGCAAACACATTCGTCAGGGCGTCCTCGGCAACCGGGTCTGGCTGCTGCTCGGCCCAGTCGGCGGCATCGGAAGCCTCCTGGTCACACTCGGCCTGGATGCGGCCCGCATCCTCGGCCGCGATCCAGCCCCGCTCGATCAGCCACGAGCGGAAGCGCTCGATCGGGTCGTGCTCGGCGGCGTCCGCGATCTCCTCCTTGGTGCGGTACTTGAGCTGGTTGTCCTCCGACGTATGCGAGTTCATGCGCCAGATCTTGGCGTCGATCAAGGTCGGGCCCTCGCCCCGGCGCGCGCGCTCGACCGCCTCCCTGCACACCGCGTAGGCGGCCGGGACGTCAGTGCCGTCGACGGTCACGCCGACTATGCCGTAGCCACGGGCCCGATCGGCGACGTCCGGGTTCGCCATCTGCAGCCTGATCGGCACTGAGATCGCGTAGCCGTTGTTCTCGCAAACGAACACGACCGGCAGCTTGTGGGCGGCCGCGAAATTGACTCCCTCGTGAAAGTCCCCCTGGCTCGTGGCGCCGTCGCCGAACGTGCACAGGATGACGGCTCCGTCACCCGACAGCTTCGAGGCGTACGCGATGCCGGCAGCTTTTGGTATCCACGACGCCACGACCTGCGACACAGAGGCGATCTTCAGCCGCCGGTAGCTGTAGCAGCCGCCGGGGATGTTCCGCCCGGCGGAAAGTGGATCGCCGGCCTTGGCGAACACCGCAAGCATCCATTCCTTCATCGTCAGCCCGCGGACGATCGCGTTCGCCAACCCGCGGTAGTGCGGCACGAGCCAGTCATCGGGCCCGATCGCCGCGGTCGATGCCACCTGAATCCCCTCGTGGCCGCGGCTCGACCCCACGAACGGCGCACGTCCCTGCTTGACCAGGATGTGCATGCGGTCGTCCAGCGCCTTCGCCATGCACATCCAGCGGTGGAGCTGGAGGTAGTCCTCGTGGGTGGCGGTGTCGCGCCGGGTCGTAGTCGCCATCAGAGAGTGTCCCGTCCTCGAGATCCGAAGCATATTCGAGGCATCGGCGGCCGGAGCCAAGGATAGGGTGGCGCAGCTAGGAGCGCATTCCTCTGGGGCCCCCGCGCGAAGCGCGGGAGGATGCGCGGCGCCGGGCCCCTAGACGCAGGCTTCAGCGCCACTCTCGGGGCCCCCGCTGAATCGTCAGATTCCGCGGGGTGAAACGGCGCCCGGCCGCCTAGGAAGCGAAGATGCGAGGAGCTTCGGGGGCGGGACACTAAGTGCTGCCGGCAAGAGCCCGTGCAATGTCTACGACCTCTCCTGCGGTCAGGCCCAGCCGCCCCAGGTGCTCGTAGTAGCTGCGGTGAAATTCGGAGAAGTCGGCGTGCTCCGCGCGCTCCTCGCGCACACGCTTCACCTCACCCAGCACCCTGGCCACGAGCTCGGGCTCGGGTCGTATCCCGGCCTCACGCAGCGCGTGCTCGATGACCACCGCTCCGGAATGCTTGCCGTACACGTACTCGACCTTCGCGCCCATGTCAGCCGGCGGCAGGAACTGGTAGATCGCCGGGTGGATGAGCATGCCCGCGGTGTGGATGCCGGACTCGTGGGTGAACACGTTCAACCCTATGCCCGGCTCGGTCGGCTGCACCGGGATGCCGGTCACCCGCTCGAGGTGGCGCGCAAGCTCGCGCAGCTTCTCGTATTTGAAATGCGGGATCTCGATCCCGAATAGATAGCGCAGCTGCATCAGGACCTGGTGCATCGGCGCGTTGCCGGTGCGCTCGCCGATGCCATTGACGCTGGTCGTGAACACCTCGGCTCCGGAGCCGAGCGCCATCACGGTGTTCCACGCGCCCAGCCCGAGGTCGTTGTGGAAATGAACGACCAGCGGCGCATCCGGGGCAGCGGCCTTGATGCGCGGGATGTACTCTCGCACCGCGAAGGGTGAATAGCAGCCGACAGTGTCGGGCGTCGACGGCCGCGTGCCGCCCGCCCTCAATCCCTCGCGGTGGAGCTCCGCGATGTACTCGACGTCGGCCCGGCTGCCGTCCTCGCCTCCGAACTCGATCGACGTCGCGCCCTGCTCGCGCGCGTAACGGATGGCATCGCACATCATCCGGATGTTGGCTGCGCGATAGAACCAGATCGGAAGCTCGAGCCACTCCGACTCGGGCACGCCTTCGCGATGCAGCAGTGTCTTGCCGAGCTTGTACTTCACGTGCAGGTCGGAGGCCGACGTGAAGATGAAGTACGTGACCTCATCTCGCTTGTGTCCGAGCGAGTCGATCACGCGCATGGTAGCGTCGATGTCGCTCGTGGTCGAACGGGCCATGCACACGACCTCGAGGTCGGGCCTGAGCTCACCCCGCTTGCGGCCCTCGAGGACGAGCCTCAGCGTCTCCCGCTCGCTCTCGGAGACCGACGGGAAGCCAACGTCCATGACGTGGACCCCGATGTCGGACAGCATCCGGGCCAGCTCGTACTTGTCCTTCGGTGTGATCGCGACGCCGGGCATCTGCTCGCCGTCGCGCAACGTATCGTCGTAGACGCGAATCTTCTCTTCAGGCGGAAACACGAGGTCGTGCGCGAAGCGCTTGGGGTCGCGGGCGATCTCCTCGAGAGGCTCCTGGAGGTCAACTGGATTTCCGTCCACTAGGGGACGGCCACGCGACGCTCGGCCAGGCGCTTCCGCACCCACGGCACGAGGCCGCCCATGTGGAGCAGCTCGTTCATGAACTTGGGGAACGCCTCCGACCGGTACTCGTCGCCCTTCGTGAAGTTGCGGATCACGCCCTCTTCGAGGTCGACCTCGAGCTCGTCGCCATCCTCCACCGCCTCGGCCGCCTGCGGGGACTGGAGGATCGGGTAGCCCATGTTGATCGCGTTGCGGAAGAAGATGCGGGCATACGAGTCGGCGATCACGAGGGAAATGCCGGCGCCGCGGATCGCCACCGGCGCGATCTCCCGCGACGAGCCGCACCCGAAGTTCGAGCCCGCGACCAGGATGTCGCCGGGCCCCACCTGCGAGGCCCACGTGTCGCGGCCGGGCACCCCTTCCATCGCGTGCTTGCCGAGCTCCTTCTCGTCGAGCGAGTAGATCGCGTACTTCGCCGGGATGATCTGGTCGGTGTCGATGTTGGCCCCGAACTTCCAGGCCCGGCCGCGGATGACCTTTGGAAGCGTCACGCGATGCCTGCGGGCATTTTCTTGAGCACCTCGCCCGGATGCGTGATCACGCCCGTCACCGCGCTCGCCGCGGCCACCGCGGGGTTGGACAGGTAGACCAGCGCCTTCGGGTGGCCCATCCGCCCGGGGAAGTTCCGGTTGGTCGTGCTCAGGCAAACCTCGCCCTCGCCGAGGACTCCCATGTGGCCACCGAGGCAGGCTCCGCAAGTGGCCGTCGTCCAGGCCGCGCCCGCGGCGAGGAAGATCCTGATCAATCCTTCTCGCTCGGCCTGGATCGCGACCTGGTGCGACGAAGGCGTGATGATGAGCCGCACGCCATCGGCGACCTTGTGCCCGTCGAGCACCGCGGCGGCCCGGCGAAGGTCGGTGATGCGTGAGTTGGTGCAGGAACCGATGAACACCTGGTCGAGCCGCGTACCGGCGACCTCTGAAAGCGGCGCGTAGTTGTCGGGCGACATCGGCTTGGCGACGCCGAGCTCGACGGTCTCGGCGTCGAACTCGAAGACCTTCTCGTATTCGGCGTCCGGGTCGGACGAGACCGGCGTGTACGGCCGTTTGGCGCGCCCGTCGAGATACTCCCTCGTCACCTCGTCGAACTCCAGGATTCCGTTCTTGGCGCCCGCCTCGATCGCCATGTTGGTGATGGTCAGCCGCGCCTCCATGTCGATGTGCTTGAGCGTCTCCCCCACATGCTCCATCGCCTTCGACCTGGCGCCGTCGACCCCGATCTTGCCGATCACGTACAGGATGAGGTCCTTCGCCTCGACCCATTCCTTGAGGCGGTTGTGATAGACGAACTTCAACGTCTCGGGCACGCGGAACCACAGCTCGCCCAGGGCCAGCACGCACGCGAGGTCGGTGGAACCGATGCCGGTGGCGAAGTTGTTGAGGGCGCCGTACGTGCAGCTGTGCGAGTCGGCGCCGACCACCAGCTCGCCCGGGAGCACCAGCCCGTTCTCCGGCAGCACCGTGTGGCAGATGCCGCCCTGCCCCACCTCGAAGTACCACTTGACCCCCATCTGGTGAGAGAACTCGCGGGTCAGGCGGCCGAGGGTGGCGCTGGCGGCGTCCTTGGCCGGCTGGAAGTGGTCCTGGGTCACCGCCACCCGGTCCGGGTCCCAGATCTTGTCCGCTCCCATCTGCTCGCGCATGATCCGACCGGCCGGAGGGATGGTCAGGTCGTGGCCCATCGCGAAGTCGACCTTGGCGAGGATCAGGTCGCCCGGGCGCACGCTCTCACGTCCGGCTCCGCGAGCCAGGATCTTCTCCGTCATCGTCATGCCCATTTCTGGTTCCTAGTCCCTCAGCCGTTTGACGATCGCGTCACCGGCCTGCGACGTGGACAGGTCGCCGCCGATGTCGCGTGTGCACTCACGGGCGCGAATGGCTGATTCGACCGCACCCTCGATCGCGTCTGCCATGTCAGGAACCCCCAGGTGTTTCACCATCATAGCCGCGCTCAAAATCGCCCCCACCGGGTTCACGAGGCCCTGTCCCGCAATGTCCGGCGCCGTGCCGTGGACGGGCTCGAAAAGGCTGCGCCTCGTCTCGGGATTGATGTTCGCCGAGGGCGCGATGCCCATGCCGCCCACCAACTCCGCCGTGAGGTCGGAGAGGATGTCGCCGAACAGGTTGCCCGTGACGAGGACATCGAACTGGCTCGGGTCCTTGACAAGCTGCATCGCGCATGCGTCGACGAGGAGGTGCCGCGTCTTCATTCTCGGATGCGCGGCCGCGACCGACTTCCAGCGCTCCTGCCAGAGACCGCCCGCGAAGGTCATGGCGTTCGACTTGTCCACCATCACGACCTCACGTTTCGCGATCTTGAAGGCATGCTCGATGATCCGCGTCACCCCCACGTACGTGTTGATGTCCTCCTGGGTCGCGATCTCGTCTTGCGTGCCCTTCTTGAACCGACCGCCCATGCCTACGTAGAGGCCCTCGGTGTTCTCTCGGACGATCATCAGGTCGGCCCGGCGCCGATCCTCTCGGCGAAGCGGTGACAGGCGATCGTCATAGAGCCGAGCCGGGCGAAGGTTGACGTACAGGTCGAGCTCGAATCGCAGCCGCAGCAGCACGCCCGCGAGGTACTTCGGGTCGGAAACGCGCGGGTCCCCGACGGCGCCGAAGAGGATGGCGTCGGCCGCGGCCAGCTGCGTCCACACGTCGCCCGGGATGGCGATGCCGGTGCGAAGGTACGAGTCGGCGTTGACGTCGAACTCTTCGAACTCGAAGTCGGCGCCGGCCGCGCGCAGGACCTTGATGGCTTCCGGCACGACCTCCTTGCCCGCTCCGTCGCAGGGCAGGACGGCGATGTGTTTAGACATTGGATGAAGCTGCTTCCTTCTCGCGCAGCTTGTAGCGCTGGATCTTGCCGGTCACAGTTTTCGGCAGCTCGGGCACGAACTCGATCAGGTGTGGGTACTGGTATCGCTGGAGCCGTGACTTGCAGTGCTCCTGCAGTTCGGCGACGAGCGCGTCGCCGCCAACCCCACCTTTGGTGATCACGAACGCCTTGATCTTGGTGAAGCCCTCCACCTCGACGCCGACCACAGCGCTCTCCGCCACCGACTGGTGCTCCAGCAGCACCGATTCGATCTCGATCGGCGAGGCCCAAAGGCCGCTGACCTTGATCATGTCGTCGGAACGGCCCTCGTACCAGTAGAAGCCGTCCGCATCGACCCGATAGCGATCGCCGCTGAAGAACCATTCTCCAAGCACGGAGCGCTTCGTCTTCTCGTGCTGGGCCCAGTAGAGGGCGAGGGCGCTATCGCCTTTGACATAGAGGTCGCCGGCCTCGCCCTCGGGCACCGGTTTCCCCTGGTCGTCGAGGATCTTCAGCTCGTAGCCAGGGACCGGCTTGCCGCTCGACCCCGGCCGCACGTCGTCCAGGCGGTTGGAGCAGTAGATATGGAGCAGCTCGGTCGAGCCGACACCGTCCAGGATCGTCAGCCCGTAGGCGTCCTTCCAGCGCCGCCACACCTCCGCCGGCAGGGCCTCGGCTGCAGCGACGCAGTGGCGTATCGATGACAGGTCGCGGTCGCGAGAGCCGTCGAAGTTGAGGATCGCGTTGTAGAGGGTGGGAGCCGAGAAGAACAGAGTCGGGCGGCGCTTCTCGATCGTGTCCAGCACCGTTGCCGGAGTATTCCGTCCGGCGTGGAGGACGGTGCTCGCGCCCACCCAATAAGGAAGGGTGAGGTTGTTGCCGAAGCCATAGGCGTGGAAGAGGCCCGTGGTCGAGAAGGTCGTGTCGCGCTCGGTGATCCCCAGCACCTGCTCGCCATAGGTGACGCATGTGTACGGGATGTCGTGCTGGAGGTGGACCACAGCCTTCGGCTTTCCCGTCGAGCCCGAGCTGTACAGCCAGAACGCCATGTCGTCTCGGCGGGTCGGCGCCGGGTCGACCTCATCCTCGACGGCGATCTGGCCGGCGCGCAACAAACGGGGCGTGTCGGCGGCGCGATCGGCCGCTGCTTTCAGCTTCTCCTCGCTCGCGCCATCGACGACCACCACCCGGGCCAGCGAGTCCTCGATGAAATGGTCGTAGTCCTCGGAACGCTGGAGCAGGGGATTGACGGGGACCGGCACGGCGCCCAGACGAATCGCGCCGAGGAAGGCGGCCACCCAGCCGGGGCTGTCGTAAGCGACGATGAGGACGCGCTCCTCCCGGCGAACACCAAGGTCCGCGAGCGTTCGCACGGCCCCGCAGGCGAGCTGGAAGAGCTCGCGATAGGTGACATCGCCGCCCGCGGAGTGGATCGCCACCTTGCCCCCGCGACCGGCGTTCAGGTTCCGGTCGAGGAGGTCGACGGCAACGTTGTAGCGGTTGGGAAGCTCGAGCCCACCCATCTGCACGATGAGTGTAGTTTCGAGCGGTGGCGGATGATCGGCTCGTCCTCGTGTACGACGGCGAGTGCGAATTTTGAATTCGGTTGGCGCGCTGGGTCCAGCGCCACGATCGGGCGGGCCGCATCGACGTGCGGCCGAACCAGGAGCCGGGCCTGGCCGAGGGTCTGGGGATGAATCGCGAGGAGGTGGTCCGGGCGGCGTGGGCGGTGGAGCCCGGCGGGCGGAGGTTCGAGGGGGCGGCCGCGATCAACCGGACGTTGAGGGAGCTCGGCAGGGGCTGGGCGGTCCTCGCCGCGCTCTACCGTGTGCCTCCGCTGCGCCGGCTGCAGGACACCTACTACCGCAGGGTCGCCCGCCGGAGAGCCTGGTGGTGACGGACTGGGAAAAGTCCGGTGCTGCCCGCAGATCGCTCCACAGATCGCCACCGGTCAAGTGATGAATGTAGGTCGGTCCTGCCTTCGGATGGGGAAATGTCGCTAGTTAGCGATTTGGGCACCACAGGGCGTGCCCGCCACGGCGTCCGCAAGACCAACATGGGTCACGTTGGTCAGCCAAGGCTAGGCTCGACCACAAAGCAGTTACCCGACGCCATCGGGATCCGATCGTCGATAACAGGCGGCGGCCCGCGTGTCGCATGACAGCGATCCAGCCCTATCGTAAGGGGTCAACCGCTCTCGAGTAGTTGTCACCGATCGCTCCACTGATCAGGCGCCTTCAAGTGCGGTCCAAGAAGCGATCGCTAGCTCGCTCCTGGCTGGAGCAGTGGCTCCATTTCGGGGCGTGAACCTAAGACAATGAGCCCATGCCGAACCAGGTCTTCGAAGCGGCGCGCACAATCATGGCGGTACGTGAGTACCTGGACAAAGAGGTGCCGGAGGAAGCGATCAGACGGATCGTCGAGGCTGCTCACCTTACGGCGAGCGCTGCCAACCGCCAGCCCTGGCACTTCGTGCTGGTCCGCAAGCGCGAGGCACTCCGCAAGCTCGGGTCGCTGGTCCGGACGGGGCCGTACACAGCGAACGCCGCCGCAGCGGTAATCGTTGCTTATGAGAAGGACAGCAAGTCGGGCGTCTCCGACGCGAGCCGCGCCATCCAGTCGATGATGCTGGTGGGTTGGGGCGACGGCGTCGGCTCGAACTGGACGGGTCTCACAGGTCTGGAGAACGTGCGACAGGAGTTCGGGCTGCCCGACAGGTACGACGTTCTGGCCGTCATCCCGTTCGGTTATCCGAAACGAAAGGTGATCGGCAAGAAAAAGCGCAACCCGTTCGATCAGGTGGTGTCAGCGGAGCGCTTCGGCAGCCCCCTGGGGTAGACGCAGCCGCCTAACCGGAACACACAGTCCCCTTAGGGGGAAGCGTCAGATTGATCAGGTAAGCCTCCTCAGCTGCACGTGCGCACGAGCTCGAGCCGTAAGACGTATGACCGTTCCCCTCTCGAGTCAGCAGGACAGAGCCGGGTATCTGCCGGTTCACGGACTGCGCCCATGCGTAACGCGTGGCGGGGTCGTTTGTCCCGCCAACGAGCAAGATCGGCGGCACGTTGTGCACGGTGAGCGGCGGTGGGTTCTTTGGCGTCACCGGCCAGTACGCACAGAGGAGGGCCGAGTACTGGGCCGATGGGCCGAAGAGAGGGGATGCCTTTGACAGTGCCGGACCGAGCGCGTCATAGAACGCGATGTCCGTCGGCGGACGAGAGCCGTCGATACAGCCTGTGGCGTTATTGCCGCCGTTGATGAGGTTGGAGTAGGTGCCGTCAGGGTTCCGCCCGTCGGCAAAGTCTGCGAGCGCGAGGAGCAACCTTCCGTCCCCTGTGTCCAGTCCGGTGAGTGCCTGGTCCAGATAACGCCAGGAGCTCTGGTCGTATAGGGTGACGAGCACCCCTCTCAGAGCAAGGCCGCGGGTGAGCTGTCGGTTGCCCACCTTTAGGGGCGTCGCGTCAACACGCGCCATCGCGGCCTTGAGCTTTACTTCCGGATCGCCCGATCGAGCGTATGCACAACTCGACCGCGACCTACAGTCGGACAGGAACGCCTGGAGGTTTTCCTCGAAACCGGCGACCTGGCCAAACAGAGCGTCACTTCCAGAAAGAGCGGGATCGACAACGCCGTCCAATGACAGGGCGCGCACATGCGTGGGGAACAAGTGCGCGTACCACTGGCCGATGTAGGTTCCGTACGAGAACCCGAGGTAGGTGAGTTTGGAGTCCCCCACTGCCTCGCGAATCTTGTCCATGTCTCTCGCCGTGCTCGCCGAGTCCATGAACGGCAGGAGATCTCCGCTCCGGCGCTCGCAAGCGGCGTCGAAGTCCTTGATGGCCTGGATGAAGGCTTGCTTCTCCTGTGGGTCGTCGAGAACCGGATCGAGCGCGACTAACTCGTCTAATTGCGGACCCGAGGCGCAGGTGACCGGAGCACTGGAGTTGACGCCGCGCGGATCCCACGACACGAGGTCGAATCGAGCGGTCAGGTTGCTCAACAAGTTGATGGCGCCGCGCAGAAAATCAACTCCGGACCCACCCGGGCCGCCCGGATTGAGCAGCAGGGAGCCAATCCGGCGCAATTTATTTTTCGCCGGCTTACGGATGAGCGCGAGCGAGATCAGGCGCGTTGCAGGATTCGAGTAATCCAGAGGCACCTTCAACGTGCCGCACTGGAATCCACCGCCACAGTCATTCCAAGGGATCCTGGCCGCGGCATGAGGACTCGCGCTGTGCGATGCAATCGGTGAGGCCAAGGCGCACCCACTCAGCAGGATCACTCCCAGGACACTTGCGACCCGACCCTTCAGGGTTCCGAGTGTGACCACTACTGCCGGACGATCGCGGCCGCGCCCTTCCTCAACACGTACTTCTGGATCTTCCCCGTCGCCGTCTTCGGCAGCTCCTGGACGAACGTCACGCTGTGCGGCGCCTTGAAGTGCGCAAGCCGCTCGCGACACAGCTGGATCAGCTCCTCTTCCGTCGCCTCCGCACCCGCCTTCAGCACCACGTAGGCGTGCGGCGCCTCGCCCCACTTCTCGTGCGGCAAGCCGACGATCGCCGCCTCCTGGACGGACGGGTGCCGCAGCAGCACGCCCTCGACCTCGACCGACGAGATGTTCTCTCCCCCGCTGATGATCACGTCCTTGATCCGGTCGCGGATCTCGACGTATCCGTCCGGGTGCATCACGGCCGCGTCGCCCGTGTGGAACCAGCCGTCGCCCATCACCTTGTTGGTCGCGTCGGGGTCGTGATAGTAGCCCTCCATGATCACGTTGCCGCGAAAGACGATCTCGCCCAGCTCCTGGCCGTTCATGGCGACATCTTTGCCCGAGCTGTCGACGACACGCAGCTCGCCCGCCGTGATCAGCTCCACCCCGGTCCGGGCCTTGATGATGGCCCGGTCGACCGGCGCCAGGCGGCGGTGCTCAGGGCGGGGCTCGCAGATGGTCAGGAAAGGTGACGTCTCCGTCAACCCGTAGACCTGCGTCACCTCCCAGCCGAACTCGCCTTCCATCCGCTCGATGGTCGCCGCCGCCGGAGGCGCGCCCGCGGTGACGACGTTGACGCCACGCGGCACCTCGCCTCGCGACGTGGCCGGCGCGTTGGCGAGGGCGATCAGGACCGTCGGCGCGGCGCAGAGCCAGCGCACGTTCTCCTTGCGGATCAGCTCGAACACCCGCGCGGGTTCTACCTTTGGCAGGCAGACGTGGGTGCCACCGACAGCCGTCACGATCCAGACGAACGTCCATCCGTTGGCATGGAACATCGGCAGCGTCCACAGGTAGCGGTCGTCGACGCCGAGGTTCAGGTGGACGAGGGTGCCGACGACGTTCATCCACGCGTTGCGGTGGGTGATCATCACGCCCTTCGGCTTGGCGGTGGTTCCGCTCGTGTAGTTCAATGAGAGCAGGTCGCCCTCGGCGATCTCCGGGCGCCTGAACTCGGGCCCTGATGATGCGATGGAGCTCTCGTACTCGATCCAGCCCTTGCGGCCGCCGGCGCTGCCCAGGGCGACGAAATTCTCCACGCCCTCGAGCCGGCCGCGGACGCTGTCCACCGCCTCCATGTGGTCAGGGTGGACGCACAGCACCTTGGCCCCGGAGTGCGTGGTGATGTAAACGAAGTCCTCCGGCGTCAACCTGTAGTTGATCGGCACCAGCACCGCACCGATCTGCGGCACCGCATAGAACGACTCCAGCTGCTCGTGCGTGTTCGGCGCGATGTACGCCACCCGATCGCCCTTTTTCACGCCCAGGGCCTGGAGCGCCGACGACCAGCGGTCGCACCGGTCGAAGAACTGCTCGTAAGTCATCCGCAGGTCGCCATCGACGACACCCTCGCGATCTCCGTACAGCTTCCGAGCCCGCCGGGCGAACTCGAGCGGCGTCAACGGCGTTTCCATGGCTAGGGAATTATGAATTGAGCATCAGGGCGAAGTCCGCGGTTCGGATGCCCCCGACGAAAGCCCGGTGCGCCTGCGGCTCGAGCTCGACCGCCCGCTCGTACACGAATGCGTACACGTTCTCGAGAGTCCAGTCGCCGTAGCCCTGGATGCGCAGGCCGTAGCGCAGACCCTGGTCCTTTCGCCCACGCTCGAGCAGGTCGAGCGCCCGCGCGTAGATCGCCTTGAGGATCTCGAGCTGCATCGAGAGCTCGGCGATCGTCTTGGGGTCGCCCTCCGCCTCGACCAGCTGGTCGATCTGGGCTTCGAGGTCGGCGATCTCCTTCTGGTAGTCGTTCACCGTCACGACCCTCGTGACAAGTCTACCGGGCCCGAACTAGTGGATCAGGTAGTTCGAGGCGACCGCGGCCGCGATCAGGATCGCGATGATGTTGACGACTTTGATCATGGGGTTGATGGCCGGCCCCGCGGTGTCCTTGTTGGGGTCTCCGACCGTGTCGCCGGTGACCGCCGCCTTGTGCGCCTCAGAGCCCTTGCCGCCCAGGTGCCCCTCTTCGATGTACTTCTTCGCGTTGTCCCAGGCCGCACCGCCGCTGGTCATCATGATGGCCAGGAAAAGGCCGGTGACGATAGCGCCGAGCAGCATCCCGCCGAGCGCCTTCGGGCCCAATATGAACCCGACCGCCAGCGGCGCCACCACCGGGATGATGCCGGGCAGGATCATCTCCCGCTGGGCGGCGGCGGTCACGATCCGCACCGCGGTCCCGTAGTCGGGCTTGGCGGTGCCTTCCATGATCCCCTTGATCTCGCGGAACTGGCGCCGGACCTCCTCCACGACCAGCCCGCCCGCACGTCCGACGGCCAGCATCGCCAGCGATCCGAACAGGAACGGCAGGATGCCGCCGAAGAACAGGCCGACGATGACCAGTGGGTCGGACAGCTCGAACGTCGTCGAGTGGCCGGCGCGCGCGAGCTCCTGCGTGTACGAGGAGAAGAGCACGAGCGCGGCCAGTCCAGCTGAGCCGATCGCGTAGCCCTTCGTCACAGCCTTGGTTGTGTTGCCGACGGCGTCGAGCGGATCCGTCACGCCTCGTACCTCGTCAGGCAGGTCAGCCATCTCGGCGATACCGCCGGCGTTGTCGGTGATGGGCCCGTACGAGTCGATGGCGACGATGATCCCGGTCATCGACAGCATCGCCACCGCTGCGATCGCGATGCCGTAGAGGCCCGCAAGGTCGTAGCTGATGAGGATGCCGATGCCGATGACAGTTACGGGCAGCGCGGTCGCCATCATCCCGATCGCCTGGCCCGCGATGATGTTGGTCGCGTGGCCGGTGACAGAGGCCTTCGCGATGAGGTGCACGGGCCAGTACGCGGTCTCCGTGAAGAACTCTGTGATGGCGACGATCAGAACCGTGATCACGACCCCGACGAGCCCCGCGAAGAACAGGTTGTTGGGATCGCCGACTCCGCCGCCTGCCTGAAGGTACCCGTTGACTCGCATGTACTGCGTGACGAAGTAGAAGCCGACCACGGCGACCGCCACGGCCACGAGCAGGCCGGCGTAGAGCGCGCCCATGATCCACCGCGGGTTGAACACGCGCACGAAGAACGTGCCGACGATCGAGCCCACCACGCTCACCGCGCCAAGCAGCAGCGGGTAGATGACCCACGCGATCTGACCCTTGAAAAGCAGCGAGCCCAGCAGCATCGCCGCGATCATCGTCACGGCGTAGGTCTCGAACAGGTCGGCCGCCAT
>WNEZ01001581.1_pt1 | contig 19165 bp, 18 predicted proteins | sample 5400521 | NCBI WGS metagenome assembly WNEZ01 (sample SAMN13153339, study PRJNA577476) | soil metagenome | isolation source: 120 cm saprolite under Douglas fir tree site 2 hole 1 replicate 1 | place: USA:California | collected 2015-04-18 | reverse complement strand
TGAGACGAGTTTCGCAGCGGCGGCGACAATTCCTGTGGTGTTTGTGACGGCGGTCTATGCGCTTGGCACCTTGGCGAAGCTGATGCCCGGCGAACTGGTTCTGATCCATGCCGCGGCCGGGGGCGTCGGGCTCGCCGCGATCCAGTACGCCAAGCATCGCGGCGCGGTGGTGATCGCGACTGCCGGGTCCGAGGTCAAGCGGGCTTTCCTGCGCCTGGCCGGTGCCGATTACGTCGTCGACTCGCGCGATCTCGGCTTTGCCGATGCGGTGCGTGCGATCAGCGGCGGCGGCGGCGTCGACGTCGTGCTCAACTCGCTGAGCGGCGAAGCCATGGAGCAGAGCCTCGGCGTGCTGAAGCCGTTCGGCCGCTTTCTCGAACTCGGCAAGCGCGATTTCTATCTCAACCGGCGCGTCCACTTGCGTCCGCTGCGCCAGAACATCTCCTATTTCGCGATCGATGTTGACCAGTTGCCGGTCCAGCGGCCGGATCTTGCTCGATCGCTGCTGAGCGAAGTGTCCGCAGCGTTGAGCGAGGGCGCGATCCGGCCGCTTGCGCATCGCACGTTCGGGTTCGGCGCGATCGGCGATGCGTTCCGCCTGATGCAGGCGTCCGGCCATATCGGCAAACTGGTGCTTGTGCCCAACGCAAATGCGGGCGTCCGGCTCCGTCAGGCGCCGGAAATGAAATTGCGCCATGAGGGCACCTATCTCGTCACGGGCGGCATCTCCGGGTTCGGCTTTGCGGCGGCCCGCTGGCTCGCCCAGCACGGCGCGGGATCGATCGCGCTGCTCGGCCGGCGCGGTGCCGCAACGCCGGGCGCGGCCGAGCGTGCGGCCGAGCTGAGCACCCTTGGCGCCGAGGTGCGGATCTATGCCGGCGATGTCGCCGATCCGACCTCGCTTGCGGCGGCCCTCGCCGAAATTCGTCGCGTCCAGCCGCCGCTGCGCGGTGTCGTACATGCGGCGTCGGCGATTGGCGACGCGCTGGCAGCCGAGCTCGACGGATCGGACATCACCGGCATCCTGCGACCCAAGCTCGGCGGTGCGATTGCCCTCGATCGGCTGACCCGCGACGATCCGATCGAGCTGTTCTTGCTGTTTTCCTCGGCAACGACGCTGCTCGGCGCCCCGGGGCAAGGCGTCTATGTCGCGGCCAACCTGGCTCTCGAGGCGATGGCGCGGCAGCGGCGAGCCCGCGGCAAACCGGCGCTCGCAATCGCCTGGGGACCGATCGAGGATACCGGGTACCTCGCCGAACGGGCGGAAGCGCGCGACGCGCTGGCCCGCCGGCTTGGTGCCAAGCCCATGCCGTCGGGCCAAGCTCTGGCCGGGCTCCCGGCAATCGCCGACAGCGGTTTGCCGGTGGCTTCATTTGCCGAGACGAGCTGGAACGAGGCGCGGCGGTTTCTGCCCATACTCGCCTCGCCGTTTTTTGCGGAAATCCGCGGCGATGGCGGATCCTCGCCGGGCGACGATTCGCTGATCGAGCGGCTCGCAGGGCTCGACGCCGAAGCGGCTCTGGCGCTGCTCAAGACTGCCGTCGCGGAAGAGGCGGCCAATATCCTGCGGCTGCCGGCTGCCGGGATCGATCCGCTGCGGCCGCTGTCCGAGATGGGAATGGATTCGCTGATGGCGGTCGAGCTGCGCCTCGCTCTGGAAAGCCGCTTGCGCATCGATCTACCGCTGATGTCGCTCGCCGAAGGCACGAGCGTCGCCTCTATTGCGGTGCGTCTGGCGAGCGCGGTTAGCGCTCGCCCGCATGCGGCCGAATTGGTAAGCATGGCCGAGCGTTACGAGGCGACCGACGCCGAGCGGCTGACCGCGGTTGAGAGTGCGGCCAACAATTTTGAACCGGACGAGGTCCGCTCGGCCGCGGCGGAGTGATCGCGTGGCAGTCGGTCGCAATCTCTTCGGATTGTCCGCGCAGGCCAAGGCCCGGCTGATAGAGAAGCTGTCCTCGGCCGCCGCGACGCGGATGGCGCCGGCGCGAGTGGTGTCGCCCGCCGGGAGCGATCCCGCCCGGCTCGACGTCGCGGACCTGGAAGCGTACCGGGAAATCCGCATGATCGAGGAGGCGGCGGATTATCTCGGGATCGACGATCCGTTCTTCCGGGTCCATGATGGGATCGCCGGCGCGGAAACCCTGATCGGCAACCGCTCGTACATCAATTTCGCTTCGTACAACTATATCGGCCTCAACGGCGACCCGCGCATTGTCGCCGCGGCCAAGGCGGCCATCGATCGCTACGGCACCTCGGTCTCTGCCAGCCGACCGGTTTCGGGCGAGCGCCCGGTCCATCGCGAACTCGAACGCGCGCTAGCACGAATCCACGGCGCCGAGGACAGTGTCGCGCTGGTCGGCGGGCATTCGACCAATGTCACGGTGATCGGGCATTTGCTGGGCCGCAACGATGTGATCGTGCACGATGCGCTGATCCACAACAGCATCGTGCAGGGGGGGCTGCTGTCGGGCGCGCGGCGGGTGCCGTTTCGCCATCTCGACCCCGAGGCCGCCGACAAAATCCTCGCCGAAGCGCGCCCGCGCCACGGCCATGCGCTGCTCGTCGTCGAGGGGCATTACAGCATGGATGGCGACGTGCCCGATCTCGCCGCCTTTGTTGCCGTTGCGCGGCGCCACCGGGCCTGGCTGATGGTCGACGAGGCACATGCGCTGGGCGTGCTGGGACCGCGCGGGTTTGGTTCGGCCGACCACGCCGGGATCGATCCCAAAGAGGTCGACATCTGGATGGGGACGCTCAGCAAAAGCCTGGTTTCCTGCGGTGGGTATATCGCCGGTCGCCAGCCTTTGATCGACTACTTGAAGCGGATGGCGCCGGGTTTCGTCTTCTCGGTCGGCATGACGCCGGCCAACGCCGCGGCGGCGCTTGCTGCTGTCGATATCCTTGAGCACGAGCCGGAGCGGGTGCGCCGCCTCAACGAGAGGTCAGCCCTTTTCCTGCGCCTCGCGCGCGAAGGTGGGCTTGATGTCGGAGGATCGGTCGGCGCCGCCATCGTGCCGATCATTACCGGGAGCTCGATCGGGGCCGCGCGGCTCTCGCAGGCGCTGTTCCGCCGCGGCATCAATGTCCAACCGATCCTCTATCCGGCGGTACCCGAACGCGCGGCCCGGTTGCGCTTTTTCCTGACCGCAGAGCACACCGAGCAGCAGGTGCGCGACGCGGTCGGCGTTGTGCTCGAAGAAGCCCGCGCGGTCGCTGCCGAGCCGACCGACCTCGCGGCCGTGGCACGGCACCTCGGGCGTTTGATGCCGGCATCGCGCTAGGCGTTGCTCGCCGCCACCTCCGCGATGAAGCGGTCGACAATGGCAAAATGATGGTCCCAGCGCGGTGGATCCCAGAAGCTGAGGCGCGCGAGCTGGGCCTCGCGCCGGGGCGAGCCCGGTGCCGCATAATCGAGGATCGCCGCGTGCCAGCCCGGGCCATCGAGCGGATCAATAAAATCCGGGACCGTCCCGCCGGTCTCCCGCAATGCCGGGATGTCGCTGCACAGGGCAGGCACCCCGCGCTCGAGCGCCTCGATCAGCGGGAAGCCGAAACCCTCGGCAAAGGAGGGCAAGAGCAACGCGCACGCGCCGGTCAAGAGCCGCACCATTTCGCCGTCCGGCATGGCATTGTGCTCGATGACCGCCCCGCGCAGCGCCGGACAGCGCTCGAGCATGTCGACGACGTTTTCGGTTTCCCAGCCGCGCTGGCCGACCAGCACCAATAGCGGCGCGCCGTCCCCCAGCTCCGTCGCCAGCCGGCGCCAAAGGTTGAGCAGCAGCAGGTGGTTCTTGCGTGCTTCGATCGTGCTGACATAGACGAAATAAGGCCGGTCGAACGGCGGGTCTCGGTCAATCGGGGCCGCCGGGAGATCGACACCGAATGGTGCGACGAGAACGGGCGGGGCGCGCCCAGCGCGGTCGAGGTGGGGCTGCAAAGCGTCGCGGGTTACCACCGAATTGACGATCAGCGCGTCGGCAAACTGGACCGCGGTTTCAATCCGGGAGAGATGGTTTGCCGCCTGGCCGGGCTTGGCATATTCGGGAAATTCGATCGGGATGAGGTCATGGACCAGACAGATGAAGCGCGCCCTGCTGCGCTCTTTCAGCCGTGCGATAAGGCTGCGCTTTTCGAGGTGGTGGTGAGAGACCAAGAGATAGACCGGCGGCGCACTGCTTGTCCGCAGCTGCGCCATCAGCGCTCGCTGGCGGCCGGCAAGCAGCGCGATGCGAGCCTGGCGCGCGATGCGCCGGACCTGGCGGTTTTGGTGCGCCGGGTCGAGGCCGCCGCGCCACGCTGCGCCGATCGCGGCAACAAATTGTTCGGCCGTTTGGCGCTGCAGCAATCCGAGCCCGCCGCTCGCGCTGAGCGCCGTGAAGCAGGCCGAGGCGCCGTTCGCAATGAGGTGCTCGGCGTAGGCCAGTTCGACGCGATCGATCCCGGTCGGCGTTCCCCGCCCGGCGCGCGACAAGAGGCGTGACAGGTCGAGCGCGATCATCACGGGAGGCTGATCCACCGGGAGCGATTGCAACCGGCCGCGACATGACCGCCAGCGATGCGAGCGGCATCTTTGGAGTTCGGCAACCGATTTCGGCTCAGGGTACGGCGCTCTTCACGACAATGCCGGTAATGACTGGCCCGGTCAGCGTATTCAGCAAGGTGAAGAACTTCTGCAATTCGTTCATGTCAGCGTTGGCAACGTAGATGATGTCCTTGTCCTCGATCGGAAAGCGCTGCGCCATGAAATAGGATCTGGCATCGCGCAGATCGAGCCGGTAGACGATCGGCGAGCCGCCGTCAGGGCCGCTCTTCAGCTGGGGCCGGCCGAGCCTGCTGACGATCTTCGGCGGCTCGAACCGGAACAGGAACACCCCCTCTGGATCCGATCGCAAATCTTGCAGCCCGCCTGCCTTGGCGAGTGCTTCGACGAGCGTCATCTTCTCCGAGGTGAACGGGATCTGCGCATTGGCCCCCGTCGCCCCGAACGCGGTGAAGGACTGCGGAAGGCGGACCAGCGTCAGGACATCTCCCGGGTGGGCATAGATATTTTCAGCCGGGTCCGCGACCAGTGCCTCCATCGGAATGGTCGCAGTCACCCCATCGCGCGACAGCCGCACAAAGGTCTCGTAGACCGGGGATTTGGCACCGCCGACCGCGGCGACCAGGTCGAGCAGCCGATCGCCTTTCAGCGACAGCGGCACCCTTGCGCCGGACACGACCTCGCCAGTGACCGTCGCGCTGTTGGTCAGGCTTTTGGTCACCGTCACGATGACCTGCGGCTCTATAGCCTTCTCGGCAAGGCGTCCTTCGATTGTGCGCTGCACCTCGACGGGCAGACGCCCAGCGACCGGAACGCGGTCGGCAAATGGGACGCTGATGCCGCCGTCGCGGCCGACGACTTGTTCCGGAATGGTGATGCTGCGCGAGCCCGCCGACACGTGGTCGGTCGGCGACGTGCTGAACAGCCCGCCGCCCGCGGCTTCCCAGATCGAGACGACGAGAGAGTCGCCGATACCGATCTTGGGCTGTGGCGGCGTGCCGTATTTTTTGAAGCGTGCGTGTAGGCTCTCACGCGGTTCGGCGAGCACGGCCGCCACCACATTATCGTCGATGTCGACCAGATTAAATCGGGTCTGGTTGTCCCTGACCTCCTGTCTGCGGACATCGCTCGCGGTCGGCCCTGCGGTCGGCAGGGCCGAGCAGCCGGCAATGACGCAGGCGAGCACGCCCATAACGGCGACCGCTTTCATCGCCCCCCGACTCTGTTGCGCGAGTTTGCGGATAACCCAACTGGCCGGATCGCAGCGGCAGCATTCGTCACGGGAGAATGCCTCACCGGCCGCTGCGGACCGGTCATGGGTTTTCGCTCGCTATGCTGAAGATCCCCTCCGCTGCACAGGCCCGGACGCGGCATCGCTCAGCCGTTTGCAGCGGGCATTACCCTGCCGGTTCGTTAGGAGGTAGTCAAACCACTTGTACGGCTGTGGCAATCATGCGCGCGGCATAGACCCCCATCCAGCCGATCGGATCGAGCCACCCCTTCTCATTGCGCGGCGGCTGGATCGCGCGGATATGGGCATCGGTTATCTCGGACAGGTCGTCGAGCAGCTGCGGCGGGTCCCCCTCGGTCGACCAGAAGAAGCGGGTGATCCCGCCGGCCTCGTGCTTGGCGATGAGGCAGTTCGGCGCTCCGCCGACGGGGTTATAGAGGCCGACGGCCGAGTAGCTTTCCTGGTGGCTGACGATCATGATCCCTTCGGTTCCGGGAAAGGCATATTTCATCGCCGAGAACCAGCGGCACAGACCGGCCAGTTCATTCTCGGAGAATTCATAGTCGCCCGGTCCCGAACCAAATCGGCCATCCGCTGCCGCCTTTCGCGTCCGAACCATCAGCGGAAAGGGTATGACATTTGTCGCGTTAGACACTTCGCCCCCAATCGAACCCCGCGCGAGGCGGGAGTGGTGCCCCCTTCGCTCACTCTCCGCAGACACCGGCCGATCCTCCCCGACCGCGATACCGGGAACGCGAGCGAACCAAAAGAGTGTGTAGTTGCCGACTACTTTACCAATTCCGGATCGATACAGTCCGTGGCCGAGCCACGCACCTAAGAATACAATCGAGCGTCGATTCGGAGTCAATTGAGCCGAGGCTAGGCACCGGCTTTTCACGCCAGTTGTGCCCTTTAAGCAACAGTGGCAAAAAGGCGACAGGCTGTGAAACCGTGGGTTTGGTTGGCTACCGGCCCCTGCTAAGGGGGAGCGGCTAATGGGGTGAGTTCGGTGCCGGGGCAACCGGGTCGATCGCGACTTTCACGATGCCGGCGCGCTTCATGTCGAGCACTTCCGCTACGCTCGGCGAGACATCGATTAATAGCGACCGGCTGACCGGGCCGCGATCGGTAATCCGAGCGACTACCGAGCGCCCATTGCTCAAATTCGTTACCCGCACCAGCGAACGAAGCGGCAAAGAGCGGTGCGCCGCGGTTGCATGGACGGCGTCGAGCCGGTCGCCGCTCGCCGTCCGCCGTCCGATATGGTGACCGCCATACCAAGCGGCGGCGCCTACTTCGCGCTGCCCGATCACCTGCAGCGGGCCGATGTATTGGTCGGGCGGTGGGAGACGGGCAGCCTGCTGGCGCTCATGCCCGGCATGTCGCGGTTCGGAGCGCGCGACCGGCTTGCCGCGCGGCCGCTGCTGCTTAGCGTGGAGTTTTCCAGCAACTGTGTCGACTTTGGCGGGCTTCGATTTGCTGGTCGGCGCCGCCTGGTCCGGGCCCGAATGGGCCTGCTTGGCCATCCCCATCGCCGAGACGACCAGCAGCGCGAGAGACAGTCCAATCGTCCGTCGCATCCTCATCCGCATGCGTCTCCATGTGGTTGACACGATTGCGCCGGCGCGGTGAACACGCGCGGCGCGCCGTCTCTCGCTGACGGAAGGCGATTGCGGTATGCCGTCCCGGATCGTTGACAGGGGCGTCCGGGTGGGACGGGGGAAGTGCAGTGCAATCCTAGACAGCTAGTCGCCAGCCTGTCAACCCATACGCGCATGAAATGCCGCGACGGGATCAAGTCGGTCAGTGACCTTTCGTTGTCATACGCTATTCAACGCTCTTCCATTCTAGAGAATAATCATTCTAACTTATTCTTTATCGGGGAGTAGACTGCCAAATTAACTGAAAGTTTACGAATTTTACAACGGCCGATCGGAGAAGGTCGCGATCGGTACAACAATTTGTTGCGCGCCGGATCGGTTTGAGCGGCATATCTTGGGGTTTGCACCGGGTTGCCCGAGCTGTGCTGCCGGCGAGCACCACGAGCGCGGCCGGCCGGGGAGCCTTTACCCCTGGCGCCGAGCGATGCTTTTGCGCGATAACCGGAGCCGTCGGCATCAAGCGGCAGCAGTGTCACAGCATCGATTTGACGGAGGCGGGCAATGGCAACACGCGAGCGCGCATTGATCGTCGGGGCGGGGGCGGGATTGAGCGCGGCGCTAGCCCGAAAGTGCGCCGGCGATGGCATGGACGTTGTGCTGGCGGCGCGCGACACGCAAAAGCTTGGCGCCCTCGCGCAGGAAACCGGCGCGACCACAATCGCCTGCGATGCGAGCCGCGCGGAGGAGGTCGACAAGCTGTTCGCCGCGGTCGATGCCGGCGGCGATCGCCTCGACCTCGTCGTCTACAATGCGAGCGGGCGGGCGCGCGGGCCGGTCGCCGAACTCGATCCGGCGGCGGTCGAGAGCGCGATCAGGGTGACCGCCTTTGGCGGTTTTCTCGTCGCCCGGCAGGCGGCGCAGCGGATGCTGCGTCAGGGCCATGGCACGATCCTCTTTACCGGCGCCAGCGCCAGCGTCAAAGGCTATCCCCGCTCGTCCTCGTTCGCGATGGGCAAGTTCGCCCTGCGCGGCCTCGCGCAAAGCCTGGCGCGTGAACTGCAACCCCACAACATCCATGTCGGGCACATCGTCATCGACGGCGGCATCGGGAAAGCCGGCGATCCGCGCGCCAACGAGCGCGGCCCCGACGGGCTGCTCGATCCCAATGCGATCGCGGAAACCTACCTGCAGCTGCACCACCAACACCGCAGCGCATGGGCTTGGGAAATCGAGCTGCGGCCCTGGGTCGAAAATTTCTGAGCCGAAGCTCAATGACCGGCCGGCGAGGCCGAGCCCGCGTTGACTTTGCGGGCTACGCTTGTTATATGCGTCGCACTATGACCAAAGCGCGCAACGAGCTGCGACTTATGATCTCGGTGTCCTAACCGGCGCCGATTGTCCGCTCGTTCGTTCCCGCTCGGGAACATCCCTTTCGCGCTTGGGTGTTTTTCATGATTTCGATGGTTCTGATCTGCCGCTGCGTTGCGCGCCTATTGTCGTGCCCGCGGCGACTTAGCGCCGGCCGGAGGGATTGAGCCCACCGGCCGTGCCGCCTGCCGACCATCGCAGAGACCGCCGTCTATCTTACCAAACCGGCGGTCCGACCCCGGGAGTTCCGCTATGACTGTCATGCCGATCCACAAATACCGTCCGTTTGCCCCGATCAACCTGCCCGACCGCCAATGGCCCTCGCGCGTCATCGACAGGGCGCCCCTGTGGTGCTCGGTCGATCTGCGCGACGGCAACCAGGCGCTGGTCGAGCCGATGGGGCCCGAGCGCAAGCGTCGCATGTTCGACATGCTGGTGAAGCTTGGCTTCAAGGAGATCGAGGTCGGGTTTCCGGCCGCCTCTGACACCGATTTCGCCTTTTGCCGGGAACTTGTCGATGAAAATCTCGTCCCCGAGGACGTGACGATCCAGGTGCTGACCCAGGCGCGCAGCGAACTGATCGAGCGCAGCTTTGAGTCGATCCGCGGCGCCAAGCGCGTCATCATGCACCTCTACAATTCGACCTCGACCTTGCAGCGCCGGGTTGTCTTCGGACTCGACAAGCCGGGGATCGTCGATATCGCGGTCACCGGCGCCCGGCAGATCCGCGATCTCGCCGCCACGATGCCCGAGACCGAGATCATCTATCAGTACTCGCCCGAGAGCTTTACCGGGACCGAGCTCGATTTCGCTGTCGAGATCTGCGAGGCGGTGATGGATGTCTGGCAGCCGACCCCGCAAAAGAGGGTGATCCTCAACCTGCCGGCGACCGTCGAGATGTCGACGGCGAACACCTATGCCGACCAGATCGAATGGTTCAGCCGCACCATCCGCAACCGCGACTCGATCGTCCTCAGCCTGCATCCCCACAACGACCGCGGCACCGCGGTCGCGGCCGCCGAGATGGGTGTCATGGCCGGCGCCGACCGAATCGAGGGCACGCTCTTTGGCAACGGCGAGCGTACCGGCAATGTCGATTTGATGACCCTGGCGCTCAATCTGTTCAGCCAGGGCGTCGATCCCGGCCTGGCGATCACCGATATCGACGACATTGTCCGCACCGTCGAGCACTGCAATCAATTGCCGGTCCATCCGCGCCATCCCTATGCCGGGGAGCTGGTCTACACGGCGTTTTCCGGCTCGCACCAGGACGCCATCAAGAAGGGGTTCGAGGCCCTCGAAAAGCGCAACGACGCGCTCTGGGAGGTGCCCTATCTGCCGATCGACCCCAAGGATCTCGGCCGCTCCTATGAGGCGGTGATCCGGGTCAACAGCCAGTCCGGCAAGGGCGGGGTGGCCTTTGTCATCAAGGCCGATCACGGGCTCGATCTCCCGCGCGCGCTGCAGGTCGAGTTTAGCCGCATTGTCCAGGAGGTCGCCGACCGCACCGGCAAGGAGCTTACCAGCCCCGACATCTGGTCGCTCTTCGAGGAGACCTATCTCGGCCGCGGCGGCGTTCGCCTGGTCGACTATACCGTGTTGCCCGAGCCGCGCGCCGGCGAGCGGCGCATCGTCGCGACGATCGAGAAAGCGGGCGCCGAGCGGCGCATCGAAGGCGTCGGCAACGGGCCGATCGCCGCCTTTGTCGATGCCTTGAAGCGCGATTGCGGCATCGCCCTGACCGTGCTCGATTATCACGAGAACGCAGTCGCCGCCGGCGCCGACGCGCAAGCCGCCGCTTATGTCCAGATCCGCAGCACCGGCGCCGACGGCGCCCCCGATGGCGACGGGGCGACGCTCTACGGGGTCGGCATGGACAGCGACATCGTCACCGCCTCCCTAAAGGCGGTAGCGAGCGCCGCCAGCCGGGCGATGCCGAACCGCTGATCCTCTCGCCGCGAGGACGGTCGGGTCACGCGACCCGGCCGCAGCGCGGGGCCGGTGTACTCACTCAGCCGCGAGCGGCTTCCTGAATCAGGCGTGTGACTGCCCCGATGTACGTTATCTCGTTGTCAAGATCCGATAGATCGTCTTCCGAAATCTCAACAGATGCGCTGCGATTATTCCTCCTCGTCGTTTCCATCTCCCTGAGAGCGGTCAACACCACCAAGGCCACTTCCGCAGACATCGGTGGTTCATCATCGCGGGCAGCACCGCCCGGATGAAGGACACGAGGGTGTTGTTCGGCCCATCTGTGCCAGAGTTGCCGTTGGCTGGGATCGGCGAGCGCGTTCACCGCCTCGTCGATCATTTCCCGCGCTTGAGCGGACAACAAGTACATCCGGCTCTCCATCAAACCGGTCGGAAAAGGGGAGTAGCGACCGCAAGGGCAGCAACATATTCCGTCAAGAGCATCACGTGAGCAGGCGCCCAAATCCAATGTCCTGGCGCATCTGACCACAACCGCAGTGTATCGGGATAGATTGAGTTTGCTGGTAGGCGCCACGGCTTTCCGGACCACGTCGGATCAACCGCGTCGGACGTGGAGACACCCTTGCCCCGCCAAGAGAAGACCCACATTTCTCCGGTCCCAGGATCCAGAAACAGATCGGCATCGCGAGGAGCCCTCACGTTATGAAGATTGGAGTGCGTGGCATTGCCGCTCCGATACAGATCAAGCGTCGTTACTCCCATAGCGAAAAATAGTGGCGGAGAGGTGAATCAACCTCAAGGCTAATCCATTCTCTGCCGCCAATCGTTAAGCGACAGCAAGATCCGTACCATCGCGCCAGCCGCTTAGGCTAATTAACGCTTGAGGGCGACCGCTGTCCGATTCGCCTGAAACGCGTGAGTCTGCTAGATAATTCCGAATTCAAGCGGAGGCGAAGCGTGATCACGATCCTCAACCTCAAGACCGAGCTCGGCAAACTCAAGATGCTGAGCGGGCGGACGCCGACGACGGGTGCGGCCGAGCGGCAAGGGGCGTTCGCTAAGCTCGCCGAGTACCGCGATGGCGGCATCTTCACCGCCAAATTCGCCGGAAGAGGACCGTGGGAGCGCCACCAGAGCGGCGATGAGCTGGTGCAGATCGTCGACGGCGCCACGACGATGCACTTGATGACCGCGGAGGGGCCGCAATCCCTGGCATTGACCGCCGGGATGATCGTTGTCGTGCCGCAGGGGGTTTGGCATCATTTCGATGCGCCGGACGGGGTGACGCTGCTGACGGCGACGCCGCAGCCGACCGAGCATCTCGAGATCGACGTCGCCGATCCGCGAACCCTCGGATGATCGCGCCGGCGCGGCGAAGCTCGGCTTCGCAGCGTCACCAACCCGGAGCGCGCCGATGCCGATGATCCCCCTGGATATCCCTGGAGCCGAAGGCCTCGCCCTCCACTGCGCCGTCGACGATTACCTGTGGCCGTGGCAGGCGCCGACCCCGATCGTCATGATGCACGGCTTCGCCCGCAATGCGCGGTTCTGGAACCGCTGGGTCCCGGCGATTGCCGAGAGCCGCCGCATCTACCGCCCGGAGCTACTCGGCTGCGGCGATTCCGATGTTCCGCCGGCGACCTACCGCTTCACCCCGGAAACGATCGCCGGCCAAATCATCGCCGCCCTCGATGCGATGGCGCTCGATTCCGTGCATTGGGTCGGCGAATCCTCGGGTGGGATCATCGGCGTGCTGCTCGCCGCCGCGCACCCCGAGCGCATCGCCAGCCTGGTGCTGTGCAATACGCCGGGCCGCATCTCTGACGAGATCAAGCGGATCTATGCGCTCGACCGGGAGAGCGCGTCGGCGGCGATGCGCGCCTATGGCGTCGGCGAATGGTGCCGCCGGACCCTCGGCTACCGGCTCGATACCGAGCATGCCGACGCGGCCTTGTGCGAATGGGTGATCGGCGAAATGGACCGAACGCCGCCCGCCGTCGCGGCCGCGCTGCACGATTGCTTCGAGTCGATCGACACGCGCCCGCTCCTCTCCGGGATCGAAATCCCGGTGCTGCTGCTGTCGGGCGACCGGAGCCGCATCGCGTCTGAGCAGCAGCGCGCCTTCGTCGACCGTTTGCCGCATGGCCGGCTCGAGTTGTTCGCCGGTTGCGGGCATGGCGTCAACCTGCTGCAGCCCGAACGCTGCGCCCGCGCTTCCCTTGATTTCTGGCGGACGATAGACTTGCCGGCGGAAGCGGGATCGGCCGGCGATGCAGACGCCGGCACAAGCAAGCGAGGGACCGGCCCTGGACCCGACTGAATCCGACGCCGGCGACGCCACCCAAGGGCACGAGCCGAGCAATCCGCGGCCCGACGCCGCCGCCTCCTTGCCGGGCGCCACAGAGATCGCCCCGGCGGGCGGCACGGATTCGGAGACGGCCGCCTCCGGCGAGCAAGCGCCGGAGGCCCACGCGCATGACGGCGTGCCGCGGCGGCGCCGCCGACGCCGCCGGCGCAAGCCGATGGATGTGTCGGTTTCGAGCGAATCCGTCTCCGCGGCACCGTCAGAAGCAAGCGCACCGGTGGCGCCCGCCGGCGAGGGCGAGGCTGGCGCCGACGCTCGGCCGGAAGACGCGCTGGAGCCGCGGCCAATCCTGCGGCTGCGCAATCGTCGGCGGCGGCGGCGCCGGCCTCCTGTCGGGGCGCCATCGCCAAGCGCCGGCAGCACAGCGGACAGCACCGGCGAGCCGGTCTCAGGCGACGGCGTGGCGTCGGCCGCCGCACGCACAGACATGCCCGCGACCGAAAACGCGCCGAGCGGTGCGCCAGGCACCCGGCCTGCACGGCCGCGCCGCCGGCGACGGCCGGCTGGGTCGCGACCTGCGCAAATCTCCGGTGACGCCGCGACAAGCCCTGGCCAGGAAGCGCCGAGGCTGGAGCCAGGCAGCCGGCCGCCGCGGACCCGGAACCGACGACGGCGCGGGGCGCCGTCACCCGGCTCGGCGACCGGGGATGCCGGCGAGCGCCTCCCGCGCGACGCGGGCATGCCCGATCGGACAGGCCCGGCCTCAGGCCCGCGCAACCGCCGCGGCGAGGGGTCGCGCACGGCAGGTGAGCGTGGCGATGCCGCGCCCCGGAGTGCGCCGCGCGAGGGCCGCCGCGACGGCAGGCCCGACAGAGGGCGCGATCGGCCGCCGGGACGCGGCCGGGACGGACCGCCGCAAAGACGCGAGCGCCAGCTCTATTCGTTCGACTCGGTGGTCGATCGAGGCTTCGATGATGTCGAGGAGGAGATGGGCACGCGCCGAGTGCATTGGACGATCGTCAAACGCACCACCGCCGACCAGATCAGCCGCAAGCCCGTCTCAGCTCTCTACGTGCTGCAACGCGACGGGGCCGATAGCGAGTTTCCCAGCCTCGGGGCGGCCCGCAGCGAGGTCAACAAGACCATCGTCCATCCGGAAAAACTGACCCGCTCGAAGGCCGAATACGCCGCCGAGAAGACCGGAAAGAAATAAATGGAAGAGATCTACTGCTTCGCCGGCAACCCGCTCGACCGCGCCAGCGAGCGCCGCCGCGACACCACCTGGATCCGCTCGCTGCTCGATGACCCCGCGGCGCGCATCCTGCCGCTCAGCGACCTGCGGCCGCTGACCCGCGGTTCTGCGTCGCCGGTCCTCGATTGGCAGAAGGTCGCGCCGTGGCGCGATCGGATCGAGCACGGCGCGACGCTGATCTTCCTCGGCCGCGACGACGAGCGCCCGTATTTTGCGGTCGATGCAAGCGGTGCCGACATCGCGCTGGCTCAAGAGAGCGAGCCGCTCGATGCCCGCACCCTCGCGCCGCTGCTGCCGGCCGGCGAGGCCGCGATCCTGGCGGAAGCGCGCTCGCTCATTGATTGGCACGCGCGCCACCGGTTCTGTGCGCAATGCGGCTCGCCGACCCGGGTGGCGTCGGCCGGCTGGGTGCGGCGCTGCCCGGAATGCAAGGCTTCGCATTACCCGCGCTCCGACCCGGTCACGATCATGCTCGCGGTCAGAGGCGAGCGCGCCCTGCTCGGCCGCAACAAACGCCGCCCGGGGAGCCGCTTCTCGTGCCTCGCCGGGTTCATGGAGCCGGGCGAGACCCTCGAAGAGTGCGTACGTCGCGAGGTCCACGAGGAATCGGGGATCCGCGTCGGCCGGGTGCGCTATCTCGCCTGCCAGCCCTGGCCGTTCCCGTCGAGCCTGATGATGGGGTTTTTGTGCGAGGGATTGACCGAAGAAATCACCGTCGACCCCGAGGAGCTGGCCGAGGCGCGCTGGTTCGAGCGTGAGGAGATCCGCGCCATGGTCGCACGCGCGGCGACGGGTCCCGATGATTTGACTCAGGTCTCGGTGCCCGGGCCGGTCGCGATCGCGCACCAGATCTGCCGGCGCTGGTCCTACGGGCTGGACAGCCTCTAGGCGGCTGCGGAAGGTGTACTGGGCCCATCGGCGTGGTACGAATGGCTCTCGCTGATTGACCCTAATGCGGGACGCCGGCGCGTTGCGCGTCGGCGGATACTTCGTCGAACGAGGGAGGACAAAATGCCGAAAAACGCGATCCGACTACTCGCCGTCGTCCTGGCGGTGCTCGCCGGCCTGTTCGCCGGGCCGGCCGGCGCGGCCGAACTGAAGGTGCTGAGCACCGAGGCAATGCGTGCGACCTTGCAGGAACTCGCCCCGGCTTTCGAAGCCGCCTCTAAACACAAGCTCGTGATCGCGTACGCGACCGACGGGGATGTCGAGAAGAAGGTCGCCTCGGACGAGACCATCGATATCGCGATCCTGACCAAGCCCGGTGCCGACAATCTCGTGAAAAAAGCCAGACTCGTCGGCGGCACCACGCAGGTGCTTGCGCAGGGCTCGAGCCCGGACCTTGTGTATGTCGTGGGTTCGTCCTTTGCCTGCGAGCAGCCCATAGCCGCCAAGGCGCTGATCGATTTCCTCGCCGGACCGGCGGCCAAAAAGGTGTACCAAGCCAAGGGCCTGCAAACCAGCTGAGATGGTCCCGCCGACGCCGGTGGCCCTGGTCACCGGCGCCAGCGCAGGGATCGGGCTCTACACCGCCTTGGAGCTAGTCCGCGCCGGGTTTTGCGTGATCATGGCCGGGCGCGACGGCGCGCGCACCGAGCAGGCCCGCCGCACGGTGGTCGAGCGCTCGGGCTCGACCCTGGTCGAAACCGCGCTGGCCGATTTCGCGAGCCTCGCCGCGGTGCGCGGCCTGGCCGAGCGGGTCCTCGCGACACACGATCGGCTCGATCTTCTCGTCAACAATGCCGGGTTGATGGCGCCGCGCTTTCAGCTATCCGAGGACGGCTACGAGCTGACGATCGCGGTCAACCACCTCGCGTCGTTCCTCTTGACCAATCTGCTGCTCGACCGCCTGCGCGCTTCCGCCCAGCAGGACGAGTTCGGGGCGCGGATCGTCACCGTCGCCTCCCAGGCCCATCGCGGCGCGCGGCTCGATCTGCCCGGGTTCGTCGGGCGGGAGGATTGGAGCCCGCTCAAGGCCTACGGACGTTCCAAACTGTGCAACATCCTGTTCACCCGCGCTTTGGCGCAGCGGCTTCAGGGCAGCGGGGTGGTCGCGGCGTGCCTCCACCCCGGCGTGGTCGCAACCGCGATCGGCGAGCGCGCGGGGGGCATCACCGGGTTCGGCTGGCGCCTCGTCAAGCCGTTTCTGACCACCCCGGAAAACGGCGCCGCAACCTCGCTCTTCCTGGCGACGACGCCCGATCCGGCGCCATTCCACGGCGCCTACGTGATCGGGAAACGAGCCGCCCAGCCCGACCCGACCGCGCTCGACGACGAACTGGGCGAAAGGCTGTGGGCCGAAAGCGCCCGGCTGGTCGGGCTGTAGCGGTCGATTCGTCGTTGTCACGGCTCGCGGGCTCGATGCCGCTGCCGGCGCTTCCGCCGCCGCCCAGAGACGTTGTCGTGTTCGCTACAAGCGCCCCGCCCGGGTAGCTCAACAGTTCTGCCGGCGCTTGAGCAGACTCAGTCAGGTTTGAATATGCCTTTGTCGAGTGCATACAGGCACATGCCGGCATCACCAGAAAGCGCATCAACTTTAAATTGCGCGATTTCCTCTATAACGCGACGTGCGCGATCCGGAACTAATCCAAGTACGTATTTGGCAGAGTAGTAGCGTACGAATCGATCCTTGTCTTCGAGTAGGGGAAATAATGCTATTCGGGCTCCCGGACCGCGCGATCGTAGCTCGCGATCGATCGCCTGCATTCTCGGAAACATTCGGTTGAAGCGCCGCGTCTCCGAATCGAGGACCGCCGCGCCCATATCATGCGCGAGCTGAGCGAATTGCTGAACTAACTCGTCGGTCGTGATCTCCTGCAGTTGCACGGATCTCATCTCAGTACTCCGAAATCGCGCAGCGCCTTTAGTCCGAATTCGTACTGCGCTTCCCAGCTCTCGCCACGCAGATAGGCTCTCGGGCTTGCCCCGCCGTAATCTATATTGTTGCGCGAATACCAGGAGCTGATCTCGACGTGCTTCCAATAGGGAATGCGAACGAGGTTCTCGCGGCTTTCGAGGTGCTCTCCGAAGCGCTGCGAGTTGGCCAACGGATCTGTCGAGCGGTAGTGCCGCTCGACAATGTGATGATTCTCGTAGCCAGGTTGCGGCTGATCAACGGAATTCTGAAGCTCCGCGAGGCTCTTCGGCGCATCGAGATAGGAGCGGATATCCGGCAGATATTCGAGGATCCATGCGGTTCCTTCAAGCGTCGCAAAAAACAGCCGAGCGCGGGGATCCCATGCCAATACGGCGCCCGCCGTCGCAGCCCATCGCAGCCATTCTGCTGAGCGCCGCACAATGCTGTTGCGCTCTTTTGCAGTGTTCGGCCGCTCGGCATACGCGGGCTTTCATCTCCGCCAGCGTCTGACGGCGGACCGCCCTCTCCCGAGCCCGAGGAGCCCTCCGACGTCGCGGGCGCCTGATCACCTCCCTCGTCGCCACCAGGCCGGCCATGGCCCGCCTGGGGCTTGGCGTAACCTGGCTCGTAGGTCCACTGACCGGCGCCGGGTTCGCCTTGGGGGATACGCGGCTCGTTCGGGTCGAAGCCTGCCTTAATCAGCCGCGCGACGGCGGCGAGCTTCTGGAAGGCGGCGTCATCCAGTTCGCCAACCGGGATGCGCAGGCCGTAAATCTGGGCGAGCGCCGTCTCGCCGGCTACGAGCGCCCGGGCGATGCGGCGGCTTTGTTCGAACAACCAGTCCGGGTCATGGCCCGGGCCGAGCACGAGGGCCTGGATTGCCCTTGCCTCGCTCGGCGCAACGCAGCGAAAGCCTGCGGGCGTGCGGCGCACCAGGGTGCAATCCGGCCCCAGCATAGCGCCGTGCGCATCGAGGACGATGCCGCGGCTCTCGCGGCCGCGCGGATGAAGCCGCCGCATTGTCGCGAGCATCGGCCGCCGGCCGCGTCCGCTATTTGGCCGGTGCAGTCAGCGCGGTGAGCTGCCCGGCGAGCTTGCCGAGCCAGATGGCCGTCGACAGTGGGTCGCCCGATGGCGGGTTGGCGCAGGCGGCGTCGCCAAAGCTCTCGATCGCCGTCACCTTGCCGGTGACCGCTTCCGGCACCAGGCCGGTGCCGACCACGGCGTCCGCCGCCGCCTTGCCCTTGGCGTATTCCGCGCAGGCTTTGGTGACATAGGGGTCGACCGCCTCGGTGATCTTGTCGGCCACGGTATAGAGCGCCCCGGCCGAGCCGAGGCCGCCGAGCACCGCGGCCGGCACCCCGCCACAGCCAGCGAGCACCGGAACCACGGCGAACACCAACACGATCGCCTGGATCAGGCCACGCTCTTTCAACAACAGGGCGAGGAGGCCAAAGCCGGCGGCCAGCAGCTCGGCAAGCTGGCCGACGATCGATTCGGACAGGTTCCAGCCGACGAGCGCCAAGAGGGCGCCGAGGCCGGCATAGCTCGAGGGCTCGCTGAAGCGGGCAAGTAGATAGGCAAGGATTGGCATGGCAGATCCTTTCGGAACGCAAAAAAGCCGCCCGCGGGCGGCTCGGAGAAGAAGCGAGGGTGAGGGAGGTCAGCTGGCCGGTGCGCCGACGGCGCTCTCCGGATCGGGTTCGGGGACCGCCGGCAGCGCGCCGGTGGCGAACCACGCCTTCAAATCGGCGAGGGTCCCGACCCAGACCGAACGGTCGACCGGCGTCGCGATGCCGGCGACCCGACCGGCGGGCGTATATTGGTGGAAATCGTAGGGCCGCGATGCGTTCGCCTTTGGGCCGCTCCACGCGGCGGGGCGGCCGGGCGGCAGGCGTGGCGGGCGCTGGACCAGGCTGAGGTAATGCCCGGGCGTCGTGCCGCGCGGATACGCAGGCAACATCAGCGGCCAGCGCGACAGATCGGGGCTCGCTTCTCTCAGCTGGGCGAACCCGTAATAAGCGACAGGATCGCGCCCGGTACGGTCGGCGACCGCCCCACCGATCGCGACAACGG
>WNEZ01006962.1_pt1 | contig 19167 bp, 14 predicted proteins | sample 5400521 | NCBI WGS metagenome assembly WNEZ01 (sample SAMN13153339, study PRJNA577476) | soil metagenome | isolation source: 120 cm saprolite under Douglas fir tree site 2 hole 1 replicate 1 | place: USA:California | collected 2015-04-18 | reverse complement strand
GAAGGTGCTGTCGTACGTGGAAGCGGGGCTCAAAGACGGCGCCACCCTGCTGCTCGACGGGCGGGCCACCAAGGTCGAAAAGCACCCGCGCGGCCACTTCGTCGGGCCGACCGTCTGCGACCTCGTGCAACCCGACATGACGATCGGGAAAGAGGAGATCTTCGGACCGGTGGCGTCGGTGACCCACGTCAGCAACCTGGACGAAGGGATCGAGATGGTGCACCGCTCCGGGTTCGCCAATGCGACGTCGATCTTCACGCAGAGCGGCAAGGCTGCGCGGGAGTTTCGGTATCGCATCGGCGTCAGCATGATCGGCGTGAACATTGGCGTCGCTGCACCGATGGCTTTCTTCCCGTTCGGTGGGACGAAAGGCTCGTTCTTCGGCGATCTGAAAGCGCACGGACATGACTCCATCGAGTTCTATACCGACAAAAAAGTCGTGATCTCGAGGTGGTGATGAGAAACGTCGTCGGCGGACTCATCCAAATGTCGAATCCCATCAACGACGCGAACGCGCCGGTCAACAAGATCGCCGACGCCATGCTCGAGAAGCACCTTCCTTATATAGAGGAAGCCGGCAAGCAGGGGGTGCAGATCCTCTGCCTGCAGGAAGTCTTCAACGGCCCCTACTTCTGCCCCAGTCAGGACGCCAAATGGTGCGACATGGCCGAGCCGATCCCTGGTCCGACGATCGAGCGCATGCAGAAGCTCGCCAAGAAACACGAGATGGCGATGATCGTGCCGATCTACGAGCGCGAGATGGCGGGCGTCTATTACAACACCGCCGCCGTGATCGACGCCGACGGTAGCTATCTCGGCAAGTATCGGAAGAACCACATCCCGCACACGGCCGGATTCTGGGAGAAGTTTTTTTTCAAGCCCGGCAACCTCGGCTACCCCGTCTTCAAGACGCGTTACGCCACGATCGGCGTCTACATCTGTTACGACCGCCATTTCCCCGAGGGCGCGCGACTGCTCGGTCTCCATGGCGCCGAGATCGTATTCAATCCGTCGGCCACGGTGAAGGGCCTGTCGCAATATCTGTGGAAGCTGGAGCAGCCGGCCCACGCGGTCGCCAACGGCTACTTCATGGGCTGCCTCAATCGGGTCGGGGTCGAGGCACCGTGGAACGTCGGGCAGTTCTACGGCTCGAGCTACTTCGTGGACCCGCGGGGCAACTTTCTCGCGCAAGGCAGCGAGGACAAGGACGAGCTCGTCGTCGCCGAAATGAACCTCGACATGATCGAGGAAGTGCGGCGGACTTGGCAGTTCTTCCGCGACCGCCGGCCGGAGACGTACGACGACATGGTCAGGCAGTTACCCTAAATGTTGATCCTGCTGCGCGCGTTGACCTATGCGACGCTATTCGTCGCTGTCTTCCTCGTCGAGCTACCGCAACGCATTCTCAAATTGAGCGGATACAAGTGGGGAGGCTCACCTCGTTGGTTTGAGCTCGCCGGCATGGGACTCGTGATTGTGGGATTGGCGCTGGTCATGGGGTGCCTTGTGACGTTTGCGTTCGTCGGAAGAGGAACGGCCGCGCCGTTTGATCCACCGCGCCGGCTCGTAGTCGCTGGCCCGTACCGGTTCGTGCGAAATCCGATATACATCGGTGCCGTCGTGGCCATGCTGGGTGCCGCGATGGTCTTGTGGTCTGGCTGGTTGGTCCTCTACGCGTTTGTGGTCCTCATCGTCACGCATCTGCTGGTGATCCTCTACGAGGAGCCTCATCTCCGTCGCGTGTTCGGCCAACCCTACGAGGATTATCTGCGCACCGTCCATCGCTGGATTCCTAAATGGCGCTCCTGATTCGCGATGGGCGGATCATCACGCCCACGGAAGACTTCACGGGCGACATCTATGCCGAGAACGAGACGATCACGCGGATCGAGCCGCACATCGACTCGAAGCTCGTCGCTCCCGGAGCCGAAGTCATCGACGCGCGCGGCAAATACGTGTTTCCGGGATTCATCGACCCGCACGTGCACATCTATCTGCCGTTCATGGGCACTTACGCCGCGGACGACTATGCGTCGGCGAGCAAGGCGGCGCTGGCCGGCGGTACAACGACGCTGATCGAGATGATCTGCCCCGGTCCGGCCGACGAGCCGGTGGCGGCGTTCGAGCTGTGGAAGTCCAAGGCCGAAAGCCTGGCGGCGGTGGATTACACGTTCCACATGTCGGTCGTCCGGTTCGAGGAGCATGTCCGCGAGCAGTTCCGGGAGATCGTGAAGGCTGGGGTCGCTTCTTTCAAGGTTTTCCTCGCATACAAAGGTGCGCTCAACCTGTCTGATGAAGACTTGTTTGGCGCGATGCGATTGGCCAAAGAACTCGGCGTCATCGTGACCGCACATTGCGAGAATGCGGACGCGATCGACGCGCTCCAAAAATCGCTGCTCGCCGCCGGCAAGACGGGCCCCGAGTGGCACGGACCTTCGCGCCCACCCATCGTCGAGGCGGATGGCGTCCACCATCTCTGCACCTTCGCCGAGCTGCTCGGCACGCACGTGTACATCGTCCACACGTCCTGCGCGGCCGCGGTGAGCCAGGCGCTCGCGGCCCGGCAGCGGGGCGTGAATGTCTGGATCGAGTCCGTGATCCCTCACTTCGTGCTGGACGAGACGTACGTCGAGCGGCCGCGGTTCGAAGGATCCAAGTACGTGATGTCGCCGCCGCTGCGCGCCAAGGCGAACCAGGACGTGCTGTGGAACGCCGTCAAGACGCGGCAGATCAGCACGATCGCCACCGATCACGCGCCGTTCCGGTTCGCCGATCAGAAGAAAATGGGGATGGACGCATTCACGAAGATCCCCAACGGCATCCCCTCGGTGCAGGAGCGCGTCGACCTGGTCCACACGTGCGGCGTTGCCGCGGGTCGGCTCGGAGTGCAGGCGATGGTGGATGCGTGTTCGACCCAGGCCGCGAGGCTGTTCGGGCTCTATCCCAAGAAGGGCGCCATTCAGCTCGGCAGCGATGCCGACCTCGTCGTCTATGACCCGAGCTATCGCGGCACGTTTTCCCAAGAGTGCAGCCACTCGAACGTGGACTACAATGCCTACGAAGGATGGGAGCAGAAGGGCCACGCCTCCGTCGTCACGGTGCGTGGGCAGGTGCAGGCGCGGGATGGCGATTTCGTCGGCACAATCGGCCGCGGCCAATTCTTGAAACGGGAGCCAACACACTGATGGATTCGCAGACGGTTCGTCAGAAGCACAAGGAATTCCTCTTCCCCTGCGTCGCCAACTATTACGCCGAGCCGGTGGTGATCACGGAGGCGCACGGCTCACACGTCAAGGACCTCGACGGTCGCGAGTACCTCGATTTCTTCGGCGGGATTCTGACCGCCGGGATCGGCCATTCGCACCCCGAATTCGTGAAGCGCATCCAGGACCAGGTCGCGCGCCTGGTCCATACGTCGAGCGTCTACCCCACCGTGGAGCAGGTCCGCGTCGCCGAGCGGCTCACCCAGATCACGCCCGGGAAGCTCAAGAAGAGCTTCTTTACGACCAGCGGCACGGAAGCCGACGAAACCGCCGTGATGCTGGCGAAGATCTACACCGGCCAGCAGGAAATCATCGTGCTGCGGCACAGCTACGCAGGCCGCAGCCAGGGGGCGATCGCGATCACGGGACAGCAGCCCTGGCGCGTGCTCCCGACGCAGATCGCGGGGGTCAAGCACGCGCTGTCGCCGTACTGCTACCGCTGCCCGCTCGGGCTCGAGTATCCCGACTGCGGCATCCGCTGCGCGCAGGACATCGAGGACCTCATCCGGACGACGACGAACGGCCGTCCCGCCGCCTTCATGGCCGAGCCGATTCAGGGGGCGGGCGGATTCATCACGCCGCCCAAGGAGTACTTCGAGATCGCCGTCGGCATCGTGCGCAAGTACGGCGCGGTGTTCATCTGCGACGAAGTGCAGACCGGCTGGGGACGGACCGGAGACAAATGGTGCGGCATCGAGCACTGGGGCGTCGAGCCGGAGATCATGACGTTCGCCAAATCGATCGCGAACGGTTTCCCCGTGGGCGCGACGATCGCGACGGAAGAGGTGGCGAACGCGTTTACGGGGCTCTCGCTCTCGACATTCGGGGGGAATCCCATCTCGATGGCGGCAGTCGACGTGACGATGGACGTCATGCAGCGCGAGGATACCCCCAAGCGCTCCGCCGAACGCGGCAAACAGCTACGGGATGCACTCGAGGAGTTCAAGAAGCGGTTCGCGTTTATCGGGGATGTCCGAGGGATGGGCCTCATGCAGGGGATCGAGTTCGTCGAAGATCGCAAGACCAAAGAGCCGTCGCCGAAGAAAACGACCGTGTTCCTCGAGGCTGCCAAGAAGCAGGGGCTGCTCATCGGGAAGGGCGGCCTGTACGGCAACGTGATCCGCATCGCGCCCTCCATGTTGATCAGCAAGTCGGAGATCGATGACGGCTGCAAACGGATGGAGCGCGCGCTCGCCGAGGCTCAATGACGCTCGCCAACGCAGATCTGCTTCCGGTGCCGCCCGAGCGGCGCACCTGGAACTGGTGGAACATCGCGTCGCTGTGGATCGGGATGGCGATCTGCATTCCGACGTACACGCTCGCGTCGGGGCTCGTGGATCAGGGATGGACCTGGCAGGCCGCCGTCGGCGCCGTCGTGCTCGGCAACGTCGTCGTGCTGTTTCCCATCGCTCTCAACTCCTATGCCGGCACGCGCTACGGCATCCCCTTCCCCGTGCTCGCGCGCAGCTCGTTCGGCGTCCTCGGCGCAAACATCCCGGGGATTCTGCGCGGCCTGGTCGCCTGCGGCTGGTTCGGCATCCAGACCTGGATCGGCGGCTGGGCGATTTACAAGCTGGTCGAGGCAATTTGGCCCGGAATTGCGACACTGCCACAGATCCTGCCGGCGTTCGCCGGCCTGAACACCGGGGAATTCTTCTGCTTCATGATCTTCTGGGCGATGAACGTCTGGATCGTGCTGCGCGGCATGGACTCGATCAAGTTTTTGGAAACGTGGGGCTCACCGTTCTTGCTCGCCGTCGGCGCGGCCTTGTTCATCTGGGCGTGGGTGCGGTCCGGAGGCTTGGGCCCGATGCTGGAGAACCGGCCGCTCGGCCCATCGGCCCATCGGCCCGTCGGCAGCGTCTTCGGCGCGGGGCTCACGTCCGCCGTGGCGTTCTGGGGCACGATGGCGCTGTCGATCCCCGATTTCTCGCGCTACGCCAGGAGTCAGCGCGATCAGGTGATCGGTCAGGCCGTTGGACTGCCCGCGACGATGGCGCTGTTCGCATTCATCGGAGCGGCCGTCACGAATGCCACGGCCGTGATCTTCGGCACTCGCATCGCCGATCCGGTCACGCTGCTGGCGCGGATCGGCGGGCCGCTCATGATCATGCTCTCGATGGCGGGGCTCGTCGTCGCCACACTCACCACCAACATCGCCGCCAACATCGTGGCACCCGCCAACGCGTTCTCGAACATCGCGCCGCACAAGATCTCGTTCAAAAAGGGCGCGATGATCACGGCGGTGATCGGGATCGTGATGATGCCGTGGAAACTCTACAACAACGCAGCGGCCTACATCTTCACCTGGCTGATCGGCTATGGCGCGCTGCTCGGCCCTGTGGCCGGGATCATGATCGCCGATTATTTCGTCCTGCGCCGCAGCGAGCTGGTGGTCGACGACCTCTACAAGCGGCAGGGCGCGTACGAATACAGTCGCGGCATCAATTGGCTGGCGGTGGCGGCGTTCGCCCTAGGTGCGGCGCCGAGCCTACCGGGATTGGTGGCCGCGTTACGGGGCACGCCGACCACGGGCTTCTTCAGCGCAATCTACAACTGGGCGTGGTTTGTCGGCTTTCTCCTGTCCGCGGTGATCTACGTGGTTGCAATGCGTGTGCGATCTGGGAGCACGGAGCAGGGAGCAGTACGTGTCGGCACCTGAAACACTCCTGACCGACGCTCAACTCGCGGCAAACTTCGCCGACATCGCGCCACCGCTCACGAACGACGCGGCGCTGCTCGAGGCGAACAAGTGCCTCTTCTGCCACGACGCGCCATGCACGATCGGCTGCCCCACGCACATCGACGTCCCCGCCTTCATCAAGAAGATCGCGACCGGCAACCTGCGTGGCTCGGCCCGAGTCATTCTCGAGGCGAATCCGTTCGGCCATTCCTGCGCGCGCGCCTGCCCGGTGGAAGTGTTGTGCGAAGGGGCCTGCGTCCTGAACGACCGCGATGAACAACCGATCCAGATCGCGCTGTTGCAGCGGCACGCCACCGATTACGTCCTCGAGAAGAAGCTCAAGCTCTTCGAACCGGGGAAACGCACCGGCAAACGCGTCGCGATCGTGGGTGCGGGGCCGGCGGGGCTCGCGTGCGCCCGAGACCTGCGGCGCCGCGGCCACGATGTCACGGTCTTCGAGTCGAAGCCGCAGCCGGGCGGTCTCAACACGTACGGGATCGCGGAGTACAAGCTCAAAGCCGACGTCGCCCTCGCCGAGGTGCAAGACATTCTCGACCTGGGTGTGGAACTGAGGACGGGCGAGCCGGTCGATGCGATCGAGCCGCTGCTCAAAGAGTATGACGCCGTCTTTATCGGGGTCGGATTGGGAGGCACGAAGCGGCTCGGCATTCCCGGCGAAGACCTGCCAGGCGTGATCGATGCGCTCACCTTCATCGCGCATCTCAAGACGCACCCATATCGCGAAACGACCGTCGGACGCCAGGTCGTGGTCATCGGCGCCGGCAATACCGCCATCGACGCCGTCACGCAGGCCAAGCGCCTCGGCGCGGCGGCGGCCACGATCGTCTATCGTCGCGGTGAGGCCGACATGCCGTGCTACCACTACGAATACGAGCTCGCCAAGCGCGATGGGTGCGGGTTTCGTTTCAACGCCGCTCTGCAGCGCATCATCGGCAACGGCTCCGCGGTAGCTGGCATCGAAGTGGGCACCGCCCATGGCAGCGAGACAATTCCGTGCGACATGGTGATCGTGGCGATTGGCCAGGGCTCCCCGGCACTCACGTGGCCGAAGGACAATCCCAGGGTTTTCACGGGCGGCGACTGCGCGAATGGCGGAGCGGAAATCGTGAACGCAGCGGCCGAAGGCGTCGCCGCGGCGAAGCAGATCCATGAAAGGCTGACCAATGGCTGATCTCAGAACGAATTTCGCGGGCATTCAGAGCCCCAATCCCTTTTGGCTCGCCTCCGGGCCCCCCACCAACACCTACGGTCAGGTTGCCAAGGCCTTCGATGAAGGCTGGGGCGGTGCGGTCTGGAAAACCATCGGCGAGCCGATCATCAACGTCTTTTCGCGCTACGGTTCCGTGGACCTTGGGCAGAACCGAATGATGGGCTTCAACAACATCGAGCTGATCAGTGACCGGCCGATCGCCGAAAACCTGAAGGAGATCGCCGAGGTCAAACGCAACTACCCCAAGCACGCTGTGATCGCGTCATTGATGGTCGAATCGAAGCGCGAAGCCTGGCACGAGATGGTGAAGCAGACCGAGGACACGGGCGCCGACGGTATCGAGCTGAACTTCGGGTGTCCCCACGGGATGAGCGAGCGCGGGATGGGCAGCGCAGTGGGTCAGGTACCCGATTACACCTGTCAGATCGTCCAATGGGTGAAGGAAGTCGCCACGATTCCCGTGATCGTGAAGCTCACCCCCAACGTCACCGATATCACGTATATCGCGCGCGCGGCGGTCAAGGGCGGCGCCGATGCCCTATCCCTGATCAACACCATCAACTCGATCGTCGGCGTGGATCTCACGACGTTCGAGCCGCAACCGTCCGTCGCCGGCAAATCGAGCCATGGCGGCTACTGCGGGCCGGCGGTGAAGCCCATCGCGCTGCACCTCGTGTCAGCAGTCGCCGGCGACGCCAGCGTGAAAATTCCAATCTCCGGCATCGGCGGGATCGGCTCGTGGCGCGATGCGGCGGAGTTCATCGCGCTGGGCGCCGGCACGCTGCAAGTCTGCACCGCCGTCATGCACTACGGGTTCCGGATTGTAGAGGACCTGATCGACGGGCTGTCGAACTGGATGGACGAGCGCGGGCACCGCACGCTCGCGGACATCCGGGGCCGAGCGCTCCCCCGGGTCGCGAAGTGGGAAGACCTCGATCTGAATTACCACCTGCTCGCCCATATCGATCAGGACAAGTGCATCAAGTGCGAGCTCTGCTGGACGGCATGTGAGGACGGTGCGCATCAGGCGATCCGGCGTCTGCCGCGCAACAACGGCGGGCCGGTCGTCGAGATCATCGAGGAAGCGTGCGTCGGGTGTAATCTCTGCGCGGCGGTGTGTCCGGTGCAGGACTGCATCACAATGCGAAAGGTCCCGAATGACTATCCGGCTGTGAGTTGGAAGGAATACGCTGCGGGAAAGGGGAAGCTGGCACCCCGTTCGGAACATTTCCATACCGCAACCTGGACTCCCAGCGCGAAGCCCTAAGCTCGAAGAAGAGTTTCAACACGCCAAGTTGCGAAGTGGCTTGAAGCTTCAAGCTATGAGTTGATAGGAATACCTAATTTCCGGATCAGCCCGAATACGGTGCGGGCACATTCGTCCCGCACGGCGGTCACCTTGGTGACCTCCTCTCTCCGCAGATAGTCGAGGCCCACCGCGAGATCGATGATGGCCTCGATTTCGTCCAACGACGACCGAGCGATGTCGAGATGTTTTCGGAACTCCTTTGCGCCCCGTCGACTGGCACCTTCAGCAATGTTCAGGACGACACTCGAAGCTGCCCGTCGCCACTGATCGGCGAGATTACTGCGTTCGGTGGACGGCAGGCGCTCGATAAGCGGCTTGGAAACGAGCGCCAATGCGCGCGCGTGCTCCCAGGCCTTCAGTTTCTTAAAATGACCCATGCAGCAGAATGCGACGGATAGTCAGAGGGACGGGAACCCAATTATTGCGGCGTAGTGCTTTTCCTTGCACCATCCGCTTGAAGCTGGAAGCCACTTCGCAACTTGGCGTGTGCAACTACTCTTGAAACTTAGAGGCGTCCTGGTGGCGTGAGTGGAGTAGCTGGCACTCCCGGCTCCGGCTCCGGTGTGAAGTCCTCTCCAGGATTTATGAATCGATCCCGTTCGAAGTTGTACTGCTTGTCGTACAATTGCCTGTAGCGACCATTGGCGACCAGCAGCTCGTCGTGCGTTCCCCGCTCCACGATCTGTCCACCCTCGAGCATTCGTATCGTCGATAGGCGATGCGCAATGACGAAGGTCGTGCGCCCGCGGCGCAGTGCCCGGAGCCCGTCCTGGATCTTGGCTTCGCTTTCGGAGTCGAGGCTCGAGGTCGCCTCGTCCAGCACCAGAATCCGGGGATCCGCCAGAATCGCGCGCGCGATCGAAATGCGCTGCCGCTGCCCGCCCGACAGCTTGACCCCCCGCTCGCCGACCACGGTGTCGTATTTGTCGTCGAACTGCTCCACGAACTCGTCGCAGTGCGCGATGCGCGCGACGGCCTCGATCTCCTGGCGCGTCGCGTGCGGGCGCGCGAACGCGATATTCTCGGCGATCGTGCCGTCGAACAAGAAGTTATCCTGCAACACCACGCCCAGCTGTGTGCGGTAGTCGGCCAGCGGCACGGTCGCGAGATCGCGCCCATCCACCACCACCCTGCCCTTCTCGGGTCGGTTGAACGCCAACACCAGGCCGACCAGCGTGCTCTTGCCGGATCCCGACGACCCCACGAGGGCCGTGGTCGAGCCCGGGCGTGCGTGAAAGGACACGTCCTTCAGCACCGGGACACCGGGCTTGTAGGCAAACGTCACGTGCTCGAACGCGACGTCACCGCGCACCGCCGCGAGCGGCGCGCGCTGGGCATCTTCCGCGTCCTCAGTCGTCATCCGGCGCAGCTCGTAGATCCGGTCGAGCCCCGCAAACGCTTCGGTGATTTGCGTGCCGATGGACGCGATGTTGATCAGCGGCAGCGCCACGAGCCCCACGAAGAACACGTATTGGACGAACTGCCCCAGCGTCATCGATCCCGACAGGACCGCGCGGCCGCCGACGAGAATCATGACGACTGAGATCGCGCCGATCACGAGCTGTGCGAACGCGCCCACGCTCGAGACGCCGGTCATCGTCGTCGCCACGTTCCGGAACAACTTGTGGGCGCCGCGCGCAAAAACGAGCCGCTCGCCGCGCTCGGACCGGTACGCCTTGACGATCCGGATGCCCCCGAGCGTTTCGGCGAGACGACCGGTCACCTCCGCGTTGAGCTTGCCGCGCTCGCGAAACAGGGGGCGCAGCTTCGAGAACGCGTAGGCCATGCCCCCGCCGAACAGCGCCAGCACGAGAATCGAGATCGCCGTAAGCTTCCAGTTCAGCCAGAAGAGGACTCCCAGCGCAATACTCGCGGTGACCAGGCCTCCGACCAGTTGCACCAGCCCCGTCCCGACCAGATTTCGGATGCCCTCGGCATCCGTCATGATCCGCGAGATCAGGATGCCGGTCTTGGTAGAGTCGAAGTACGAGATCGGCAAGCGCAACACGAACGCCTGGATGGACTTGCGCATGTCGGTGATGGCGCGCTGGGCGGCGACGCCGAGGATCTGCGACAGCCCGAACGAGGTCACCGCCGAGATAACCGCGGCAACGCCGACCGCTGCGGCGATAACGCCAAGGAGGTCGACGCGTTTCTGCCCGACGACCTGGTCGATGATGTAGCGCGACGACCACGGCAGGACGAGACCCGCGAGCCGGCTGACCAGCATCAACGCGAGACCGACGGCGAGCCGGCTACGATGCTGCCAGACGAGGAGGCGCGCCTCGCGCCAGGCGTTGGCGTAATTTGGTTTGGGTTTCTTATCCGCCACGGCGAGAAGGTTACCCAATCCCAATTCGTCGCACCACCTGGCACGTGGGCGCGCGGGGCGTGACACCACTCACACGCGTGGATTTGACGGGCGCCTTAGCTTCAGGTAGCATCGTCGGCTGCGAGAGGCCACCCTGTCACCATCCCGCCCGCGGCGCAAGCGCGCCGACCCCGACCCGGCACCCCCGGCCTCCGGCTCTCCCCAGATCTGCCCCGTTGTGGGCCTCGGGGCATCAGCCGGCGGCTTGGACGCGTTTCAAAAGTTCTTCTCGCGCATGCCCTCCGACAGCGGTATGGCGTTCGTGCTCGTCCAGCACTTGGACCCGCACCACCCGAGCCTCCTCCCGGAGCTGTTGGGTAAGGCGACGCGCATGACCGTCTCCCAGGCGACCGACGAGACGCCCGTCCAGCCGGATCATGTTTACATAATTCCACCCAACGCCAGCCTTACGATCGAGGGAGGCGTGCTGCGGGTGCAGCCGGCGGATGGCGACGGCGGTCCCCGCCTGACGATCGACCGCCTGTTCGGCTCGCTCGCCCAGGACCAAGGGCACAATGCCGTGTGCGTGCTCTTTTCCGGGTCGGGATCCGACGGAACGATCGGCCTGCGCGCCGTGAAAGAGCATGGCGGCATGGTCATGGCGCAGTCCCCGGAGACGGCGCAGCACGACCCCATCCTCCGCAGCGCGATCTCCACCGGCCTCGTGGATCACGTGCTTCCCCCGGCGGAGCTGGCCGACAAGCTGATGGAGTATGCCACCTACCTGCGCCGCCTGCGGGACCAACAGGGGCCCGAAGCGCTGGTCCTGGCGAGCGGCGACGAGCTGACCCGCATCTGCACGATCGTGCTGCACAAGACGGGGCATGACTTCAGGCGCTATAAGACGCCGACGCTGGTGCGGCGCATCCAGCGGCGCATGCAAGTGCTCCAGGCGGCAACGGTCGCGGCGTACATCGAGCGCCTGCGCGATGGCCCGAGCGAGGCGGACCAGTTGTTCCGCGATCTGCTCATCGGCGTGACGCACTTCTTCCGGGACCCAGAGGCATTCGCCGCACTGGCCAGTGATGTGATCCCGCGCCTCGTGGACGTCGCAAAGCTGGACGGGACCCTCCGGGTGTGGACGCCCGGCTGCTCGACCGGCGAAGAAGCGTACTCGGTGGCGATCCTGCTCAGAGAGCAGATTCTGCGGCAGGACGCGCGCGCGCGGGTGCAGATCTTCGCCGGGGACATCGACGACGAGGCCCTGGAGTTCGCGCGCAACGGCCGCTACGCCGAAGGCATCGCCGAGCACGTCACGCCGGAGCGCCTGGAGCGATTCTTCATCCGGCACGATCATGTGTACCAGGTCGCGAAGGAAATCCGGGAGATGTGTCTCTTTTCCCTCCACAACCTGATCAAGGACCCACCGTTCTCCCGTCTCGACCTCGTCGTGTGCCGCAACCTGCTGATCTACTTCGAAGCCGATGTCCAGAAATACGTGAACAGCCTGTTCCACTACGCGTTGCACCCCGGCGGCTACTTGTTTCTCGGACCCTCTGAAAACCTGGTCGGGCCGCCGGAGCTGTTCCGCACAGTGGACCGCAAGCACCGCATCTTCCAGCGCGGCGCCACCGTCACGCGCGTCATCGACACTCTGCCCGTGGCGGTGACCACCCGACTTCCGGCCGCGCGCGACCCCGTCGCCCCGGGCGCCGTCTCGGGACCGCAAGCGTTGGTGACGGCGCTCGAGCGCGTGCTGCTCGACCGGTACGCGCCCGCCTGGGTGGTGATCAACGCGCGGGCCGAGGCACTGCATTTCTCGGCGCGCACGGGCAAGTACCTCGAGCCAGCAACTGGGGCACCGAGCGCCGATGTCGTCGAAATGGCCCGCCCGGGGCTGCGCCTCGACCTGCGGACGGCGATCCACAAGGCCGTCCGGACGGGCGAGACCGTCGTGCACCAGAACGTCCTCGTGGAGACGAACGGCGACACCCAACGGATCAACCTGCTGGTGCGTCCTGTCACCGAGCTGGGGGCGGACGCCGGACTGCTCCTCGTCGTGTTCCAGGAGGTCGGCCCACCACAGAGCCGTGCCGAGGCCGCAGCAGGAGATGCGGCGGCCCCGTCGCCTGTCGACAGCGTGATCCAACAGCTCGAGAGCGAGCTCCGCACGACCAAGGATCACCTGCAGGCGACGGTCGAGGAGGTCGAGACCTCTAACGAGGAGCTGAAATCGTCCAACGAAGAGCTGCTCGCGACCAACGAGGAGCTGCAGTCGTCCAACGAAGAGTTGCAGACCTCCAAAGAGGAGCTCCAGTCGATCAACGAGGAGCTAGAGACGATCAATGCCGAGCTGAACGGCAAGGTGAGAGAGCTCGATCAGGCGAACAGCGACCTGCTGAATCTGTTTCAGGCGACCCAGATCCCGACCCTGTTCCTGGACGGCGCGCTCGGCATCAAGCGGTTTACGTCGTCGGCGACGAATGTGTTCCGCCTGATCGACAGCGACACCGGGCGCCCGATCACCGATATCGCCCCGCGATTCACGGAAGACCTGCTGCCCGACATGAAAGAGGTGCTCCGCACCGACACGCTGCGGGAACGTGAGGTGCATGTCGCCGACGGATCCGCCACGTACCTCGTCCGCATGCTGCCCTATCGGCGCGTGGACAACACGCTCGACGGTCTCGTCGTCACCTTCCTCGACGTCACACAACTCGAGGCCGCACAGGAGCAGCGCGCTCGGCTGGCCGCGATCGTCGCGTCCTCGCACGATGCCATCGTGAGTCGCGGATTTGACGGCACGATCACGAGCTGGAACGACGCGGCGACGCGTCTGTTCGGCTACGCGGAGCGGGAGGCCGTCGGAAGGTCCTACCTCGATCTCATCGTCCCGCTAGACCGCCGGATGGAGGTCGAGCAAACGGACGATGTGCTGCAGCGGGAAGGGCGCGTAGCGCCCTTCGAGTCGACGTGCCTGACAAAGGATGGCCAGCGCATAGACGTTCTCGTGGCCATCTCGCCCGTCAAGGGTGCCGCGGGGCGGCTGACCGGTTCATCCGCGGTGTTTCGCGACTTGACCGAGATCAACCGCGTCCAGGGCCTCCAGGACGAGGCCCACCACAAGGACCAGTTCCTCGCCACCCTCAGCCACGAGCTGCGGGGACCCCTCGCCTCGCTGCAGATCTGCTTCGAAGTGCTCCAAAGCCAGGGTACCGACGTCAAGCGAGGCAAAGACGCACTGGCGATCGCGGCCCGGCAGCTCGAGCACCTCTCGGCCCTCGTGAACGAGCTGCTCGATGCGTCCCGGATCGCGAGCGGCGTGACGTCGCTCCAGCGATCGGACCAGGACCTGGTCGACATCGTGCGGACGAGCGCCGAAGACCAACGCTCGTTGCTGGCCGCCGCTGGCGTCCGCCTGGACCTCAGCTTGCCCTCCACCCCGTTGTGGGTGCATTGCGACCCGCAACGCGTGGGACAAATCGTCGTCAATCTGCTCGGGAACGCCGTCAAGTTCACGGACCGCGGCGGGCTCGTCACGCTGTCCCTCCGACGGGACGACACGACGCAGACGGCGGTGCTCGGCGTGCTGGACAACGGCCTGGGCATCGCACCCGAGATGCTCCCCCGGTTGTTCGAACCCTTCAGCCAAGCGGACACGGGCGACCCTCGCACGCGAGGCGGCCTGGGTCTCGGCTTGGCTCTGGTGCGCGGGCTGGTCACGGCCCACGGGGGTACCGTAGAAGCGCGCAGTGAGGGTCGCGGTCGCGGCGCCGAGTTCACCGTTCGCCTGCCGCTGCTCGACGGATCACCGGAGTCGGTGGCGCCACCACCAAGCCCCACCTCAGGCCCGGTCACCCCGCATCATCGGATCCTCGTCGTCGAAGACAGTTGGGACTTTGCCGAAGGTCTCCGCAGCATCCTGGAAGTCGCCGGCCACGAGATCCAAGTCGCCGCGGACGGTGAGCGGGCTCTGACGATGGCGATGAGCTTCCGCCCCGACATCGTGCTGTGCGACATTGGCCTCCCCGGCAAATTGGACGGGAACGCCGTCGCCACCGCCATTCGTCGCGACCCGACCTACGGCGGGCCCTACCTGATCGCCTTGAGCGGGTACGGCCAGCCGTCCGACAAGGCACGAGCCCTGGCCGCGGGGTTCCACCACCACGTGACCAAGGGCGAGCACCCGCGGATACTGTTGGGCCTGATCGCCGAGGTGCGGCGCACCTCTTAGCGCAGCGCGACGCGCCGGACCAGGAGTCCGGTCGTGGAGACGCGCACCTCGTATGTCGCCGGCCGGGCCGGCGTCCCCGTTGAGCTGACGAACGTCGCCGAGCCGTACTCCGCGTCCACGAACGGCCGCAGCACCCAGTAGCGACGCGCCAGATCGAAGGCATCGAACGGCTTCTTCTCGGCGAGGGAGTACACCGTACGCTCGCGCGTCTGCTCGTCGCTCAGCACCTGATAGCGTCCCGAAATGCGGTCGAGCTCATAGACCGTCTCGAGTCCGAGCAGGGTGCCGATCGGCCGCCACTTCAAGACGTGCGCATCGACATACACCGCGTCGCCGGCAAGATCGAACATGTGGCGGCTGCTGTCGGGCAATGTCACGGTCGCGCGGAACCGTTGCGGGCCGATCGGCTCGGTCTTGATCGTCGCGGCGACCGCCTCCTGGGTGAACGCCCGGTACCCATGAATCCCGACCGTAATCGCGCCGAACAGCATACTGAGAGTGAGCAATAACGCCGAGGCGAGAAACCCAATGAGGGAGCTAAGGCGCCGGCGGTTGCGCCAGGCGGATGCCGAGACGTAGATCAGCGCGACGGCGAAGAGCGTGAATGCAACCATGACGAGTCGCAGAATGCCAGTCATACCCTACACGTTAAGGATGACCTGCCTCTGGCGCGAATTCGACGTCCTCACCACCTTGTCGGCTCACCGAACCGAACAAGGCACATGAAACGCTCCAGATGGATCACGATAGCGGTCGTCGCGGCGGTGATTGCGCTCTTCTTCTATATGACCACGGCCCGCGCCAACGAGGAATGCACGGTGTGCGTGGAGTTTCAGGGACGCTCCAACTGCGCCAGCGCGGCGGGAGCCACGGCCGCGGAGGCCACGGAAACGGCGCAGAGCACGGCGTGTGGCCCTGTCGCCCGCGGCATGAATGAAACCATTGCGTGCGGTAACCGGGCTCCTGTATCCGTGCAGTGCGGCCGGCGCCGGTAGGTGGCCGATTTTTCGATGCCCCGCGTCGCCGTTCCGGCGATCTTGTTACTGGCGGGCGGAGGCCAGCGCGAGGGCGAAGTTTATGTCATGGAGCGTGTGCCCCAGCACGCCGGACCCGAGACGCCGCTCGATATGCTGAATCGCCCGGAAGCGTTCTTCCCGTTTCGCCCCAAGAAGGGCAGTGAGCGCGTCTTGCTGGTCGCCAAAGCACGGACCGTGACCTTGTCGGTCCCGCGACCCCAGGGGGAGGACTCTGTACGACTCTCCGCCGCCAAGAAAGCCACCTTGGAAATCACGCTGGCGGACGGGTCCACATTGAACGGATGGGCGACACTCGAGCTACCCCAACACCACTCGCGGGTGCTCGACTATCTCAATGCCGTGGCCGAGCCGTTCTTCGCCATCGCCACCGGCGATGGGATGCATCTCATAAATCGCGCGCACGTCCTGTACGCGCGCCCGGAGGACTGATTCATGCCGGCACGGCTCGATCCCTTTCTCGACGTGATGCTGCGCGAGCGCGCCGACCAGCTGTACTTGCTGCCGGATGAGCCGGTCACGCTGGTGAAAGACGGCAAGCCCCGCAAGGTCTCAAAACAGCCGCTCACCGATCAGCACATCTACGCCCTGATGGTCGAGGTTGCGCCCCCCGAAGCGGCGGACAAGATCGACCAGAACTCGGAGACGGAGTTCGATTACGCGGGCGCGAACGGCCTGGTACGCGTAAGAATCGTCCCCGAGGGGGGCCGGCTCACGGCGGTCATCTCCGCGATTCGCCGGGCGTCGGAGGAAATGGCAGCCCCCCCTCCGGTCGCCCAGCCGCCAAGCCCGGAAACGACTGCCAAACGCCCAGCGCCCCAACCGGCGGCTGGCCGGGCACCTGCACCGCCGCCGGAACAGCCTGTCGCGAAGCCGGCCCCGAAGGCACCCCGGGCATCCGTCATCGCCGCCGCGCCTATGGTCGACAGTCCCATGTCGACGCCGGGCGAGCTGCCGGGCGAGTTCGCGTCGTCGGAGTTCCAGGCGGCCGAGCAAAAGCTCGGCAAGCTGCTGCGCGCCCTGGTGCAGTCGAGCAGCTCGGACCTGCACCTCCGCGTCGGCGAGCCGCCGCTGTTCCGCACGCACGGCGAGATCAAGCGGCAGTCGGGCACCGGGCTGAGCGTGAACGACCTCGAGCTGCTCGTGCTCTCGATCATGCCGGAGCGCAACCGGGGTGAATGGAAGGAAACGGGCGACACCGACTTCGCCTATGAGATCTCGGGGCTGGCGCGCTTCCGCGTCAACGCGGCCCGCGATCGCAAGGGCCCGGTGGCCGTGTTCCGCGTGATCCCGGCCAAAGTCGTGACGGTCGAGGAGATGGGGCTTTCCGACGAGGTGCAGAAGCTCTGCTACCTCAAGAAAGGGCTGGTGCTCGTCACCGGCCCCACCGGCTCCGGAAAATCCACGACGCTGTGCGCGCTGATCGACCTCGTCAACCGCTCACGCAGCGATCACATCATCACGATCGAAGACCCGATCGAGTTCGTGCACGAGAACAAAAAATGCCTGATCACGCAACGCCAGGTCCACGTGCATACCGACAGCTTCAAGTCAGCGTTGCGCGCGGCGCTGCGCGAAGATCCCGACATCGTGCTCGTCGGCGAGATGCGCGACCTCGAGACGATCGCGATCGCGATCGAGACGGCGGAGACGGGACACCTGGTGTTCGGGACGCTGCACACGACGACGGCCTCGTCGACGGTCGACCGCATGATCGATCAGTTCCCGGCCGATCGCCAGGCGCAGATCCGCGTGATGCTGTCGGAATCGCTGAAAGGCGTGATCTCGCAAACGCTCTGCAAAAAGGTCGGAGGCGGCCGGGTCGCGGCACGGGAGATCCTGCTCACGACGCCGGCCATCTCGAACCTGATTCGCGAGGGCAAGACGTTCCAGATCCCCTCGATCATTCAGACCAGCAAGAAGCTGGGCATGCTGACGCTGAACGACGCGCTCCTCGAGCTCGTCGAAAAGAAGGTGATCGACCCCGACGAAGCCTACATGCGATCGGTCGAGAAAGCCGGACTGGTCGCCAGTCTCAAGGCGAAGGGCGTCAAAGTGACGTTGTCCGCAGAAGGTTGAGTACTCCATTTCCTCGGAGGGTGCGTATGCGATTTCGCCGTGTAGCCGTCCGCATCACCGGACTCGCCATCATCGCCGCCGCCGCGGCGTGCTCTGACACCGGTCCCACGACGGGACCTGCGCCCACACCGCTGATCCGACCGCAGCAGCCGCCCGACGTGGTCTCGCTGACCCGCGCGTTGCCGGGCTTCGGCGGTCTCTTCATCGATCACGGGGTGCCCACCGTCTACCTCACCGATCTTGGGCAGCGGGGCCTGGCCGAGCAGCTGCTGGATGGCTTCGCGCGCGCGCGCGGCGCAACGGGCATCCGCGTCCTCGCCGGGCGCTTTGCCTATGGTGATCTGGACAAGTGGTTCCAGCAGGTATCGAACGAGGCATTTGCGCAGGGCGGCGTGGTCTTCGTCGATCTCGACGAGGCCGCGAATCGTGTGCTGGTCGGCGTGGAGCGCGGTTCATCCCATGCCAACATTCGCAGCCTGGCCGCGCGGCTCGGGGTGCCCGTCGCGGCGCTGACGGTGCGCGACGCCGACCCGATCCACTATGCCGCCGGCCTGCAGGATCAGGTCCGGCCCGTCGTGGCGGGTCTGCAGATCAATTTCCCCGGCTTCCTCTGCTCGCTCGGCTTCAACGCGGTCAGTGGCGGCCAGAACTCGTTCGTGACCGCGTCCCACTGCACCACCATACAAGGCGGCGTCGAGGGGACGCAATACTGGCAGTCGCTGTCCAGTCAGCCGAACAGCTTCATTGGGACCGAAGTTGCCGATCCGCAATACGTCCGCGGCAAGGGCAAGAACAGCGCGTGCCCCAAGGGGCGACGCTGTCGCTTCAGCGACTCCGCGCGGGCCGCCTACGCGGCCGGCGTGCCGTTCACCCTGGGCCGCATCGCGCGGACCAGCGGCCCGAACAACGGCTCGCTGGACATTACCGGCACGTTCACGATCGTGGGCGAGGGTGCTGAAATCGTCGGCGACGTCGCGAACAAGGTCGGTCGCACCACCGGCTGGACGCAGGGCGTCATCACCA
>WNEZ01006682.1_pt1 | contig 19167 bp, 17 predicted proteins | sample 5400521 | NCBI WGS metagenome assembly WNEZ01 (sample SAMN13153339, study PRJNA577476) | soil metagenome | isolation source: 120 cm saprolite under Douglas fir tree site 2 hole 1 replicate 1 | place: USA:California | collected 2015-04-18 | reverse complement strand
ACTCGAAATTGACCGCCTCGATCTTGACCAGCGCAAAATATTTCTCGCCCTCATGGGGCGGGCGCACCTGGCCGCTGATGGTGTCGCCGGTTTTCAAGTCGAACTTGCGGATTTGCGATGGCGACACGTAAATGTCGTCCGGCCCGGGCAGGTAGTTGTAATCGGGCGAGCGCAGGAAGCCGTAGCCGTCAGGGAGGATCTCCAGCACACCTTCGGCGAAGATGTGTCCTTCTTTTTCACTTTGCGCCTGCAGGATCTTGAAGATGAGATCCTGCTTGCGGAGTCCGCTGGCGCCGGGCAGCTCCAAGGATCGGGCGATCTTGGTCAGCTCGGTAATATTTTTTTCTTTGAGTTCAGCAATGGTCATATTTACCTACGTGGATTTTCTTCTTCGGGAGGGATTGTCTTTTTCTCTCGCGGGGGATGGATTGCTTTGCCGCCGTGCGGGCACACGGCGGAGCCGCTTAAGCAGCTCGCCGTTGTGCTTCGGCAAAGTTCTCGGGTTCGCTTAGGATGTCATGACGTTCCGCATCGGCGATCTTGTCAAATACCTGATTCATGGTTTCCTGAATGCGGGTGTTCGGCTTATGAAACTTGCGCGTCGCCTTCGAGGCCAGCTGGCAAAGCATATACCGGTTCCGCAAAGTATGTAGAGCGTCAAATACACGATCAGAGCGCATTTTCGTTCGTTCTCCTTCAACTAGGGATAATCTGGACCACAATTCCATCGTCCACTGGGTCATGGTCGATTGCGAGCTAGCCAAGTTTTAATTCGGGCCAGGTGCAAAGGGATTTGCCAGAATACCCAAGATAGATGCGCCGCCCTACCCGAAAGTTGCTCAATTCTTTAAGGAGAAGCCACAACGCGGGCGGAGGCTCCCAAGGACCGGCAGAAACTGCTTTAATGTCCTGAGAACTGGCTAAGTATAACAAACCGCTGGGGAAGGTCAAGAAGAATCTGCAATAGAATTTGCGGCCGGCGGTTTACCTTCCCGGCACCTGCTCCAGAGCCTATTAGAGCCTATTTAAGAGCGGCCAGCCGCTTCGACAGGCGGGACTTGTAGCGCGAAGCCGTGTTTTCGTGCAAAACGCCCTTCTGGATTGCCTTGTCGAGCGCCGAGACGGTCTGCCGGTAGGTCTCTCCGGCGGCGGTTTTGTCGCCTTTTTCCAGGCTCTCGCGCAGGCTCCGCAAAGCGGTACGCAGCTGCGAAGAATTGGCCCGGTTGCGGGCGGTTCGCTTCTCTGTCTGTCGGGCGCGTTTTAGCGCCGAAAAATGATTTGCCATGCGGCTTGATTACCTTTGTGTGTCCTGGATTGCGCCAGGAAGATATTCCGGTGGGAGCCGAAGCTGTATTCTACGGGAGCAAGTCGCGCCGGGTCAAATAGATATGAATTCGTTTGAAAGGCCGATCCAGAATCCGCTTACGATTCCGCCCCAGAGTCCGCTCGAACGCCTGAAGGTTCTGATCAACTCCTCCACCCCGATCGTCGTAATGGAGACGGTGGAGGAAATGTGCGCGATGTCGCTCGTGCGCACCGCCTGCTCGCAGCTCAGCTTACCGGTCTTCGAATGGACTATCGCCGACGGGCTCGTCCGATGCGGCAATGACATCGCTGTCGGTGCTCCGGCGGTGTCAGCCTTTGGCGTCGGTGCCGGCGTGGCCCCGAAGACGGCCGCGGGTATCGCAACGACCCACAACCCAGCCATGTACAACACCGCCGATCCCGTGCAGGCGCTGGCGAACCTGGAGACCATGACCATCGAGGCCGTGTTCGTACTAAAGGATTTTCACCGGCACATGGATAGTCCGGTGGTGGTCCGCCGCCTGCGCGACGTAGGCCAGAAATTCTCCACGAATAGAAGGACGCTGGTGCTAACCGCTCCGGCGATCGAGATGCCGCCCGAACTGGTACGGGAACGGCTGCGCGAGATTATCCGTGAAACCTATACGCGAATGGCCGGTACCCACACCCTGAAACTCCAACTGGATTCGAACGGGGTGGACGCCATGGCAGGCAATCTCCGCGGATTGACCGAAGAAGCCGCCGAACGCGCCATCTCGCAGACTGTGGTTGGACGTCAGGCGCTTTCGCCCGAATGCATCACGGATGTGCTCGACGCCAAGAAAGCTTTGTTGAAGCGCTCGGAAATGTTGGAGTTCGTGGACTCGACCGACAATATGGCAAACGTCGGCGGCCTGGAGAACCTGAAACACTGGCTCGGACAACGACGAAATTCCTGGGACGACCAAGCCCGTCAGTTCGGTCTCGATCCGCCCAAAGGCGTAATCATTCTCGGCGTGCAAGGATGCGGCAAGAGTCTCTGCGCCCGCGCCGTAGCCGGAGAATGGAAGCTGCCGCTGGTGAGGTTCGATACTGCCGCCGTCTACGACAAATTCATAGGCGAGACGGAAAAGCGGATTCAGAGAGTCTTCAAGGTTGCCGAGGGCCTCGCCCCTTGCGTGCTGTGGATCGATGAGTTGGAAAAAGTTTTCGCCGGAAGCGGCCCCGATTCCGCATCGGCAGACGCGGGTGTCTCGTCGCGACTGCTGGCGTCGTTTCTTTCCTGGATGCAGGAGCGCAAGTCAGCCGTCTTCGTAGCCGCCACCTGCAACAACGTCACCGTGCTGCCGCCGGAGTTAATCCGCAAAGGCCGCTTCGATGAACTCTTCTTCGTAGACCTCCCCAGTGTGGACGAACGGAAACAGGTATTTTCCATCCAGCTGACAAAACGTAAACGCAATGCCGCCGACTACGATCTGGATCGAGTTGCAGAAGCTGCCAAAGGTTTTTCCGGCGCAGAAATCGAATCGGCCGTGCAAACCGGCCTCTACGCCGCGTTTGCTCGCAAGCAGGAACTGAGCAACGAAGATCTGCTCACCGCGCTCTCGTCCACTGTGCCGCTCTCAGTCATCCGCGCCGAGGAAATTGCCGATTTGCGCGCATGGGCAAAGCACCGTGCCGTCTGGGCATCGGCTGCGGAGACGAAAGGGGAAGGGGCAAAAGTTTAGTGCCTGCAGAGGGAGGTCATCCCCATTGACTCCGCCGCCCGCCCGCGCTACGCTGATCTCAAATGGTTGTTAACCGCCCCGTCGTCGGGGTGCGCAATCCGGTTCGCTTCACTTCCACATCCAGCCCTTTGCGTGTTAAAAACGCCGGCACGGGTTTGCCCCAGTCCGGCGGTAAACCACATCCCCGCAACCCACATCTCATCCTTACGATGACGAGCGAGACGGCGACGAGTGAGCCCGGTCCCAAGCTGCTGGAGGCGGCGCCACAATTCTGAATGAAAAAAAATATTGAACTCACACGCGACATCGAGACCCTGTTCGGCACCCGCGATGAAAATCTCCATGTGCTCGAAGACGGCCTGAATATCAACATCGATCTCCGCTCGGACCGCATTGAACTGGAAGGCGCGCCGCGCGACGTGGCCCGCGCTGAACAATTATTCGCCGACTACGAACATCTGCGAAAATCCGGCCACCAGTTCGTGAACGGCGACCTGAGCAGCATGTTGCGTGTGGTTGTTGGCGATCCGAACGTGACGCTCCGTGGACTGGCCGAGGCCGGACGCCAGCGTTCTTTTGGACGCCGCACCGTCCAGCCGAAAAGTCCCAATCAGCGCCGCTATCTCGAAGCCATCGAGAAGCATGACATGGTATTTGGCGTCGGCCCCGCCGGCACCGGCAAGACCTACCTCGCCGTGGCTATGGCGATCTCGGCGCTGCTGAACAAGCAGGTGAATCGCATCATCCTGGCGCGGCCCGCAGTCGAGGCCGGCGAGCGTCTAGGTTTTCTGCCCGGCACGTTGCAGGAAAAGATCGATCCCTACCTGCGACCCTTGTACGACGCACTCTTTGACATGCTCGAGCCCGAGCGCGTCGAACGTTATCTCGAAAAAAATGTCATCGAGATCGCGCCCATCGCCTTCATGCGCGGGCGGACGCTGAACGATTCATTCGTGATCCTGGACGAGGCGCAGAACACAACGTCCGAGCAGATGAAGATGTTCGTCACCCGCCTGGGATTCAATTCCAAGGCGGTGATCACCGGCGACGTCACGCAAATCGACTTGCCGACCGCGCGCCGCAGCGGTCTGATCGAAGCGGTCGATATTCTGCAAGGAGTAAACGGCCTCGCCTTCGTGCACTTCGACGAAAGCGACGTTGTGCGTCATCATCTGGTACAGAGGATCATCCGCGCCTACGACGAGTACAAAACTCGGCTGGCGGAGCAACAGTTATCGCTGCTGGAACCGAAGCCCAGCGCGCCGCCGGCTTTGCCGGTGCCGCCCGAAGAGCCGCGCTTGCGCAACTAGAAAGACTCGTGTGGCGCGGACGCCCTCGTCCGCGGCCTTTGACTTTGCTCTGACTTTTCGCGGAGGAGGGCGTCCGCGCCAACAAGGAGGAGCCTGGCCGCTACCCTCCTTTTCACTCTGGCTGTCCAGATTCGTATCGGGGTATCGTGTTGGCGATGCGAGATTCGTATCAGGGTATCGCTTCAGCGATACCACAAGCTCTCTCAATCAGAGGCCCCCTAGGGGCGGGGTAGACACGTTGGTCATCCTTCAAAAGCGCGTCGCCGGTCTAAACCAGTTAACGCTAGGCCGTTTCGTCGCACGTGCCCGCCGCGGCGCGGGACTGAAGGGCATCGTCAATATCCTGATAACGACAAGCGCCGAGATGAAGTCCCTGAACCGCCGCTTCCGCGGAAAAGACAAGCCCACCGACGTGCTTTCGTTTCCCGCTGACCCCAAGGTCCAAAAACAGTTAGCCGGCGAGATCGCCATCTCGGCGGAGATCGCAACAAAAAATGCGCGCTCTCTCGGACACTCGCCGGCCGAGGAAGTTAAGATCCTGGTGTTGCACGGCATCTTACATCTGCGGGGCTACGATCATGAGTGCGACAATGGACAAATGGCTCGCCGCGAAAAACAGTTGCGCGCGAAACTCGACCTTCCGCTGGGACTGATTGAGCGAGCGACTTCCGTCGCTCAGCGGAAACCGACGACTTCGCGCACCAAAAGGAACCAACCGCAATGATCGGTGCCAGCATTGCTCTCGCGTTCCTGCTCGGCCTGCTGACGCTGGTCTCCTACGTGGACCGTCTTTACCAGGAGATTGGCAAATTCCTCTCGCGCGATTTCCAGGACAACATCGACGCCTTCGAACAGCTCGTCGAGCCGCGGCTCGGAGTGACACGCTCTCGGGCCTCGCTCTCCATGGCCATTCTGACGCAACTGGTCACCGCCGCCATCGCCATGATCGTCGGCTTCACCGTGTTTCGCGACCGCGCCTGGAGCGTGTATGAAGTCCTCGAAGCCACGCTCAGCCTGGTGCTGATTATCATCATTTTTAACCGCCTGCTGCCCTTCGTCTTTTTCTCGCGCACCAGTGGACGCTGGCTGGCGGACTTGGCGCTGCCCCTGCGCGTACTGATCTACTTGGTTCTGCCGGTGACGCTTGTCCTCGGATTCTGCCAGTCTGTTGCCGCGCTCACCCGCGAGCATGCTGACGCGACCCCGGAAACTTCCACCGAAGCCGTCGACGCGCTGATTGAAGCGGGGCAGGAAGAAGGCATCATTCAGGAAGGCGATCGCGACCTGATCCAGTCGGTGGTCGAGTTCAGCGGCAAGACGGTTCGCGAGGCGATGAAGCCGCGGCCGGAGATTGTGGCCGTTCCGTCCGACTACACCGTCGAGAAGATAGTCGAGTTACTCAGAGTCAAGCCGTTCTCGCGCATCCCCGTGTACGAAGGTTCGATTCATAACATCAAAGGCATCCTCCACACCCAGGACGTGCTGCAAGTGCCCGACTCCGAGGCGCACACGCGGACGGTAGCGAGCCTCATGCGAAAAGATGTTTACTTCGTCCCGGAAAGCAAGTTAGTAAGTGACTTACTGCGCGAGATGCAGCGCAGTAACATCCGGATGGCGATTGTCGTGGATGAATACGGCGGCGTCGCGGGCCTCGTAACCATCGAAGACCTGGTCGAAGAAATCGTAGGAGAAATCGGCGACGAGCACGAGAAAGCGCAGGTCGTGCAGGAAAACGACCACTCCTACATCGTCCCCGGCAACATGGATGTCGACCGCCTCGATGAACTCTTTGGCATGCGCCCCGAAGGCCACGAGTCGTCCACCATCGCCGGTTTGGTTAGCGAACTCGCGGGAAGAATCCCAAAGAAGGGCGAAGTCATCGAAGACGAAGGGCTGAAGTTTGAAGTCCTCGACTCAACCGATCGCCGGGTAGAGCGCGTAAGGATCACAACCGCCGAGCCGAAGCAGATGAAGTTGATCTAGAGGGAACAAGAGGGTGCCCCGTCCAAGCTCCGCTTGGGCGGGTTCTCGTCCGTCGACAACTGAGAGCTCGGTACTATTGAAGATTATGAGAGTCGCAAAGCGAGTTCGACTGACCGACCGGCAGTTCGCCCTGATTTCGCGTGCCCTCGCCGACCCGCGCCGCTACAGGATATTTAAACAGATCGCCGCTCGTAACTGCACGGCCTGCACCGAGGTCCGCGCAAAACAACCCATCAGCGCCGCCACCATTTCCCACCACATGAAAGAGCTGGAGACAGCGGGACTTATCGAGATCACGCGCCGGGGCAAGTTCGCCAACCTCACATTGCAGCGCGACATCTTGCAGGCTTACATGGACCACCTCGCCAAAATTTAGGTTGCCGGTCTGAATCCTCGCTGTGACAAATGTCATCAATTAGATAGTTATCGAATTGTCGAATCGACGGCAATCGAACGGAGGAAGTCATGGGGAAGCTTGCCAATAAAGTAGCAGTCGTGACCGGTTCATCGAAGGGTATCGGGGCAGGTATCGCGAAGGGTTTGGCCGCAGAAGGCGCGGCCGTCGTCGTCAACTACGCCTCCAGCAAGGAAGGTGCGGAGCGCGTGGTGTCGGAGATCAAGGCCCAAGGCGGAAAGGCCGTCGCAATCCAGGGAGATGTCTCGAAAGCGAAGGATGTACAGCGCCTTTTCGCGGACACTAAGAAAGCGTTTGGACGCCTTGACGTGCTCGTGAACAATGCGGGTGTCTACGAGTTTGCTCCCCTCGAGCAGGTTACCGAGGAACAGTTTCACCGCATGTTCGACACGAATGTTCTGGGGCTCATTCTGGCCACGCAGGAAGCAGCAAAGCACTTCGGTGCCGATGGCGGCAGTGTGATCAACATCGGTTCGGTCGCGAGCTCGCTGACGGCGCCAACTACGGCCGTCTACACGGCCACCAAGGGCGCGGTGGATGCCGTGACGCGGACGCTGGCCAAGGAACTAGGGCCGAGGAAAATCCGAGTGAACTCCATCAATCCTGGAGTTGTAGAAACCGAGGGCGCCCACGCGGCAGGCGTCATCGGAAGCGACTTCCAAAAAGGCTTTGAGGCGCAGACGCCCCTGGGCCGCATCGCGCAGCCGTCCGATATCGCGCCGGTCGCAGTTTTTCTCGCATCAGAGGATTCTGCCTGGGTGACGGGCGAGACGTTGCTGGCGTCCGGGGGCTTGCGGTAAAGCTCGGCAGGTTTGGTAATCGACCGCTCTGTTAAGAAGATGGGTACCCCAGGCCTCGCGCGCGTTTCGAGACCTGGGTGCCAGCCAATCCTCAGATTTTTACCTCAGTAATGACGATGTCCTTTTCAGAGATGGCAGCCAGTCGGTTGGCTAGACCGGCATACTTACCACCGGGCGACACCTGGAGGACACACGTGCAGCCAACCGCTTTGTAAGTAAAGCTACCATCGCCCTCGACGGTGTCCAGCATATAACAGTGCCCATTTTCCAAATCCGGGTGGTGAGGGCAGTGCTCCCACAAAATCAAAGGTTCCAGCGGAAGAGCACGCCGATTCTTTGGGTCGAGAATGTATGTTTCGTTGTCGCTGAACGATGCTTCCCCGGAGTAGTCGGACGCCCCTACGAATGGCGGCCGACCATGTGCGTGCCGAAATCTCCCTTCATATTTTGTGCCGAACCGCTGTTTCTTCACGTCATGGAACATTCCGAACGTATTGTCCCCGAATGCCAGATGAGTGACATTCGCTAGAATCTGGACCGCCCGCAGCGGATTTGCACTCTGCTCACTGGCCTTGCCGTGCTTGTGTTGCGCTATCACGTCGACTGCAGCGTTGATCTCCTTATTGAGTTCAGAATCCAAGAGCTGACGATACGGAGCGCTGAAAACGGCCCTGCCGCCAAGTTGCTCCATCGGAGAAGCGGAACTGATTCACCGGCCGGCAGCCCACCTCTCGGCGGGTAAGTATAGCGCGCATTGCCCTTAGTGTTGGCAGAGAGGAGAAAAACGGGGATTCATGCCCGAAAACTCCAATGCAGACGACTAAGTCAGAGCAGATTCGCTAGAATGGCTGCTCCGACACTCAAGGTAAACATGACCACCCCAGCTTTCCTTTCGCAACGAAGGCTCTTCACCCGTCTTTCAATCGCTGCCGGTAACACACTCCAGATCGCCGGGCTCGCAACTGCCTGCGCCGCCCTAGCCCTGGCGAAATCAACCCCCTCGAAGTCCGCCGCCATCGTAGCCATGATCGCAGCCTGGACTCTCCTCTACTTCTTCTGCCACGGAATCGCGCACTGGGCGGTCGGAAGAATTCTCGGCATTCGCTTCGCCTTCTACACCATCGGAGGAACCGGCAATCCTGAAGGCTATCCCGCTGGCATGCGTTGGGTGTTCGAGCATCTCCCCTTCTTTGGTGTGCAAACGGAGAAGGCCTCGATGCAGAAAGCCAGCCCGATGGCCAAGGCAATCATGTGGTCTGCGGGAGTGACGTCCTCCGCAGTAGTTCCGACGCTGGGCGTGCTCTGCGCATGGAGGGCGAGCGTTCCCGGCAGCAAGTTGTTTCTGATCTTTGCCGTGTTCTGGGCAATCGGGACGCTGGCCAGCAACTGGAGGAGCCGCACCGGCGACTATTCGAAAGCGCGCCGCGCCCTCCTTTCTTCATAAACTCCCGCAAACATTCCCGCCTTTTTCATCACAACCATCCGTGACCGAAATAAATTGACTTAAGGCCCGTGCGCGAAAATAGAAATCTGATTGGGGCAGTTTCGAAGTCCGTCCACCAAGACGGCCCTCGAAACTGCCCCAAAGCCGTTTCAGCGCTCTTTTAGGAGCTAAGTCCTTATTCCGGAATACTTTGATATAAGTCCTTTCGATTCAAAGACCGAAGCAGAAAATTCCCGCCAAGACCATGATTTCATTAGACCAGGGGGGAGGGGGGTAGGGGTACCAGATAGTAAACATCGTCGAGAGGGGGTCGCCAACCCTCAACTGGATAGATAGCCATCAAGGGCCCCGAGCGGCAGTTTTCCAGAAGCTAGTAGCCTAATCCCATGTCCTTTCACTCCGGATTCGTTTGCATTCTCGGCCGCCCCAACGCGGGCAAGAGCACGCTGCTGAATGCGCTGGTCGGCGAGAAACTGGCCATCATTTCTCCGAAGCCCCAGACCACGCGCAACCGCATCCTCGGAATCATCAACGTCCCGAAGCAAAAAGGACGCGAGGCCGGGCAAATCGTGCTCATCGACACGCCTGGAGTTCACCAGTCCGGCTCGTCGCTCGGGCGCAAGATGATGTCCGAGGTACGCGAGGCGCTCGAAGGCTGCGAACTGATTCTGATGATTGTCGATGCCAAGAAGAAGTGGGACCGTGAAGACGCCTTCGTCCTCGACCTCGCGAAAAAGGCGGGCACCCCGGTCTTTCTGTTGCTCAACAAAATTGATCTGCTCGCGGATAAAAGTAAACTGCTTCCGCTGATTGCGCAGTTCCAAACGCTGCACGATTTCAAGGAGATCGTCCCTATCTCCGCGCTCAAGAAGAAAGGCCTCGACGAATTGCTGTCATGCGTTCTGAAGGCTCTGCCCAACGGCCCGCGCTATTTTCCCGAAGATCAGATTACCGATCAGCCGGTGCGATTCATGGCAGCGGAATTAATCCGCGAGCATGTTCTCATGCAGACGCATGAAGAGGTGCCGCACGCGGTCTCCGTTCTCATCGAGCAGTTTGAAGAGAGTCCGAGGCTGACACGGATTGCCGCCGTGATTTTTTGCGAGCGCGACGGACAAAAGGCTATCCTTCTCGGCAAAGGCGGCCAGATGCTCAAAAAGATTGGAACCGACGCCCGCCTCGATATCGAGAAGATGGTAGGGACCAAAGTTTTTCTCGAGCTCTTCGTAAAGGTCAAGGCGGGCTGGCGCGATTCACGAAACTTTGTGGAAGAACTGGATTGGAGGCGTCAACTACAGCAGATCGGAGGGATGCCGGATCCGGAGCCGTAGAGTCCCCGTAGAGACGCGGCTTGCCGCGTCTTGCGCCGCCGAGCGAGACGGGGCGAGCCCCGTCTCTACAGGAGTTTCTTGCAGACTGGCATAGGTTTTGGGTCATTAGGGCGCTGGAGACCTTTGGTAATCCTCCGACGTAATGGGCCAAACGTTTGCCTGCGATCCAGATAAAGTTTGCATCTCGGGCCCTAAATCCCTAGAATCTGTCAGCGCCTCCGTGCATCTTAATTAGAAAGGCCGGTACCAAAGCCTACAGCCGCTTATGGAAGATACTTCCTCAACCTCAGGGGCGCCACCGCAATCGTGTAACTTCGATGCGGATAAGCTCGACCTCAAGCTTAGCGTGACGCTTTCCGCCGATCGCGATGCGGTGGACCCGGTCGTCCGAAGCGTGATGGAAGCGGTGCGGGAAATGAAATGCGCTCCGGGACACGAGGACGACATTGAACTCGCGTTGACCGAGGCCCTGGCCAATGCCGTCGTGCACGGAGCGAAAAACGATCCATCAAAAATTATCGAATGCGACGTGGCCTGCGACGAGAAGCAGGGAATCCTGATCATAGTGCGCGATCCCGGCACCGGTTTTGATCCCACCAAGATTGCCAATCCCTGCCACGGCGAGAACATCTACGCGAGTCATGGCCGCGGCATATACCTCATCAATCAGTTGATGGACGAAGTCCAGTTTCATAAGAACGGGACAGAGATTCACATGCTGAAAAGATAGCTGATAGCCGTCAGCCATCAGCCCTCAGAAAAACCAACGAATTCAATTTCTGGCCCAACTTGTGTTGAGATTGCGAGCGGCGCAGTTTTGAACTTTCTGACGGCTGAGGGCTGACGGCTGACTGCTTCACTCTTTTGCCGCAATTCCCAGACTCTTCATCTTGCGATACAGGTGGCTGCGCTCGAGACCGAGCACTTCCGCGGTGCGGCTGACGTTGCCGTGATTCTCGTCCAGCTTTTTTAGAATGTAGTCGCGCTCATATGCCGCGCGCGCCTGGTGCAGCGTGGAGCCCTCGCTGCCCGCTATGCGGCGGCTTCCGTCGCGGTGCACCAAAGGCGGAAGATGCTTGCGTTCAAATCGCGAGGTAGTGGGATTCATGATCACGATGCGCTCGATCACATTGCGCAGTTCGCGGACATTCCCCGGCCAGGCGTAGCGCATCAGGGCGTCGATGGCATCGTCGGTGATCTCTCGTGGACGCCGGCCGTAGGCCGAGGCAAATTCTTTCAGAAAGTATCGCGCAAATAACGGGATGTCTTCCTTGCGTTCACGCAGCGGCGGCACCACAAAGGGAATCACGTTCAGCCGGTAAAAAAGATCCTCGCGGAAGTTCCCCTTGGCGATTTCTTCCTCCAGGTCTTTGTTGGTCGAAGCAATCACGCGCACGTCCACGGTGACTGGGTTGTCGCTTCCCACTGGAATGAATCGCTGTTGTTCCAGGGTACGCAAGACTTTCGACTGCGTCTTCAGACTCATGTCGCCGACTTCATCCAGAAACAAGGTTCCGCGATCGGCCTTCTGAAACTTGCCTTCCTTGTCCGCTGTCGCTCCAGGAAATGATGATTTGCGATGCCCGAACAGTTCGCTGTCGATCAGGTCTTCGGGAATCGCGGCGCAGTTCATCTCGACAAACATTTCATCTTTGCGCGGGCTCTGCATGTGGATGGCATGCGCGACCAGTTCCTTGCCTGTGCCCGATTCGCCGTAGATCAGCACGCGTCCGTTGGTCGGCGCCATCAGCGCAATCTGCTGGCGCAGCGCCTTCATGGGAACACTGTCGCCCACGATCACGCTCTTCGACTGCAGTTGCTTCCGCAAGTCGCGATTCTCATGGCGCAAGCGCCGTGCTTCGATCGCGTTTTTTACCAGGATGAGCGTTTTCTCCAGCGAGAGAGGCTTTTCCGCAAAATCGTAGGCACCCAGCTTGGTGGCACGCACGGCAGTCTCGATAGTCCCGTGGCCCGAGATCATGATGACCTCTGGTGGATCCTGAAGCTCGCGGATCCTCTCCAGCACTTCCAGCCCGTCGATCCCGGTCAACCACACATCCAGCAGAATGAGGTCGAAGGTGCTCTTGCGCAGCAACTCGAGACAATCTTCGCCGCTCGGGCTGACGCTGGTCTTGTACCCCTCGTCTTCGAGAACGCCGCGTAAGGATTCGCGGATGCCGGATTCATCGTCGACGATCAGGATGTGTGCCATGCTTTAGCTTAACAACGCTTGCCCGGTGGAGAGCCGGGCGTCCTCGCCCGGCCACCACAGTGCTGACGGGCGAGACGCCCGTCGCTCCACCGTATAACTTGTCACGCAGTCGCAGTACTAGCTTGCCGCCGGAGCGCTGATAGTCTCAACCGCTACAGGCAGCTCGACAACGAAGCGGCTGCCGACCGGCTTGTTTTCCTCGACGCGGATCGAACCGTGATGGTCTTCCACAATTCTGCTCACAATGGCCAGACCCAGCCCGGTGCCGCGTTGCTTGGTCGAGAAGTACGGCAGGAACAGCCGTTCCTTAACGTCGCGCGAAACTCCCTGCCCGGTGTCGGAGACAACGAGTTCGACGGCATCGCGGCTGGCCACCAGCGAGGTTGAAATCGTGATCTCTTTCAGGATCGCGTCCTGCATAGCCTCCGCAGCGTTATCCACCAGGTTCGCGACCGCTCGCTTGATCGCTTCCGGGTCGGCCATCACGGCCGGGAGATCGTGCGCCAGTTCCGTACGCACGCGAATGCCCTCCAGTCGCCCATTGAACATGATGAGCGCACCTTCCACCAGATTATTCAAGCTAGCTGGTTGCGGGCGGGAGGCCGGAAAACGTGCTAGCACCGAAAATTCGTCAACCAGCGTGCGCACGGTTTCGACGGCATTCCGGATGGTTTCCGCGCAAGTGCGGATCACTTCCAGTGAGGCTGCATCGGGCGCGGTGCCCCGCTTCAAATGCCGATGAATGCGCTCGGCGGAAAGCGCGATCGGGGTCAGCGGGTTCTTGATCTCGTGCGCCACACGCCGCGCCACCTCGCGCCAGGCTGCCTGTTTCTGCGCTCGCAGCAGGTCCGACAGGTCTTCGAACACCAGCACGTATCCCAGTCCCTCGGCGGCGTGGCTGAGCGCGGACACGGTTACGGCGACATTCAACTGAGCTCGGGGCAGGGCGAGTTCCATGTTGGCCGCCGTGATGCCCATACGATCGGCACGGCGGAGCAGAGGTTCCAGGTCCGCGAGCACGTCGGCGGGGATCACGTCCCGCAACGGCAGGTTCACCAGCGTCGCTGGGCTTACGTACTCGCTCCGCTCGAGGTAAAACATGCGGGAGAAAGCGGCGTTCGCCAGCGTCACACGGCGCGTCGCGTCAATCGAAATCACTCCGGTCGGAATACTTTCCAGGACCGTTTCGATGTACCGGCGTCTTCTTTCCAGCGCATCGTTCGCGTTGCCCACGTCGCGACTGGAGGCTTCGATCTGGTGCCGGCTGGATTCGAGCTGCTCCGCCATGCTGTTGAAAGACTGCACCAGTTCTGCCAGTTCGTCAGTGGCGCGGATATCGACGCGGTAGTCCAGTTGCCCTTTAGAGATGGCCTCCGTGCCCGCCGCCAGCGCCGCCACTGGACGGTTGACCAACTTGGAAAGCAGGAGCGCGAGCCAGGTCGAAGCGAAGAGCACCACCACGGTCAGCAGCAGCAGAAATCCGATGTAAGTCCGCCGAAACAGCTTTCTTTTCGCGGCCAGCTCGATGTAGCGCTTCTGGCTTTCCTGAATCTGTCTGGCCGTTTGGGCGAATTTTGGCGGCAGAGGCATGGCGACCAGCACGGCGCCGTGTTGCACGGGTGCCGCCGCGACAATGTAGTCCGTCTGGCGCCATTGGAAATGGGGGTGCTCTCCGCGCAGGGCCGGCTGCACCGGAAAGACTGCCTTCATGTCGGTCCAGGGCGCCGGGGTGTTCAGACTGGCTTCCACATTGCCGCCCGCCAGGGCCAGAACGAATCCGCCCTGCAGCGTCGGCCTGTGTTCCCGAAGTGCCGCACTGGCAGTGGAGAAATCCTTGCTGGCAAAGGCTGTTTGAAATTCTTCCGACTGTGCGATGGATTGGGCTTCCGAGGCTGCATTCTGGCCCGCGTATTCATAGAGCAGAGTCGACATCGCCTCGGTATCCGCGCGCACTTCTTCGACCGGCTGCGAGAACCACTTGTCGATGGAGCGGTTCATCAGCCCATAGGAAAACCAGAACATCGCAATCACGGGCAAGAACGACAGCAGCAGGCTGACCACCACGAGGCGCGTGCGGAACTTTGACCCGGCCACGCCTTGCCGCCGCTCGGCGTAAAGTTTCAGCAGGTTGCGTCCGAGAACGACCGTCAGCGCCACGAAAGCAAAGAAAATCAGGCCGCTTAGTCCGGCAAAAAACAGAAGCTCCTGATTGCTGTCGGGGCTGATGAACTTCAGATTGAACGAAGCCTGTAGCACGAGGACCGCGAGCAGCAGAAAAGCGCCGATCGCCAGCGTGATTACGAACGTCCGGCGGCCGGAGGTTTTGGTTTCCTCGCGAATTGGGTCCGGTGGGGTCAAGGATTGATGACATTATAGGGCGTCGTTGGTCGTTAGTCGTTCGCGGTTCGTTGTAAGTGGAGAGCCGGGCGTCCCGCCCGGCCACCACACTGCGGACGGGCGAGGCGCCCGTCTCTCCATCAACGATTAACAACCATCGACTAACGACGCCCTGCTGCCAGCGCATTCCGCAGCGCCTCGTAGGCCGGCTTCGCCCCATAGTTCCGATCAAACGGCAACGCTGCGCCATGCGTCTGCTTCGAGTGCGATCCGATCCAGGAATATTTGTCCGTGAAGCCCCATGTCTGGATCGCCGTGCACCCCGGATGAGACAGACAGGCGGTGGCAACCTCGCGATAGATGTCCGCTTGCAGTTGCAGATCCTCGGGGCGAGGATTGCCGCTCGGATCGACCGGTAGGGCGACGTCCATTTCGGTGATGTGGACCTGCACCCCCAGAGCCGTGAAGCGCTTGATATTGGCAGAAATGGATGCAACATCGGCGCGCAGGTTCTCGATGTGCATCTGAAATCCCACGCCGTCGATGGGGACGCCGCGCCGCCGGAAATCGCGGACCATGGCGTAGATCGCATCCGACTTGGGGTTTACGACCTCCGCGCCGGCCTCGTTGTAAAACAGCAAGGCTTGCGGGTCAGCTTCATGCGCCCAGCGGAAGCAACGCTCAATATACAAACTGCCGTTTCCCGCCAGGCCGATTCCGGGCTGGTCTCGCCAGATCGTGCTGCGCAATTTCCCCGGCTGCAATTCGTCGAAAGCCTCATTGACGACATCCCACGCGAATATCTTGCCCCGGTAATGTCCGACCACGGTCGTAATGTGTTTCTCGAGAATTTGCGCGAGCTCGCCGGAAGTGTATGTTCCCTCCGTCAGCCATTTTGGATTCTGCTGGTGCCAGACCAGCGTGTGCCCGCGAACCTTCATGCTGTGCCGGGTCGCGAAATCGGTAATCTGATCGCCTTGAGAGAAATCGAAAGAGTGCAGTTCCGGATGCACCGTCTCCCACTTGAGGACATCCTCCGGCTCCAGCATGTTGAACTCGCGGGCGAGCGTGGACGCGTATGCCGTCTCGGAAAGTTGAGCTGGCCTCACCGCGGTGCCGATGAGCATTCCAGAACTCTGTGCGGCCTCACGCAACGACTGGTCTCGGACCCCGGCGCTAAATCCCAGGCGAAGGCCTGTCGCCGCCAAAACAAGAGCCAGCGCTCGCCATTTCATGCTGTCAATCCCTCCGAACTCCCGTCGATTCACTTTGCCTCAGGAAGGAATTTCTGCAAAGGACATTGCTCACACCGCGGTTGTGACTTTAGGCAATAGGTCTTGCCAACTCCGACGATCAGACCGTGCATTTCATTGAAAACCTGGACCAGCGCGGTGCGCTCGGCTGTGCTCACACGCGATGGACGATGAGACGAGCCGCGCGGTCCCACCACAGTCTTGGCTGCCCCAGTCTGGATTCCCGCCGCAGCGGGTGCCCCGTCCAGGCTCCGCTTGGGCGGGATTTTTTCGCCCAGCGCCTTCTCGAACAGCTCTCGGATATGGTCATAACTTACAGCGCGGGCAACAATCTGGTGCCGTTCCAGAATGCGCCTCGTGTAAGCGTCCACCACGAAGACCGGGTGATTGCCGGCATACAACAGAATCGAGTCGGCGGTTTCCGGCCCCACACCATTGAGCGCGAGCAGTTCGTCACGGAGCTTGGCGGTTGGCTGCGCGAACATCCGCTCGAACGATCCGTTGTAACGCTCATCAAGAAAGCTGACAAGCGTTTTCAGCCGCTGCGCCTTCTGCCGGAAGTAACCCGCCGGGCGGATCAATTGTTCAAGCTTGTGGTGAGGCGTTCGCCGGATTCCGCTGACGGTTAGCAGCCGCTCTTTCCGCAGGTTGCCGAGCGCCTTTTCAACGTTTGTCCATGAAGTGTTCTGCGTCAAATATGCTCCGACGATCATCTCAAAGCGCGATTGCGCCGGCCACCAGTGCTGGCGTCCCCAGGCGGAAAACAACGCGTGATAGTACGCGCGGATCGCGTCGTGTTTGGCTTCGCTCATGGCACGCGCAGGTTGGAGTATGGAGTCACCATTGTAGGGCGTCGACGGTCGTTGGTCGTTAGTCGTTCGCGGTTCGTCGTATCCGCCGGAAAGCGGGTGCTTGCACGCCAGTGATTTTTCACGCCAGTGACTAACGACTGGCGACTAACGACCAACGCCCGTCGCGACCGTTCGCATCCCTCAGACACCGCTATTCGCGCACCGAAGAACATGGTCTGCCGCGCGGTGATCTTTCCAATACGGGGAATTTCTGCCAGAAATGCCGCCGATAGCGGCTTAAACCGCACCTCCCGCGAAGTACAAGTACCTAAGTCACTTTTCCGGAACACCCATTGGGTTGACAATTTGTGTCAGTGCGAAAGCTTCCTTGCTGATCTCCCTCAAATCAGCGGCTTCGTACTAACCCCGTAGTTCGCGGGAATACAGGAGAGATATGTCTCAGCGGCTGGGTGACCTGCTCGTCAAAGAAAAGGTCATCACCCCAGAGCAGTTGGAACAGGCGACCAAGCTCCAGAAGGATTCTCACACCCGGCTCGCCTCGGCGCTGGTGAAGTTGGGTTTCCTCTCGGATGAGGACGTCACCAACTTTCTCTCGCGCCAGTACGGCGTGCCCGCCATCAATCTTTCTTATTTTGAAATCGACCCTGCCGTCGTCAAGCTGATTCCTTACGAAACCGCGAAACGTTATCAGATTCTGCCGCTCAGCCGCGTCGGCGCTTCGCTCACCATCGCCATGGTGGATCCCACCAACGTCTTTGCGATGGACGATATCAAGTTCATGACCGGCTTCAACATCGAACCGGTCGTTGCCTCGGAAAGCTCCATCATCGATGGAATAGACAAGGCCTACGGCACTTCCAAAGAGGAAGAGCTCGAGCAGGTGATGCAGTCGATGAACGACATGGGCGACGCCGCCGATGTCGAGGTGCAGGGCGAAGAGCAGGAACTCGAACTCAAGGAACTGGAGAAAGCGGCCGACGAGGCTCCGATCGTCAAGCTCGTGAACCTGGTGCTCACCGATGCCGTGAAGCGCGGTGCCAGCGACATTCACATGGAGCCCTACGAAAAAGAATTCCGGGTCCGCTTCCGCATCGACGGCATTCTTCAATTGATTATGAATCCGCCACTGAAACTGAAGGACGCGATCACTTCGCGCCTGAAGATCATGGCGAAGCTCGACATCAGCGAGAAGCGGCTGCCGCAGGACGGCCGCATCATGCTGAAGATGCAGATCGGCGGCAAGAAAAAGCAGCTCGATTTCCGCGTCTCCACTCTGCCCACGCTCTGGGGCGAGAAGATTGTGCTCCGGCTGCTCGACAAGGAAAATCTGCGCCTCGACATGACTAAGCTCGGCTTCGAGGCCGAGTCCCTCGTCAAATTCGAGAAGGCCATTCTGAAGCCTTACGGCATGGTTTTGGTCACGGGGCCGACAGGATCCGGCAAGACCAACACGCTCTACTCTTCCATCTCGCGACTGAACCAGCCCGATACCAACATCATGACCGCCGAAGATCCGGTTGAGTTCCAGTTGGGCGGCGTGAACCAGGTGCAGATGAAGGAGCAGATCGGCCTGAATTTTGCGGCTGCCCTGCGCGCTTTTCTACGCCAGGACCCCAACATCATTCTGGTCGGCGAAATCCGCGATTTTGAAACCGCGGAAATCGCAATCAAGGCCGCACTCACCGGCCACCTCGTTTTATCCACACTGCACACTAATGGCGCGCCGGAAACTATCACGCGACTCATGAACATGGGCATCGAGCCCTTCCTGGTGGCGACATCGGTTCATCTGATCTGTGCCCAGCGCTTGATCCGGCGGATCTGCAAGGACTGTGCCGAGCCAGTCGATGTGCCTCCGCAGGCCCTGATCGACGAAGGCTTCACGCCCGAAGAGGCCAAGACGGTGCAGATCATGAAGGGCAAGGGCTGCGCCACCTGCAACAAGACCGGCTACAAGGGGCGCACCGGATTGTACGAAGTGATGGAAGTGGATGACGAGATCCGGGAACTGGTTCTGATCGGCGCCTCGGCGCTCGAACTCAAGAAGAAAGCGATTGAACGCGGCATGATCACCCTGCGACGCAGCGGACTGATTAAGGTCGCGCAGGGCTGGACCACGCTCGAAGAAGTGGCTCGCGAAACGATCCATTAGAAACACAGAAACGGCACGAGGAAAGAAAAAAACTATGGCACTCTCATTAAGCGATCTGCTACGCCGCATGCTGGAGATGAATGGAAGCGACCTCCACATCACCACCA
>WNEZ01006517.1_pt1 | contig 19169 bp, 21 predicted proteins | sample 5400521 | NCBI WGS metagenome assembly WNEZ01 (sample SAMN13153339, study PRJNA577476) | soil metagenome | isolation source: 120 cm saprolite under Douglas fir tree site 2 hole 1 replicate 1 | place: USA:California | collected 2015-04-18 | reverse complement strand
TGGTGCAAACACACGGTCGCGGCATGCCTGGTTCTTCTGTATCAACCCAACACGGTTACGCAACGTCCAGCTCTGGAAACGTTGTTGCAACCCTTCAACCGTGAGCAATTGCAGGCGCTTGTGATCAAACTGGCCGGATACATTCCGCATTTGGCAGAGGCACTGGACAAAGAACAAACTCCTCAACAGCCCGCAGTTCCCCAAGCCCAGGCGACACCAGCTTCAACCGCTCCGGCTCAGCCGCAACATGCAAACGTGGATACCAAAGCCCTGCGCCGTGGGGTTCGTTCTGCCATCCATAGTCTGGATCGCATGCAATCCTCTCAAGCCTACTATTACGTGAGCTCGGTGGTCGATGAGGTGGAGAAGCTCGCCGATCAAGCCATGCAATTGCTTGAGGTCGGGGATGGATATGGCGCGTTAGCTGCACTCGAAGCGGTCACTGAAGAATACGTCGACGAATGGGAAAATCTGGACGACTCGGATGGCTATGCTGGCGAGTTGTTTAGCCAACTGGGACAACTCTGGGCGGAAGTCCTTCTCAGTGTAGAACTCTCCAAGAAAGAGCGCGAAGCCTGGGCTGATAAGTTAACCACTTGGCAAGAAAATGTGAGCGACTACGGTATCGATGACGCTTTCGATATCGCTGCCACGGCAGCTAAGCAGGGCTGGGACTATAGACCGCTTCAGCAGGTCTTACAAGGCAAGATCACCGAGCGGGGAGCCTGGGGAGGTCAAAAGCCTGGTTACGCACATGATCTTGCTCAGATTCGGCTCACGATTCTGGAACGACAGGAACGTTTTCAGGAGTATCTCTTGCTGGCAAAAGCCGAGGGACAAGCCGAGGCGTATCTCACCATGCTCATCCGTTTGAATCGGGCCCAGGAGGCTTTTGACGAAGGACTCCAACAATTGACCACGCCTGGGGCTACGCTGACGGTAGTTCGAGCGCTGTGTGAACATGGGGAGCGCGAGCAAAGCTTGCGTCTGGCCGAACATGGTCTGACGCTGGAAGGACGCAAAGCCGAACTGGCTGTGTGGTTACGTGATCAGGCTGAGGCGATGAGCCAGCACGACCTGGCGCTCAGGGCAGCGGAACAGGCATTTTTTGCACACATCAGCCTGGAGAACTACCGCCATGCAGCCAGACTAGCTGGAGAGCAGTGGGCCACGCGAAAAACACCCTTGCTGGAGTATACCCGCGCCTCACAGAACTACGAGACGCAGGGAAAAATCGACGTATTTCTGCACGAGGATCTGATCGAAGACGCCATTGCCGCTCTTGGGTCCTACGCCGGTCATACCTCAATCGCGCAAGTGGTAGATGTGGCCATCAAAGAGCGTCCCGAATGGGCAATCCAGGCCAGCAAAAAGCAAGCGGAATCCATCATGGATGCTGGCAAGGCGCAATACTATGACGCAGCCGCCAACTGGCTCTCCAAAGCACACCGAGCCTATCAGACGCTCAACCGCAATGACGAGTGGGAGGCGTATCTCAACGGACTCCTGCAATTGCACGGGCGCAAGTACAAACTGGTTCCCCTTCTTAAGGAGATTAAGTAAGCCGATAAGGAAAGAACAAGAGAAGGAGATGTATCACATGGCCACACTTCCAAACGGAAAACCCATCGACATGGACATGCTTGAAACTGCGATGGAAGACTCGGACCTTGCGAACAAGTATTTTTTGAATCTGGTCACAGGCAAAGTGCTCTTCTTTTCAGAATATGTTGGCTTTTCTAACGAAGACGAACAACTGTTGACAGAAATCGACGAGAGCGACGACTATGTTGCCGTTGAGCGCATCCCCTCCCATGAAGCTTACCAGTGGATGGTCGATTTTGTCGACGAAATCGCCACACCCAAAGACGAATACAGTGCCGAAAAATTATCCATTGCATTAATGGGCAAAGGCGCGTTTAGACGATTTAAAGATGTTTTACATGCCATTGATGATGAATGGGTGCAAACGTGGTATCGCTGGAAAGACGATCGGCTTAAAGAAGCAGTAGATGCATGGTTAAAGAGTGTTCTGTAGCTCAAAGGCATCTGGCATCAGAAAATGGTAATGCCTGCCGAAAGAAGCTTATGTGTGCGGGCGTGACCTTGCCGCCTCTGACTTTGGAGAAGCGGTAGCCGCAGGTCACCCACCTTTGCTGTCACTCCCGCAACGGTCGGAAAAAGGCACGGAGGTCCTCCACCAGGAGTTCGGGTTCCTCCAGTGCAGGGAAGTGCCCACCTCTGGGCATCTGTGTCCAGCACACGACGTTGTAGACGCGTTCAGCTAACGCTCGTGGCTGTTGCGGGAGATGGTCTCTCCTGTTCTCGAACCTCGTGATCGCGCATGGCACCTCCACGCGCTCCCCTTTGCGCCAGGGCGTAGGTGGAGTGTGCTCGTTCTCGTAGTAGCGACGAATCGAGGAAGGCATCGTTTGGGTAAACCAGTACAAACTACTGTTCGTCAGCAGTTGCTCTTTGGTGAAGCGTCGTTCCACCTCTCCATCACAATCGCTCCAGGCGCGGAACTTTTCGACAATCCAGGCGGCCAATCCTGTTGGCGAGTCGTTGAGTCCATAGGCCAGGGTCTGGGGCTTTGTGTTCTGGATATGCATATATCCTCCTTCCGCTTGAGCCCAGCGCTCTAGTTCCGCAAAATACGTTTGTTCAGGCTTCGAGAGTGGAGATGCAACTGCTTTCAAGGCGGAAAAATCCATCATGCCCGGCAGATGCAGACCAATGATCTGGTGGGGAGCGATGCGGCCAAGCTCACTGGTCACGATGGCACCAATATCAGAGCCGGAGGCAGCGAAACGGGGATAGCCCAGCACCTCAGACATCAGGCGGTTCCATGCCTTTGCGATCCGGGTATAGGTTATGCCGGATTCTTTGGGTCGATCGGAGAATCCCCAACCGGGAAGTGAAGGAAGGACGACATCAAAGGCATCGGCGGGATCGCCTCCGAAACTGGCTGGGTCAGTGAGCCTGGGGAGGATGTTGAGGGGTTCGATAAACGAACTGGGCCATCCGTGGGTCAGAATAAGTGGCAGGGGACGAGGTCCCTTGCCCCGAACGTGGAGGAAATGGATGCCTGTGTCATCGATAGTTACGCGAAAGTGGGGAAAGGCATTGAGTTCCTGCTCCTGTTTTCGCCAGTCAAACGTCGTCTGCCAGTAGCTCACCAGTTCTTTCATGTAGGCCTGATTCGAGCCAGCGTCCCACCCTGAGCCGGGAAGTTCATCAGGCCAGCGGGTCTGTGCCAGACGCTGCTGGAGGTCATCGAGATCTGTCTGGGGAATAGCGATAGTAAAGGGATCTACATTCAGCAAAAGAGACTCCTCTCTCTGCGTACACCCTCCATCGGAAGAGGTGATCTGTCTTCTCAATGCGCCGCTTGTACGATGGTTGGATAGGGGCCATTGGTTGCGCGACGAAGCAATCATTGTTTAGAATAGTAGCGTGGAGGAGTCCCGCATTCAACCAGCACTCTTGTCGATGTGTTGAGTATTGTACAAAAGACGAAAACTGTTGAAAAACGACGCCCAGCCACAAGGAGGAACCCTATGACGACCCAACCTCTGCGCCCGGATCGGCGTATCCAGCGAACGCGTCAATTGTTAAAGCAAACGTCTCTTGAAATCATCCGAGAAAAGGGCTTTCGAGCCATGAGTATTCAGGAGATTACCGAACGCGCCAATGTCAATCGAGGAACGTTTTATGTTCACTTTGCGGATAAATATGCGTTGTTACATGCGATTAGCCGGGATGAGTTTCAGCATCTGCTCGAAAGCAAACTCCCTCCCGACCTCCAATGGGACCGGAGGACAGTGCATCTCCTCATTCAGGCCGTGCTGGATCATTCCGAAAATCTCCACACTGAAACAGGGCAGAGGCAGGGCAACTTCATGGCAGGTGCCAGTGGAAACGATTGCAAAGGTTGTGAGTTGGGTCATCTTCGGGATGGCCGCCCAGTGGGGCCAGGAGTCGTCCACGAAGGCAAGAGAACAGATGGTCAATGACGTTTTGTTGGTGATCATGAGGGGAGTGGAGCGCCTGGCCCCGGAAGCGTTACCAGAGTAGCACCTCGAGTGCATAGCTTTCGCTGAATTCGCTGCTTTTGCTTCTACGCGTTGAGAGGCTTAGAACAGACTTCATCAGTCGAGTCCTGCATCACCAGCGCTTGCCCAGCTATCCCAGAGAAAAATGCGGTCCTAGTTTTTTTAGGAAGTTGAAGGACCAGCAGAACGTACCTAAAAGATGCATCGAATGTGCAATGAAAAGGAGTGCTTGATTTCAAAGCACTCCTGATCAGCATGTGACCATTTTCTGCGCGAGATGCTCTTCATTTGTGCCTGCTATCGCTCAGTGGCCAGGGGAAGATGGTGATGAAGAAAGGTGAGGAGCACTTGATTGAAAAACTCAGGGTTGTCTTGATTGGCGTTATGACCAGCATCAGGGATCACGATGTAGCGACAATTCGGTTCGCGCTGTGCCCAAATTGGAGCCTGCTCTTTGACCTCTTTGAGTGCATCTTGTGCCCCGTGTGTGAGCAGGAAAGGCATTGGAAGTCGATAGTCCACTTCTTCATGAAAAAAACCAGGTATGGCTTTTCTCATCGCAAGCCATGTTTCTATGGGAGCACATACCTCCTGAGCGTATGCTTTGACTTCTGGCCGTATCCCAACCATATCCGCAAGGAACTGCTTGTATTCCGAAAATGGGATGCTGTCAGTTCCCCTTTGCACCCTCAGGCTGAGGGATTGCGGAATCCCCATCGTTAAGCAGTATCCACCAATAACAACGAGGGCAACAACGCGTTCAGGATAGAGAAAAGCGACTTCTTGAGAGATATAGGTTCCAAATGATTGCCCGACAAAACAAGCTTGCTGGTATCCGAGCTGATCGACGATGGCGAGCAAATCATCTACGACAGTATGCAGTGAAAAGACTCCTCCCATACCCAGTGGCTGGGATTGCCCATGACCATGCACATCCCATAAGAGCACTCGATACTCTCTGGCGACAAGAGTGAGTTGCGCTTCAAACATCTGATGGTCCATTCCCCCTCCATGAGTAAAAACCACTAATGGGCGATCAGTCGGTCCCGCCAGCCAATAGTGCAGCGTGGTGGTGCCACGAGTGACCTGCTGATGTTCTGCTGTAAGATTTTCCATCTGTAACCCCTTTTCTTGGTGGAAGAGACGGATGAATCCTTCCTGTGAAGTCTGCTGTGTCGCGCCTTTCGTGTGACGTTTGAGCGACGTCTGTTCCTCCCAAGATCAGATGCCGGGAGAATGACTCATTCATGCTCTTGGCCCTCTTCCTGGATGAGGCGTATGTTGGTACGCAACTGTTCAAGAGCGTGCAACATGACTTCCTGCTCTTCTCTGGTGATTCCATTGAGCAATCGTGTCTGAAACTCACTGTGTGTCGCACGTATTGAGGCTGTGATCGAATGGCCGGAAGGCGTCAATGAGACAAGGGTGTAGCGATTATTCTGAGGGTCGAGACGGCGACGAACCGCTTCTTCTGCCTCAAACTGCTTGACCAGACGGGTAATCGTGGCCCCATCAAGCAATAAATGCTGCTGGAGAGCAGCATGGCTGATCTCACCTTGACGCTCCAAAAGCATCAGGAGTTGCCATCGCGCCTGACTCATCCCAATGTGCTGAGCAAAGGTTTGTTTGGCTTCAGAACAGGCAGACGCCAACTGTCGAAAGAGAATATCTTCAAACGCTTCCATAACATTCTTTGTCTCCGAACACCGTTTCGGCTCCCTCGATGTTGAGAAGGGAGCAAACATGTTGCTAGTATTTATATCATCTACTCTTGATCTTGTCAATCGTATGCAAAATCAAGAGTGTGCATGCTGCTCTTTCCTCCTCAGGCCAAAGAGTATCCAGGAACATGAGTCGCACCAACGTGGAAACGATGACTTCCTTTGTCCTACCCAAATAGGGGAGAAACCTTATAACAGAACATGTATGACACCTCGCCATATGATGCTTGAAAAGGGGGGTCAGTCCAAATGGGCAAAAAAGACAGGGTCTGTGAATTATTGCTGGCCTCCTCTCTTCTGCGAAAGGAGGGCAAGAGCTTCATGAGGACAGGAGGAAATGGCGCCTCGTCGTCGCGATGTGAGAGGAGCCGAAGCGATGGATCAGGGTGATCGCCAGATTGCGGAAGGCGGCCAGAATCTGTGGGGCGAGGCCTTTGCGCAAGCGGGAGCGATCTTCCTTGAAGCTGACCTCGCGCACATCATGGGAGCGATTTTCGATGCTCCCATGCCCACGACTCTTGTCCAGCAAGCGATCTGGACTGGCCTTGGAGGCAGAGAGGGTGGTGATAAGATAGACCACCTCGCTGGTAGTTTGGCCCGCTTTGGTCACCGTGCGAGTGAGTTGAGCGACTTGCGCGACAAAAGGCCAGGCAGGAGCCAGATAGGCATACATCTCGGTACTGACCTTGATGGTGCGCACCTCGAGGCGTCCCCGTCGGCGGTCTACCGTCTCCGCTTGGAGATAGCGTGCCTGCGGATCGGCGAAATAGGTCGCCAAGTCCGCATAGAGCGTGGGCTGGTTGCCTTTGACGGTCAAGACGGTCTCGGCTTGCAGCTCATGCATGAGGCGTAGGAACTCGGCGTGGGTGTGCAAAGCATCAGCCGTACACACCCGGCTTTCGAATGGGCAACGTCGGCAGCACCTGCTTGGCGACCGGGATCTCAGTGGTTTTCTCGTCCACACGCACTTGCCAGAACGTTTCCTGACTCTGATGGGTAACGCAGGGAAGCCTATAGGGAGCGACCTATTCGACCGATCTGGCTCCCCGCACGGCCTTGCCAGCCAGCGCCAGCGGCTCCTCAGCGGGAGCCGTCGCGCTGGCTTGGACCCACCTTCCCAACACGCGCTCGCTAGCGCAGGCATCTAATTGTGGCAAAAGCCATCGATACAGTGAACCACTGGGGGTCGAGATGCGAGTCGGGGACCAAACACACGACGCAGCAAGGCGTGGTGATCGCGACACCATTGCGCCACCGTATCGGTCCCATCGCAGTTGCACAGCAGCGCTGCGGCCAAACAGGTGAGTAAGAAGGGTAGATCATAGCATAAGCCATGCGCCCCGCGTGGATCGGGCACCGCTTCGAACAGGTCGGCAAGGCTATGCAAGACCTCGGCTTGCTCACGACTTCGGGCAGGGAGGACACACTGGCGTGCGATACAATTTCGACCTTGCTGATCGAAGGTAAATGGCAGATAACCCATTTCAGGTATTTCGGCGAATACCAATCGCAACGAGATATTCACGAGGTGTTGAAACGCTGCCATCAGCTTGTTGGTAATGTTTGAAGTAATCGGCCAAAGCGTCACGCAGCTCTTCCCGCCGATCTTCGTCGAGTCGATCAAAAAGTGCTTTGATCGGACCGAATGAAGTCAAAAAGAGATCCCTGAGCGCTTCAGGGGATTCACCATACATTGGAGAGATACCTTCATGAAATGCAAGCGTAAACTCTTTCCCAAGCATTTCTTCTACATAGGCGGGTCTGCCCCAGGCAAATGGTGAACCGACACCCGCAGTGGGTGGTGGACTGAAACTAGCTGTGATTCTGTAATACGTTTCAATTTCGCCGCCTGGGCGCCAGCTTGCCAGGCCGAGGCGTCCTCCTGGCCGACAAACGCGTCCAAGTTAGTGGGCAACATCGTGATAATCAGGCGCAAATACAGCCCCCAGAACTGATGACACGACGTCGAATGATTCATCAGGATAGGGGAGCTTCTGGCAGTCACCGACGTCAAAAGTCATTGCAAGTCCTTTGGCTTTGGCAAGCCTCCTGGCAGTTGCAATCAGCCGCGGTGCGAAATCTTGCGCGGTGACGTCAGCGCCCAATCTTGCTGCACGCAGAGCGACCGCACCAGTACCGGTAGCAATGTCCAACCACCGCTCGCCGGGATTCACCTCGAGTCTCCCGAGAAGGTTTTCATGGATATCTGCGGCGTTATCGGCGACATTTTCAAATGGCGCAGAATCCCATGCTTCCGCTTGTATTTTCGTCAGTTTTTCATATGCTGATCCCATCGGTATATCTCCTTCTCCTGTCACGTGCTTGAGTGCGACGCGCTGATCCTATCGCCAATCGGAGATGAGGTAGACATCTGGTCGATTGTACCCAGCCTCGTTGGGCCGTTGCATGGCGATCCCATACATATCGGTGCGGAAGCCACTTTTGAGCAGGTGACGATATGCCTCGTCGCAACCCATGTTGGCTCCAGCAACCACATGCGACATACACGATGCTTCAGCGAACGCTTCGCACGCGCTCAGTAACTGGGTAAAATGCTGTCCTGCTGCCCGTCCGGGACGCACGGCTCCAAACTTGACATAGCACGCGCCGCTTCCAGCCTCAGTGCCTGCGCCGCAGTGACAGACAGCAAACCCGACCAGGTACGTATCGTCCAGCAGGAACACGCTGTCGCCAAGCCGCTGGTGCTGGACGGCCTGAATTTCCCGCTCCAAATCGAGTCCCTCATAGATGGCATCGGTCAGCTCGCGGCAGGCAGCCACATATGTTCTTTGCTCGCTCTCCTTGAGATCAGAGTATTTTGACCAGTGCGTCACAAGGCTCGTTTGCGGTGCGACCGCCTTTGACATGATCGGCGTGAGGAATCGCGCGAAGAAGCCAAACTTCTCATACAGATGGACGTGTTTCGGGCTGTGCGGGAAGGTGAAGAGTCCGGCATGCCTGGTTCCCCACTCGGAAAACTTTTCCATGACGGGCTGCATGAGACGTTGGGCAATGCCCTGATCCCAAAGATCAGGACGTATTGTGAGTGGGCCGAAGAATCCCATGCTTCCCCAGTTGCTGGCGACATTGGTCCCGACCAGCTCGCCATCGACCGCGGCAGCAAAAACCCGTGTCGGATCGGCTTTCCAGCGAGTCCGCAAAGCGTCTGAATCACCCGCAAACGTTTCCGGGTTGGGCAGGCCAATGAATGTGCCGAAAGCCACGCGGAAGATGCGATCGGCGGTATCCAGTTCACTTTCCTGGAGGGAGCGAATAGTAACGTCTAGAAGTGCCTCTGGTCTGTGTCGTTGAGATTCCATTCCTTCTCCTTACTGTTCTTTAACTTTGCAGTCAGCCAGTCTGAAAGGAAGTATAGCTGGAACATGTTGCCTTGCCATTGTGGAAAGTACCAATAAGCGGGAGAAATCAGTACGTATCTTTTTTGGCGGATACTACGTAGTTAGCGGGTAGAGATCAGCCCTTTTTCAACGGCCCAGGCGGCGATCTGCATTCGCGTGCTCAACCCTAACTTCCCCAGGATATTGCTGACGTGCGCCTCTGCCGTCCGCTCGCTCACCACGAGGGAAGGAGCAATCTCCCGATTGCTCCTTCCCTGGGCCACCAGCGCCGCCACTTCGCATTCGCGTGCGGAGAGGCTGCCATACCTGCTGCTGGTTACTGCCTCATGAGAGAGCGGCTTTCGCTGCGGGAAAGAGGCCAGGGCTGTCCGCAAGAAATGCTCTTGCAGTGTGGTTTCATCGATGGTCGCGGCCAGTTTAGTGATGATGTCACGGGCCTCGCTCCACTCACGGTGCGCCTGGTCCTCGCGCTTGAGCAGGTGGGAGACCTGCCCCAATGAGCGCTGGATGCGCCAGAGGATTGATAGAGCCTGTCGCTGCTCCGCACCCAGTTTGGCGTCTTCCAACGCCCCAGCCGCTTCCTCCAGGCGCTTTAACGCGAGGAGGGCTTCGCCTTTCAAGGCCAGCAGGAGAGGGATAGGCTGCGGACGCGCATCACCGGGAGCTGATACAAGCAATTGCTCTGCAATGCGTAGCGCGACGGCAGGCTCTCCCTGCGCCAGCGCAAGTTCGCCCCAGACGAGGGCCGCCTGTCGTTCAAAAAAGTTGCTGGGCTGCTGTTCGCGCGGCATAATGGCCTTGAGCACAACTTCTGCGCGAGGAAACGCTCGCCTGAGGAGGTAGGCCAGTGCCAGGTACGGCGTCAGATATCCGGTCCAAATCATCGAGCCAAGCGCCTGTGCTCCTGCTAACGCGGCTTCCAAACAGGCAACCGCCCTGTCGGATTCAAGCAGCAAGAGATACAGTTGCCCCAACGCGCCGTTGGTGGCGACGATACACTCCTGGTGCTCGATGGTTGTTGCAATGCGCAACGCCTCCTGCGCATGGGCAAGTGCCGGACCGAATTCACCAAAGGAGGAAAGCACCAGCGAGGTGGCCATTTCGACAAAGGCCTGCCCGGATTGGGAATTCGTCTGAAAGGCCAGGCTCAAGGCTTCCTCGATATCTTGCACACACTCATCGCGGGTTCTCAGTGAGCTATAGGTCGTTTCAATCGTCTCGGGAGCTGAGTCCATGGCTCGCGCAGCAAGGACGGAGAACAAGCTTTGACGGTCGCTCAGGGCACGGAACAGCTCAATCACTCGTCCAAAAAAAATCCCTCACCGCCCTGGCCGGATCTCCCATGAAAAAAGAGGCCATGCCAAGCTCTCCAAGCGTGTCAGCCATACCCTGTCTGTCGGCTCGCATTTCAAACAGACGAAGCGCCTCCTGGTGTGCCTCAAGCCCCTCCTGGATTCGCCCTGCGTTCTGCAGCCAGTTGCCCAGGCGATTGAGGCTGCGGGCAAGCAGCGTTGGGTCAGCAAGTTCAGAAGCCAGCGCAAGCGCCTGGCGGAACCACATGCCCGCCCGTTCGTAATCGTGTCCGGTCCACAAAAACCCGAGGGCTGTCATACTCTGCCATTCCATTTCGCTATCATGAACTGCGCGGGCGGCGTCGAGCGCTCGCTCGTAATCACCACGCGAGCGCTCAAAGTCGCCAAGCGTTTCATAGGCCTGCCCCCGTGCCAGGTAGAGGGGTGCTGGTGGCGTCTGGGAGAGGTGATGGGCGGCCTCCACCGCGCGTGTGAAGTGGTCGATGGCAGCCTGCTGGGCATAGAGGGTCAAGGCTTTTTCTACCGCCTCTTGCGCATAGGTCAGCGCTTGCTCCCACATGCCTCCTTCATAGCAATGAGAGGCCAGATCTTCCAGGTACTTCTCTCGAGCGGTCGGGTAAGAGGTGCAAAGCTGCTCCAGGTTTTGGGCGAGGCTGCGATGCAACCCTTGACGCTCTCGCAGCAGCAACGAGGCCGTGATGGCCTGCTGGGTCAGCGCATGTCGAAAGGCAAACTGATCTGCCGCCTCTTCAACCACCAATTGGGCTGCCATCACCTCTTTGAGGAGGGCCAGCAGATGTGCTTCATCGCAGTGCATGGACTCCCGCAGCAAGGTGACGTTGAAGCGCCGCCCGGCCACCGCAGCAAGCGTTAAGAGCCGTTTGGCATCCGCACTTAAGTACGCGGTCCGCTGTTGCACGGCTTCCTGGACACTGCGAGGAACGGGAGCCCGGTGTGATGTGCGCTTCCAGGTCCCATCGACAGGCACCAGCTTCCCTGCGGTTATGAGCGACGTGAGGAGTTCTTCAACGAAGAAGGGGTTGCCCTCGGAGCGAACATAGAGCGTGTTGAGGAGATCAGCATTGACCTCCTGCTTCGTATCCAGCATGGCGTGCAGCATGGCCGCAACCTCAGCGCGTGAAAGGCGCTCAAGCGAGCATTCTCGTGACAGGCGCTCCCGGTCCAGCTGGGTCAGCCACCGCCTCAACCGCGGATGAAGCTCATCACTGCGATAGGTGACGAGCAAGAGGAGCGGCACCTGCCGGCAGCGGCGTGCCAGGTGCAACAACAAGTCCAGGCTGAGGTCGTCACACCAGTGGATGTCCTCCACCACGAGGAGCACGGGGTGTTGTGCTGCTTGCTCCGTCACAAAATGCGTCATGGCCGCGAAGAGCCGTCGCTTCTCCTCTTCCGGAACTTCTCTCCCTTATGACCAACGTGCAGCCAGCCAATCTTCGGGCCAACATGGGTATGCTCCATCAACAGGTGCGACACATCGCTCACGCGGCACCCGGCCCAATACCCCAGGGCGAAGATCACTTTGCCGCGCAGGTCGCCCGCTTTCTCCAGGAGATTGCATAGGACGAACCGCTGGTCCGGGGAGAGCACGCAGGGAGCCAACGCCTGTTGCGCTTTGATCTCCACTCCACGCGTGGGGTTGCGTGTTAGGGCTTGCTTCTCCTCAATGAGCCACTGACAAAAGCCGTTGAGCACCGTTTTGACGCGGGTGCGGTGGCTGACACTATATCCCTGCTCCTTGAGGACGGACAGATACCGTTCCACGGCGGTCGTCGTGAGCTGGGAAGGAACAAATTGCCCGCCCTGTCCTGGAAGCTTCGTCACCCATGCCGTGAATTGGCGCAGGATGCGCAGATAGGCATCCACCGTTGCCTTGTCGCATCTCGCATGAGGCAATCCCGCTGATAGCCAAGAGTCCATGCGAAAGTGCCCACGTGGGGAAAAGGAACAAGGTTGGACGACTCGCTCATTGTTCGTCATTGGCCTCCGTAAACATTTCTGCCGTGAGTTTGACAGGCTCATTTGTGAGGCAGCGAGGGAAGATGTCTCGCCGAAGCTTTGCGAGTTGAGCACGTCTACCTCTCACCGGTACAGGTGGCGCTCTGCCGACTCAGGGCAGAAGGTATTTTCTGCCACGACTTTTCTACCCTGAGTCAGTGTAGCAAACAACCTGAAGAAATGCAAGCGGGAAGTCATCGGCATCGCAAAGAGCAAGAGACGATGCTGGAATGGCCTGTGGCTACTTTGCACGCTGTCAGCGTCGCACATTTTGCCCCTACTTTGCCGAATGCTTGCTAGTGCAGATGAACTTCACACCGGTGCAGACGAAAGCTTAAAGTGACAATTTTGCGTTCAAGGTTCGATCAATCCAGAAGCCGCACGGGTGGAGCCGCTTCTGGAGCAGGGGATTCGATGTGAGAGATGAAAATCTGTGCCACCTCTTTTCTCCTGAAAAATGTCCTGTTGTCATGAAAAGAAGCCGGACATTGGAAATTGTGTCGAACCTTCACCCTCAGAAAATTGCGCTGAAAGTTCGACGCGATGGCCCTCAGCCCAGTATTTTCGTTCGGTCATTCAGCGCAATTACCAGCTTCGATCCCGTCGATGAGAGCGGCGACCTTGCGCTTACACCAGGAGTTCGCGAACGCGGGGGACCACTTGTGTGCCGTAAAGCTCGATATTGGTCATGAGGGCTTGATGCGAGAGACCTCCCATACCGTATTTCAGGTCGAAGCGGGTCGCGCCAAGAGCGGTGAGATTTGCAGCGATTTTCTGGGCGACGGTCTCTGGCGACCCCACGTAGAGCGCTCCCTCCGGCCCAACCTCATGAAGAAAGGATTCCTTGGTCGGGATGGCGAATCCGCGGGTCTTGCTGACGCTGCGGATGACCTCCCGGTAGCGCGGCCAGAACTCTTCACGGGCCTTCTCGTCGGTCACGTCGACATGACCCGGCGAGTGCACGCCCACCGGCAACGGAGGGCGCCCGAAACGCTCCAGGGCCCGCAGGAACAGTTGTGAGAAAGGCGCGAATCGCAACGGGGATCCGCCGATGATAGCGAGCATCAGCGAGAAGCCATGGCGTGCGGCGCGGATGACCGACTGAGGGCTTCCGCCGACACCGATCCACACCGGAAACGGTCCGAATTCAGTGTGCGGCACAACAACCTGGTTGTGGAGCGACGCGCGGGTCTTGCCCTGCCAGGTGACGGGCCCGCCCTTGACGAGCTCAGCGAATAGGCTGGCCTTCTCCTCGAAGAGCTCCTCGTAGTCGGCAAGGTTGTAGCCGAAGAGAGGGAACGAGTCGATGCTGGAGCCTCGTCCAAGGATGACCTCTGCCCGCCCGCCGGAGATGGCGTTGAGCGTGGAGTAGCGCTGAAACACCCGGACCGGATCGTCCGAGCTCAATACCGTGACGGCCGACCCGAGATGGATGCGGGAGGTGCGCGCAGCGATCGCGCCGAGCACCACGTCGCCGGCCGACAGCGGAAAGTCATCGGTGTGGTGTTCGCCAATCCCGAAGAAATCCACGCCGACCTGGTCCGCCAATCCCGAAGAAATCCACGCCGACCTGGTCGGCAAGGACCCCTTGTTCGACGATGTTCCGGATGGTCTGAGCGTGCGAGAGTGGGCGGTCATCCTCGTCGTGCGTGACATCGCCGAAGGTGTCGAGGCCGAAGGCAAGTGGGAACTGCACGGGTGCAGCACTGGACGGTGTTGCTGTCATGTCGATGCTCTCCTTCTGGTATGGGTCTGGGCGAGCCGAGGCTTCCCTACGCTGCCTCGGCGCGGACAGCCAGCTCAAACTCGGTTCGGTGCAACGACACACCGAAGACAGGGCCCCCTGGTTCGAGCAGGCGGCCCGCGCTCAGGCGGTCGAACCGCACGGCGTCGTACCCGATGCGCTCGATGAGTTCCTCCACCACGTCCACCGCGCGTGGATCGTCGCCGGCAACCCCGAGCGCGCGGCGTTCCGGCGAGCCTCTTGGTCGGCGTTCGTCTTCGAGCTCGTGGTAGCCAATGTGGTTGAGGGTCTTGACGACCGTCGACCTCACGAGCCGGCGCTGGACGATCTCGCTGCTGCCGTATCGATGATCCTCAAACATCTCCTGAACGCCGTCGACAGGCGGCCAGTAGTTCATCGCGTCGACAACGAGCTTGCCGTCCAGCAGGGAAGGGTCCAGCGTCGTGAACTTGTGAAGCGGAATCGCCAGCACGACCATGCCCGCCTCCTCGACAGCGTCTGCTGCCCGTCGTGGCTCGGCCCCTGGTGCCAGCACCTGCGCGATCAGCTCGATCTGCTCAGGGTCACCCGAAGCCGCGATCGACACGTTGTAGCCCGCCTCTAGCGCGACCCGCGCGATGACCGGGCCGACGTGACCCGCCCCGAGCACGGCGATCCGTGGCAGCCGCGCATGCGGCAGAGCGAGAGCTGTCATCGATGGGCACCTCCGGTGCGACCAGCGCTCACCTCTGCCTGGAGATGGCGCTGGAGCGACTGCAAGACATCGGCGAGCGCCTCTGGAGATGGCGCTGGAGCGACTGCAAGACATCGGCGAGCGCCTCCAATTGCTCGGGTGTCAGCGCGTCAACAAAATGCTTCTTGATGGCCCTCAAGTGGGGCGCACCCGCACGCCGGAACGCCGCTGCGCCGCTTTCCGTGAGCGACACCTCGGCACCGCGACTGTCGGTGGCGCAGTCGTCGCGCCGGATGAGGCCGCGTCGCTCCATCCGTCCGAGGTGATGGGACAGCCGGCTTCGCTCCCACTCGATGGTCGCCGCCAGCTCCGACGATCGCAGCCGCGTGCCATCTGCTTCTCTCAACGCCAGCAGCACCTGATAGTCGGCGGGCGAGAGACCAGACTCTTGTAGCTTCGCACCCAGAACCCTCCCAAGCTCGGCTGTCGTATCGAGCAGGGAACGCCAGATCGCCAGTTCCCGAGCCTTCAGCCGCTGCCGCGCTGCCATTTCGCCGCCACTCATGTCGCAGACCTCCTCATTGGGCGCCTTCATCGGCCCTCTCCTATTATTGACATGTCAATATTGATAGTATAGACATGTCAATATTGATATGTCAACCATCTGGGCTGAATTGGCCCAATGGATCTGTTCCCCGCCATATGACACCCGCTATGGCGGGTCAGGAGGTCAAACGCACCTGCCGCGCCGTGGGTTCATCGTCACTCCCGATCACCAATTCCAGCGAGTGGTGCTCCCAGCCAGGTTCGAGCCACTGCCGAGGCGGTGGATGGTGGAACGCTCGTTCGCTTGGATAGGTCGCCAGCGGCGGATGAGCAAATACAAACATTATCGGGCTCTTGGCCACTCTTGATACTGCTGGCGAAGTCGGAGCCCCCATCTCAGGCCGCCTCCTTCATGACCCGTTTGAAAGGAGAGGTGCGGGTCTGTTCCGGCGCTTCTCCTCGCAGCCAACTCATCAGTTGTATGACGTTGATGGCGGCAGCAATCGCCACATAGCCCAGATGGGTTTTGCGCAGACCGATATAGCGCGAGCGGCGTAAGCCCAGGGTGCGCACTGCCTGAGAATGGGTGCCTTCAATGCCTGCCCGATGGCGATAGGTGTCCTTGAAAGCCTCCGTGCTCTCTCGCTGGCACGCCGCAAAAAGCGCCTGCATCTGCTCTCTTCCTCCTCCTTCGGCAAACGTTCATGCGACCCGCCGCTCACCATAGCGCTCAACCCACTCGACTGGCACGTGGGCGTGCACCCACTCGGGCGCTACCTCCGAGAGCACATTCAAGACATAGACCATGGTCTGAGCAATGCACAGCGTGCGGTTGAGTGCGCGGATCTTGGCCAGGACATGGGTCGAGTCGGTGTGCTGCCGTCCGTGGGCGCTTCCGCCATCCCCCCTCCCGACACCGCTCCAGGAGGAGATCTAACAGACGCTGTTCGGCATGGCCCTCGACCAGACGTGAGCGAAACTCGGAGAGGACGGTATGGTCAAAGCCAGGATCGCAGAGTTCCAGGCTGAGGGCGTATTTCCAAGCCAGCCGATCGCGCACGGCATCGGCGGCTTGGCGATCCGTCAAGCCTTCCATACATTGAAACACCGTCACCAGTGCCAGGCGCCACGGGGCTAAAGCGGGTTGACCATGGGTAGGAAACAGGTCGAGCCTTCGCCTCATCGGTGTAGATGGCTCCCAGCGTGTCTCGCAACTGCATGAACACATTTCCTCGCGGAAACACCGCGTGAGCCACACGAGCCATTTCTTCGGGAACCGGCGGAATCGGCAGAGATTTGAGTGACATGGATGGCCTCCTTCTCGGTAAGCAGCAAACTATTCATTCCCTCCATGTTAAAGGATGAGGTCTAGTCTCTCTTCGACTTCGCCACCAGTAATTCATGCGCTGGCGCGCACCAGCGTCCATGGAAATAGCGGCGTTTAGAGCACAACGTAACATATAGTGCTATTTCCATGGGAGTACCAAGTTTGGTCATGAGCCACGCAAAAGAGCGGATGAGCCATTTCATTCCAAAATGGACATTGCTCAAAATGACAGGCGGAAGTCGGGATTCTCCGCCACCTGCGTCCATCTGCATTTCAGACGGGCAGTGGTGATCGGTTAAGCCACCTCTTGACCGACCCGCTGCCGCGGGCGCAAAATCACATACTCGTAGATCAAGGCCGCGATAACTCCACCGGCGATCGGCCCAATCCAGTAGACGAGATCGTTCTGCCAGAAGCCGCCAGCTAGTGCTGGGCCAAAGGTGCGCGCGGGATTCATCGATGCACCCGTCAGTGGCCCGCCCACGAGAATATCCACGAATACGGTGAGGCCAATGCCAAAGCCTCCAATTTTTGGTGCTCGCTTGTCAACAGCGGTCCCGAAGACGGCCAGGAGCAGAAAGAACGTCAGGACCGCCTCAATGAGAACGCCAATACCGAAGGAGACACCGGGCCCGAGGTAGGTCGTACCGAGTAGGGCCGCCTGCCAGACCGCTTGCGGATACATGACCCGGAGCAGTAGGCCGGCCAGAGTTGCACCAACGAGCTGGGCCACGATATACAGGAGCCCCAGCAGGGGTGCGATACGCCTCGTCACAAGAAATCCGATGGTGACAGCGGGGTTGATATGTCCGCCCGAAGTCGCAGCGAAGATGGTGATCATGATGGCAAGCCCCAGTCCAAGTGCAAAGGCAATGCCCACCAGGCCAACCGCGCCATTCGTCAGGGTATTGGTGACAATCGACCCTGCGCCAATGAAGACGAAGCCGAATGTCCCGATGAGTTCAGCAACTACAGGCTTCACGTATTGCTCGCTGAACCCGCTCCTCGCCTGGTTGGCTGAGATCGCCTGGTCTTGTCAAAGGTAGGGTTTGGGGCCACTCCCCAACTGACATGCCTCACCCTCTCTGGTCCTAGTATAAGGAGGAAGCGTCATGAAAGCGTCATGAGCAGCGTCATGAATAATTCTCCGCCATCCCGACCGCACAGGGTCACAGATATCATAGCCAAGCAACGCGGGCGCGCGCAAGGCAGAAACTGTTTGAACATCTGGTTAAGAAAGCTGAGAAGATGCTGAGAAAAAGCTGAGAGTTTCTCTTGTTGACTTGCACTTCTCATAGGCTTCAGGTATGGTTTTTTCTGAGACGCGCTCCTTTTTCACCGGTCGTCACTGGAGAGACCTACTCCCACAAGGTGAAACGCTACTTCTCGTGTGCGAGAGGTGAGCCCTGTCACCTCGAGTGTTTGTGTTGTCTGCATCATGTTCACTGTTGGGTTGTTTGTGTTATCGTTGTCACAATCCCACGGCTCGTGCATCTCTACTAGTGAGGATGAGTGTCCATCCAGGGCACCCCTGGCATTCGCGGAAACGAGGAGGATCTATGGAGACGATCCCTGCGGCTCAGGCGGTCGAGGCGCTCATACATGCCTATGGCACACTGGTGTTTCAGACCATCTATGGGTTCACCGGTGACTGGCACGAGAGCCAGGATCTCACTCAGGAGACCTTTCTGCAGGCCTTGAGAGCGATTGATGCGGCCCGTGCCAGCAGTGGCGCACACTTTCATGCCAAAGCCTGGCTCTTCCGGATTGCCACGAATCTGGTGTTGATGCAGCGTCGGCGACAGGCACGCGTACGGGTGCTACCGTTCTCATCGCTTCAGGAGGAGGGACAGGACGAGACTGAGGTTGACTGTCCGTGTGCCCATGCTGCCCCCGTGCAGCCAGCGGGATATGCAACGGCTCCCACAGGTGACCCAGCAGACCTCGTCGCCGAACGGGATGCCATCCGCCGGACGATGGGCTTGCTGCCTGAGCCCCTGCGCCTCTGCCTCCTCCTGTCGGTCGTGGGTGGCTTCTCCGCACCTCAGATGGCCAGGATGCTCCATCTGCGTGAGGCAGCCGTGCGTCAACGGCTGGCACGAGCCAGAAAACGGTTTCGTGCGCTGTATCGCCAGGAGAGCGGTGAGGCCGTCAACGGTGACAGACCAGCTGGGCAGCCTGCAACGAGCACAGTCGCTGCTGCACCGAGGCAGCAGATGGAGCAGGACCAAGTCCTGGTGCCGTCCAGGTTGCCCAGTCTGGTCCTCGCCTGCTCTTGATCTACACTCAGGCGGTCAATGGTGGCAAGACCGCCAACCCGTTCACTATCCTTTTCACCTCCTCCTACCGGTACTACGCCTTTCGCAAGGCGGTACAACTCACAACAAAACTACTGAGCACTAGCCCTGCGGCAAT